>DSLFC04101__coassemble_397_pt1 | contig 32987 bp, 25 predicted proteins | sample DSLFC04101__metabat2_low_PE_021 | metagenome-assembled genome bin DSLFC04101 | reverse complement strand
AAACAGGTCTTATTTGCTTTTCCCAATCTGTAACACATCATTGACAAACCTACAAATTTTTGCCGGGGGCGGCGTTTTGGTTAGTTTTCGGCTTTTGCTCTGACGTCGGTGAAGACCACGTATTTGTCGAAGAGGAATTCGGTGACGAAGTTTGTGAGCATGGTGAGGGCCAGGATCAGGTAGTCACTGACGTGCCCAGCGGCCAGGTTCCCCAGCACCGTGGATACAGGGGTAAAGACAGCATAGTAAAGCGCCACTTTCAGCATGGCAATGGGCACGTTGGCCGCCGACTGGAAGGTGAACTTCCGGTTGAAGGTAAAGTTCCACACCACCGAGGCAATCAGCGCAGGCAGATAGCAGGGCCAGTAGCCCAGGCTCCGTCCGAACAGCAAAGGCGGCAGCTCCTCCAGAGCGGTGAAAACCAGAACCTGAATGATCCCGGCGGAAATGGAAAAGAGGGTAAATTTAATGGCCTGAATCAGGCTCTCGTTTTTTTCCTTCATTGTTCAGCCTCCGAAATGTGATATTGCGTGATTCATTCTAACACAAGGAGACATTGGAATCAAGAACATTCTCAAAGGCTGGCAGTTTCTGAAAAAATATTGTTTCAACTTGTAACATTTCCCATGTCCCCGACGTGTTATGGGTGAAAGGCAAACAAAGGAGGGAAAAGCCAATGAACGAAGCCTTTTTATCAAAGATTATGGACCGCTATGGCGATGCGGTCTATCGGCTGGCCCTGTGTCGCCTGCAAAACAAGGCTGACACAGAGGACGTGTATCAGGAAACCTTTTTGGCGCTGTTCCAGCAGAAGGACGCTGCCAAATGGGCGGATGAACGCCTGAAAGCCTGGCTTCTGCGGGTGGCCATGAACCAATGCGCTGATATCGGCCGCAGAAGAAAGAAACATACCTGCATGGACCTCACTGAACTTCCCGAATTTTCCGGGGACGACCCCTATGGCTACGTAGACCTGTGGGACGCCGTAAGCCATCTGCCGGAAAAGCTGCGGACCATTTTCCACCTCTTCTATGGGGAATCCTGCAAGACCCAGGAGATCGCAGGAATTTTGAACATCCCCGACTCCACGGTCCGGGTGTACTTAAACCGGGCGAGAACCATGCTGCGAAAGGAGCTATCCTAATGGAGAAAAAGTATATGGATTTGAATGATAATATCCGTGCCCCTCAGGAACTGAAAGATCGGGTCCTGCGAAAAGCCGCCCAAATGGAGCGTAAGGAAACGGGAAAGCCGGGCATTTACAGCCGCGGCTTCGGCCTCATGCCCAAGATTGCCGCCGCGGCGGCGGTGCTTCTTCTGGTGATTCCCCTGACGGCCTTTGCCGCCCATCAGCTCCTTTTAAAGGACCATCTGAAAAACATTGGCTTCCAGAACGAAGAGGTGGTGGATCAGCTCATCAATACCTACCCCACTGAGACACAGACCGTGACAGAAACCGCAGAAACCGGAGACACCGGAGAAACCGTTCAGGAAACAGTGGTTTTGCCGGACCATTATAACGATTATGCCTCTTACCATGTGGCAGAGGTGGTCTGTGACAGCCAATCCCTGTATCTGGTTTCGGAAATAAAGCCCATGAGCGATGAATACTTCCTAGTCCCCATGGAGTTGGGTCTGAATGAGACTCTGCGCAACCTCTACCTGGATGAAATCGACAGGGAGGGCCTGGACCCCAGCATGACCATTGAGGACTACGTTGCTTCTCTGGGAAAGACCATCGTGATGGTCCGGACAACCTATTCCTGCAACGGCGCCGAGGTGGAAGGCGGCACGATTTCCCAGGCGACGCGTGACGGTACGGTGTACCAGTATTATCACGGGGTCAACCCAGTCGGAACTCAGAACTTCACCCTGAACTGCACAGGAATAGCCCAGACCCCCGGCATGGCCCCGGAGGAATGGCAGGCACTGAGTGTTCCCTTTGATGTCCAGGTCCAGGATAAGAGCACCCGGACCTTTGTGAAGGAGTTTACAAACTTCCCGGACGAGGGACTTGGCATCACCATCGAGAAGGTGGTTGCGGAAGAGACGGAGCTTGGAACCTACTTCACCTTCACCTACACCCCCAAGGAATCCGGTTGGGAGCGCACCCCCTTTAGCGTTCTGGACGGAGATGGAAATTATCTGAGAAACCTGGCTGGCGGCGACCCAGTGGCCCGGGATAACGGAGACGGAACCTTCAGCTTCACCTCTGCCGTCCAGGGTTTGACGAGCCTGGAGAATCTCCAATACCAGGTCATGGGACCGAATATGGACAAAATGGGACCGTATCCCTTCCCCAAGTAAACAAACCCTGCCATAAAAATACCAATCTGTAGGGGAGGGATTTATCCCTCCCTCCGGTATCGTACGTTACAGCGTTTCGTTTTACGGTATAAACGGGAGTTCTAGTTATCCATAAATTGTTACGGGAGGGTCAAGTCCCTTCCCTATCGTGAAACCGTTAAAAAATTGCCTGCCCCATAGGGCAGGCAATTTCAGATTGTCGAAAAAGTCCAGCCTATGCTGGGCTTTTTCCATTATCTATGCTATAATAATCATGGGTGATGAAAAATGCTGGAACGCGGAAAAATGGAACGAGGAATATACGAAATCGTGGACACCGAGAGCTTGGTGCCTGCGGAGCATTTGCTGCGCAAAATCGATGCGGCAATTAACTGGAACAAGCTCTACGATATGGTAGAACCGCTGTACTGTGAGGATAACGGCCGACCCAGCATCGACCCGGTTGTGCTGTTCAAAATGGTGCTCATTCAGCATCTGTATGGTCTGCCCTCTTTGCGCCGGACAGCGGAAGAAGTTTCGCTGAATGTGGCATATCGTTGGTTCCTCGGTTACCGTTTGCAGGAAGAAACACCCCATTTCTCCACAATCAGCTATAATTTCAAGCATCGCTTTACCCCTGAGACTGTAAATCAGATTTTCGACTGGATTCTCAGCGAGATTGCAGAAGCCGGTTATCTTTACACTTATACCGTCTTTGTAGACGGCACCCACATCAAAGCCAACGCCAACAACAAGAAAGTGGTCAAGGAAGAAGTTGAAGTTGAAGCAAAGCGGTATGCCGAAGAGCTGATGGAGGAAGTGAACGCTGACCGGATCGCTCATGGCAAGAAGCCCTTTGCCACGGAGGAAGAAGAAACGGATGAGAAAGAGGACAATGATCCACCCTCAACACCGAAGAAGAAAAGAGACAATACATCCAAAAAGAAGCTGAAAAAGCGGAAAAAGGAAGCCAAAAAGAAAACCGTTACCAAGAGCACCACCGACCCGGATGCCGGAATGTTTGTAAAAGGCGACCACAAGAAGCAGATGGCTTACGAAGCCCACACTGTCTGTAACCAGCACGGTTATGTTCTGGAAGTAGAAGTAACTCCCGGCAATGTACATGACAGTGTCGCTTTCGACGACGTATATGACAAACTGGTAGAAAAGCATCCCGAAGTCAAGACAGTGGTAGCGGACAGTGCCTACAAGACCCCACATATCTGCAAGAAAGTATTTGACGACGAAAGACTTTTATATGCACCCTACACACGGCCGAAAACCATGGAGGGCGGACATGAATGGTGGAAGTATGTATATGACGAATACTATGACTGCGTTATTTGCCCGGAATACCAGGTACTGAAATACTCCACAACCAACCGTGACGGCTACCGGGAGTATAAAAGTAATCCACAGGTCTGTACAAACTGCCCCACCAGAGCGCTGTGTACCAGGAACAAGGACTTCATTAAGACGGTAACGCAGCACATCTGGAAGCCGTATGTGGAAATGGCAGAGGAACTGCGCTATACGGAGCGGCACAAGAGATACTACAAGATGCGCAAAGAAACCATTGAACGGGTCTTTGCGGATGCCAAGGAAAAGCATGGCATGAGATATACGAGATACACAGGCTTGGCCCAGGTAACGAATTGGGTGAGGCTTAAATTTGTTGCCATGAATCTGAAAAAGTTTGCAATTAGGAAGTGGGAGGATACCCACAACCTTTTGCAAATCCTCATATTTTGGCCGCATTATGCTCAAAACCCCAGTTTTGCTTGACGTAAAACTGGGGTTTCTCGACGGTCTGAAATTGCCTGCCCCATAGGGCAGGCAATTTTCGTATGGTCTCTTACTTCGCAAACACGCGCTTGAGCTGGACAAACCGGGGCAGGCCGTCTTCCTTGACCATTCCGGTCTCGCCCTGGATGAGGGGCATGCAGTAGTCAATGAAGCCCTGGTTCACACCGTTGCCGGCCTCGTTGATCCACTCCAGAGGAACCTTCTTCTCGGTGTTGGCAACCAGGCTCAGGTCGAACAGTTCAGGCTCGCACTTGTAGCCGTTTTCGTCACGGGTGCACTTGAAGCCAACCATCTTGTCGGTCATGCCAGCCACGGCGGACTCAACCGCCACCTTGCCGGACATGAAGGACTCAGCGATGTCGGTGCCGGAGGCGCAGTGAGCGGCGCAGCGCTGCAGCAGGCTCAGCTCGATGGGACGGACCTTGCAGCCCAGCTCGGCCTTGATGACATCCGTCAGACGGGCAGCCAGACCGCCCAGCTGAGCATGGCCGAAGCCATCGGTGCCGGAGGTCTTGGCCTCGGAAACGAAGGTGCCGTCGGCGTAGTGGATGCCCTCGGACACGGCCACCAGGCAGTTCTTCTTCTCGCCATAGACCCGCTTGACGTCGGCGATGAACTGGTCCATGTCGAAGTCACGCTCGGGGAGGTAGATGAGGTCGGGACCGTCGTTCTTGGCGCAGGCCAGAGCGGCAGCGGCAGTCAGCCAGCCGGCGTGACGGCCCATGCACTCCACCACGGTGACCATGCCGGTGTCATAGACCTTGCTGTCCCGGGAGACTTCCATGAAGGAGGTGGCGATATACTTGGCGGCGGAAGCAAAGCCGGGGCAGTGGTCGGTTCCGGCCAGGTCGTTGTCGATGGTCTTGGGCACGCCCATGACACGGCACTCATAGCCCACCTTGTTCATATACTTGGAGATCTTATTGCAGGTATCCATGGAGTCGTTGCCGCCGTTGTAGAAGAAGTAGCGGACATTGTACTTCTTGAAAATCTCCAGGATGCGCTTGTAGTCGGTGTCGTCCACATCGGGGTCGGCGATCTTATAACGGCAGGAGCCCAGAGCGGAGGAGGGGGTGTGGAGCATATTGGCGAGCTCAGCGGGATCTTCCTCGTCCATGATCATGAGCTGGTCGTTCAGAACGCCCTTGATGCCGTGGAAAGCACCGTAAACAGTGGTGATGTTGGGATTCTCGAGGCCGGTCTTAATGACGCCGTAGGCGGAGCAGTTGATGACGGAAGAGGGGCCGCCGGACTGGCCCACAATCAGGGAGCCGACTAAAGTTTTTTCGGACATGGGTAGTTACCTCCAATAAAATTTAGAAAATCCATAGTGGGTTTGGTGATTTTTCCACTAGGCCCACATTTATCTACAGTATATCACGAAAATAGACGTTTGGCAAATATTATTATTGAAATTGGGAGAAAATGTGATATAATGAAAATGAAAAAATGCGAACCCCGTTCGCTATTTAGAAAGGATTGATTCCAATGGCTCTTGTTACTACAAAAGAGATGTTCCAGAAGGCCTATGACGGCGGCTACGCCATCGGTGCTTTCAACGTCAACAACATGGAGATCGTTCAGGGCATCACCGAAGCTGCCGGTGAGCTGAACTCCCCTGTCATTCTGCAGGTCTCCAAGGGCGCTCGTGCCTACGCCAACCACACCTACCTGGTGAAGCTGGTTGAGGCTGCCGTTGCCGAGAATCCCCAGATTCCCATCGCTCTGCACCTGGACCATGGCGACAGCTTCGAGCTGTGCAAGTCCTGCATCGACGGCGGTTTCACTTCCGTCATGATCGACGCCTCCTCCAAGCCCTTCGAGGAGAACATCGCCCTGACCCGTCAGGTCGTCGAGTACGCCCATGACCACGGTGTCGTGGTCGAGGCTGAGCTGGGCACCCTGGCCGGCGTTGAGGACGAGGTCGCTGTTGAGCACGGCAAGGAAAGCTACACCCGTCCCGAGGAAGTGGAAGAGTTCGTCTCCCGCACCGGCTGTGACTCCCTGGCCATCGCCATCGGCACTTCCCACGGCGCTTACAAGTTCAAGGCTTCCCAGTGCACCCGCAACGCCGACGGCATCCTCGTTCCCCCTCCGCTGCGTTTCGACGTTCTGCACGGCGTTATCGACCGTCTGCCCGGCTTCCCCATCGTGCTCCACGGCTCTTCTTCCGTTCCCCAGGAATTCGTGAAGATGGTCAATCAGTACGGCGGTCAGATGCCTGACGCCATCGGCATCCCCGAGGAGCAGCTCCGTGAGGCTGCCAAGCTGGCTGTCTGCAAGATCAACATCGACTCCGACATCCGTCTGGCTATGACCGGCAACATCCGCAAGTACTTTGCCGAGCATCCCGATCACTTCGACCCCCGTCAGTACCTGAAGCCCGCTCGTCAGGCTGTCAAGGAAATGGTCGCCCACAAGATCCAGTACGTCCTGGGTTCCGCCGGCAAGGCCTGAGAATATCCCTTTTCATGAAAAAGACCTCCCGATTTTCGGGAGGTCTTTTTTTAGACTGTCGAAAAACCCCTGCGGGCTTTTCCGCCAAGCTTTTGCAGTCTGCTGCGCGCATAATTAGTCCCCCTGTGGGGGACAAATTCCACACTTGCAGCCTGAGAAGTGTTTTCTGCCAGGTACATGCCCCGGCAGAAAACGGCTCGAACTTTATTTGCCGCCAACGGCGGCAAACTCTGCGAGGCTTTTTCCGCCCATTGTGGGACTGCGCTCAGATTTCCTGCTTTTGGATAAATTCAAAAATCCGGTGCAGGTGTTCTTTTTTCTTGACCGGGTCCTTGGGAACGGCCATATAGTAGACCTCCCAATCGGGATAGTGGACAGCATACCACGTTTCAAAAGCCGTCATCATTTCCTGTACTTCTTCTTCCGTTGCTTGGGCGAGTAAAGCATTAAATTTGTCCATAATTGCACCTCTCTGCAAATAAGATAACACAATATAGACTACCACAATATATGTATAATTTCAATATGAAAGCAAATATAATGTTATCATACTTCCTCTGAGGTGTTATTATGCGAAAAATCAAAATTCAAACGGGCATTCGATTTGAGCCAGAGCTACTCTACAAGATAACCGAAATTGCCAAAGACAACAGGCGCTCCTTCAACGCCCAGATGGAATATCTGGCCCAGGAGTGCGTGAAGGAATACGAAAAGACCAACGGCCCCATCCCCGTGGATGACGAAAAGCTGTACGGCAAATAATCCGCCCCCCCTTCCTCCGGAGGGGTGGGTTTTGCTTAACAGCAGCTTCTACAGAATACCACCAGGTTATTTTGCTGTTTTGTTGACAATGCCCACGAAACAGGCTATACTGAAAATGGAATTTTCCAACATATTTTTTAGAAACGGAGGCAATGTTATGAATCGTTTGGAAGGAAAAGTTGCCGTTATCACAGGCGGCAACTCCGGCGTGGGTGCGGCCACTGCCAAGCTCTTTGCCGCAGAAGGAGCCACCGTTGTCATCACCGCCCGCAGAGAGGCTGCCCTGACTGCCGTTGCCAAAGAGATCACCGAGGCCGGAGGAAAGGTCATGGCTGTCTCCACGGATATCTCCAAAAAGGGCGACCCGGAAAAGCTCATAGACACGGTCATGGATGTGTTCGGCCACATCGACATCCTCATCAACAATGCAGGCATTCTGGAAGAGGGCCTGAAGCCCATAGACCGGTTTTCTGACGAGGACCTGGACCGCATTGTGGAGACAAACCAAAAGGGCACCATGCGCGTCCTGCGGGCTGCTACGTCCAGAATGCAGCCAGGGGCATCCATTGTAAACGTGGCTTCCATTGCCGGCGCAAAGGGCTGCGGCGGGGCTGCCTATGTATCCTCCAAGGCCGCCATCATCGGCATCACCCGTCACACCGCGCTTCGTTTCCAGGTCCAGGGCATCCGCTGCAACGCCATCTGCCCCGGCACCATTGTGACTCCCATGGTCATGGGTGCCAATTCCGCAAACCTGGACCCGGACATGATGGGCGCCATGGCGCTCCACTCCAACCTGAAAACCCAGCCCTGTATGCCTCAGGACGTGGCAAACATTCTCCTGTTCCTGGCCAGCGACGAATCAAGAGCAATCACCGGACAGATTATTAACACCGATTTTGGATGCTTCCTGTAAGCTATCTGCGAAGCGCTTATAAAAAAGAGGATGCGGAATTTACATTCCGCATCCTTTCAGCTTATGATAAGCCTCGCAGAGTTTGCCGCCGCAGGCGGCAAATAAAGTGAAAACCGTTTTCTGCCGGGGCGTGTACCTGGCAGAAAACACTTCTCAGGCTCCAAGTGTGCGAGTTGTGCGCCACAGCGCACAAGGAGTGCGCGCAGGAGACTGCAAAAAACCTGTCAAAAAGCCCCGCAGCGGATTTTTGACAGTCTAAAAGGATGCGGAATTTACATTCCGCATCCTTTTTCTTATGGTGTTTTCGCTTCCCATCCGGCGTAAAGGGTCATATCACTTTGAATGGTACCCTCTTCCACATTCCAGGGTTCCTCGCAGGCGTAGTCGATATACCATCCGGTAAAGCTGTAGCCCTCCCGGGTGGGCGGTTCCGGCAATTCCAGGTGTTCCCCGTACATCTGATTCTGAGGGGCCACGTCGGTGCCGCCCTTGCTGTCAAAGGTAATGGTGAAGCCAGGGTTCCGCATTTCAAAGGCCAGCACCACTACGATGACAACGAGGCACGCAATGATAATCCGGTCCAAAGCCTTTACGGAGATTTTCACATTCCGGTACAGGCCGCGAAACTGCGGTTTCTTGGGTTCCTGCTGGTTTTCTTCCATTACTTCTTGACCAGGTACTTCCGCATATCCAGAGCGCAGGCGCAGAGGATGATGGCGCCCTTGATGATGTACATGCTGGAGGAGTCAACGCCCAGCATGGTCAGAGCCACGAAGATCAGACGCAGGACGAACACGCCCATGATGATGCCGCTGATCTTACCAGTACCACCGACGAAAGACACGCCGCCGATGACACAGGCTGCGATGGCGTCACACTCGGCGTTGAGGCCGGTGCTGGCTGCAACGGAACCGCTGCGGACGCCTTCCACAAAGCCGGCGTAGCCGTACATGGCACCGGCCAGGGTGTGGACCAGCATGGTGGTCAGGAACACGTTGACGCCGGAAACCTTGGCAGCTTCGGCATTGGAGCCCACGGCGAACATATTCTTACCGAAAGCGGTCTTGTTCCAAATGAACCACATGAGAGCGGTGAGCAGCACAGCGTACAGCACATACCAGGGAATGGCCACGTTGCCCAGACGGAACATGGTGCCGCCTACAAAGCTCTTATAGGGAGCGCTCAGGCCGGAGATGGGCTGACCATTGTTGCCGTTGAGGGTAAAGAACCACAGGATGATGCCGTAGGTAATCAGCTGAGTGGACAGGGTGACGATGAAGGGGTGCAGGCTGAACTTTGCCACGAAGAAGCCGTTCACCAGGCCGATGATGGCGCCGATGGCGATTACAGCCAGCATGGTCAGAGCAATCCACCACCAGGTGACCTCGGGCAGATTCTTAAACATCTTGTTGGCGAAATCAGACTTCTGCAGGAACACGCCAGCCACGGCGGCGGTCAGGCCGACCACACGTCCGGCGGAAAGGTCGGTACCCGTCAGAACGATACATCCGGCGATGCCCAGAGCCAGAGGCAGGTAGGCAGCCACCTGGGTGATGAGGTTTGCCAGGGAGCCCAGGGTCAGGAAGTTCTCCCGCATGATGGCGGTGTAGATGACAAAGATTGCCATCAGGATGTACAGAGCGTTATTCAGAATTCCGTCGGTCCAATAGCGCTTCTTGTCTTTGGAATCCATCTGCTTGTAAGCAGCGGCGGTGCGCTGGAGTTTTTCAACAGGACTTGTCATAAATATCTACCTCCTCAAACATATTTTGCGGCCAGGGTCATGATTTCTTCCTGGGTCGTGTTGCTGGCATCCACTTCGCCAGCCACGCGGCCGCCGGACATGACAACGATCCGGTCACAGACGCCCAGCAGTTCCGGCATTTCCGAGGAAACCATGAGAACGGTTTTGCCATTGTTTGCAAGATTCAGAATCAGCTGGTAGATTTCGTACTTGGCGCCCACGTCGATACCACGGGTGGGCTCGTCCAACAGGAGCACCTCCGGGTCTGTCAGCAGCCAGCGGCCGATGATGACCTTCTGCTGGTTGCCGCCAGACAGGCTGCGGATTTTCGTCTCCTGGGAGGGCGTTTTAGTGTGCATGGCGTCAATGTAGCGCTGGGTATCCTCCCGCTGGGATTTTTCGCTCAGATAGATGCCCAGGTGCTCATGGCGCTTGAGGCTGGAGATAACCGTGTTCTCCCGGATGTTCAGCACGCCGAAAATACCTGTGGCCCGGCGCTCTTCCGTCAGCATGGCGAAGCCGTTTTTGATAGACTCCTTGGCGTTGCGGTTGAGGCAGGGTTTGCCGTCCAGGAAAATTTCGCCGGATTTGCGGGTGCGGATGCCGAAGATGCTCTCCAGCGTCTCGGTACGGCCGGAGGAGTCCAGACCGGCCAGACCCACAATTTCACCCCGGCGGGCCGTGAAGGACACATCCCGCACCTGGTTATACAGGCCGGTAATGTTCTTGACCTCCAGGTACACATCGCCGGGCTTATTGGTCTTGGGCGGGAACTGGTTCGTAAGTTCACGGCCCACCATCAGGCGGATAATGTCACCCACCTGCAGCTTTTCCGCAGGCTCCGTGGCCACCCACTGGCCGTCGCGCATGACGGTGATGTAGTCGGAAATACGCTTGATTTCCGCCATCTTGTGGGAGATGTAGATAATGCCCACGCCGCGATCCCGGAGCATATTGATGATTTGGAACAGGTGCTCCACTTCCTCCTCAGTCAGAGACGAGGTGGGCTCGTCAAACACAATGACCTTGGAGTTATAGGAGACAGCCTTGGCAATCTCCACCATCTGCCGCTGGGATACAGGCATGGTGCTCATAATCCGGTGGGGGTCCACCTTAATGCCCAGTTCCTCGAAAATGGCAGCGGTATCGTTGTACATCTTCCGCTCGTTGACGGCGATGCCGCCGATCTTGGGGTAACGGCCCAGCCAGATGTTGTCCATAACGCTGCGCTTCAGAGCCTGGTTCAGCTCCTGGTGCACCATGGCAACGCCGTTGTCCAGGGCCTCACGGCTGCTCTTGAAATTGATTTCTTTGCCGTCCAGGTAGATCTGTCCGCCGTCCTTATTGTAGATGCCGAAAAGACATTTCATCAGAGTTGACTTACCTGCGCCGTTTTCACCCATAAGCGCATGGACCGTGCCGCGCCGGAGCTCAAAATTGACACCGTCCAGGGCTTTGACGCCGGGGAAAGTCTTGGTAATGCCTACCATTTTCAGCAAAACTTCGTTTTCCATATGCGTTCCTCCTTTTCCAGAATCCACTGACCGCCGCACATCCGCAGGTCCGTGGCCGAAAAAGGGTTCTTCCGCCACAACCTGGGAATGTGCCGCGCGTATTTGAAAGGGGCAGCTGCCGCTGGAACGGCAGCTGCCCGGAATAAACTAGGGAATTTAATTATTCGCCAGTGTAGGGAGCGTAAGCAACGAACAGCTTGCTGGCGCAGTCGGGAGCAATGCTGAAGCGCTCATCGGAGAGGCTGGCCAGGGCATCCACAGGAGCGGTGCCGGCGGCAATGGCCTTCACGGTCTGGGCAACAGCGCTTGCCATACCCTGAGCGTCCTGCTTGATGGTGCCGGTCATGGCGCCCTCAGCAATCAGGGACTTAGCATTCTCGGTAGCGTCAACGCCGAAGACGGGGACAGTGTGAGCGCCTTCCACGTTGTAGCCGTTGGCCTGCAGGGAAGCGATAACACCTTCAGCCATGCCGTCGTTGTTGCAGATAACCAGCTCGATCATGTTGCCATTGGCCTCGTTGTAGGAGACGAAGTTGGTGTCCATGTAGTCCTTAGCAGCAGCAGCGGACCAAGCACCACCCTGGTCAACCTGGTAGCAGTCGGTGTTGGCAGCGTCAAAGTACTGCAGAGCGGGCTTGCCAGCGGCCTCCAGGACCTTATTGGCATCCTCAACACCGTACTGGGTACGGAAGATGGCCTCCACGTTGGCCTCGTCGCCCTTCATCATGGCGTAGGAGATGACGCCGTCGCCATTGACATCGATGTCGTCATAGTTGGCGAGAACGTAGTCACCGACCATCTTGCCCTGCATCTGGCCAGCAGCGGGGGCATCGGTGCCGATGTGGCAAGCGTTGGCATGGCCTTCCAGAACAGGAACCTCGGAGCCATCGGTGCCGATGGGACGGTTGAAGAAGATGACGGGGATCTCGCCAGCAGCGTTCAGGATGTCCTCAGCGGTGTCAGCAGCGCCGGAAGTGACCTGGTTGACAACCAGCAGGTTGGAGCCGCCAGCGATAGCGGTCTTGATCTGGTCCAGCTGCTTGGCCTGGTCGTTAGCAGCGAACTGGTTGTCGTAAGTAACACCCAGAGCGTCCAATTCCTTGTTCAGAGCGTCACGGACAGAGGACAGATAGACGTCGCTCTCCTCATACCAGAAGACGCTGACCTTAACGTCGCCAGCGGGGGCCTCAGCAGCCTCAGTGGCTTCGGTCTCAGCGGGAGCCTCAGTAGCCTCGGTTTCAGCGGGAGCGGCGGTGGTCTCAGGGGCAGTTTCGCCACCGCAGGCTGCCAGAGTCAGGGCCATAGCCAGAACCAGCAGCAGAGCAATCAGCTTTTTCATTTGGTTTCCTCCTAAATGAATGTAAAATATGCTAATCCGGCATTTGCCGGGAATAGCTCAGGTTTTCTCTCCTCGCGATTTGGCAACAAGAAATGTACATTTGGAAAAATCGCGATATTTCGAGAGCATTTACACTATACCACTGACGCTTATTTTTGTAAAGTTTTTTTCACAAATTCGGCAAATAGCATTATTTTGCGCCATTCGTTTTGTGCATAACTTCCAATAGTTTCTCCAATGCTGTCTTCCCAAGAAAAATGGCCCCACCAAAAATGTTCCCATCTTGCGTCCATAGCGCAAGATGGGAACATAATCTCAGAAATTTGCCGGATCAGACCCGATTTACAGCTTCCACGAAGCGGCGGAAGGCAGCTCGTCCATCCTCCGTCAGCTTGTAGACACCGGCGTCCTCCAGGACACGGGTAAACACCGCGCCCACTTCCTGGCGAAGAATTTCCGCCACATTGTCGGATGTAAAGTTATGGCGGCCCTTGAGCTCTTCCACCCACTGGGCGTGTTTCCCAAGGACCTCATCCCGGGCGATATCCTTTCCCTCCAGAATGGCCGTCCCCAGGGCATCCAGCTCCCCCTTCAGGCGGGCAGGAAGCACAGCCAGGCCCATGACCTCAATAAGGCCAATGTTCTCCTTTTTAATGTGGTGCAGCTCTGGATGGGGGTGGTACACGCCCAAGGGGAACTCCTCCGTGGTGATATTGTTTCTCAGCACCAGGTCAAGCTGGTAGGCCTCCCCTGCACGTCTTGCAATGGGGGTAATGGTATTGTGGGGCTCTCCATCGGTTTCGGCGAAAATGAAGGCAGCCTCGTCGGTATAGCCACGCCAGGTGGTCAGAATCTTATCGGCCAGGTCCGCCAGTCGGTCCGGCTCTGTGGATTCCAGACGGATCACACTGAGGGGCCAGCGGACAATGCCCGCCTTCACATCTTCAAACCCGGCAAAGTGCAGCGTCTCTTCTACGGGAGCCAGCTCCATGGCAAAGGTGGTATGTCCGCCCTGGAAATGCTCGTGGCTGAGAATGGAGCCGCCCACAATGGGCAGGTCCGCGTTGCTTCCCACGAAGTAGTGGGGGAACTCCTTCACAAAAGCCAGCAGCTTCCGGAAGGCGCCCTTGTCGATCTTCATGGGGTGGTGGTCACCGTTGAAGACGATGCAGTGCTCATTGTAGTAAACATAGGGGGAATATTGCAGGAACCAGTCCTCCCCTTCCAGGGTAAAGGGCAGAGGTCTGTGATTCTGACGGGCGGGATGGTTCATGCGGCCTGCATAACCTGCATTTTCCTTGCACAGCAGGCATTTGGGATAACCGGACTGGGGCGCCAGCTTGGCGGCGGCAATGGCCCGGGGGTCTTTTTCAGGTTTGCTGAGGTTGATGGTAATGTCCAGTTCGCCGTAGGGAGAGGCATACTTCCAGCGCATGTCCTTTTTGACCCGGTAACGGCGGATGTAGTCCGTATCCTGGCTGAGCTTATAGTAATAGTCCGTAGCCGCCACAGGATCGACGGCGTTCAGTTCCCGGAACTTAGCCAGCACTTCCCGGGGCATGGGGGTCAGTGCGCCCATGAGTTTGGTGTCAAAGAGGTCCCGGGCGGTAATGTTGTCCTCGCAGAGCCCTGCGGAAACCGCATAGTCCAGCAGGCCTTTCAGAATTTCTTCCAAGTCATCCGGCATGGGCTCGGTGCTGGGCTCGTAATTGTCCAGGCGGAGAATCTCCAGAATCTTATTCACCGCCACGTCATGGTCCACAGGCTCCGTCAGGCCGCAGTTCATGGCATAGGACACCAGGGCGTCAATGTAAGTTTCAATTTTCATTCTTCTACCTCCGCTTGCACACCGCCCCAGGGACGAATGGATAGGACATGGCAGGCATTTTCTCCCAGAACGGCATCCATACCGCTGCGGAAGCCCTCCAGCATATCGACAGGCACAAAGGCCTGGATGGTTCCGGCAAAGCCGCCGCCGTGTACCCGGAATGCCCCCCGGCCATCCAGAAGCCGCTCACAGGCCGCCAGGGCGATGGCCATATCCTGGTGCTCCTTGTATCCTGCAGGGATAACGTTCTGCAAGTACATATAGGAAGAGAAGCCGGACTCCTTCACAAGGTTCAGGAAAGCGTCAAAATTTTCGGCCTTAAGCGCTTCCACCTGGGCGCTGACCCGGCGGTTATCTTCATACACGTGGATAGCCCGAAGGACGGCCCGGTCACCGCACGCCTTCCGCAGAGCGGGAAGTTCGGCAAAGAAGTCGTCCTCGGGGACCTCCCGCAGGACCTTCTTGCCAAAGTGGGCGCAGATTTTGGAAAGCTCCTGGGGAATGGCGGCATACTCGTCGGTGAGGTCCGCGTGGCTGGCCTTGGAATCGATGATGCACAGAGCGTAGCCGCTGGCGGAAAAGTCAAAGTCGATGGGTGTGATGACGGGGTTTTCCTTATCGGCAAAGTCAATGGACACCAGGTTGCCCACAGCGGAGGCCATCTGGTCCATAAGGCCGCAGGGCTTGCCGAAGAACACATTTTCTGCATACTGGCCGATTTTTGCAATCTCGGGAGCCGGAAGCTTGGCGTCAAAGAACAGGCAGTTGCAGATGGTGCCGATAAGGACCTCAAAGGCCGCCGAGGAGCTCAGGCCGGAGCCGGGCAGCACCGTGGAGGTCACATAGGCGTCAAAGCCGGAGATGTTGGCACCCAGCTGGACGAATCTGGCGGCGACGCCCCGAACCAATGCGGCGGTGGAGTTCACTTCCGCCTCCTGGGGTTCCAGGCAGTTTAACTTTACAGTGCACAGGGGGTATCCCTCGGACAGAATCCGGATTTCTCCGGAGTCGTTGCAGCGGACTGCTGCCAGGGATTCCAGGTCCACGGCTCCTGCCAGGACCTTTCCTTGCTGGTGGTCGGTGTGATTGCCGCCGATCTCCGTGCGGCCGGGGGCCGAGAAATAGGCAGTGGGCGTGCCTGCGAACTGCCGGGTAAATCCGGCATCCAGCATCGCCCGCTTTTCGTGCGTCAGAACATACTGTTTGGGCATAGCTTGACCTCCTTGCGGATTGCATTTTTCATTGTTCCATTATACGAGATATTCCGCCGACTTTCAATGGGGATGAGAAATATTTCTTTCATAATTCCTCTCCAAATGCGGGAAACACCCCCCGGCTTTCGCCGAGGGGTGTTTCCCGCGTTGGAATATGTTAGCTATAAAGAGAGTTATCAAAGCAGGTTGTCGGTGTTGACCCAGCCCAGATCGGTACGGGCCATCTTGCCCACCACTTCGTAGATATCAATCACGGCCATCTTCACATAGGTGCCTGCCGCCTGAGAGCAGGAGGCGTCGGTGTAAATGGGAGTGTTGTCCTGATAGACCACACGAGCATCCACAGCGGTGGTGCCCACGGGAGTCAGGTCCACGTAGTAGAGGTAGACCCAGCCGGCATCGCAGCGGCCCCAAGCCATGCCTTCGCTGATGGTGGTTTCATAAATCACCAGGGCCTGGCCGCCCTTCAAGGTGGTGGTCTTGGAAGCAGTCTGAGAAGCCGTGGAACGGACATTCAGCTCATTGGTGTTGATGACCTTGCCGGAGTAGCGGCGCACACCGGTGTTGCCCTGGGAACCATTGATAGGTCCGGAGGGATTAGAGGGGTTGGTAGGATCGGTGGGGTTGCCGGGTTCGGTGGGCTTGCTCTCCTCGATGTCGATAGCTCCCTTGGTCAGCTTGGACAGGAGGATCCAGCCTGCCTCGTCCTCGAATTCAACCATGGCAAGGACGTCAGCCTTCTGAATCTTCACATTGGTAACCGTCACCTGGTCGCCCTTACGGAGGGTGAACGCCTTGGCAGACATGGTTTCGTCCGTATAGACCTTCTGGCTGTCAGAGGCAGTCAAGGTATAGGTGGGCTCACTCATGGGATCCAGTTCCACGCAGGTGTCGGGGCTGAGAATGTAGCCGTCGTTCACCCGGGCCCAGTAATAGGTCTTCTTGGTCACAGAGGTTGTGCCATCATCCGGATTTGTTTCCGACTTAATGGTCTCAACGGTGCTCAGAAGTTCATGGATGGTAACGGGATTACCGCTTGTAACCTTGCCGACAATTTCCTCATCCTTAGCAGTTGTGCTTCTGTAAATGTTGGTTTCCTTGTTCACATGACCCGTGAACACCACAGGCTTGGAATCGGTAACTGTGCTGGAAGAGCCGCTGCCGCTGCCGCTGCTGCCGCCATTGCCAGGAATCTCCTCATAGGAGGTCATGGCCACATAGTCCATGCAGATCCAGCCGTTTTCTACACGGCCCCACTTGGCGTTGCCAACAATCTTGGTCTCCAGAATCTTAACAGGGGTGCCGGGCAGAATCTTGCCGATCAGTGCGCCGCTGATTCCGGGGGATTTGCGGAGGTTAACGCCGCCGTAGGTGTTGGCGATGATGCCGTTGCCGGTTTCCACCTTGCCGCCATTGGCTCCGGTGCCGTTGTCATCCACGCTGCCTTCACGGACATCCAGGTAGGAGCCGTAGACCCAGTTTTCTCCAGCATACTTGCCAACGCTGGTATTCAGACGGTACCAGCCGTTCTTCTTATCCAGAACCTCTGCGGTGGTTCCGGCCTCCAGCTGGCCCAGATACTTGCCGTAGATATCCGCTCTGTCGCGGACATTGACCTTATCGGTATTGATAACCGTAGCCACCAGACCGGTACCCTGATGGCCGCCGCTGGGCACGTCAGGAGCGTTTCCGCGCTTGACATAGGTGCTGGACAGGTTCACCCAGCCGTCATAGCTGCCGCCGTCGGCTTTATCGGCATAGCCCCAAATGGTGGTGCTGTCAGCCTTCAGCCGACTGACATTGAATTCAACGCCCTTGGAAAGGGTATCCACACGGGTGCTGGAGACATTGGCTTCCTGACGAACAGCCACGCTGTCAGCAGTGACGGTGTACTTTGCCACATCCAGCTTCACATTGAAATTGCCATGGGTATCGGCGAGCTTAACCCAGCCCAGGGCCACACTGCCCCAGGAAACCTTCGCCCGGGTACCGTCTGCGGCAAACAGATTGGTGTAGGTCAGGGTAACAACTTCATCGGCTTTCAGTTCCTCTTTTTTGTCCTTCTTCCGCTTCTCATTGATAGCGTTCAGATCATCCAGGGTAAACTGCTGGGTGAGGCTGGAATCCTTGTAAATTTTACCTTTACCATCTGTGATCATGCTGCCCACAGAATCGCTTCCGGAGAAAGCATAGGAAGCAAAGCCGGGGTCCTTGGAGTTGTTGGGTTCGTCCTTCAGCATGGTCACATCGGCGTAGGACAGGCAGAACCAGCCGGTGTTGCAGCGGCCCCACCGAATGCCGTTGACATACTTGATCTCGTACAGGTTTACCTTAGTGCCATTGGGCAGGGAACCCACGATGTCGTTATTGGTGCCGGCGCCCTTACGGACGTTCACATAGCCAGCCGCTGTAACCTTCGCCACGGCAATCACGTTGTCGTCGTAATCTGTAGAGGGTTCAGAATACTTGCCAAGCTTTACCCAGTAGTCCACTTCACCAAAGGACTTATCCTTGGTGGTTTTCTTACCACTGCCATACTTATATACTTCGGCTTTTGCCAGTCTGCCCCATCTGTATCCGTCATGAATCAGATCGGCCATAAAGGTAATCTCGCCTTCGACCCACCGTGTCTTATCAATAGGGCCAGCGGGGCCTTTGGTGTAGATGCCTTTCTCGGAGATTTTAGAGGAGGATAACGTGAAGGTATATTCGTTGACATCCCACTCTTCTTCCTGCCAAACAGCCTTGAAAGTCTTTCCGTCATCGCTAGGTCCAATCGTTGTAACACGATCACCTGTCAGTCCCGCTGCCGTTGACTCACGCCAGCCAAGGAACACCACATCTTTGTTTTCGTGGCTGGGAACAATGTTGATATTCTGGGCTTTCGTCAGGTCATAATACTGGGTTACAGACACGCCCTTGCCATAGCCCATGATTGTTCCGCCGTTGGGATCAAAGGTCACTTTGATGAAGCGGGAAGGGGGAGTGCTGTTGTAGACATTGTACAGGTACATATTGGCTTCCACCATGCGGCGGTTGTTGTCCGCCTCGCTGGCGTCCCATTCCACCATGGCCCGCAGGAAGTCTGCGCCCTTGAGCTGAGAAGTCACAGCCCGCTTGACACTGCCGGAACCGCTGAGCCAAGCCGTACCATTCTGGGTAGAGAACATGACCAGGGCGTCATGCTGGTTCTGGCTCAGAGACAGCTTGTTGGCATCGGCAAAGTCGTTCACTGCCTTGTCCACGGCCTTGAGATACTCCCGCAGAGCTTTGTCTGCGGCGTTCTGTTCCAGGCCCTTGTGTTTCGGACCATGGGTGCCCTTCTCGGTGCACTTGGTGCCGTAGCCCACATAGCCGTTCACACAGCCTTTGTGATAGGGCTGGAACTGCTTGATGATGGTAATAGCGGATTCGCTGACAGAACGAGAGGCAGCGGATGCCGTCATAGGAACCAGGCTCAGAAGCATGGTCAGCGTTAGTAACGCACATAGAATTCTCTTCTTCATAGCTACTTACTCCTTTTCGTTTTTGTAAGTGACAGTATTATAACAGACTTGTTTACAAATTGCAACCCCCTTTTTGAAAAAAATTACATTTTTGTTACTCATTGTTGAAATTAGCCCATGTCAGTCTCACAAAATCCAAAAATAATCGTTTTTTCTGTTTTCTTTTTGCTATTACTCACTTTTTCGACACCGTTTTGTTTTTATTTTGCCTTACAATTTTCCCGGAAGGTCCTCCCATTGACATTCTTTCTGCTCCCTGATATACTCGATGGTAACAAAAAGTTTTTGGAGGCAGGGTTTATGGGCGAAAAAAAAGCGCTGATTGGCATGAGCGGCGGGGTGGACAGCAGTGTGGCTGCATACCTCATGGTACAGTCCGGTTACAGCTGCATAGGGGTCACCATGAAGCTTTGCAGCAGCAAGTCCATTGACCTGGAAAACGGCCGGACCTGCTGTACCCTGGACGACGCCGAGGACGCCCGAAGCGTGGCCCGGCGGCTGGGCATGCCTCATTATGTGTTCAATTTTCAGGAAGATTTTGAAAGCCAGGTTATCCGCAGATTTGTGGAAGCCTATGAGGCAGGGCTGACCCCCAATCCCTGCATTGACTGCAACCGCAGTCTCAAATTCGGCCGTCTCCTTGGCAGGGCCCGGGAGCTGGGATGCGACTATGTGGTTACAGGCCACTACGCCAGAATCCGCCAGGATGAAAACACAGGCCGATACCTATTATATAAGGCAGCGGATGCCGCCAAGGACCAGACCTATTTTCTTGCCTGTCTTGACCAGGACCAGCTCCGGCACATCCGCTTCCCGCTGGGGGAGCTGACAAAGGCAGAGGTCCGCACCATTGCGGAATCCCAGGGCTTCGTCACCGCCAAAAAGCACGACAGCCAGGATATTTGCTTCATCCCCGGCGGAGACTACGGTGCCTTTTTGGAACACTACACTGGAAAAGCCTATCCCTGCGGGAATTATGTAAATGCAGAAGGCACCGTGCTTGGCACCCACAAAGGGGCGGTCCGTTACACCATCGGTCAGCGGAAGGGCCTCGGCATTGCCCTGGGTGCTCCCGCCTACGTCTGCGGCAAGGACATGGAGAAAAACACCGTGACCCTGGGCCCCAACGAAGCGCTCTTTTCCCGGGCGCTTCGGGGCAGCAGCTGGTGTTGGTTCCCCTTTCCGGCTCTGGAATCACCCATGGAGATCACCGCCAAGACCCGCCACAGCCCCAAAGAGGCGGCGGCTTGGGTCTACCCCGAGGAAAACGGGTTCGCCCGGGTGGAATTTGCGGAGCCCCAGCGGGCCGTCACCCCAGGACAGGCCGTGGTCCTCTACCAGGGAGACCTGGTGATCGGCGGCGGTACCATCACCGAAGCCATTCCTTCCTTATAAAATAAGAACGCCTCGAGGCAGGTTCCTGTGCCTCGAGGCGTTTTTTATCTCTGAAATTTTCCTTTTGTTTTCTTTTTTCCCAACAAGCTCTTCCAGTCCGGACGGTAGTTGATTTGAATGAGCACCAGAAGTGCTGCAGCGCAGGCCAAGCTGATTTTCCATCCCAGGCTGAAGGCAGCATTGTGGTAGCGGAAAACCACCTGGTGCTCCCCTTTTGTCAAGTCCAGCGCCACCATGCAGTCTCCCACCAGTTTGGTTGCCACCGCTTCATCGTCCACGGTGACCTCCCAGTTTCCGTTCTGAGGGATGGAGGTATAGAGGAGCCCGTCCCGATCGCAGTTGATGGTTCCCTCCAGCCGGGTGGTGCGGAAGCTGGTCAGTTCCAGAGGCGAGGCGCTCAGGATGTCATACCCAGCCCAGAATCGCTCGTAGTTGAGAAGGGCTGCAGTTACGGTCATGGTGCTGCTCTCTCCGGCGGCACAGCTTACCCGAATGTCCAGGGTGTCTCCGGTCTTTACGTCTCCCACGGCGAACATCTGGGGCAGGCTGATGTTCTCATTATAGCGTTCCACTTCATTGACGCTGACGTAAAAATTGTTCCGTTCGGGAAGGTTCAGGTAAATGCACAGGAACCCGTCCCGGTCGGCCACAAAGCGGTAGGTCACGTCGGAACCGCTTTCGGCGTCCGTGTAGCGGCAGTAGCCCGTGCCGTTGGATTCCTCAATGGTGACGCCGTTTCCGGTGATGGTGAGATTTCCCCCGGGAATCTGGTGGAACACGTCCTCCGGAATGCCCGTGGCCGCGGTAAACAGGTCATTCTGGAACTGGAAGGTCCCCTCGGAGGCGCTAAAGTCCAGGTCCGCCAGGCCCTTTTCTGTCAAAAAGCCCAGGGGCAGATGGGCCACATTCTGCAGCAGCGCCGTGTCCCCGAAGCGGTTGACCTCCTGGAAGAAGGAGCTTGCCTTGTCTTTTCCGTCCCGCTCAATCATGTATTTGAGGTCCAGGAAGAGGTTCGCCACGGGAGAGCTCTCCTCAAAGAGATAGCGGTTGTAGGTATTTTTCGCTCCATAGCCCAGGGCCTTCATGAACTCCGTGGCCTTAACGTTTGCAGAGCTGGTGAAGGCCGAAATGCCGTTGTAGCCGTTGAGGGCGCCGTCGTTCAGGGTCTGGGAATGGGTGGTCTCCGCCCGGAAGAAGAGAGTATCCTCTTCCCGCTCTTTCATGTAGCGAATGACCGAGGCAGTCTTTTCCTTGCCCTTGGGGTAGTTCGTGATATTGGTGCCTGTAAAGTAGATGCCAAAGCACACCAGGGTGCCGATGAGCTCCACCCCCATAACGGTGAGAAGCAGGCTCCGGGAGAGGCTCCGCTGGCGAGCCCGGTCCAAACGACAAAGGGCCTGTTCCTTCTCGTCCCCATCCTGGGGCACCTCCGGAAGGATGGCGCCATACAGGGCAGAAAGCAGATAGAGAATCAGGAAAACGCCGTTGTAAATGACATAGAGGGGAATTTGCAGGGTGCTCTCCCCCAGCTCCAAAGGCACGGTGGTTCCCATGTCCTTGCTGCAGGCCAGGACCGCGGCCCCCAGGGCCGTAGCTGCCAGAATATGCCAGGGCTTGAAGGTCCGCCGCAGGAGCCAGGCCCGGTAGGCCATGTACAGCACCACAAAGCTGTACAGGAAGCTGAAGCGGTAGGGAATCATATTGGTGAAGTGGAAGCCGTGCCAGATGTAGTCCAGCTGCCGGATGATAAAGCTCATGTTAAAGAAGAGGAGCAATCCCACGGAGCAGAGCTTGTCCCGGAGCTTTATCTCCTTCGACAGAAGGAACAGCATCATGAGAACGACGCTGAAAATACCGCAGTAGACGTTTGGCAGGCCCTCTTTGAAATTGGGCTCAATGGCGCCGCCCATGTTCCCCGCCACCTGAATCATGGCGCCGAGAAGGCCCATAAGCGTATTCTTCTTGGCGATGTTCAGCCGGAAGCCTGTGGGGAATTTATTGACGCTAGACTGGGTGGTTTGGAGCGCAGCCAGGGCCGGAAGCTCCAGGATCGCCGTCATGCCGATGGCAATGGCCGAGAACAGGGCAATTCTCCCCAGGTCCAGGAAGAACTTTTTCCAGCCGCCAAAGCGGCAGAATTCATAACAGAAGAACAGCAGGAATACAAAAATACAGGTAAAAAACCCGATATAGTAGTTGGAAAAAATGGACTGGAACAGCGTCAGGGTGTAGAGCAGGAACTTTCCGTCCCGCAGAAGAGACACGGTGCCCAAGGCCACCAGCGGGAGCAGTGCGAAGGTATCCAGCCACATGATGTTCCACTGAAAGCCCAGGGCCCAGGCGCACAGGCCGTAGAACCCGCCGAAGACGGCAATGGACAGATCGTCCTTTCCAAAGAGCTTTTTCAGGAAAATGGCGAAGAACAGCCCTGCAAGGCCCAGTTTCACGGGCACCAGCAGGGAAAAATAGCCCAGAAGCCAGCCTTCCGGCACCAGGACGCTGATCAGGTTCAGCGGCGAGGCCAAATAGTAGGAGATCAGCCCCAGATAGTCCATGCCCAGGCCCACGCTCCAGGTGTAGAGAAGCCCCTTCCCTTCCCGCAGTGCCCGCCGAAACTCCACAAAGAAGGGGTAGTATTGGTGGTACATATCGGAATAGAGCATGGAATAGTGCCCAAAGGGACAGTAGGCGCTAACCAGCATGACAAACAGCATCCCCACGCAGGGAATCAAAAAGGCCAGAGCCAGGGAATTTATGTGAAATCGCCGTTTTGTAAGATTCATAGGGACCTCTCCAGGAAAGTTGATTAGGTATAGTCTACCACGTTTCTCTCCGGGGGTAAACCCTTTCCCTCAAAAATTTGGTTAAGATTTCCTTAATATATAGTATATACGGTATATACGGAAAGCAGCCTGCCGCCTTGACGCCCCGGGCAGACTGCAAAAACGCCCGGCTTTGCATCAGGCAAAAACCGGGCGTTTCTAGGAGGTCAAGGTTTGCATTCGCCTCTAAAAGCAAGAAAAACCGTTGCAATGCAACGGTTTTTCGCGGCGGCTCTTATGACAGCGCACACCTGGTGACCCGCCGGGGACTCGAACCCCGGACCCACTGCTTAAAAGGCAGTTGCTCTACCGCCTGAGCTAGCGGATCATATGGCTGGGATGGCCGGATTTGAACCGACGAATGCCAGAGTCAAAGTCTGGTGCCTTACCGCTTGGCGACATCCCAATGTGGAGTGGCGCCCGCTTTGGGACACACTGGGTATAATATCATATGTTTTTCAATTTTGCAATCCCTTTTTTCAGATTTTTCATTTCTTCTTTGAAGAATGCGTTCAGCAGGCGGCATTGGGCCTTTGGACGCAGAAAGGCGGCACGGAAACCGTGCCGCCTCAAGCATTACCGCTTACAAAATTCCACCGCGGTCTGTGCCGCCACGGCGGCGTTGTTATAGACCAGACGGATGTTGGAGGCCAGGGAGTCACCGCCTGTGAGCTCCGCCACCCGGGCCAGCAGGAAAGGCGTGGTGGCCTTGCCGTGGATTCCTTTTTCCCGGCTCTCGGCAATGGCCTGGTCGATGGCGGCGTTGATGGTGTCAAGGGGCATGGCGTACTCCTGGGGGATGGGGTTCGTCACCAGCATACCGCCCTTGAGACCCATGTCCCGGCTTGCCCGGAAGGCTGCCGCAAGCTCGGCGGGGGTGTCCACCCGGTAGTCAACGGAGAAGCCGGACTGGCGGGTATAGAAGGCAGGCAGCTCCTCGGTGCCGTAGCCGATGACGGGCACGCCCTTGGTCTCCAGGTACTCCAGGGTCAGTCCCAGGTCCAGAATGGACTTGGCGCCTGCACAGACCACCATCACCGGGGTCTGGGAGAGCTCTTCCAGGTCGGCGGAGATGTCCATGGTGGTCTCAGCCCCCCGGTGGACGCCGCCGATGCCGCCAGTGGCGAAAATCTGGATGCCCGCCATGTGGGCAATCATCATGGTGGTGGTGACGGTGGTGGCGCCGTCCTCACCCCGGGCGCAGAGCATGGCAATGTCCCGGCGGGAGGCCTTGTGAATGGCCTGGCCCTTTTTGCCGAAGTATTCAATTTCCTCCGGCGTCAGGCCGGCCTTCAGGCGGCCGCCGATGATGGCAATGGTAGCCGGCACTGCGCCGTTTTCCCGGATGATTTTCTCCACGTTCAGCGCCGTCTCCACGTTCTGGGGATAGGGCATACCGTGGGAGATAATGGTGGATTCCAGGGCCACAACGGGCTTGCCCTGGGCCAGGGCTTCGGCAACTTCGGGCTTAATATCAAGGTACTGGTTCATATCGTCAATTCCTTTCGTAGAATTTATTGATGTTCACGATTCCGCATCCGCTCCGTCAGGGCCTGGGCGGACATCTGCGGGTTGATGGTCTCGGCGGACTCCATGGCAATGGCTCCGGCGGCGAGGCCTGCCAGTGCCGTCTGTTCCAGGTCACACCCTTCCAGGTAGGCCCAGACCAGGGCCGCCATAAAGGCATCGCCACACCCTGTGGTGTTTACCATGTTTCCCAGGAGGTTGGGAAGAAGCATGCGCTTGTCTCCCATGGCGGCATAGACGCCGCGGGCTCCCAGGGAAATGAACAGCCGGTGGACCCCCAGCTCCAGGAGCCTGTCCGCCGCCTTCGGCAAGTTTTCCAGGTCATCCAGATTCACACCGGACAGAAGCTCTGCCTCCATGCAGTTGGGTTTCAGGGTGTGGATTTTGGACAGGATGGGCCGGAGCTTCGCAGCCTTCACCGTGGACACCGGGTCCACAAAAAGGGGCACATTCAAATTGTCTGCCAGATACCTCAGAGATTCCTCGGGAATGTTGGCATCGGCCACCACAACCTGGGCGTTTTGCAGGATGGAGAGGTTGGATGCCAGATAGGCAGGGGTTATTTTTTCACACACGGACATATCGGACACCGCCAGGGCCATTTCCCCGCGGTGATCTGTGAGATAGAGATAGGTAGGCGTATTGGCGCCCGGCACTGTAAGCGCATGGGTCAAATCGATGCCCAGCTCCGAGCAGGAGGCCGCCACCCGTTCGCCGCCGGCGTCGTCTCCCAGGGCAGTGAGGAGCCGGACCTCTACACCCATAAGGCTCATGTTGTGGGCAATGTTCCGTCCCACGCCGCCCAGACTGGTGGTCACCTTTCCGGGGTTGGAGTCCCCGGAGACCAGAGGGGCAAAGGACCTGCCGCCGATGTCCACGTTGACGCCGCCCACCACCACGGCATAGTTGCCAGAGCGCAGAACATAGCCCTTTCCGGCGATGAATCCTTTTTTCATGAGGTTGGAGATGTGCACCGCCGCCGAGGACCGGGTAATCCCCAGTTTGTCTGCAATCTCCTGCTGGGAAATCATGGGATTGCGTACAATCAGTCCCAAAACCTGCCGCTCCCGCTGGGTCATAGGCGCCCCCTCCTTCTTTAAGCATATATTTATTATATAAACTTATGCTTAATTTGTCAAGGGATTTAAAAAAATTCACCCGCAGGAAGGGATTCCTGGGGTGAAAATTTTATAAATGCAAAAGGATTTTGGCAAACATGAAGTACACCAGCAGGGACAGTGCGTCCACAATGGTGGTGACGAAGGGACTTGCCATAACCGCCGGGTCCAGTTTCACGGCTTTTGCCGCCATGGGGAGCATGCAGCCTACGCTTTTTGCAACGATGACGGTAATCCACAGGGTCAGGCACACCACGGCGCTGACGCCCAGGGTAATGCTGGCGTTGCCCAGCAGCATCTTGTCCACCAGCCAGATCTTGCCGAAGCAGGCAGCCGCCAAAACGCCGCCGCAGAGAACCGCCGTGCGGAGCTCTTTCCAGAGCACCAGCCCCAGGTCCCGGAACTTCAGCTCGTCCAGGCTCAGTGCGCGGATTACGGTGACGGAAGACTGGGAGCCGGAGTTGCCGCCGGTGTCCATAAGCATGGGAATAAAGGCCGTGAGCGCCACCTGGGCCGCCAGCGCGTCCTCGAAAGAGGTGATGATGAGTCCCGTAAAGGTGGCGGACACCATGAGCATCAGAAGCCAGGGGATACGGTTTTTGAACAGGTCGATGGGGGTGCTCTTGAGGTACGGCTTTTCCGAGGGCATCATACCACCCATAAGCTCGATATCCTCCGTGGCCTCTTCTTCCATGACGTCCATGGCGTCGTCGAAGGTCACGATACCTACCATCCGGTTTTCCCCGTCCACTACGGGCAGAGCCAGGAAGTTATATTTGCTGAACATCCGCGCCACTTCTTCCTGGTCCGTCTGGGTGGTGACGTAGATCAGGTTCCGGAGCATAATGTCCTCAATGGGCGCCTCGTCATCTTCCGCCAGAAGCAGGTCCTTCACCGTCACAAGGCCCGTAAGGGTCCGGTCCTTTTCGATGACGTAGCAGGTGTAGATGGTCTCCTTATCGATGCCCTGCCGACGGATGCGGAGAATGGCCTCCTCAACGGTCATATGGGGCCGCAGGGAGACGTACTCCGTGGTCATGATGGAACCGGCGGAGTTGTCGGGGTAGCGCAGAATCTGGTTGATGGAGGACCGCATTTCCGGGTCCGCGTGCTTTAAAATACGTTTTACCACGTTGGCGGGCATCTCTTCGACAAGATCCGCAGCGTCATCCACGTATAATTCGTCCAGCACCTCTTTGAGCTCGTTGTCCGAGAAGCCCCGGATGAGCAGCTCCTGGGCAGCAGAGTCCATTTCCACAAAGGTCTCCGCCGCCAGCTCCTTGGGCAGGAGCCGGAACAAAAGGGGAATCTGCTTCTCCTCCAGGCCATCAAAAAGCCCAGCCACGTCGCTGGGGTTCATAGTCACAAGAATATCCCGCAATGTCGAATACTTTTTCTCTTCCAGCATTGCAAGAAGTGCTTTTTCCACGATTTCAAATCGTTCTGCCATGGTCTTTCCTCCTTAAATATAAAATTTCAGAGGCAAGTACCCAGGCCGAAAGTTCAGGAGCCCGCCACGAAAGCGGGCAAATGACTACTTCGACCGGGTATATTGCCATTACTGCCAGCATCCATGGTGTTTCCTCCTTTTTTCTTCGCAAGCGCTTTTTTCGCTTTCCGAATCATTCTTGTTGGCATGGTTATTTTACCCACTTTTCCTCCGCTTGTCAACCTTGACAGCGGTATTTTCCGGTAGAAAAGCGGCCTCCTGAACATTCTTCCCCAGAATCTGCCTTACCGCGGGATGAAGGGCGTCCGGCCACGCCCAAATGCAGGGCCTGCTATAAAAAAACTCCGTTCCCAGGCGCAATGCACTCCGGCCTTCCGGTTCTGTTTTGCGGAAAAATGCCGTTATTCTCCGGTTTAAAAAAATTACCGGGATTGTATCCGAGCAGCGGTTCCGGAATCCGGCTCCGGGCCATGTAAATTTCTTGTGCAATCTTCCTAGGGTTTCCTGTAAAATCAAATGTCAACTGTGGAAAACAGAGAAAAGTTTTACTGTATTTTAGATAATTTGTCCCTTTTCTATTGAGGAAAAATATGCTATGTTATTTGTGTGGAAAAGTATGCCCATAAGAGAGGTTCGCTTTCCCCTTCTAATGCGTCTGCACAAACTTTATAAGGAGCTGTGACCATGTATTTTCAAAAGAAACGCGTAATCGCCATGCTGCTGGCCGGTGGCCAGGGCAGCCGCCTGAAGGTTCTGACGGAAAAAACCGCAAAGCCCGCCGTTCCCTTCGGCGGCAAGTACCGCATCATCGACTTCCCCCTGAGCAACTGTGTCAATTCCGGCATTGACACCGTCGGCATTCTGACCCAGTATCAGCCTCTGGAGCTGAACGAATACATCGGCAACGGCCAGCCCTGGAGCCTGAACAAGACCCATTCCTGCGCCCAGGTCCTGCCCCCCTATGAACGCCACGACAAGAAATCCGGCTGGTACAAAGGCACCGCCAACGCCATCTACCAGAACATCGACTTCGTGGATCGCTTCGATCCCGACTACGTGGTGATTCTCTCCGGCGACCACATCTATAAGATGGACTACGCCGCCATGGTGGCCTACCATGAAGAGCACAATGCCTCCTGCACCATCGCCGTCCGGAACGTGCCTCTGGAAGAGGCTTCCCGCTTCGGCATTCTGAACACCAACCCCGACAACTCCATCTACGAGTTCGAGGAGAAGCCCCCTGTTCCCAAGTCCACCAACGCCTCCATGGGCATCTACTGCTTCAACTGGAAGGTCCTGCGGGACGCTCTGATTGCCGACGAAGACGACCCCAACTCCTCCAACGACTTCGGCAAGAACATCATCCCCAACCTGCTGGCCGCCGGCCATAAGATGATGGCCTATCCCTTCAACGGCTACTGGAAGGACGTGGGCACCATCGCCTCCCTGTGGGAAGCCAACATGGAGCTTCTGGGCAAGAACCCCGCCTTCGACCTGCGCGGCGACGAGCGTTTCAAGATCTACGCCCGCAACTCCGCCCTTCCCTCTTCCTTCATTGACTCCAAGGCCAAGATCACGAACTCCTTCGTGGCGGAGGGTTCCTCTGTCTACGGCACCGTGAAGCACTCCATCATTTCCGTGGGCTGCACCGTGGGTGAGGGCGCTCTGGTTGAGGACTCCGTGATTATGCCCGGCGTCACCATCGAAGCCGGCGCCATCGTCCGCAACGCCATCCTGGGCGAGGATTCCAAGGTCTGCCGCAACGCCGTGGTGGGCGGTGCCTTCGGCCCCGAGGACAAGAAGAGCATCAGCGTCATGTCCAAGGGCGCCGTGATTGAAGAAAATGCCGTGCTGAAGCCCGGCGATCTGCTGTAAGAGGAGGACCCCAACTATGAACGTAATGGGTATCGTTTTCACCAATGACGCAAGCCTGGGCGAACTGACTGACAAGCGCACCATGGCATCCCTGCCCTTCGGCGGCCGCTACCGCCAGGTGGACTGGGCGCTTTCCAACCTCTGCGCCGCCGGCGTCCGCCATGTGGGCATCATTTCCCGGCATAACTACCAGTCCCTCATGAACCACATCGGCGACGGCGAAGAGTGGGGCCTGGAGCTGGAAGAGGGCGGTCTGGAATTCCTCACCCCCTACGCCATGTCCGCCACCCATACATACCGCGGCAAGCTGGAATCCCTGAATTCCGCCATGGATTTCCTGGAGTACGGCGCTGACGACGAGCTGCTTGTCATGATTGACTCCGCCGTTCTGTCCAATATCAACCTCACCGACGTGCTCAACGCCCATGTCAGCAGCGGCAAGGACGTCACTGTGGTCACCAAGTCCGGCGTCTGCGACGGCAAGACCCCTGTGGACCTGGCCCTGAAAATGGAAAACGGCGAAGTCACCGACATGATGGTGGACTACACCGCTCCCGAAGGCTACCTGGCCTCCATGGATATCTTCGTCCTCAACAAGAAGTGGATGATGCGCCAGGTCCAGGAGATGATTGCTCGGGACAAGTTCCACATGGACCGGGATCTGGTTCTGGGCGGCTGGCAGAGAGGCAAGGTCTCCGTCAACGTCTACGAGTTCCAGGGTGTCGCCATGTTCAACGAAACCGTGGAGGCCTACTTCCGCAACTCCCTGGCCCTCATCGATAAGGACGTCCGTCATGACATCTTCCACGGCAACCACCCCGTGTTCACCAAAGTCCGCGACCGGGTTCCCACCTATTATGGCGATGCCTGCGACATTGAGGACTGCCTGGTGGCCGACGGCTGCTTCCTGGAAGGCAAGGCCAAGAATTCCGTCCTCTTCCGCCAGATCACCCTGGGCGAAGGCGCCGAAGTGGAGGACTGCGTGATTATGAACGACGCCGTCATCGGCGAGGGTGCGGAGATCAAGTATGCCATTCTGGACAAGAATGTCACCGTGACCCCCGGCGCCAAGGTTATCGGCACACCGCGCAATCCCATTATCGTAAAACGGGGTGAAACCGTATGAAAATTTCCATCTGCGCCTCTGAAGGCGCACCCTACGCCAAATCCGGCGGTCTGGGCGACGTGATGGAGGCTCTGCCTGCGGCGCTCGCCCGCATCGAGGGCAACGAGGTAGTCCTGTTCCTGCCCTACTATAATAAAATCAAGCAGAACACCGCCTACACCGTGGAAAAGGTGGCGGAGTTTCGGGTCCAGCTGGGCTGGCGGCAGCAGTACTGCGCCGTCATGCGGCAGACCAACCGCGCCGACGGCGTCACGGTCTACTTCCTGGACAACGACTACTACTTCGGCAACCGCACCGGGGCCATCTACGGCGACATGGACGACGGCGAACGCTTCGCCTACTTCTCCCGGGCCTGCCTGGATGCCATGGCCGCCATCGACTTCATCCCCGATATCATCCAGTGCAACGACTGGCAGACCGCTCTGGTGCCCGTGTACCTGAAGGCCATGTACCAGGCGAAATTCCCCCACACCCGCTGTATGTACACCATCCACAACATCGAGTACCAGGGCTGGGCAAACGCCAACTTCTTTGACGATATGCTGGGCCTTCCCTGGGAGTACCGGGGCACCCTGGATATGCGGGGCAGCGTCAACGTCATGAAGGGCGCCATCGAAACCGCCGACCTTGTGACTACGGTGTCCGAAACCTACGCCCGGGAGCTCATGTATCCCTACTACGCCCACGGCTTGGATGGGATTCTCGCCAGCAACGCCTGGAAGCTCACCGGCATCACCAACGGCATTGATACGAATACCTTCAACCCCGCCACCGACAAGGCCCTGCCCGCTCACTTCAGCGCCGACGACTTTGTGGATGGCAAGGCCAAGTGCAAAGCCGCTCTCCAGGAGGAAGTGGGCCTGCCTGTGAAGCCCGATGTGCCTCTGATGGTCATGGTCACACGTCTGGCAGGACACAAGGGTTTGGATCTGCTGTGCTATATTGCCCGGCGGCTCATGTGGGAGGAGGACGCTCAGCTTCTGATCCTCGGCACCGGCGAAGCCCAGTATGAGAGCTTCTTCAAAGACCTGGCGGTCCAGTTCCCGGAGCAGGTAGCTGCCAAGATCACCTTCAACCTGGGCCTTGCCGCAAGAATTTACGCCGGCGGTGACATCTATCTGATGCCCTCCAAGTCCGAGCCCTGCGGCCTGAGCCAGATGAACGCCATGCGCTACGGCACGGTCCCCGTGGTCCACGCCACCGGAGGATTGAAGGATACCGTGCCTCCCGCCGACGAAAACGGCGAAGGCGGCCTGGGCTTCACCTTCCAGAGCTACAACGCCGACGACTTCCTGGCGGCTCTGAAGCGCTGCCTGAAGCTCTACAAGGACAACCCCGAAGGCTTCCGTGCCCTCCAGAAGCGCGGCATGGATATGGACTTCAGCTGGAACGTCCCCGCTCAGAAGTACATGGACCTGTTCAAGAAAATGCTTGCGTGGTAAATTTTCCTGGGAGCTGCCCTATGGGCAGCTCCCTTATTTTTCTTTCAGCAGGACCCAATCCAGTCCCCAGTCAGCGACCTTGTAGAGCCCCAGGGCCAATGCCGTCAGAGGAACCCACAGAGCCGCAAATTGAGGGCAGATCTGACCCAGGAAATTCCCTGGCTGGGCACGGTAGTCCCAGACTTCATAGTTCCGGTTCACCAGCAGTCCCGTGAAGAGCTCCACGGTGGTAACCGCCACGGTGCCGAAAAGCACCTTGACAATGGGCGGCACCCGCAGCCTCCCCAGCACGCCAATGAGAAGAAAACACGTTCCTCCGGCGGCGAACATACTCAGGTGGCTGTAGCCTCGGTACAGGAGCTCCAGGCACACATAGCCCCCGCCGCCGATGCCAAAGAGAGCGGTTTTTTTCACAAGTTTCATGGCGTCTCACCCCAATGAGAATTATTTCCAGATTTTCAAGGAAAAAACCAAAAATTTCTCTTGACAAAGCGGCTCCTCATGGCTATAATAAAGAAGCTGATTTCGGCGGTGCCCGAAATCTTGACCACATGGCGGCATAACTCAGTTGGTAGAGTAGCCGGTTCATACCCGGTATGTCATCTGTTCGAATCAGATTGCCGCTACCAGGCCCGTTGGTCAAGCGGTTAAGACACCGCCCTTTCACGGCGGTAACATGGGTTCGATTCCCGTACGGGTCACCATGAAAAAAGAGGATGCCAAATGGCATCCTCTTTTTTCATGGCAGCTTGTCCAAAATGCCTCGCAGAGTTTGCCGCCTTAGGCGGCAAATAAAGTCCAATACGTTTTCTGCCGGGGCCTGTACCTGGCAGAAAACACTTCTCAGGCTGCAAGTGTGG
>DSLFC04101__coassemble_375_pt1 | contig 35324 bp, 32 predicted proteins | sample DSLFC04101__metabat2_low_PE_021 | metagenome-assembled genome bin DSLFC04101 | reverse complement strand
TTTGCCACTTCATTCTCTTGTCGTTCCCTGTGTTTTGCCCTTAATTTTTCCCTCATGAGCGTCCGTGAGGCCCTAAAAATGCGGTAATGTTCGATAACAGCCTATAACGCCTTCACATGGATAAATTGGCGTATTTTCAAGGATTTCCGGGGCTTTAATAACACCCGATAACGCCTCTCGGAAGGTGGTGAAATCTCAAAGGGCTAATCCCGATTTTATATATAAAACACGCGTGGCGTGGATTTTTCAGACTGGTTTCAGCGGCTGCGGAAGCCGGAGAGCAGGTTTTCATATTCCTTTTTCAGCTTCTTCCCGCTGTGAAGCACTGCGGATCTCGCCAGAACCTCTATGGCGTCCAGGTATCCTTCTCCCAGGTGAGCCGTGCTTTTCAGAAGGGACAGCTCCGTGCAGCCCAGCACCACCACCTGGGCGCCCTTGTCCCAAAGCTCCTGGCTTATGGCCTGGAATGCTTCCATTTCCCCGGGATTTCCTGCTTTGATGTGGTCGTTGATAAGGCGCATAATGCCCTTCTGGCTTTCCCGGCAGGGGAGAATGGGATGGATGCCCCGCCTTGCCATGGCCCCGTTGAGAAGTCCCGATACAATGGTTCCGTCGGTGGCCATAATGCCCGCCTCCGTGACCCCTGCCGAGGCCAGGGCCTCTACGGTTTCCGTGACGGCGTTCAAAATGGGCACCCAAGCGGCCGCCTGGAGCTCCTCATAGAAAAAGTGGGCGGTGATGCTGGGCACGGCGATCTGGGACACCCCCTGACGGCTCAGGTCCCGGGCCACTGCCATGAGCCCGGGCAGGGGGCTTTTCAGGCTGGAACCCAATATGTAGTCCCTCCGGTCGGGAATGGAAGGGAAATTGTAGACAATCATATCAATGTGGTCCTGGTCCGATGCCGCATCGGTCATGGACGCCACCAGGTCCATAAAATGGGTGGTGGTCCGGGGGCCCAGGCCCCCGATAACACCCAGAACGTTCTTCTCTTCCATACTACACCTCCGGATGGGATGCATCCTTCATAATCCGGCAGTCCGTTTCCATAAGAGGGCTGTTTTCATAGGCCTTGAGCCCGTCCAGCCGTGATACGCTTCCGCCTACATACATGGCGCGGCCGCCCATACCAAGGACTTCGGGCGTCTGGGGCTTCCAATCCTGCACCTGCGCCATGGGTCGGGTGAAGGCTGGAATGTCTGCGGCATTCTTTTCGGCACGGCTGCAAAGATGCAGTGCCGCCGTCAGGAGTACCGTGCCCAGAAGAAACCACGTCTTGCTCCGAATTCGCCGGAAACGCCGCCGGCGTGCAAATGCCTTTTGAAGCTCTGCTGCATGAGGAGCCGTATACATTGCCATTGACCAACACCCTTTCTTTCAAGTATTTCTCTTTTAGATGTCAATATCATAAACCACGGTTGCATCATAAAACGCACAAACCTGCATCATCTTTGCATCATACCTTATAAGTCGTAAAAAAATTCTCTTGGTTGCGGGAATTTTAAAAAAATCTCCGGCCTGCTTTCAGCAGACCGGAGATAAGAGAGAATATTTATTGTGCGGCAACCAGGCCGTCCACAAATTGGTTGGCGGCTCTGGCGGATCTTCCGCCCCGGCCCAGAGCAAAGCGCTCCGCCTGGGCGTCCAGTTCGTCTTCGTCCATTTGGATGCCGTGCTCTTTTGCCAGCTGATGGACGATGTCCAGGTACGTCTTTTTGTCCGGCTTTTGGAAGGTAATTTGGATGCCGAACCGCTCCGAAAGGGAGAGAATCTCCTGCATGGTGTCGTTGCGGTGGATGTCGTCTCCGTCCCGGTCGGAGAAGCTCTCCTTCACCAGATGGCGGCGGTTGGAGGTGGCGTAGATCACCACATTCCGGGACTTGGCGGAGACGCTTCCCTCCAGAATGGCCTTCAGGGCGCTGAAGTTGTCGTCGTCCCGCTGGAAGGACAGGTCATCGATGAAGAGGATGAACTTTAAGGGATTTCCGTTCAGCTGGTCCAGAATGGCGGGGATGTTGTGCAGCTGTTCCTTCCGGACCTCCAGAATCCGCAGGCCCTGGTCCCGGAGCTCGTTGACCACGGCCTTCACCGTGGAGGACTTGCCTGTGCCTGCATCGCCGGTCAGGAGGATATTGGCGGCGGGCTTTCCTTCCAGAAGGGAGCGGGTGTTGTCCAGAATGATCTGCTTTTCCCGCTGGTAGTCAATGAGGTTTGACAGGCGAACGGGGTCCGGGCTCTGGACGGGAACAATGCGGTTTTGCCCGTCCAGGTAGAACATGGTGTGCTTGGCGTAAATGCCATAGCCCAATCGGCCGATGTGGGCGCACCGATCCTCATAGCAGGAAGCAAGGTCCAGATGCTTCACGGGAAAGGCGGGGATATAGCCGTCCCCCAGGGGTTCTCCCAGGCTTTCGGGGGTCAGGTCTGCCACGCGCTGAAGAATCCGAAGCTCCTGCCGGAGGTTGTACTCCATCTCCGGCCAGGGCTGTCTGCCCCGGCCGATCATGCGGATGTAGGCGTTTTCGTCGTTGCAGACGATGTGCTGGATGTAGCCGGCCAAAGTCCGCTTTTCCGTATCATAGAGGCGGGAGACAAAGGCAGCGTAACGGTTCCTGTCCGGTTCCGCGAGATAATCCCCCAGGGCCGCCAGCACCGGGTCCTCCAGAAGGGACCGGAAGACGGCCAGGGAAGAAAGGGCGTTTTTCAGTTCCTGCAGATTCATACGTTCAAAATGGCTCCCTTTGCGCCGCTGCTGACCAGAGCCGCGTAGCGCTTGAGATAGCCGGTCAGCTCCTTCTTTTTCGGCTGGAAAGCGGCCATACGGGCGGCAAATTCCTCATCGGAAATTTTCAGCTCCAGCTTTCCGCCGGGGATGTCGATGCAGATAATGTCTCCGTCCCGGACGATGCCGATGGGTCCGCCGGAGGCCGCCTCAGGCGACACATGGCCCACGCAGGCGCCTCTGGTAGCGCCGGAGAATCGGCCGTCGGTAATGAGTCCCACGCTGCTGCCCAGGCCCATGCCCATAATGGCGGAGGTGCCCTTCAGCATCTCCCGCATACCGGGACCGCCCTTGGGGCCTTCGTAGCGGATGACGACGATTTCCCCGGGGTGGATGGTTCCGGCATTGATGGCGGCGTTGGCGTCTTCCTCGCAGTCAAAGACCCGGGCAGGGCCTTCGTGGACCAGCATTTTGGGCTCCACGGCACTGCGCTTGACCACGCTGCCTTCGGGGGCCAGATTGCCCCGGAGCACCGCGATGCCGCCGGTGGGGGAATAGGGGTTTTCAAAGGGCCGGATGACCTGGGGATCCAGATTTACTGCCGCGGCGATGTTCTCGCCCAGGGTCTTTCCGGTGACGGTCATGACGGAAAGGTCCAGCAGATTTCCCTTGCACAGCTCCTTCAGCACGGCGTAGACGCCGCCGGCTTCGTTCAGGTCCTCCATATAGGTGGGGCCTGCAGGGGCCAGGTGGCACAGGTTGGGGGTCACGGCGCTGAGGTCATTGGCCATATCCAGGTTGAATTCCACGCCGCACTCATTGGCAATGGCGGGCAGGTGGAGCATGGAGTTGGTGGAGCAGCCCAGGGCCATATCGGCGGTGAGGGCGTTGCGGATGGCGGCGGCGGTCATAATGTCTCTGGGGCGGATGTTCTTCTTCACCAGTTCCATGACCTGCATACCTGCGTGCTTGGCAAGCTCAATGCGGGCGGAATACACGGCGGGAATGGTGCCGTTGCCCCGCAGGCCCATGCCCAGAACCTCCGTCAGGCAGTTCATGGAGTTGGCGGTGTACATACCGGAGCAGGAGCCGCAGGTGGGGCAGGTCCGCTCTTCGCAGATTCTCAGCTGATTTGCATCAATTTTCCCTGCGGCGAAGGCTCCTTCCGCCTCAAACATACTGGAAAGGCTGGTTTTCTTTCCATCCACCCGGCCTGCCAGCATGGGGCCGCCGCTGACGAAAATGGTGGGGATATTCACCCGGGCCGCAGCCATGAGAAGACCCGGCACGTTTTTGTCGCAGTTGGGCACCATGACCAGGCCGTCAAAGCCGTGGGCTTTCACCATGGCCTCGGTGGAGTCGGCAATCAGGTCCCGAGTGACCAGGGAGTATTTCATGCCCTCGTGGCCCATGGCGATGCCGTCGCAGACGGCAATGGCGGGGAAGACAATGGGGGTGCCGCCTGCCATGGCCACGCCCAGCTTTACAGCCTCCACGATTTTATCCAGGTTCATGTGGCCGGGGACGATTTCGTTATAGGAGCTTACAATGCCGATGAGGGGCTTCTGCTGTTCCTCGGCAGTGAGGCCCAGGGCGTGATAGAGGCTCCGGTGGGCGGCGTTCTGAGGGCCGTTGACAATGGTATCTTTGATCATAAATCACACTTCCTTATAGGAGAAATGCCGGGATGAACCCGGCATTTCCTGTTTTTGTACCTTAGTTGTTGATAAGCTTATCCTCGTCGCTCCAGCTGTAGAGCTTGCGGATTTCCTTGCCCACAATTTCGGAGGGGTGCTCGGCGGCCAGTTTCCGCATGGCGTTGAAGTGGACCTGGGCGCCGGCGGAGGACATATCCAGCAGGAAGTCCTTGGCGAAGGTGCCGTCCTGAATGTCGGCGAGAATCTTCTTCATGGCCTTTTTGGTCTCGGCGGTGATGAGCTTGGGGCCGGTGACGTAGTCGCCGTATTCGGCGGTGTTAGAGATAGAGTAGCGCATTCCGCTGAAGCCGGACTGGTAGATGAGGTCCACAATGAGCTTCATTTCGTGAATGCACTCAAAGTAGGCGTTTCTGGGGTCATAGCCCGCCTCCACCAGGGTCTCGAAGCCAGCCTGCATAAGGGCGCAGACGCCGCCGCAGAGGACTGCCTGCTCGCCGAAGAGGTCGGTTTCGGTCTCGGTGCGGAAGGTGGTCTCCAGGACACCGGCTCTTGCGCCGCCGATGCCCAGGGCGTAGGCAAGGCCAATGTCCAGAGCGTCGCCGGTGGCGTCCTGCTCCACGGCAATGAGGCAGGGCACGCCCTTGCCGGCCTGGTACTCAGAGCGCACCGTGTGGCCGGGGCCCTTGGGGGCGATCATGATGACGTTGACATTTTTGGGGGGCTTGATGCAGCCGAAGTGGATGTTGAAGCCATGGGCAAAGGCCAGGGTCTTGCCCTCGGTGAGGTTGGGCTCGATGCTCTCTTTATACAGGGCCGCCTGCTTTTCGTCGTTGATGAGAATCATAATGATGTCGGCGGCTTTGGCGGCCTCGGCGGCGGTCATGACGGTGAGGCCCTGGGCTTCAGCCTTGGCCCAGCTCTTGGAGCCGTTGTACAGACCCACCACAACCTTGACGCCGCTGTCCTTCAGGTTCAGGGCGTGGGCGTGGCCCTGGGAGCCGTAGCCGATGATGGCGACGGTTTTGCCCGCCAGCTTCTGGAGGTCGCAGTCCTGCTGATAGAAGATTCGGTTCATAAAAATTCCCTCTTTTCTGAAATTTTGTGGAATTGGAATATGGATTTAGAGGTTCGTGACCCGGCGGATGGTGGTGGCGCCGCGCTGCAGGGAGACGATGCCTGTGCGGCAGATTTCCATAATGGAGAAGTCCCGCATGAGGTCGATAAAGTTGTCGATTTTCCGGCTGTCGCCCACCATCTGCACCATCATGGACTCCTTGGTGTAGTCCACCACTTTTCCTTCGTAGGCGTCAATGGCGGAGCGGATATCGCCCCGGTTATTGGGGTCATTTTTGACCTTGATGAGCAGAAGCTCCCGGTTCACCGTTTCCAGGCTGTCCAGCTCCGCCACGCTTACCACGTCGGGAAGCTTATAGAGCTGGTTGATGAGCTGCTCCTTCTTCACCTCGTCGCCTTCGGACTGCACCGTAATGCGGGAAAAGGCCTCGGACTCCGTCTCGCTGACGGTAAGGGAGGTGATGTTGAACTGGCGGCGGCGGAACATACTGGTAACCCGGTTCAGGACGCCGAACTGGTTGTTGACCAGGATCGCTACGGTAAATTTCTTCATAGTCAGTCTCCGATCCTTACGATGATGTCGTCCATGGAGCCTCCGGGAGGGAGCATGGGCAGGACGAACTCGTCCTTGTCAATGGCGCAGTCGATGAGGCAGGGACCGGAGCACGCGAAGGCTTCCCGGAAAGCTTCCTCCAGCTCCTGCAGGGTCAGGGCCCGGCTGGCCTTGGCGCCAAAGGCCTGGGCCAATTTCACGAAATCTGTCTGGCGGCCTGTGAGCATGGTGTTGCTGTAGTGCTTCTCAAAGAACAGGGTCTGCCACTGGCGGACCATGCCCAGGACGCTGTTGTTGAGCAGAAGAATCACCAGGGGCACATTCTCCGCCACCGCCGTGGCAAGCTCGTTGAGGTTCATGCCGAAGCTGCCGTCGCCGGTAATGAGCACCGTCTTCTCTCCCGTGCCGATAGATGCGCCCATGGCGGCGCCCATGCCGAAGCCCATGGTGCCGAGGCCTCCGCTGGAGAGGAAACGGCGGGTTTTTTTGAGGTTTAAGTATTGTGCCGCCCACATCTGGTGCTGGCCCACGTCCGTGGCCACAGGGGTGTTCTCGCCCAGGTGGGTGTTGAGCAGCTCAATGATATTTTTTGGGGTCATGCCCTCCCGATGGTCGGCGTTTTCTTCCTCCTCCGCCCGGAGCCGGGCGATTTCTTCCTGCCACTGGGGGTGGCTCTGCTGCTTCAAGAGGGGAAGGAGCTTCTGCAGGGTCTTTTTTACATCGCCCCGAAGGCCGTGGGCAGGGCTGACGGTTTTCCCCAGCTCGGCGCCGTCGATGTCGATGTGGACAATCTTTGCGGAGGTGGCGAATTTTGCCCGGTCCCCGGTGACCCGGTCGTTGAAGCGGGCGCCCATGGCAATGATGACGTCGGCCCGGTGCATAGCCATGGAACAGGCATAGTGACCGTGCATGCCCTGCATACCCAAAAAACGGGGGTAGTCCGTGGGCACTGCGGAGACGCCCATGAGGGAGCAGCCCATGGGTGCGTCGATGATTTCCGCCATTTGCAGAAGCTCGTCCTCTGCGCCGCCGGAAATCAGGCCGCCGCCAAAGTACAGGAAGGGCCGCTGGGCGCCGTTGATGCACTCCGCCGCAGAGTGAATGCGGATGTCCTTGGCGGGGCTGGTCTCCTCCGGGGAAATCCGCTGTGCAGGCTCGTAGTCCCACATGGCAGTCTGCACGTCTTTGGGGATGTCGATGAGGACGGGGCCGGGTCTGCCGGATTTGCACAGCTTCAAAGCCGCCCGGACGGTGTCCGCCAAGTCCTCCACGGAGCCGACAAAATAGTTGTGCTTGGTAATGGGCAGGGTGACGCCGGTGATGTCGATCTCCTGGAAGCCGTCGGTGCCGATGGTGGTATTGGGCACGTTGCCCGTAATGGCGAGCAGGGGCACGGAATCCAAATAGGCCGTGGCGATGCCCGTAACCAGATTGGTTGCGCCGGGGCCGGAGGTGGCGATGCAGACGCCTACCTCACCGGTAGAGCGGGCGTAGCCGTCGGCGGCGTGGGAGGCACCCTGCTCATGGGCCGTCAGCACATGCCGCAGTTCCGAGCGGTATTTGTAGAGGGAGTCGTAGATGTTGATGACCTGGCCGCCGGGGTAACCGAAGACCACATTGACACCTTGTTCAATCAGTGTGCGGACAAGGATGTCGGAACCGGATAGTTTCATGCCATCACCCTTTCTTTTATATTATTTTATTGGATGTTTTCCCGGATTCTTCTTCCCATTTCCTCACAGCCCACCAAGGTGCAGCCGGGACTATAGATGTCTCCCGTGCGGAAGCCTGCGTCCAGAACGGCCGAAACGGCGTTTTCTATGGCGTCGGCCTCCTGCGCCAGATCGAAGGAGTAGCGCAGCATCATGGCGGCGGCCAGAATGGTGCCGATGGGGTTTGCCTTATCCTGCCCCGCAATGTCCGGGGCGGAGCCGTGAATGGGCTCGTAGAGGCCCCGGGTGCCGTCGCCCAGAGAGGAGGAGGGAATCATGCCGATGGAGCCTGTAATCATGGAGGCCTCGTCGGAGAGGATGTCGCCGAACATATTTTCCGTGACGATGACGTCAAACTGGCTGGGGTCCTTGACAATCTGCATGGCGCAGTTGTCCACCAGCATATCGCTGAGGGTCACGTCGGGGTATTCTTCCGCTAATTCGCGCATGACCTTCTTCCACAGCCGGGAGGAGTCCAGCACGTTGCTCTTTTCCACGGAGCAAAGCCTGTGCTTCCGCTTCCGGGCGGTCTCGAAGCCAATGCGGCCAATGCGGCGAATTTCGCTTTCGCTGTAGCGGAGCTCGTCAATGGCGCATTTTTGCCCGTTTTCTTCCAGGGTTTCGTGCTTTCCAAAGTAAATGCCGCCAATGAGCTCCCGGACAATCATAAAATCAATGCCCTTATTGACAATTTCGGGCTTCAGGGGCGAAGCGCCGGACAATTGGGGCCAGATCTTCGCCGGGCGGTTATTGCTGTAGACCCCCATGCCTGCCCGCAGCCGCAGCAGGCCCTTTTCCGGGCGCATATGTCCGGGGACGCCGTCCCACTTGGGACCGCCTACGGCGCCTAAAAGCACACTGTCGGAGGACAGGCATTTATCGAGCATTTCCTGAGGCAGGGGGTCTCCCCATTTGTCAATGGCGCCGCCGCCCATATCCACGTCTATATAAGTAAATTCATGACCGTAGACCTGGGCGACCCTGTCCAAAACCTTCAGGGCCTCATCTACGATCTCCGGGCCGATGCCATCGCCCCGAATCACTGCAATTTTTCTGTTCATTATATCACACCTCTTTTAAAGAAGCAAGCAAACCGCCCTTTTTTATGATGTTCTGGATAAACTCCGGGAAGGGTGCGGCCTGAAAGGTCTTTCCCGTGGTGTGGTCCGTAATCAGGCCCGTGTCAAAGTCCACGCTGACCTGGTCTCCCGGCTGAATTTCTTCCGCGGCGGCCTCGCACTCCAAAATGGGCAGGCCGATGTTGATGGCGTTGCGGTAGAAGATTCTGGCAAAGCTCTTGGCAATGACGCAGCCTGTGCCGCAGGTTTTGATGACCAGAGGGGCGTGCTCCCGGGAGGAGCCGCAGCCAAAGTTCCAGCCGGCCACCATAATGTCTCCGGCCCGGACCTTCTGCACGAAGGATGTGTCAATGTCCTCCATGCAGTGGGTGGCGAGCTCCTTTGCATCGGAGGTGTTCAGATACCGGGCGGGGATGATCACGTCGGTATCCACGTTGTCGGGGTATTTGAAAACGCTGCCTTGGGTTTTCATGGTTCAGACCTCCTTTGGTGCGGTGATATAGCCCGTCAGGGCACTGGCGGCGGCGGTCAGGGGGCTTGCCAGGTACACTTCGCTGCTTACATGGCCCATGCGGCCTACGAAATTCCGGTTGGTGGTGGCGATGCATTTTTCTCCCGCCGCCAGGATGCCCATGTAGCCGCCCAGGCAGGGGCCGCAGGTGGGGGTGGATACCACGGCGCCGGCGTCGATGAAGGCGGTGACGTAGCCCCGCTCCACGCACTCCCGGTAGATCTGCATGGTGGCGGGGATGATGATGCACCGGACTCCGGGGGCGATTTCATGGCCCCTCAGCACCTTGTAGGCTGCCTCCATGTCCTCCATGCGGCCGTTGGTGCAGGAGCCGATGACCACCTGGTCAATCCGGATGTGCCCCAGAGCGGAGGCGGGCTTGGCGTTTTCCGGAAGGTGGGGACAGGCCACCGTGGGGACCATGGCGGAAAGGTCAACGGTAATGGTTTTTTCGTATTCCGCGTCGGGGTCCGCCTGGAAAATACGGGGTTCCCGCTGGCATCTGCCGGCCATGTAGGCCTTTGTCTTCTCGTCCACCGGGAAGATGCCGTTTTTGGCCCCGGCCTCAATGGCCATGTTGCAGATGCAGAGGCGGTCGTCCATGGAAAGGGAGGCAACGCCTTCGCCCGTAAACTCCATGCTCTTATACAGCGCGCCGTCTACGCCGATCATGCCGATGATGGTAAGAATCACGTCCTTGCCGCTGCAATTTGCGGGCAGAGTGCCCTTGAGGTCAAACCGGATGGCAGAGGGGACCTTGAACCAGGCGGTACCCGTGGCCATGCCTGCAGCCATATCCGTACTTCCCACGCCGGTGGAGAAGGCTCCCAGGGCACCGTAGGTGCAGGTGTGGGAGTCTGCGCCGATGATGCAGTCTCCGGCGGTGACCACCCCCTGCTCCGGAAGAAGGGCGTGCTCGATGCCCATTTTGCCCACGTCATAGAAGTGGCTCACGCAGTGGCTGCAGGCAAATTCCCGGCACTGCTTGCTCTGCTCGGCGGCTTTGATGTCCTTGTTGGGCACGAAGTGGTCCAGAACAATGGCGATTTTGTCCTTGTTGAAGACCTCCGTAAAGCCCGCCTTTTTAAATTCGTTAATGGCCACTGGGGTGGTGATGTCGTTGCCCAGAACCATGTCCAGCTTCGCCTGAATCAGCTGACCTGCCGCCACGGCGGGAAGTCCCGCGTGGGCGGCGAGGATTTTCTGCGTCATTGTCATTCCCATGGTGTTTTCCTCACTTACTCATATTGTTGAAGGCCGAGATGAGGGCATTGGCGCTGGCCTTGATGATGTCGGTGTCGGTGCCTGCGCCCCAGTGCATTTTCCCTTCTTCATCCTCGATGCCGATGTAGGCGGCGGCGGTGGAGCCGGAGTTTCGCTCCTGGACGCTGTGCTCGGTGTAGACCTTCAGCACGTAATTCTTGCCGGAGTATGCCTTCAGGGCATTGCTGACGGCGTCCAGCGTGCCGTTGCCCCGGGCGGAAACGGTGGTCTCCCGGCCGTGACGGAGGAAGGCGACCTGGGCCTCCACGGCGCCAGCCTCCTGGTGGAACTTCGTGCCGGAAATCGTCAGGGGGTTTCCGATGTTCAGGTAGCTGTCCATGAAGATAGCGAGAACGTCCTCGCTCTTGAGCTCCCGGTGGTCCCGGTCGGAGATGTCCTTGCAGCGGTAGCTCAAGTCCTCCCGCATTTTCGGCGGCAGGATGTAGCCGTAGGCCTGCTCCAGCAGATACCCGATGCCGCCTTTGCCGCTCTGGGAGTTGACCCGAATGACGTCGGCGTCGTAGGTGCGGCTGATGTCTCTGGGGTCGATGGGGATGTAGGGCACGGTCCACTGGTAGAGGTTCTTCTCTTTGCGCCAGTTCATGCCCTTGGCAATGGCGTCCTGGTGGCTGCCGGAGAAGGCGGCGAAGACCAGGGCTCCGGCGTAGGGGCTGCGCTCATAGACGTGCATCCGGGTGCAGGCCTCGTAGGTCTTGCAGATGGCGGGCATATCGGAAAAGTCCAGCTCCGGGTCCACGCCGTGGGAGTACATGTTCATGGCAAGGGTCACGATGTCCACGTTGCCTGTGCGTTCGCCGTTGCCGAAAAGGGTGCCCTCCACCCGGTCGGCCCCTGCCAGCAGCGCCAGCTCCGTGTCCGCTACCCCTGTGCCCCGGTCGTTGTGGGGGTGCAGGGACAATGTCACGTGGTCCCGGTATTTGAGGTTTTCGCTCATGTACTCCACCTGGCTGGCGTAGACATGGGGCAGGCTCATCTCCACGGTGACCGGGAGGTTAATAATGACGTTGTTGTCTTCCGAGGGCTCCAGAACGTCCAGCACTGCGTTGCAGACTTCCAGGGCGTATTCCGGCTCCGTGCCCGTGAAGCTTTCGGGAGAGTATTCAAACCGGAAGTTGCCTTCGTATTCCGCAGCCAGGCGCTTGACCAGCTTGGCGCCCTCCACGGCGATTTTCTTGATTTCCTCCTTGTCCTTGCGGAACACCTGCTCCCGCTGGGCCACGGACACGGAGTTATAGAAGTGGATAATGGCGCTGGGAGCGCCTTTGCAGGCGTCGAAGGTCTTGCGGATAATGTGCTCCCGGCACTGGGTCAGGACCTGAACCGATACGTCGGCGGGAATCATGTGATTTTCGATGAGACAGCGAAGGAATTCGTACTCGGTTTCCGAGGCGGCGGGAAAGCCCACCTCAATTTCCTTGAAGCCCACCCGCAGAAGCATGTGGTAAAATTCCAGCTTCTCTTCCAGGCTCATGGGGATGACCAGGCTCTGATTGCCGTCCCGCAGGTCAACGCTGCACCAGCGAGGGGCTTTTTCGATGTGGTCTTTTTCCACCCACTTCGTATGCTTTCCCGGTGCGGGGTAATATCCAATGCTGTATTTTCGAGGGTCCATAGCACATACTCCTTTTTCATGGTTTGATGGAATTGTTCCGATGCTGCCGTCTCTCCCGGGGAGAGGAGGCGTTAAATGATTTTAAACCCTTCGGCTTTCAGGGCCTGGGAGATTTCCTGAACGTGGTCGTAGTTTCTGGTTTCCAGAATCAGGCGCAGGTAGCAGCCGTTGATGGACTCGGTTTCGCTGTTGCGCTCGTGGTGAACGCTGATTACGTTGCCGCCGCAGTCGGCGATGATTCTGGATACATCCTTCAGCTGGCCCGGTTTGTCTACCAGCTCAATGAGCAGGTTGGAGGTTCTGCCGGACTTCATGAGGCCCCGGTCAATGACCCGGGAGAGACTGGTTACGTCGATATTGCCGCCGGAGATGATGCTGACCACTTTCTTTCCTTCCAGGGGGAACTTGTGGAACATGGCCGCCGCCACGGATACCGCTCCGGCGCCCTCTGCAATCATCTTCTGCTTTTCAATGAGAGCCAGAATGGCAGCGGCGATTTCATCTTCCGTCACCAGGGCGATGTCGTCTACGTACTGTTTGACCATCTCATAGGTCAGCTCCCCGGGGTTTTTCACCGCGATGCCGTCGGCAATGGTGGAGACGGCGGAAAGGGGCTCCCGCTTTCCGGCGTGGATGGCGTTGTACATACTGGGCGCACCCGCCGCCTGGACACCGTAGACCTTTACGTGGGGAGAGACGGATTTGATGGCGCAGGCAACGCCGGCAATCAGGCCGCCGCCGCCGATGGGCACGATCACCGCGTCTACGTCGCTCATTTCGTTCATGATTTCCAGGCCGATGGTGCCCTGGCCGGCGATGACATAGGGATCGTTAAAGGGATGGACGAAGGTGTAGCCCCGCTCTTCTTTCAGCTCCAAAGCCCGGTTGTAGGCATCGTCGTAGACACCGGGCACCAGGCATACCTGGGCGCCGTAGCTCTTGGTGGCTTCTACCTTGGAAATGGGGGCGGTATCCGGCAGGCAGATCAGAGAGGAAATGCCGCACTTGGAGGCGGCCAGGGCAACGCCCTGGGCGTGGTTTCCGGCGGAGCAGGCAATGACGCCGTGCTTTTTCTCCTCCTCCGACAGCATGGCGATTTTATAGCCGGAACCCCGGAGCTTGAAGGAACCGGTGTTCTGCAGGTTCTCGGGCTTTAAGTAGAGGCTGCATTCCGGGGCAATGCCGTAGGCCTTGGCCAGAGGGGTGGGGCGGATGATGTCTCTCAGTACGACACTGGCGTGGAAGATCTTATCAATGGTTACCATAATTCTTTCCCTTTCTATAACTGTTTGTGTAAAAAAACGCCCTGCCTCCTATGATAAAGAGACAGGGCTTTCGTAAAAACCTTGCGGTACCACTCTTTTTGCCGCAGTGCGGCCTCTTGACAGCGGCCCGGCAGCCGCCTCCCGCTGTATCGGTCGGGTTCCGTCTGTCCTACTTGACATTGCGTTCGGAACAGCCGCTCTGAGGCCAGTATACAGTTCTTCCTTCCCCGTCTCGCACCAGCCGACGGTTCTCTGCACTCCGGAATGAAACTGCTTTTTCCTCTTCCTTGCGTTTTCATGTTGGGTGTATGATACCACGGGTTTGGGGAACTGTCAACCCCTGAAATACAAAAGTGTTTCAGGGAGAGTGCAGCAAGCCCATGGAGGCGGGGCAGGGACTTGCCGAAACATAAAAATGAGGCATCCGTTTGGATGCCTCATTTTTATGGGGTGGATAATGGGACTCGAACCCACGATCTTCAGAGCCACAATCTGACGCCTTAGCCAACTAGGCCATATCCACCATATTTATTTGTGGCTGGAGTGCTGAATTTCCCCTGATACCGTTTTGATGATTTTCAAAACGGCAGCGGGTGCCAGGTTTCCGGCGGTTCCAGTTTTTGGTACGCCAGAAGGGACTCGAACCCCCGACCTACTGCTTAGAAGGCAGTTGCTCTATCCAGTTGAGCTACTGGCGCGTTTCGTGGAGCGGGTGACGGGAATCGGACCCGCGTATCCAGCTTGGAAGGCTGGTGTTCTACCATTGAACTACACCCGCGAATCCCTTTCACCTGGCTGATTCAGCTATAAAAGTTTACCACGAACCCATCCATTTGTCAAGCTTTTTTTAAAATTTCCGGAATTTTTTCATAGATCACATCTGCCACGGCCCCTTCGCCGCAGGGACAGACCGCGGGAAACCGGGATGTGAGGTAGCTGTCGGCGGGACAGAAGGCATAATCTGCGTCCTGCATCATGAGGATATCGTTCTCCGCATCTCCGGCGCAGACCAGGATTTTCTTTCCCAGCTGCCGCTGCAGCTCCCGGGCGGACTTGGCCTTGCTTACGCCCTTGGCGTGGACGTCGATGATCCGGGGCGCTGCCCGGAAGAGCTCGCAGGTTTTCCCGAATTTTTCCGTCAGAGCGGCAAAAACCCCATCCATGCGCTCCATTTCCTCCGGGGTGCCGGAGAAGAGACTGGCAACGGTATCGTCGTGGAAGGCACCGTAGACCGTGAACTTCAGAAAGGGGCCCAGGTCATCCCCGGGCTTTGCAAAGCGTGCTTCGCACTGGTTCCGGCGGGAGAAGGCATCCCAGGCGGGATTTTCCGTAAAGCGGTAGTGGGCCTCAATGCCCTGGACCTCCACGGTGAGATCGGGGAAAAGGGCCATGCAGGTACGGACGGTGTCCCACATATCCAGATTAATGGTGTGAAGCTGACTCAAAGCCCCGGTGCGGGGGTCATAGGCGGCGGAGCCGTTGTACAGCAGAAGGGGCGCGTTCACAGGGACAATGTCCCGGAAGAATCTGGTCATGGGCACGCTTCTGCCGGTGTTCACCGTGAAGGTGCCGCCGTTTTCCATAAAATACCGGATGGCCTCAATGTTTCGCTGGGGCACCGAAGAGTCCGGGGCCGTCAGGGTGCGGTCAAAATCCGCCGTAAAGAGCACGTCAGAAAAAATTCCCATAGCATTATCCCATTCTTTCTAGTTTTTCCAGGACTTCCTTAAAATAGGGCGGCAGTTCCGCAAAGACCATCACCGGGTGGCCATCTCTCGGGTGCTGGAAACAGAGGGCCCCTGCGTGGAGGCACTGGCTGTCCTGGCCCAGCTCCGGTTTTTTGTGGCCGTAGACCCGGTCCCCCAGAATGGGGTGGCCGATGTAGGCCATATGGACCCGGATCTGGTGGGTTCGTCCGGTTTCCAGCTTGCAGCGGATGTGGGTATAGCCCCGGTAGCGGCGGACCACTTCCCAGTGGGTGACGGCGTTCTTGGAATTTCGCTGGGTCACGCACATTTTCTTCCGGTCGCTGGGGTGGCGGCCGATGGGGGCGTCTACCGTGCCGGAATCCTCTTTCAGCGTGCCGCAGACAATGGCCTCGTAGGTTCTTGCCATGGTGTGGTCCTTCAGCTGGGAGGCCAGCATGGTGTGGGCGAAGTCGTTTTTGGCAACGGCCAGCAGGCCGGAGGTGTCCTTGTCAATCCGGTGGACAATGCCGGGCCGAAGCTCTCCGTTGATGCCCGAGAGGCTGTCCCCCAGGGCGTACAGCAGGCCGTTGACCAGGGTGTCGTCACTGTGCCCTGCGGCGGGGTGGACCACCAGACCCTTGGGCTTGTTGATGACCAGCAAGTCCTCGTCCTCGTAGACGATGTCCAGGCGCATTTCGGTGGGGGCGATGTCCACGGCCTTCGCCTCGGGAACTTGGTAGGAAATCTCGTCTCCCGGCAGGAGACGGTCATTTTTCTTGGCGGCTCTGCCGTTTCTTTTCACCAGGCCGTCCTCAATGAGCCGCTGGGCGGCGCTTCGGGTCATGCCGCCGGACCGGGCCAGAAAGGCGTCCAGCCGTTCCCCTTCTTGATCCGCATAGAGAATCATTTCTTATTTTCTTCCTTCCAGAAGGCTTTGTTGAAGAAAAACAGGTGCCCGAAGAGCAGAATGCTGCCGCAGGTGATGAAAATATCCGCCACGTTGAATACGGGGAAGTTCACAAACACGGTATCCAGCATATCCACCACGTATCCAAAGCGCACCCGGTCGATCATATTGCCAAGGCCTCCGCCGTAGATGGCGGCCACGCACCAGCGCTCAAAGGGCTTCAGGGGCAGGGGCTTTTTAAAATACTCCCAGAGCACCAGAACGGTGAACACCAGAAAGATCAGGGCAAACAGCCAATGCTGGCCCTCGAAGGAGGAAAAGGCGGCGCCGGTGTTTTGAATGTGGCTCAGCTGCAGGACACCGGGAAGAAAGGGCAGGCTTTCCCCCAGGGGGATGTAGGCAACGGTCAGAAATTTCGTAAACTGGTCCAGTCCCACCACCAGAGCGGCGAAGAGGACATAATAAAGAAAGGTCATAGGGTTCTCCTTCAAATGGTATAAATGCATTATACTGGTCACAGCGGCAAAAGTCAATGAAAGCAAACATAATCGGGCTTTCTGCCCGCTGCCGGGGATAAAAAACCCGCCCCGGGTATTCCCAGGACGGTGCTACTGGAGCCATATTCAGATATCTTGGGCCAGGAACCGCTTGGCGGATTCCCGGAAGACCTCAAACTGGTCTGCGCTGCAGTCGGCGGAGGCAAGCAGGGGACCGCTGCAATCCAGGCAGAACATCTCCATAAAACTGTTGCCGCTGACCCGGTGACGGCCATCGGTGACCAGAATGGGGAAGCCCATGGAAGTGGACAGATCCACAAATTCCTGCACGTCCCGGACCGAATTGAGTTTAATGGTCATTTCTCTCATAAAAAAGCTCTCCCGAACCTGTACAAATAGGGCTTTTTCGTGTATAATGGGAAGCACGACCTCTGCTGAATGCGCCCGCTTACCTTTTGGTAATGCATATTATACCAGTTTTCATACAAAAAACAAGTCAGCGCATTGGCTAATTAACACAATGAGTTCAAATATAAATTGGTGGTTTTGACAAATGACTTTTGCCTTTTATACACTGGGCTGTAAGACCAATCAGTACGAAACCCAGGCCATGGAGCGGCTGCTTCTGGACAGGGGCCACGAGATCGGCCGCTTCGGCGAAAACTGCGACTGCTATGTGGTGAACACCTGCTCCGTCACCGCCGTGGCGGACAAGAAAAACCGGGCCGTGATCCGGCGCTGCCGACGGGAGCACCCCCAGGCCCTCATTGCAGTCTGCGGCTGCTACACCCAGCACGACCCGGAGGCCGCCCGGAAGCTGGGAGTGGACGTCATCGGCGGCAGCGGAAACCGGGCGGCATTTGTGGACATGGTTCTGGCGGCTCTGGAGGACCGGAAAGCCCGGGAGCAGGTGGACAACGCCCTGCGCCGCCGGGACTTTGAGCTGCTGCCGGCAGGCGGTCTGGAAGAGCGGACCCGGGCCATGCTGAAAATCCAGGATGGCTGCGTGAATTTCTGCACCTACTGCATCATCCCCTACACCCGGGGCCCCATCCGGTCCGAGACCATAGAGGATGCCGTGGCCCAGGCAAAGGCGCTGGCGGCCCGGGACTATAAGGAGATTGTGTTGACGGGCATTGAGATTGCCGGCTGGGGAGCGGACCTGCCGGGAAAGCCCAGGCTCACGGAGCTGATTGAGGCCATCTGCAAGGCCGTGCCGGACCTGCGGGTGCGGCTGGGGTCTCTGGAGCCGCGGATTGTCACCGAGGAATTCTGTCAGCGGCTGCAGCGGCTGCCGAATCTCTGTCCCCAGTTTCACCTGAGTATGCAAAGCGGCTGCGACAGGGTGCTGGAGCGCATGAAGCGGAAGTACGACACGGAAAGATACTATGAAAGTGTGCGCTTGCTAAAGACCCATTTCCCCGGCTGTGCCGTGACCACGGACATGATTGTGGCCTTTCCCGGAGAGACGGAGGAGGAATTCCAGGAGAGCCTGGATTTTATCCGCAGGTGCGGCTTTGCGGATATGCACATCTTCCCCTATTCCCGCCGCCCGGGCACCCTGGCGGCGGCCATGCCCGGTCAGCACGGGAACGACGTGAAGGAAGAGCGCAGCCGGGAGGCCATGGCCGTGGCGGCGGAGATGAGCCGGGAATACCGGAAGAACCTCCTGGGCACCGGCCTCAGCGTCCTCTTTGAAGAGATGGACGGAGGCTACTGGACAGGCCACGCCCCCAACTATGTCAAGGTCTATGCCAAGGGTGAGGACCTGCACAACCAGACGAGAAACGTAAAAATCACGGAAGTTTTCCGGGACGGCGTCCTGGGCGAACTTGAGAAGGAGTGATTTCATGTCCGGCTATATTATGGACCTGCGGAAAATCGTGGGTCACCGCCCCTTGCTGCAAGTGGGGGCCAGCGTCATCGTTGAGGACCGTCAAGGCCGCATTTTGCTGCAAAAGCGGGCTGACAACCACTGCTGGGGCTACCCGGGAGGCTCCGTGGAGCTGGATGAAGTGGTGGAGGAAGCCGCCAGGCGGGAGCTTTTGGAGGAGACGGGGCTGACGGCGGAAAACCTGGAGCTGTTCGGCATCTTTTCCGGCAAGGACACCCACTACATCTACCCCAACGGAGACGAGGTGTCCAATGTGGACATTGTCTACCTCTGCAAGGACTACTCCGGGGAGCTAAAATGCCAGGAGGACGAAGTGGAGGAGCTGCGGTTCTTCTCCTGGGAAGCCCTTCCCCCAAACATCTCCCCTCCGCTGCGAAAGCCCCTGGAAGCCTGGGCGGCATCCAAAAGGAAATAAGCGTCCTAAAGAAAATGCGGCGGATTTCCGCCGCATTTCCAGCTTGTCAAAAAAGCCTCGCAGAGTTTGCCGCCGTTGGCGGCAAATAAAGTCCAATCCGTTTTCTGCCGGGGCGTGTACCTGGCAGAAAACACTTCTCAGACTGCAAGTGTGGAATTTGTCCCCCATCGGGGGACAAATTATGCGCGCAGCAGGCTGCCAGAGTTTGTCGGAAAAGCCCGAAGGGGTTTTTCGACAGTCTGAAATGCGGCGGATTTCCGCCGCATTTTGGCTGTTTCAAAAGAATTTCTTGCCATCGTTCCCGGGCCATGTTATACTAAAAAGAATCCGGGAATTTTGGAGGCACCTATGAAAACCCTATTACATATCTGCTGTGCGCCCTGCGCCAACCGGCCCATCGACATTCTCCGCGCCGACGGGTTTGAGGTCACAGGGTTCTGGTATAACCCCAACATCCACCCCTTCACCGAGTACCGGGCCCGGCGCAACTGCCTCCGGGACTACGCGGCGGAGATCGGGCTGCCCCTTATTGAGCGCAACGACTACGGTCTGCGGCCCTTTGTGCGGGCCGTGGCCGAGGACATTCCGGGAAGGTGTATCAAGTGCTACGAATTCCGCCTCTTTGAGACGGCCCGCCAGGCGGCGGAGGGGGGCTTTGACAGCTTCACCTCGTCCCTCTTCATCAGCCCCTACCAAAAGCATGAGCTGATGCGGGAGGTTGCCCAGCGCGCGGCGGCGGAGTACGGCGTGGCGTTCCTCTACCGGGACTTCCGGCCCTACTTCCAGGAGGGACAGGCCTTTGCCCGGGAGCACGGGTTCTATATGCAGAAATACTGCGGCTGCGTCTTCTCCGAGGAGGAGCGGTATCTGAAACCGAAAAAAATCATTCCCTGAGCGTTTATATATAGAAACTGGAGGAACTATGTCAAATTTTGAATTTTCCGTTCCCTGCCTCTTTGGCCTGGAGGGCATCGCAGGAGACGAGCTGCGGCGATTGGATCTTCCCAACGTCCGGGTGGAAAACGGCCGGGTCCTGTTTTCCGGAGACGAGACGGCCTTGGCAAAAGCCAACGTCTGCCTGCGTACGGGAGAGCGGGTGCTGATGGTCCTGGCGGATTTCCCCGCAAAGAGCTTTGAGGAGCTGTTCCAAGGTGTTTACCGGACCAATTTGGAGGACTTTATTCCAAGAGACGCTGCGTTCCCGGTGAAGGGACACTGCCTGAACAGCACCCTTATGTCCGTTCCCGACTGCCAGGCCATTATCAAAAAGGCCGCTTCCAAGCGTCTGGGGGAAAAATACGGCGTTTCCTGGCTTCCCGAGACGGGGAATAAGTATCAGCTTCAATTTTCCATTATGAACGACCGGGTCCAGCTGTATCTGGACACCACAGGCCCCGGCTTGCACAAGCGGGGCTACCGGGCAGTGGGCAACGACGCGCCGCTGCGGGAGACCTTGGCTGCCGCCATGGTGACCCTGACCCGGTACCGGGGCCGGGACTTTGTCTGGGACCCCTTCTGCGGCTCCGGAACCATTCCCATTGAAGCGGCCCTGATTGCCAAAAACCGGGCGCCGGGCATGAACCGCCGGTTCTCCGCCGAGGCCTACGCCTGGATGGACCCCGGCATCTGGGGCCGGGTCCGCACCGAGGCAAAGGATAAGGAATTCCGGGGAGAATACCGGATTCTGGGCTCCGACAATGACCCCAAATGCATTTCCCTGGCCATGGCCAACGCCAGAAAGGCAGGGGTTGCCGACTGCATCGACTTTCGGGACGGCGACGCCACCAAAATGTCCCTGCCTGCCCAGGAGGGCGTGATCATCTGCAATCCTCCCTACGGCCAGCGGATGATGGAGCAGAAAAGTGCCCAGGGCCTCTACGCCGCTCTGGGACGGCACCTGAAATATGCCGACGGCTGGAAAAAGTACATCATCACCTCGGAGCCGGAATTTGAGCACTACTTCGGCGCCCGGGCAGACAAAAAGCGCAAGCTCTACAACGGCATGATCCAGTGCAACTACTATATGTACACCGGCGCCCCCAATGACCGAAAGCGGGGAGGGAAGAAATGAAGCATCTCTTCATTATCAATCCCGCTGCAGGGCAAAAGGACCGGACAAAGCAGACCTCCGCAGAAATTCACGCCTTCTGCCGGGGCCTGGACTACCGCATCGATGTGTCCCAGGCCCCCGGAGAGTGCGCCCGCCTGGCCCGGGAGGCCGCCGAGACCGGGGAAGAAATCCGCATCTACGCCTGCGGCGGCGACGGCACCCTCAACGAAGTGGTGGCAGGGGCCGTGGGCCATCCCAACGCTGCGGTGACGGTGTATTCCAGCGGAAGCGGCAACGACTTTGTGAAGATTTTCAACGACCCCAAGGCCTTTTTCAGCCTAGAGCGGCTTCTGGACGCCCAGGAGACCATCTTTGATTTAATCCGGTGCAACGAGGACTATTCCTTGAACATTTGCTCCGTGGGTCTGGACGCCCGGGTGGGCACCGACGTGGCGAGCTATAAGCGCCTGCCTCTTTTGCAGGGATTCCGGGCCTACGCCGCTTCTGCGGTGGTGAACATCATCAAGGGCATCGCCGAGCACTACGTGGTGGAAGTGGACGGGGAGGTTTTCGACGCCGAGCAGACCTTCGTCTGTGCCTGCAACGGTCGGTTCTACGGCGGCGGCTTCAACCCCGTGCCGGAGGCGGACCCCCAGGACGGACTTCTGGACGTGCTTCTGGTGAAAAAAGTCAGCAGACTGCAGGTTTCGACCCTCATCGGCAAGTACAAAAATGGCCGCTACAAGGAGCTTTCGGACCTGGTGGAGCACCGAAGAACGGACAGGCTGGTCATTCACTGCGACAAGCCCACCCCCGTGAACCTGGACGGGGAAGTCCGCTTCCACAAGGATGTGGAAATCCGGATTGCCGATGAAAAAATCCGGTTCTTCTACCCCAAGGGGCTGACCTGGAATGTATAAAAATTCGGTGCGGTATGCAACATACCGCACCGTTTTTATCTGTAGGGGAGGGGCTTGCCCCTCCCTTGCCTTACCAACGGACAGATTTCTTTAGTCAGGCATCCACACGTTCAGATCCACGTCTCCCTGAATTCCAGGCACCCGGCCTGTGCAGGAATACTGCCACATCTCCACCTTCCAGGGGTAGGTCATGCGGTACTGGTAAAGGGCCAGCCAGAAGGGGGCCTCTTCCAGTTCGCTGAGGTAGTAGAGGTTCTCCGACTGGTGCCAGTTGAAATAGACCATGGGCTGATAGCCCTTTTCCTTCATGACCTGGATGAAGTGCAGCTGGATGTCCGTCAGGGTCCGGGCGTCCATGCCTGCGGTCCGGGCGTCGGCGGCAGGAATCTCCCAGTCCAGAACAATGGGCATATCCAAATGGTGCTCTCCCAGAATCTCCAGCATGAAGTCGATTTCCTCATCGGCCTCCGCAATGGAAAGGGCCTGGGAGAAGAAGTAGGCCCCCAGCTTGAGCCCTGCGTCGGAGGCGCCCCGGAGATTCTCTTCCACATATTCGTCCTCCACCAGCTTGCCGGAGCCGTAGCCCCGATAGCCCAGGCGGACCATGGCAAAGTGAATGCCCGAGCGCTTCACGGCCTTCCAGTCGATGGCTCCCTGGTGGGCGGAGACGTCCACCCCGGGGTAGCTGGGCAGGTTTTGCAGGAGCAGGTGGTTGTTCCGGTCAAACTGGAAGCTGTAGCGGTCATAGGGGTTGGGGTCCGGGGGAATGGTGGGGTTTTCCTCCGTCTCCTCCGTGGGCTCCAGAATGGTCTCCGGTATGGGAAGCTCCACCTTGGCGTTGACGTTGGGCAGGTCTTCCGGGTCCTCATCTCTGGCTTTTTCCATGTATGGCAGGGAAACGGTCAGGGCCGCAATGAGAAGTCCCGCGGCAATGACAGCCAGGGCACCCAATATCCACTCGGGCCGTATGCGCTTCTTGGGCGGTGCGGGTACGGGATACAGCTCCGGGGATTCCTGGGATGGAGCTTCCTCAATTGGTGCAGGCGCCTGTCCGGCGTTTTCCAATGCGGGCATTTCGGTGGGAATATCCAGCTCGTTATCCAGATTTGTGTCCATGGCGTCACCCCTTTCAAAAGCGTTCTTTCGACATAGTATATCACATTTTTCTCCGTTAGGAAAGAGAAAAGTGCGGAAAAACCTTCCTTAAACAAATCTTAAACAATCCGTAAATTTTCCCCTGCCCATGTTGCATTGTTGGAATTATGCAATATAATAGGATTAAAAATTACATTTGCAAGGTGAAAGCAATGAATAGTGGAATCGGATGGATGCAAAAACTGAAGATGAGCATGGCGCATTTCATGGCGGGCCGCTATGGAAACGACAAGCTGAACATGGTGATTCTGGGCGTGGGCCTGGCTGCCAGCCTCATTTCCGTGTTCGTGCAGAACAGCGTCCTGCTGAACCTGATTTTCTTTTTCCTGAGCTACGGGCTCATGTTCTGGGCCATCTTCCGGCTTCTGTCCCGGAATACCTACAAGCGCTACCAGGAGAATCGGAAATTCCTGCAGTTTGTGGGCCGCATTAAGGATCGGGACAACCGCTATTTCGACTGTCCCAAGTGCCGCCAGATGGTGCGGGTCCCCAGAGGAAAAGGCAAAATTTCCATTACCTGCCCCAGATGCAGAGAAAAGTTCATCCGCAAAACGTAAATAGAACCGCCGCCGGAGCTCCGGCGGCGGTTTTGCTGTATTAATACTGCCTGCGCCCTGGCTTTTGGGTTCTGATTGCACTGCCCAGGAAGCCGGGGGTTCCTCCGGCAAATAGTCAGAATTAACAAAGACTTTGGAGAAAATTCCCTTGCCACTTGGAGAATGTATGCTATAATAGAGATATCCAACCGAAAATAGGAGGAATCATTCATGCGTTATCTTGGCATTGCCTACGATATGAAACACACCCCCAAGCTGGACCCGGAATTCATTCCCTTCGGCGTCTGGCGCTCCGCCTACCTGAAGGATGCAAAAAAGCCCATTGCCATCGCCATTGAGCGGGACAAGGGCCACGTATCTGTCCACCACACCTTCATCCACGGCACGGAAGATATGGCCGAGGCCGATTATCGGCATGTAGAACGCTACGTCAAGTTCCTGCTCTGGTCCACCGGCGGCTTCCGGGTGTCCATCTGCGGCTGCTCCGAGCTGACCAAGCGGCTCCAGAAGGCCTACACCCCCGAAGGTGAGCGGCACTTTGACTTCACCTTTGTGAACCAGCTCTACGAGCGGGACCTGGAAATCCTGGACCTGCCTCTGGAAAGCTGCCCCGCCGCCAATGAAGAGGCGGAGCCCATGGGCGGCAACATGGACGGCTGCCGCATCGGCTTTGACGCAGGCGGCTCCGACCGGAAGGTCTCCGCTGTGGTGGATGGTGAATGCGTCTACTCCGAGGAAGTGGTCTGGTATCCCAAGCTCCATGAGGACCCCGAGTACCACTTTAACGGCATCGTAGAGGCCATGAAGACCGCCGCATCCAAAATGCCCCGGGTGGACGGCATCGGCGTATCCTCCGCGGGCGTCTTTGTAGGCAACGCTCCCATGGTGGCTTCTCTGTTCATCAAGGTCCCCCGCTCCAACTGGGACAAGGTCAAGACCATCTATGACCGGGCTGCTGCCGAAATCGGTGACGTGCCCATTGTGGTTGCCAACGACGGCGACGTGTCCGCACTGGCTGGCGCCATGGGCCTGGGTGTGGGCAACATCATGGGCATCGCCATGGGTACCTCCGAAGCCGTGGGCTACGTGGACAAGGACCAGAACGTCCTGGGCTGGATCAACGAGCTGGCCTTCGCGCCTGTGGACCTGAACGAAAAGGCCATGGAGGATGAGTGGTCCGGCGACATCGGCGTGGGCTGCAAGTACTTCTCCCAGGACGCCGTTATCAAGCTGGCCCCTGCGGCTGGCATCGAGCTGGACGAGAGCCTGTCTCCTGCCCAGAAGCTGAAGGTGGTCCAGGGCCTCATGGAGCAGGGCGACGAGAGAGCCGCTGCCATCTTCGAGACCATCGGCGCCTACCTCGCCTACACCGTGGTGCTCTACTCCCAGCTCTACAACATCGAGCACATGATGATGATGGGCCGCGTCATGTCCGGCAAGGGCGGCGACACCATCCTGCGGGTGTGCAACGAGATTCTGGCTGACGAGTACCCCGAACTTGCCAAAAAGTGCGAAGTCATGCTCCCCGACGAGAAGACCCGCCGGGTGGGCCAGTCCGTGGCCGCAGCTTCCCTGCCCAAAATCAAATAAGAACATAACAAAAAGGCCGCCGATGCTTCGGCGGCCTTTTTCAGCTTGTCAAAAAAGCCTCGCAGAGTTTGCCGCCTGGGGCGGCAAATAAAGTCCGATGCGTTTTCTGCCGGGGCGTGTACCTGGCAGAAAACACTTCTCAGGCTCCAAGTGTGGAATTTGTCCCCCGATGGGGGACAAATTATGCACGCAGGAGACTGCAAAATACCTGTCAAAAAGCCCCGCAGGGGATTTTTGACAGCCTAAAGGCCGCCGAAACATCGGCGGCCTTACTATATGACAGAGAATCGCCTTTCAGGCTTCCGGGCAGAAAACTTCCTCCACCGGGTAGGTGTCTTCGTCCTGAAAATGCCACCATTCCCCGCTGTAGGGAATGAATCCCGCCTCCAACATGGCCTCTTCCAGCAGGAGGGCGTTTTGACGCTCCGTTTCTTCACAGTCCCGGTAGTCCCGGTCGGCTTTGGGTGTGAAATCGTCAAATGCCGTGGGCATGAGAAGCTCTGCCCCCTGGCTGTCCACTAAGGTCACGTCCACGGTGTTTCCCCGGCTGTGGGCGCTGAAGCCCCGGTTGGGGTTCGCCACAAAGTTGGGGTCCGGGCAGACTTCCCACAGCCGGAACTGGGCGGCGGTGGGGCGGAAGGCGTCCCAGATTTTCAGGGAAAGACCCTGAGCCTCCAGGGCCGCCTGGGCCGCCATGAGCTTTTTTACGGTGCCGTAGCGGAGGTATGCCCCGGAAAAATCGTAGATCACCGCCCCGGTGAAGTTCTCCGCCGTGGAATAGGGGAGGTATTGGGGCACTTGGGGCAGGTAATCCGCCACCCGGACAAAATCCGTGTCCTCGGGCTCCGGTGCGGTGGTCTCCGGCGCAGCGGGGGCCGCTGCGGATGGGGCGGTTTCTACCTGGGTTTGCGGAATGGTGGGCTGGCTTTTTACCCTTGCACAGCCCCACAGGGACAGAAGAAGCACTCCGCCCATGAGAATCAGCCATATTTTTTCCATATGTCTCCCTCTTTGTTACGGACCCCAGGTGAAGCTGTCTTTTCCGGCACCCAGTTCAAAATGGTATTTCACAATTCCCAGGTCCACTTTGGCGTAGAAACCGCCGGTGGCTTTGACGGAGACCTGGCTGCCGTTCCGGGTGAAGTAAAATTTCTGCTGATTCACTGCCGTAGGGGCCAGCATGGCGGCCTCCATGCCCCGGCGGAACCAGTCCGGGTGCTCTCCTGCCTGGCAGAGAGCATCCATGGGCCTGCTTTTGTGAGGGACGCCGGGATGCTCCCCGTAGCCCAGGGCCAGCACACAGACAAGCTTTTCATCGGGCTCTATCCGGCACTGGGTTTTTACCACGGACTTTCGCATGGTCAGGGCCACCCAGCAGGTGTTCAGGCCCAGCATCTGGGCTTTGAGAACCAGGTGCTCGCCGTAGTAGCCGATCCGCTCTTCCGGGTCGTCGGCGGACTTTCCCACAAGGGCAATGTAATTACGCACACTCCGGAAGCTGCCGTAGTGGGGCAGCAGGCCGGAAAAGGCCCGGCTTTCGTTGGTGACAAGCTGGATGTGCAGATTGCCCGATAAATTGCAGGCGGCGATTTCGCGGTTCAGTTCCGCAGCCACCTCTGGGGGGATGGGTTTATCCAGGTAAGCGCGGACACTGTGGCGGCACTGCATGGCGTCAAAGATGGTCATAGAGATTCCTCCTTTTCAGGAATTATATCATACATTTTCAAAAAGAAAAGCCTTGGACAAGGGGAATTTTCCGCAGAAGACAAGAAAAGACCACCCCGCAGGGTGGTCTTTTCTTGTTGGCAGAGGATGAGGGATTCGAACCCCCGCAAACGGAGTCAGAGTCCGGTGTGCTACCGTTACACAAATCCTCTATATGCGGATGTTCCGCTTTGGTGGAGACAACAGGACTCGAACCTGTGACCTCATGCGTGTGAAGCATGCGCTCTAACCAGCTGAGCTATGCCTCCATGTCGGAGCAGGGATTATTATACCACAATTTTCCCGAATGTCAACCTTCTTTTCAAAAAATTTTTCCTTGCTTTCTGAAAAATTTCTGCTATGCTGAAATGAGAAAGGGTGACAGAATTTGCGCTATGACAATATGGTCCCCGGCGTGTTTTTCGCGCGGCCAAACCGCTTCATTGCCCAGGTGGAAATCGGGGGAACGGTGGAGACGGTCCATGTGAAAAACACGGGCCGCTGCCGGGAACTGCTGATTCCGGGCACAAAGGTTTGGTGCCGTTTTTGCGACGACCCCAAACGAAAAACAAAATATGACCTCATCGCCGTCTGGAAGGGCACCCGGCTCATCAATATGGATTCTCAGGCCCCCAACGCGGCGGCCAGGGAGTGGCTGGCTTCCGGAGGCCTTGGAAAAATCGAAAACCTGAAAGCCGAGACGGTCCACGGGGATTCCCGCTTTGATTTTTCCTTTACAAAGGACGGAAAACCCTGCTTTCTGGAAGTCAAAGGCGTGACTCTGGAAACGGACGGCGTCTGCGCCTTCCCCGACGCGCCCACGGAGCGAGGGGCCAAGCACCTGCGAGGGCTCAAACAGGCAGCCCGGGAGGGCTTCGGCGCCTATGTGCTCTTCGTCATTCAGATGGCGGATGTCAAATATCTTAGGCCCAACGACGCCACAGACCCGGCCTTCGGCGCGGCCCTTCGGGAGGCGGCGGCTGAGGGCGTCCAGGTCCTGGCGGTGGACTGCTTGGTGACGGAGCGGGAAATGCGGATTCAAAATGCTGCGGCTGTGCGGCTGTAAAGGAGAAATCAGAATGGATCACAGGGAACTTGCGGGAGAGCTGTTTGTAAACGGGTGCAACTGCGCCCAGGCGGTGGTGGTGGCTTTCTGCGACGACATGGGACTGAGCCGGGAATTTGCGGCCAAAATGGCCTCGTCCTTCGGCGGCGGCATGGGCCGTATGCGGGAGGTCTGCGGCGCCGTCAGCGGTATGCTTATGGTTGCGGGACTGCTCTACGGCTATGATGAGCCGGGAGAGAAGGACTGCCGGAAAAAGGAGCACTACGCCCTGGTCCAGGAGCTGGCGGGGAAGTTCCGGGAGGAAGCGGGAAGCATCGTCTGCCGGGAAATTCTGAAAAATCCCCCTTCGGACCCCAACCCAACGCCCAGAACCGCGGAATTTTACAAAACCCGGCCCTGCGCCCGGATGGTTATGCTGGCCGCCGGCATTCTGGATGCGTATATGGAAACCCACCCGGTAAATCCCCATGTGCAGGCTCATTTATAATCAGCGGGATGCGGACCGGCGCTACGGCCTCCGGTCCTCGGCGGCCACAGGCTGCGGCTGGGTGGCGACCTACAACGCCCTGTTGCTTCTTGGCAGGGACACGGACCTGGAGGCCCTTGTCCGCTATTTTCAGTGGCAGGTTCCCGGCATCAGCGGCAATTTCGGCACCCCGTTCTTCGGCCCGGCCCTCTGCTTTTCCAAGTGGGGCTTCCCGGTGAAAGCCGTGGCGGACCGAAAAAAGTTCGATGCGGAGGCGGCGGAGGCGGACGTGTGCATCCTTTTCTACCGCTGGCGGCAGGGACTGCGCCTGGGGGCCCATTTTGTGGCGCTTCACAAAACCGACATGGGCTTTGTGGGGTATAACACCTTCAAAAATTCCGTGGGGCCGGATTTCTACGGTCCCAGCCTGGATGGGTTTTTGAAACGGCACGGCTACTTTGGCTGCCTGCTGTGGATCATCAAAGTAAAATAGGAAATGCAGTGAAAAATAGGAATCGCGGCCCTGGGAAACTAGGGCCGCACTACAGCTTGTCAAAAAAGCCTCGCAGAGTTTGCCGCCATGGGCGGCAAAGAAAGTCCAATCCGTTTTCTGCCGGGGCGTGTACCTGGCAGAAAACACTTCTCAGACTGCAAGTGTGGAATTTGTCCCCCATCAGGGGACAAATTATGCGCGCAGCAGGCTGCCAAAGTTTGCCCCCAAAGCCCGAAGGGGTTTTTCGACAGCCTCAAACGCGGCCCTGGGAAACCAGGGCCGCGTTCTATCAGCATTCCCATCTCAACTTTGCCGGGTTCGGCTCGTCGGCCACGGCGACTTTTCGCAGGCTTTCCAGCAGCTGCTCCATGGCCGCCCTTCCAAGCTCGTCGTATTTTTCCTGGGCCGCCTGGATTCCGGCGGTTGCGTAGGCGTAGGCCGCCGCGTGGTAGAAGCAATAGCCCAGGGCGCTGGTGGGGGAGGAGACCACGGTGCAGGCCGAGGCAACGGCACGGGAGGCGGCCTGGGTCACGGGGTGCTTGGATTTTCCCGCCGCCTTTCTGGCCTCTGCCAGCAGGGGACGAAATTCCGGCAGGGGCATTCCCGCCAGGGCCCCTTCCAGGGCGGTCCGGAGGCGATTGTCCTGGGTCAGAGGCAGATCGTACTTCATGGCCTCCGTACAGGCCCAGGTGATCAGGGTCAAGTGACTTTGGGTCTCCATAAGGGCCATGAGGGCCTTTACTTCCGGGTCGTTGGGGCTTCCCAGGGTTTTTCTCAGCTGCGGCATTTCCTTCGCCTCCTTTTTCTTCTATTATAGCATTCTTTATATAAAAAGCAAATAAAACTTCGGGAGAAACCCGGGTTCTTTGTGCATCATTTTTTATTTGGGCAAAAAAAGAACGCCCCTTTCGGGACGGAACATTTTAAAAAGCGAAATGACCCTTGACTACATGCATCTTGCCATCGACACATTTTTGCGTAGCCAAGGGTCATTTCTGTTCACTCTTATTATCTAACATCATTGGTTAACCTCTCTTTCTACGGATTGACGGTCATTTCTTTCCCTGTTTCCACTCCGCAACGCTTACATTTTCCTTTTTATCCCTTTCAGCGGGATGCTCTTATAAGTGCGATTTGGTTTTGGATAGAAATTCCGCCTGATATATGGTTTCCTTTTCTTCAAATTTCCCAGCTGCGACAATCTATCTTCGGCATTCTGCTTATCATTGGTCCGATGCTTTGGATCGCTTTAGACTTTGTTTTTTGCTAAACCTAAGATTACTACCTTACGCCTTTGCCGAAAACAGTTCTTTATAGCTTATTCCTTTTGCTATCTGCCATTTGCTTTTGCTTTTTTGCCTTTCCCATCTACATCCTCTGTCGCCTGGGACCTAAGGAAACCTTTGAAAGAAGTCTGCCCAAAGTTCAAATCCGGATACATTTTCTTTCTCACTGGATAATTCGTACTTCCTACATTGTATGCTGTACTACTTACTCGCCTTTGGCTTTTCGTACCGTAACTTTGTATGATGTCCTTATTATTTTTGTGTTCAGGTTTTGTATGGATTTTTATCTTGGGTTTCTCTTCTTTGTGACTATAAGATAGCACAGAAATTTTCTTTTTGCAAGACGTAATATTGTATAAATTGACGGCATTTGATTTATACAATTTGCAGATTTCGCGTTTTAACTTGTATATCTCTCTTGACTTTAAAATGGGGAAGTGCTAGGATAAATTTGATGGGCGGCCAAAAAATGGCCGCCCATCATTTCTTTTGAGATAAAAAGTTCCGATTATGCCCGATTTTGTTCCAGCCAGATCAGGAGCACGGCGATGTCCGCCGGGCTGACGCCGGAAATTCTTCCCGCCTGGCCGATGGACAGGGGCCGAATGGCGGAGAGCTTCTGCCTTGCCTCCAGACGAAGCCCGCCGATGGATTCATAATCCAAATCCTCAGGCAGGCGCCGGGATTCCTCTTTTTTGAATTCCTCCACCTGCTTTTCCTGCCGCGCCAGATACCCGGCGTATTTAATCTGAATTTCCACCTCTTCCGTCACGGCGGCGGGGAGGTCCGGACGCTCCGGGTCAAAGGGGGCGATATCTCCGTAGCTCACCTGGGGGCGGCGCAGAAGGTCCGCAAGCCTGGCGGAATTTGCCACAGGCGCCGTGCCCTTTGCCGCCAGCATGGCGTTGAGGGCTTCCGAGGAAGCCACGCCGGTTCCCTCCAGCCGGGCGGTTTCCCGGCGAACGGCTTCGTATTTTTCCTCTACCTGCCGCAGACGCGCCTGGGGCACCAGGCCGATTTCCGCACCGATTTTCGTCAGCCGCTGGTCGGCGTTGTCCTGACGGTGGAGCAGGCGGTACTCTGAACGGCTGGTCATGATGCGGTAGGGCTCTTCCGTGCCCTTCGTCACCAGATCGTCAATGAGGGTGCCGATGTAGCTGGTTTCCCGGGTCAGAATCAGAGGCGGTTTTCCATGGATTTTCAGGGAAGCGTTGATGCCCGCCACCAGGCCCTGGACGGCGGCCTCCTCATAGCCGGAGGTGCCGTTGAACTGGCCTGCGCCGTAGAGGCCGGAGACGCACTTGGTCTCCAGGGTGGGCAGAAGCTGGGTGGGGTCCACGCACTCATATTCGATGGCGTAGGCCGGACGCATCATCTCCGCGTGCTCCAGCCCTGGGACGGTGTGCAGCATTGCCAGCTGCACGTCCTCGGGGAGGCTGCTGGAAAAGCCCTGGATGTACATTTCCTCGGTGTTGAGACCGCAGGGCTCGATGAAGAGCTGATGCCGAGGCTTGTCGGCAAAGCGCACCACCTTCGTCTCGATGCTGGGGCAGTACCGGGGGCCCACGCCGGAAATGGTGCCGTCGTACATGGGGCTTCTCGCGAGATTGGCCCGGATGATCTCGTGGGTTTTCTCGTTGGTGTAGGTCAGGTAGCACACGGCGGTGTTGGTGACCTTGTGGGTGGTGCGGAAGGAGAAGGGCTCCGCGGTGTCGTCTCCCGGCTGGAGCTCCATTTTGGAAAAGTCGATGCTCCGGCGGTTCACCCGGGGCGGCGTTCCGGTTTTGAACCGGCGAAGGCGCAGGCCCAGGGACCGCAGGTTATCTGCCAGGCCCACCGAGGGGTGCATGCCGTCGGGCCCCGAGGGGATGACGCTCTCGCCTGTGATGATGGTGGAGTCCAGGTAGGTTCCCGTGGCGATGATGACGGCTTTGGCGGAATACTCCGCCCCCAGCTGGGTGAGAACCCCGGTGACGGAGCCGTTTTCCACCAGGATTTCCATGATCTGGGCCTGCTTCAGCTCCAGATTTTCCTGGAGCTCCAGGGCGTGCTTCATATACTGCTGATAGGCCCGGCGGTCGGCCTGGGCCCGGAGGGAGTGGACGGCAGGGCCTTTGCCCCGGTTCAGCATCCGGTACTGGATGCAGCTGTGGTCTGCGGCAATGCCCATTTCCCCGCCCAGGGCGTCCAGCTCCCGGACCAGGTGGCCCTTGCCCGTGCCGCCGATGGCGGGGTTGCAGGGCATATTGCCTACGGCGTCCAGATTGATGGTGAAGAGAATGGTGTGGTTTCCAAGCCGGGCCGCCGCAAGCGCCGCCTCGATGCCGGCGTGGCCGGCGCCGATTACCGCCACATCACAGCTTCCTGCGTGATAGGTCATAGGGTTTCTTCCTCTTTGGGAGCCTTTTTCTCCTCGGGGGGAAGGAGGAAGGGCTTACACACTACCTCGCAGCGATGGATGGGGGTGCCCAGGGCGTGGAACTTTTCCTCATAGCCCGTCATAACGCCCACCACGCCGTTGGCGTGGAGGTCGTCGGTGAGGTTTTTGACGGTGAGGCCGCAGGCGGCGAACTCCTCCACGGAGAAGGCGAACAGCGGGGCGTTGTCGGTTTTGAAGTGGATTTCCCCGCCCTCCCGGACCACCCGGCAGTACTTATCCAGGAAGCCCCGGTGGGTCAGGCGGCGTTTGGCGTTTTTCTTCCGGGGCCAGGGGTCCGGGAAGTTGATGAACAGACGGTCGATTTCCGCTCCGGCAAAGATGTCCTCCATGCTGGCAACGTCCATATCAATGTAGAAGACGTTGCGAAGACCCATGGCCTGGGCCTTTTCCATGGCCACCACCATGGCCTCCCGGCACCGCTCCACGGCGATGAGGAGCACGTCGGGATTCTGTGCCGCGGTTTCGGCGGTGAATTTTCCCTTGCCGCAGCCCACTTCCACCCACAGCGCGGAAGCGTCGGGCTTCAGGCTGCGCCAGTTTCCTTTCAGGGCGGCAGGGTCCGCAATCCGCAGGGCGGCACATTTTTCCATCCGGGGGTCCAGGTTCTTCATTTTTCGCATTCGCATGAGGGCATCCTCCAAATTTTCACGTTTGGGCACCATTATAGCAGACTTTTCCTGGAGATACAAGGTGAAATAAGGGAGAAATCCGGGGAAAATGGGCAGAAGATTTTAGGAAACGTGGCAAAAGGAAAACCTTCCCGGGGCCGGAGCGTCTCCTGCCGGGCCCCTTTGGGGGCTTCCGGATTTTTCCACTTTTGGCACAATGCTGAAATCCCCCCCAGGGGGATGGAATATTTGGGCGAAATCCAGTACTTTCGAGGTTGACTTTTTCCGTTTCTATTGGTACAATATTATCGATTTTCTATGATTCCATAGAAGGGTCATTGTATGCTTTTGAATCACATAATAGGAGGAAATCATTTTGAAGGATTGGGCATCTTTAACCACCATCGAAGAGATGGAAGCTGCCACCAACTCTCTGCTGGAAAACGCACAGAAGGTTGGCGCTGATACCTGGCAGCAGCGGGTCAAGAACCAGACCCCTCACTGCGGCTTTGGCGAGTCCGGCACCTGCTGCCGTATCTGCTCCATGGGCCCCTGCCGCATCACCAAGAAAGCTCCCCGCGGCATCTGCGGCTGCGATGTTCATGGCATCGTGGGCCGTAACTACCTGCGTTTCACCGCCGGTGGTACCGCGGCACACTCCGACCACGGCCGTGAGATCATGCACACCCTGCACCAGACCAAGGAAGGCGGCAACTACCAGGTCAAGGACCCTGAGAAGCTGCTCCGCATCGCCAAGGAATGGGGCGTGGAGACCGAGGGCAAGGACATCTACGACCTGGCTCACGAAATGGCTGAGATCGGCCTGATGGAGTACGGCAAGCCCTTCGGCACCCAGATGTTTGCCAAGCGGGCTCCCGAATACACCCAGCAGCTGTGGGAGAAGGCGGAAATCACCCCCCGCGCCATTGACCGGGAAATTTCCACCGCTCTGCACATGACCCACATGGGCTGCTCTTCCCTGCCCGAAGCTCTGATCCGTCAGTCCCTGCGTGCCGGTCTGTCCGACGGCTGGGGCGGTTCCATGATGGGCACCGAGTTCTCCGACGTTATGTTCGGCACTCCCAAGCCTGTGGACACCACCGCCAACATCGGCGTTATGGAGAAGGACAATGTCAACATCGTTGTTCACGGCCATGACCCCTCCCTGTCCGAGATGATCGTCTACTACGCCAACGACTCCGAGATGATCGCCTACGCCAAGAGCCTGGGCGCCAAGGGCATCACCGTGTCCGGCGTCTGCTGCACCTCCAACGAGGTTGCCATGCGTCACGGCATCCCCATGGCCGGCAACTTCCTGAACCAGGAGAACGTGGTCCTCACCGGCGCCTGCGAAGCTATCGTTGTGGACGTGCAGTGCATCTTCCCCGCTCTGGGACCCCTGAGCAAGTGCTTCCATACCAAGTTCATCACCACCTCTCCCATTGCCCGGATGCCCGACTCCGAGTTCATTCAGTTCCATGCCGAGACTGCCGGCGAGAACGCCAAGGCAATCGTGAAGATGGCCATTGAGAACTTCCAGAACCGGAACCAGGATCTGGTGAACATCCCCAACCAGAAGCAGAACGCCCGGGTGGGCTACTCTGTGGAGGCCATCCTCAAGGTTCTCGACGGCGTTGCCAACTCCCAGGTGGACGAGTTCGGCACCACCAAGCCTCTGCTGGAGTGCGTGACCTCCGGTGTCCTGCGGGGCGCTGTGGCTATGGTCGGCTGCAACAACCCCAAGGTCCGTCCCGACTCCGCTCACATCGGCCTCATGAAGAAGATGCTGGAAAACGACATCATCCTGATCGTCTCCGGCTGCTCCGCTCAGGCTGCTGCCAAGGCAGGTCTCATGGACCCCGTGAAGGCCAAGGAGTACTGCGGCGACGGCCTCAAGCGCGTGTGCGAACTGGCCGGCATTCCTCCTGTCCTGCACATGGGCTCCTGCGTGGATATCTCCCGTATGCTGATCCTGGCTGCCCAGCTGTCCAAGGATTCCGGCATCCCCATCTCCAAGCTGCCTGTGGTTGGCTGCGCTCCCGAATGGATGTCCGAGAAGGCCGTCTCCATCGGCAACTACGTTGTGGCTACCGGTCTGGAAACCTTCCTGGGCGTGGA
>DSLFC04101__coassemble_367_pt1 | contig 36010 bp, 36 predicted proteins | sample DSLFC04101__metabat2_low_PE_021 | metagenome-assembled genome bin DSLFC04101 | reverse complement strand
CTCTATTTGCCGCCAACGGCGGCAAACTCTGCGAGGCTTTTTTGACAAGCTGAAGTGCTCAGCCACAGGCTGAGCACTTTTTACATATCTCATTACAGTTCCTCGCTGGCAGCCATCAGAAGCTCCCGGATGTTTAATTCCTGGGGGCAGATTTTTTCGCACTGGCCGCATTTTACGCAGTCCTTTGGGCCTCCGCCGGCAAAGAGGGTGAGGGCGCCGCCTTGGCGTAAGCTGTTCATTGCGGCAAAGATTTCCGGAATGGCGATGCCCTGGGGACAGACTTCGGTGCAGTAGCGGCACCCGGTGCAGGGAATCAGCCCTTGATTGCGGAAAATGGCGCAGACCTTGGATACGGCTTCCTGTTCCGCTTTATTGAGGGGCTGGAAATCCGCCATGAAGCGCACGTTGTCCCGGAGCTGTTCCATATTGCTCATACCGGAGAGCACCATCATTATGCCCGGGAACCCTGCTGCGAAACGGATGGCATAGCTGGCGTTGGAACCGCCGTTCAGACGGTCAAAGATTGCCTGTGCCCGCTGCGGCAGATTTACCAGGGAGCCGCCCTTTACGGGCTCCATGACAATGACGGGCTTTCCGTGCTTCCCACAGACCTCGTAGCACTTCCGGGACTCCACCTTGGGGTCCTCGTAGTCTGCGTAGTTGAATTGGAGCTGCACCACTTCCACCTGGGGATAGGCCGTGAGAATCTCGTCCAGCACTTCGGCCTTGTCATGGAAGGACATGCCAAGATGCCGAATCTTTCCTTCCGCTTTCAGCTCCAGGGCCGTCTCAAAGGCCCGGGCGTCCCGGTAGTGGGGCATCCGCTCTTTGCTCAGGGCGTGCATCAGATAGAAATCGAAGTAGTCAACGCCGCAGGCCGCAAGCTGGGACTGGAAGAGCGGACGAATGTCCGCCTGGGTATCAAAATAGTTGCCGGAGAGCTTGTTGGTCAGAATATAGCGGTCTCTGGGATACCGGGAGGTCAGACACTCCCGGATGGCCAGTTCGCTTTTCCCGTTTAAGTACCCGTGGGCTGTGTCGAAGTAGTTAAAACCCGCCGCGAGAAATTCATCCACCATGTTTTTGACCTGAGGAATGTCCACATCCTCGCCCACCATGGGCAGACGCATGAAGCCGAAGCCAAAATTCTTTTTAATGCCGTCAAAATTGGAATTCATAATGCCCTCCTGTTTGCTGCTGAGATAATTTGATTATAGAATATGGGACGGGGATTGTCAATTCTTGAGGCAGAATCCTTTCTTGGGCTGCTTCCATTGCAGAAAAAAGCAGATATGCCCGCAAGAGCATATCTGCTTTTTGGTCGGAGTGTCGGGATTCGAACCCGAGGTCTCTTGGACCCGAATTAAATCACACCTGTTTAATATTGTATTATTGCGTTCAAAAAGTGTTGATTTTATGCGGATTTCATGGTATCATTGTGTTGTAAAGTTTTGTACTGTTGTTTACCTTTTAATAAGTTTGTTTACTCAAGTGTTTACTTTTAGGAGGCAGTGAGATGGCTACATTAACAACAAAAACCGATGATGCCGGAAAGCCTATCAGCTACAAATTTACCTGCTGTGTTGGTCGAGATGATAACGGCAAGCAAATTTGGAGAACCAAAACAATCAAAAGTCCGGGATTGACCCCCAAAAGGGAAAAAGATTATGTTGCGGATCAGATGGCGGCATGGGAAAAGCAACAAAAGGCCGATTATGCACGGACACACAATGCAGTCGATAAAGATAAAATCACTTTGGCGGTTTTCGTCACAGAGCATTGGTGGCCGGATCATGTCATGGATGGCAGTCACACACCGAGCAGCATTTCCTTTTACAAGCACATGAGTGATAATATCCTGGAATACTTTGGTAGCAAGAAAAAACTGTCGCAGATTGATGCGGAAACAGTCAAGCGGTATATTAAGTACCTGCGTACCGATGCCGTGTCGAAATCGGGCAAGCCTTATAGTGCTGCCACTATTCAGCACCATTTTTCTACATTGCGTAACATCTTGGAGTATGCAAGGCGTTTCCATTACATCCAGTCTGACCCTTGCCATGATTTGACCCAGAAGGAGAAACCTCACAGAGATAACAAGAAGGTGGATTTTCTTTCGCCTCAAGAAGCACAGCGGTTTATGAAGTGCTTAAACGATGAACCGTTATTCTGGCAGTGCTTTATGAATGTGCTTATCACTACTGGCTTGCGACGTGGTGAATGTGTCGGCTTGCAATGGGGCGATATTGACGGGAATAAACTTACCCTGTCTATCTCCCGGAATGTAACCGTTGACAGAAACAGTCCTGATAAAATTCATATAGGCAGAACCAAAACCGATGAAGATAGAGTGGTCCCCATTTCACAGAGAGTATATGCCCTGTTGATGAATCTCAAAAGCGAACAGCAGAAAAAGCATGGAGTGCTTTTCCCGAATGCGTTTGTATTCTGCTCTGCATTAGATCCATACAAGCCTATCTATCCCACAGAGCCTACAAGATGGCAGTCAAAGTTTGTGAAAAGAAATGACCTCCCACAAGTCAGCCCGCATGACCTGCGACACACAGCCGCTACCCTTGCCCTTGAAAGTGGAGCAGACCTCAAACAAGTACAGGAATTGTTAGGGCATAGAGATCCGTCCACTACAATGGCGTTCTATACAGGCGTGACCGAGGAGGCACAGCGGAGAACTATTGAAGGCATTGAGAGCCTCATCGGATAACTGAAAAAGTAAAGCGGTGCATGGTAGAAATACTTTGCACCGCATTTAGTTATAAAGAATTATATAAAAATTATCAAAATTTAATGGCAATAAGCCGCTTTTGTGGCTGTAAAAGTTCGAATACCACTTGACAAATATAAAGAAATATGATAGAATACAGACAATGAAACCGAACAAAAGAATAAGCACCGTTACCGATGGTGACCGTCACCGAAACAAAGGCTGTTTGACTGGAGGCAAGGTACAAACAGAAATACCATTTTGCAGTAGTTGGAGGCGATACCTGAAATCGCCGAAATAACTGGAGAGCCCATGTAAAAGGAAACCCGATGAGGGATAGCCGTGAATGCGCTATCTCAATAGGCGGTTAAGGGACAGGGTAACGCAAAGATTAGGTAGGAGGCAATCTATCTATTTTTGTGTGTCCCTGTCGTTTTTTCATTTTAGGGAGCGACACACAAAGAGTGTGCCGTTCCTTTTTTCGTTTTCAAATCTATTATGAAAGGGAAAAGACCTAAAATGACAGAACTTGAAAACAGAACCGCCACGCCTCCCCGAATGCTGACCATTCGGCAAGTGGCACAGACCGGCGTATTGCCGGAACACGCTCTCCGGCAGATGGAAAAGCAGAAAATGTTGCCTTGCTTTTATGCCGGTAAAAAGTGCTTAATCAACTATGACAAGTTGATCGAGCAGCTTCAGCAGTTGTAAGGGGGTGAAACTATGGAAGATAATACTTTCCTTTGCACAAGACCCAAACTTGCAAGCAAGCTGATGGCCGCCGGTTATGAGGGGCGGCAGACAGTCAACCCTTGGTCACCCGAAAGAACGGCGTGGGAATTTGACAAATGTGATGCAATGATGGAAATCGTTACCCAGTATACATTTGCACATGATATAGCCGCAGCACGCCGCCGCCGCGAACGGCAGAAAGCAAAGAAAGGCGGTGATGGTAATGAAGTGTAATGTTCTTGACTTCATTCCAGAGGGCGAACAGAACGCTATTTCTGCTAGAGAATTATCTCAGCTTTTGCATTGTCACCATCGTGAAATCACTCTTGCGATCAATGGTTTACGGTGTGGCGGCGAGGTGATTTGTTCAAACACACATGGATATTATCGTCCTACTTGCGTACAGGATGCCGTGCGTACATACAGACACATGGCTTCCCGTCAAAGAGAAATCGCACGGGCGGCACAATCTGCAAAAGAATACATCCAAAATCATGGCGGTGATGTAGATGCTTGATGAACTGCAAGCGGAAGCCCCTGATTATGAAATTGACCCTCTAAACTATCTGCTGTCCGTTGGTCAATCTCTGGAAGAAATCGAACAATACAGAAAGGACGGCATACCGCTGTGGGAGGTTGCAAGAGCAGTCCACAGTATACGGGAACGAGGGGAAAGTCTGGACGATTCCCAAAGATTTATAGCAAGAAGTGCGGACGAATTTGGAGAGGACAAAACAGAATTTGTCTGGTATCCATATATCCCCGTTGGTGACTATTCGGTGCTGATGGCCGACGGCGGCACGGGCAAAACAATTCTTTGTTGTGGTATCGCCGCCGCTATCAGTAAGGGCGAAGCCCTCCCCGGTGACTATTTCAACGAATGGTCAAACACGCCGGGAAATACGCTTATTATCTCCGCTGAGGACAGGGGCGAGCTGCTGAAAAAGCGGCTTGCTGCCTCCGGCGCAGACCTCAAAAATGTGTATATTCTGGACTGCATGGACAGCGAGGGAATGGACTTCACGGACGGCTATGAGGACTTTGTACAGACCATAAAGCGGTACACCCCCCGGCTTGTAATTATTGACCCCTGGCACGCTTTTCTGGGCGCAGGAGTGGATATAAACCGTGTGAATGCCGTTAGACCTGTATTCCAGCGGCTTGCAAATATGGCAAAGGTCTGTAACTGTGGAATGATACTTGTTTCCCATGTCAACAAAAGGGCGCAAGGCGAAAATGCGAACAATGCCGCCACGGGATCAACGGACTTTATCAACGCTGCCCGGTCTGCTATGCGTGTCATATTCAACGATGAACCGGGAATGAAAGATACCAGAATACTGGTACATACAAAATCCAACTATGCGGAACCGGGAAAATCTGTGGTCTATCAAATCTTGAAAAATAGCGGTTGCAACTGGGCAGGATTCAGCGAAATTACCCGGAAAACTCTGGAGGATGCGGCACGATGGCGCAAAACTCCCCATGAGGTAATAAAGCAACTAGCAACCCAGGCCGAAACAAATTCGGCATTGATTGAAGCAATCACAGAAAAAGCAATCCCCGGTAAAACGGTAAATATCAGCTATGACGAAATGCGGCTGGAATATGGGGAGGACATTTTCGGAAGTGGACAACCCAAGAAAGCCCTTGCAATCGTTACCGCTGATTTGAAAGAAATCGGTATCACGATTCAGACGGGAAAAACCGTCAAGTATGATGGAAAAACCCGGAACGGCTTTGGCATTTTCCAGTCAGACGGAAATGCAAGGGTAAAGGACGAGCCGGAGGAAGCCGACATACTGTAAGCAAGTCAATAAAAGTCTATGTTTTCTGTTAGGATATAGTTTTATAGACTTTATAGACTAAGGTCTATATTTTGTCGAAAGTCTATGAAGTCTATAATTCTCACGCCTAGCAGAAACCATAGACAAACATAGACCATTTTTGAAAGGAATGATTTACTTTGACCGATGAAGCGAAAGAGGCACGCCGTGCATATCAAAGACAATGGCGTAAGGATAACAGAACCGCTATTCGTGAGTATCAGCGGAATTGGAGAAATGCGAACCCCGACCGGGTGAAGCAGTATCAGGACGCATACTGGGAGCGCAAGAGCCACGGAAAGGATGATGCTGAATGAAGTTGACCCCAATTCGGGCAATCCGTGCAAAGTGCCTTGATTGTTGCGCTGGACAGCCCAAAGAAGTCCGGCTTTGTACTTGCGAAAAATGCCCCTTGTTTCCCTATCGTTTAGGACATAGACCGAAAGCCGAAGATTTACCCACGGAAGAAACGAACGGCGAAAAAACACGGGGCTATGTGGCGATTTTTGAGTAAAGGGGGGGTATTTATGACACGCTCAACAAAAGCGGCTGTTGTCGGTTTGCTGTTGGTACTTATTGTGGCGGCTGTTGCCTTTGTGTGGTACATCCTCCAGCCCCAAGTGCTGATTGATACCGATACGCTGTCAGTCGTTCGTGATGGCTCTACAATAACCGTTACGGACATTGTAGCCGATGAGGTTTATACATTCCGTGTTGTTCGTGTGCGCCGTTCTGAGGGCGTTACAGAGTCCCACAGGGCAGTTGACACCGCCACGATCAGCATTGACACAATTCCCCACGGTGGATTGAAAATCATCGACAAAACCGCCGGGATGGTGTACTTAGTCAAACGGAAGTGTATTTCTATGAACCCGTGAGGAAGCCGTGAAAACTTGATAAAACTTGACATTTTTCCATATATGGAGATTTAGTGTTTTTTAGTATTGGAGTGATAACGATGAATGATAACGGATGGAAAATTGACGAACACGGGAAGCGATACCGGGAAACTGCACCGGGACACCGTGAATATGAGATGACTGTTACTGTGTCCGGCGGTCTGGAAATTCCCGTGAGTCAGTTAGAGGACTATCACCGCAGACAAAAGGAAGCGGAGGAAAGACGCCGGGCGGCGGCTATGAAAGAATTTAATAACCGTCCACCTACAAGATATTGCCCCTTTGTTTCCGGGACAAATACTCAATGCAAGCGTGAGAAATGCTCCCTGTTCCTTGATGGCAGATGCAGTATTGCTATTCTTGCAGATGCACACGGCACAGATCATCCGACTGTTAAGGGGACAAAATGCCCCTTTAGCGTGTATGCCCGTTGTGATGGTTGCGCCCTGAATAATGGCGGTTGCGCTGTTGTACGCCTTGCCGCCGCCACCAATAACAAATAATTGAAATGAGGTTATGAAAAAATGAGTAAGTTTAATAATTATGCACGAAAGATGAATGAAATTGCAAACGCTACTTTTGAAGAATATCGGAGAGCGGAAGCGGCTGTCAAGTCCGCAGAGTCCAGACACAACGCATATCCCCGGCGAAATAACGCAGACCCGGCATATATGGCGAAGTCCGCACGGGCTGAAGCTGACCTTGCCGAAGCTAGAAGTGCATTTGAACAGGTGCGCCGCCACCTCTTTGACGATAAGCGGAGGGAAATCAACGCTATTCGTGCGGAACTGGTAACGGCTTTGGGGAATGAGTATGCCGCTGACCCCAAGGCGGTGGATATGAATACCCTGGCATTGATGAATAGCGGTATTCTGACCGCCGCTGAATATAACCGCCTGATTGATTCTGCTAACGCCGCAGGTAATCACACAATGGTGAGACTGCTTGCCCAGAGTGCGAAAGACCGGGCAGATAAGGTCAACGATTCCAATACAGCACGGGAATACCGTCTTGTTGCCCAGAGGGGAAAGGGCGCAAATGGTCAGCAGTATTTGGAAGCGTTCGACTATATGACCGATACTTTTAATCGCTGTGAGCGTAATTTTTCGCTGACAAAGAAATGGGACGAACTGACCGCCCCTGTCGTGGAAAATTTCTGATTGTGGCAGTTAGGAAACAACTAAAGCGTAATGATACAGCGATGGCAGATGCTTTAATCTGCCTGAGCTGTCCGCTCCCATTTTGTACTGGCTCAGACGAGTGTTTTCGGAGTCGCAAAAGGGAGTTGAACCGCGGGCGAACCACGAGCGAACCACGAGAAACTGTCGAAGAACAGTCGAAAACGGGAACGGGTGGGGAACAGGTGGAAGCGGTGGTGAAGCGGTGAAAGAATCTCCATTTGTTTTTGATTTCGACTTTGAGATTCCAGACTTTGACAGCCTGTTGGATGACCTTGATTTGGATTTTTCGTTAGATGATATTGACCTAGATTTTTCTTTCGATTTGTCCGAAGATTTACCATCGAACAGTGAGCGAACAGAGAAAAAATGACCTGTTGACCATTGTTGAACCTAGCACGGACATAGCACGAACCCCGGCAAACACTACACCCTAAATCGGAGTTTTTGGAGTCCCTAAAGGGTAATTCTTTCCCACTATAAAAAAGGGAGATTTTTCCCACTATAAAAAAGACACTCACATAGCGCAATAGGCGCAGACTCATAGAATCTCCTTTCGGGAAAGCCGTCCAGTTATCCGCTGGGCGGTTTTTCTGTGCCTCTTGAAGTCCATTTTTTGAAGAAAAAATCGGCCATTGTTTACCTTTTTGTTTACTTTTTGAGATTTGCAGAGAAATCGAGCAAAACAAAAATTTTCAAAAAAGTTAAGAATTTGCCTGTAAATAAAGAAAAAGTACCGCAAAACAACCGCTTGCGATACTGTTTTCTATGGTCGGAGTGTCGGGATTCGAACCCGAGGCCTCTTGGACCCGAACCAAGCGCGATACCAAGCTTCGCCACACCCCGAAATCCTGTATATTATACCGGGTATTTTCCCGTCTGTCAAGGCGTAAATTTACCGAAAGGAGCCTTTCGTTCTGAGAACCATCCATTGGGCATAGGTTAAACTGAGGTGATGACATGGGATATCGTGTGGAATATGGTCAGGATTCAAACCAGGAGAAGGCGGCCGGACGACTTGGGCGAATCCTTGTGCTTACGGTGATTTCGTTTGTTATGTTCCTGGTCCTGGTGAATCTCTTCTGGCCCCAGGGTGCGGCGATGGTGCGCCAGGCGCTGATCCCGGGAGATGCCGCTGTGACGGTGGGGGCGTTGGAGGGGCTTGCCCAGGACCTGAAAGCCGGTGACAGCATAGAGGCCGCGCTGCAGAGCTTCTGCCAGACCGTTTTGGAGGGCGCAGGCATTGGTCCGGGCTGACCCGTGGCTTATTTTCCTGGGAGCTTTTTTCCTTCTGGTTCTGCCTCTCAAGTGGCTTCTCGCCGCTGTGACGGCGGCAGCGTTTCATGAATTCTGCCATTGGGCGGCCATCCGGCTTCTCGGGGGACAAGTCCTGAGGCTGCATTTGGGCGTGGGCGGCGCCGTCATGGAGGCAAACATTCCGGGAAACGGCCGGGAATTTTTCTGTGCGCTGGCGGGGCCCTTGGGAAGCTTTCTGCTTCTTTTCCTGTTTCGGATATTTCCGCGGCTGGCAATCTGCGGCCTGATACAGGGGTGCTTCAATCTGCTCCCATTTTTCCCTTTGGATGGGGGGCGGATGCTGCAGTGCCTGACGGTTCGGCTCTCCCCAGTACGTTCCCGGCAGGTCTGCGGCAGTGTGGAAGCCGCTGCCGCCTTGGGACTGATCTTTCTTGTGACGATCCTTCCGCTGGATGCTCTCTGGAAACTATTTGCGGTTTTGCTTCTCAGCTGGAGAATCCTTGGAAAAAAACCTTGCAAAAGACGCAGAATCGGGGTACAATAGGGCTGATTTCCAAGACAGAATGAGGTATCCATATGACAGAACTTCTTGGGCGCATTCTCCCATCGGTGCAGAAACCGGCACGGTACACCGGCGGCGAATGGGGCGAAACCAAAAAGGATTTAAAAGACGTTCGGGTGCGGGTGGCATTTTGCTTCCCGGATACCTATGAGATCGGCATGTCGAATCTCGGCATGCGGATTCTCTACGGCGTGATGAACAACATTGACGGGGTTTGGTGTGAGCGGGTGTTTGCCCCCTGGGGAGACATGGAAGCGGAAATGCGAAAGCACAGCCTCCCGCTGTGGGCCCTTGAAAGCCAGGATGCCGTAAAAGCGTTTGACATGATTGCGTTTACCATTGGCTATGAGATGGCCTATTCCAATATTTTGAATATGCTGTCTCTGGCAGGGGTCCCGCTTCGTTCCAAAGACCGTCAGGGCCTTCACAACATGGTTTTCGCAGGAGGCGTCTGCGCGTTTAACCCAGAGCCTCTGGCGGACTTTGTAGACTTCTTCTCCCTGGGGGAAGGGGAGGACAGTACCGTGGAGATTGTCTCCCTGTATGACAAAGCCAAGGCCGAGGCTTGGACCAAGGACCGTTTTCTCCATGAGGCGGCAAAGATCCCCGGCGTCTATGTGCCCAGCTTCTACCGCCATGAGTACCACGAGGATGGCACGCTTTCGGCGATTGTGCCCTTGGAGGGCGCTCCGGAAGTGGTGACCAAGCGCATTGTAGAGGACCTGGACAAGGCCTATTTTCCTACGGACATGATTGTGCCCTCCACGGAAATCGTCCACGACCGGGCCAACCTGGAGGTGTTCCGGGGCTGTATCCGAGGCTGCCGGTTCTGCCAGGCAGGATTCTCCTGCCGTCCGGTCCGGAAGAAAAGCCCGGAGGTCCTGTATAAGCAGGCTGTGGAGGTGCTGGAAAACTCCGGCATCAATGAAATCACCGTGTCCAGTCTCTCCACCTCGGATTACCGGGGACTGAAGGCGCTGACGGACCAGCTGATTCCCTACTGCATGGACCATAAAATCAATCTCTCCGTGCCCTCGCTTCGGGCGGATAACTTCTCCCGGGAGCTCATGGAGAAGCTGCAGACCCTGCGGCGCAGCGGCCTGACCTTCGCCCCGGAAGCGGGAACCCAGCGGCTCCGGGACGTCATCAACAAAAATCTGACGGAAGCGGAAATTCTGGACACCTGCGCCCGGGCTTTCTCCGGCGGGTGGAGCAATGTGAAGCTCTACTTCATGCTGGGTCTGCCCACGGAGACCGATGAGGACGTGCTGGGTATTGCGGATTTGGTCTACAAAATCATCAAAACCTGGCAGAGTCATGCCTCCAACAAGAAGCGTGGGCTCCGGGTTCATGTGGCAACTGCCTACTTTGTACCAAAGCCCCATACCCCCTTCCAGTGGGAAAAGCAGATCACGCCTCAGGAGTACCTGCGGCGGTGCCGCCTCCTGAAGGACCATTTCTATTCCAAATCTATTGAATATGACTACCACAGCCCGGAGCTGAGCTGCCTGGAAGCGGTATTTGCCCGGGGAGACCGTCGGCTGGGGCCCGTCATTGAGGCCGCTGTGAGCCGTGGTGCCAGGCTGGACGGCTGGGACGAGTACTTCCGTTACGACACATGGCTGGACGCGTTCCAGGAATGCGGCGTGGACCCGGATTTTTATACCGTCCGCGGCTACGGTGAGGAAGAAATTCTCCCCTGGGATACCATCGACGTAGGCGTGACCAAGAAATTTCTGCAATTGGAGCGGAAACGGGCCTATAACGCCGCCGTCACCCCGGACTGCCGCCACGGCTGCGCCGGATGCGGAGCAAATCAGCTGCTAAAGGAGGTGGACTGCGATGCCTAGAGCACTGTTTGAGAAGACGGGTAGCGCCGTCTACATCTCCCATTTGGATTTGATGCGGCTGTTCCAGCGTGCATTCAAGCGAGCAGGGCTTCCTCTGACCCATACCCAGGGGTTCAATCCCCGGCCCTCCGTGTCCATTGCTCTGCCTTTGAGCCTGGGGGTTTCCAGCGAATGTGAACTGCTGGACTTCGACCTGGAGGGCGAAATGCCCGGCTATGAAGAAATGCGGGACAGACTGAACCGCGCGCTGATTTCCGGCGTCCATGTCCGGGAGGTCTATAATAGCGGCAGCAATCTCAAAAATCTTGCGCTGCTCCAAAGTGTTCTCACCCTGGAATTTGACGGCGGCATCCCCGAGGGCGCAGCCGAGCAGATACGGGAGCTGTTCTCCCGGCCGGAAGTCATCGTGGAGAAGAAAAACCGCAATGGCGTCACAGAACAAAACGTAGCCACCATGATTCGGCGCCTGTCTGTGGAGCCCATCAGCGGCAGGGAACTGGAACTGCAGGTTCTGGGCTGCTGCCAGAACCCAACCCTGAACCCCATGCAGCTGGTCACGGCCATGGAAAAATACCTGCCGGAGGTCCATCCGGACTTTGCAAAATGCCGCCGGGTGGAAATTTACGATACCAATGAAGAAATTTTCAGATAAGGAGAAAGCAATGGACGATAAGATTTTACTGGAAGAGTGCCCCATCTGCCGAGGCGCTGGAATGCTCTATCATGAGGGCGGCTGGAACGTGCAGGTGGAGTGCACCGACTGCAGCGCCCACACCATTTACGTGGAGTACAGCAATGAGGATGAAAAGAAAGAAGCAGAGAGAGCGGTAGCCCATCTGTGGAACATTGGTAAGGTGGTCAGCAGTGAACGAGGAGAATGAAATTGCATCCGTCATCCGGCGGCGAATCGCCCAGATCAGCGAAGAGGTTCCCGGCTCCATCGGCGACATGATGGCTTTTCAGCTGACAGACTGCGATACAAAGAACAATGACTACTACATGACCTGCCGGACCCTGCCCTGGATGCGAAACTACGCCGGGACTCTCCACGGCGGCCTTTGCGCCACCATTCTGGACCAGGCCATGGGATTTGTCTCCTATTGCCTGAAACCCGCCGAGGGCACCGCGCCAACGGTCCAGCTGGATGTGGACTACCTGCGGCCTCTGATTCCCGGGGAAGAGGTGCTTGTAAAGGTCCATGTGGTTTCTGTGACCCGACACTTTATCACCCTCTCTGCCGAGGCTATGCGGAAGGAAAACCCCGAAAAACCCTGCCTCTCCGGAACGGGTATCTATTTTTTCAAGCCGGCTGTTTGATTTTCAGGCTCTTTAGAAGGTAATTTGCCTTTTAAAGAGCCTCGAAAATTTTTTTGGAATTTTTGAAAAAAAAGCTTGCATTTTTCGAAGAACTGTGCTAATATATCCTAGCTGTCAGGGAACAGCAAGTAAATATCCGGGTGTGGCGAAGTTTGGTATCGCGCTTGAATGGGGTTCAAGAGGCCTCGAGTTCGAATCTCGACACTCGGACCATTATTGGAAGACACTTTAGATATAACTCTTAAAAAGTTAGATCTAAAGTGTTTTTCTTTTCTTTTCTGCGGGTTTTGAGCGCAAAATAATTTGGAGTTTTGGGGTAAAATGTTAACACGATTTTCGTGCATTTCATAGATATTTTCGCCCATTTAAAAGATATCTCTCGGGTTTGGCCTGAGTTTGAACCAGTTTGGCAAGGACGGGCCGCACTCTCTTGAGATTTCCAGGGGAATTTTCAAGAAGGTGCGTTCTTTTTTTAGAAGTTTTCAGAAAGTTATCAATTGAACCAGAAAAAATTAGCCGGAATTTTTCGGAGCAGTTCGCTCTGAGAAATTCCGGCTTTTTTTATTTTCAGTCTGGGTGCTGAAATCCAGTACTCAAGAAAGGTAGTGATATTATGTCTGAGGAAAAAGAGAACAAGAAGAGAAAGTACCGGTATTTTCAGCAGGGAAGGCACTACTCCAACCCACCGCCTCCCGTGGAGCCGCCGGTCTGCATGCGTTCCCCGCTCTGCAAAGGCTGCCCCTTTCCAGGCAACGGCTTTATTTGCTGGAGTGAAGATGGGAAATGTATGCGCACAAGACTTCAGAAAAAGGAAGGAGGAAGTGCTTGTGACTGAGCAGAAATTACGATTTCGGCAGGGGGTGAAAACATGAGCATTCAGCAGATCACAACCGACCAGCTGCGCCGTATGGAAGGAGAGGAAGGGTTAATTCTCCAGGGATGCGGCGGATCACTTCTGGATTGGCAAAATGGCATCAATAACCTGCTGACGGAGGCAAGAATTCTGAAGAATGGCACCCAGTTCGAAACGGTATATGCGTTCCAGCATGAGGGCACAACCTGCCTGCTGTTTCCTTTCGAGGGAAGCGTGGAGCTGGACGTTGGAAAACTGGCCATGTGGAGACTGCAATCCCATTCCACCTTTGGGGGTACCTGGCTTTCAGACTATGTTCCCAATCGCCTGGGAGGATTTCTTCAGGAGCAGGAAGTAAGCAAGCCGGATTGTCCCTTGATTGGCCAGGACGGCAACATTTTCAACCTGGTGGGGATTGCATCCAGGACCCTCCGGGAGCATGGGCTTTCCCAACAGGCAAAGGAGATGACACAGAAGGTGTTTGAATGTTCCAGCTACGAGGAGGCGCTGAATGTGCTGGGAGATTATGTAAACATAACGTCGGCAAAGGAAGAAGCACATATGGATCTGCAGATGCAGTAAGGCCGCTATGGAATCCGAAAGGAAACCACAGCGGCCTTTTTCTATTTCTCCGGGAGTCGGTCAGTCCCACATGTGCTTGTTCAGATAAGCTTCTGTGTCTCGGGAGTATTGAAACCGGACAGAAGAAATTGACTCACCGTTTAAGATAGAGAGGTAAGCTTTCTGGTGAATTTCTTTCTGCTCGGCATCGCCTAGGAACAGATTGTCTGCAATCATGCGTGCAAAGGCGGCATCCGGATACTTGACTTCCAAGTCAGGAAGCGTTTCGCGCTGACTGCGCAGCAGTAGATCCATGCCGGGAATCTTGCGGAAGGCTTCGGCTTCCCGCTGCCAAAGCTGCTGCTTGGTGGTGCTGGTGGCTGTAACTGCATTCATACTCTGTCTCTCCTTTGCTGCTGGCACAGTGATTTTCATTTTAACAAAATAGACACGTAAGAACAAGACTTGACTTTTGAGAAAACCTCGTTCTCACGGCTCCGGTACCAGGGTAGCACAGATTCTGTCCAATAAACCGGTGCATTAAAAATGAATTGCGAAAGGGGGATCGTACATGAAAAACCAAGAAATTCGTTTGCATTCACATGGCCGATACAGCTGCCGGAAGACAGGCACTGTACCGGCCTTTTTGTCTTTTATGGGAGGTGGATAATCCATACGAACACCTTTTACCCGCATCGGCAATAAAACCACTCTTTTGCCGATTCTCTATGCTGTGTTTCCAAAAGAATACGGCAGGTATATTGAAGTCTGCGGCGGCTCCGGGGCGGTGCTGCTGGGAAAGCCGGAAGATAAATTCGAGGTCTACAACGATCTGGATGGAGAACTGGTCAACCTGTTCAGGGTGGTTCGGGATCGCTCAGAAGAATTCTTGCTGGAATTGGGGTTGCTGCCCTTGAATTCCCGGGAGGAATTTGCTGAGTGGGTCCGGTTTCACACCGGCGGCAGGACTCCGGAGGTGTACCTGCCCACTCAGATGGAGATCTGGGACAAGCTTTGTCCAAGGCCGGAAGTGGTGGACTAAGGACTGGAATGAGGATTTGCTACATTTATGACAGGAGGGAAAGCGATGGAAGGAGCAGCAATGCTTGTTCTGGTGGGCGGCGGGATGATCCTGATTCTGGGAATCCTTTCCTATGCTTCCCAGAACTATAACCTGGATGGATTCCGGGACAAAACAGTGGGACACGGACAGCACGGCACTGCCCGCTGGGCAACCAAGCTGGAGATACACAAAACGTTTCAGCACATCCCGTTTACTCCGGTAAAATGGAGGCAGCAGGCAAAAAGGGGAGAACAACCAACTGCAAACGGAAAAACGCTGCCCCAGGGCATTGTTCTGGGATGCACAGGGGAGGGCAGCACCACCGCTTTGGTGGATGCAGATGATGTGCATGTGCTGATGATCGGCGCCTCCGGTGTGGGCAAAACGGCATTCTTTCTCTACCCCAATCTGGAATACGCCTGCGCATCCGGCATCCGGTTCCTGGCACTGGATACCAAGGGAGATTTGGCTCGTAACTACGGTGCCATAGCCCGGGACATCTATGGCTACCAGATTTCGGTCATCGATCTGCGAGAGCCAGCCAAGTCTGACGGAAATAATTTGCTGACCCTGATTAACCGCTACATGGATCAGTACCGCAGGGACCCGGGCAACATCGGCGCCAAGGCAAAGGCGGAAAAGTACGCCAAAATTCTGGCCAAGACCATTGTAAATCCCGGAGGAGATGACAGCAGCCGAGGGCAGAACGCCTACTTTTACGATGCGGCCGAAGGTCTATTGGCGGCTGTGGTGCTGCTACTGGCGGAATTCTTGCCGCCCTGGGAAACGGACGGGCTGGAAACCAGACACATTGCTTCGGTGTTTAAGCTGGTGCAGGAACTGTTGGAATCTGGAAGGATTCCGGGGAAGAACCGATTCCAGGAGCTGATGACCTTGCTTCCTCCAGACCACAAGGCGAAGTGGCTGGCAGGCTCTGCGCTGACTGCGGCAGATCAGGCGATGGCATCGGTTATGTCTACGGTACTGTCCCGGCTGAATGCCTTTCTGGACTCGGAACTGGAGCAGGTACTGTGCTTTGATGGGAGTATTGATGCGGAGCGGTTTGCCAAGGAGAAGTGTGCCATCTTCCTGATTTTGCCGGAAGAGGATGCTACGAAAAACTTTGTTGCCAGCTTGATGATTCAGAATCTGGCCCGGGAGCTGTTCTTTGTTGCCAACGAATACGGAGGGAAACTGCCCAGCCGGGTGGTGTTCTACTGCGACGAGCTGGGTACCATGCCGCCCTTTGATATCCTGCCATTGTTCTCTGCGGGACGTTCCCGACGGCTGAGTCTGATTCCGATTATCCAGAGCCTGGCCCAGCTGGAAAAGAACTATGGGAAGGAGGGGGCGGAAATCTTGCAGGACAACTGCCAGGATACCATCTTCGGTGGTTTTGCACCCAACAGTCAGACAGCGGAAACTCTGTCCAAGAACCTGGGTAGCCGCACAGTGCTGTCTGGGCAAGTTACCAAGGGAAAAGACAGTGCTTCCCAGTCTCTGCAAATGATCCAGCGGCCGTTGATGACCCCGGATGAGCTCAAGTCCATGCCAAAGGGCAGCTTTGTGGTGATGAAAACCGGCAGCCATCCCATGAAAACCAAGCTGAAATTGTTCTTCAAATGGGGCATTCAGTTTGGAGAACCCTTGCAGATGCCAGATTTAGGGAAGCGTCCGGTGCAGTATGCCAGCCGGGAGGAACTGGAAGCTGCCATTTTAAAAGCATACCCACTGATAAAAAACAAACCTAGGGAAGCCTGGTCAGAACCATTTCCAGCACAGTTTGCTAAGCAGGAAACGTCTGGCCTGATCACAAAAAAGGAAGGAAGTTGAGAGAATCAATGCAGAACCTGACCCATTTGTATAAGCAGGATTTGCCCCACAGGGCGGTAGCTGTCTACATCTACCTTGCCGACCGGGCAAACAAACAGGGGATCTGCTGGCCGGCAATTCCCACCATTGCAAGAGACTTGAAGCTTTCCGAATCCACCACCCGCCGGGCCATCCAGGACCTGAAAAAAGCGGGACTCCTGCAAAAGGAGTCCCGCTATAGAGATAATGGGGGATGCAGTTCGAATTTGTATCGGTTGGGATAGGGGCAGAGAGAATAGAAAAATGAGAACTACATATGCATGTTCGGCGCATAAGGCAAGTGGTTCGAAGACAGTAAATCCAATGCCAACGGCGGTATGGATTCTGCATCCGATATGCTGGAGTTGATCAACTGCTATGAAAATATTCGGACTGCAACGGTAGCGGATCGGGAATAAGTCATCGAGGAAAACAACTGAAAATTCTATGAACTTCACAAAGAAAATGTATGGGGCATCGGATAATTAGGCGCATTGTCCTCTCGTTATCTGGTAAATAACGATGTGATGAACTTCCAGAACGAAAGAATTTTCTGTAATAAATTCCGACTGGCCAGCATAATGCGGCTAAAACAGCTTTGAGTAAATGGGGTAATTAATCCAGTTGCCACTGAGCACTTTCGGTCTGGAGCTCCACCATGTGCCGGAACAGGCCGCCCTCAGCCATCAGCGCCTGCGGGGAGCCTTGCTGCTCCACTTTTCCGTCCTTCAGCACCACGATATGATCCGCTCCGGCCACGGTGCGCATCCGATGGGCGATAACCAGCACTGTCTTGCCGGTCAGCAGCTGGGAGAGTGCTCCCTGCACCTTGGTCTCGTTTTCTACATCCAGGGAGGCAGTGGCTTCGTCCAGTAGCACGATGGGCGCATCCTTGAGCAGCGCCCGGGCGATGGAGATGCGCTGCCGCTCGCCGCCGGAAAGTTTGGCGCCGTTTTCTCCGATGGGCGTCTGATAGCCCTGTGGCAGTTTACTGACAAACTCCTCGCAGTTGGCGGCCCTGGCCGCAGCCATCACCTCCGCGTCGGAGGCACCTCGCCTGCCCAGGCGGATGTTCTCCATCACCGTGTCGTCAAACAGCACCACATCCTGAAAAACCATGGAGTAATCGGTCAGCAGCACCTCCGGATCCACCGTGGCGATATCCACCCCGCCCACTTTAATAGTACCCCCGGTGATATCCCATAGGCGGGCGGCCAGCCGGGCGCAGGTGCTTTTGCCGGAACCGGAAGGTCCCACCAGCGCGGTGATCTTGCCTTCTTTGGCGGTAAAGCTGACATCGTGCAGGACGTCCTTTTTGTCATAGGCAAACTCCACATGGTCAAAGACGATGTCGTGCCCTTTGGGATGAAAGGCTTCCGCCCCCTCGGCGATGGGCGTATCGAACAGTGCGTTCATCCGGTCTGCCGACACCTGGGAGACAAACAGCTCGGCGATCAGGGCCAGGCTCTGGTCAAAGGGGGCATAGATCCGGGTGATGACCATCAGGAACAGAAACAGCAGCATGAAGTCAATCTGTTCGGACAAAATTAGCCCCGCACCCACAAGGATCGTGGTCGCCACGCCCAGCCGCATGATAACGCTGGCCCCGTTGACGAACAGACCGGTGACCAGCTCGCCGCGGATCATGATCCGTTCATGGTCGTCGATCTTCCGGTACAATCCTGCAAGATACCGCTCCTCCTGATTGGTGGCACGGATCTCCCGCACATTTTCCAGCGCCTCCTGCATCCCGTCCGAGACCCGCACAGCGGCGCGCTTGGTCCGCTCCGCCTGACGCTCAGTGAGCTTCTGGCTTCCAAACAGCAGGCCGAAGGCCACCGGCACCCCCCAGAGGCAGGCAAGGGCCAGCCGCCAGTCATACCAGAGCAGGCACACCGCGATCACGGCGGTGGATATATAGGAGCCGTACAAGTAGCCCAGCACATGGCTCCAGACATGCTCCATGCGGTTGACATCGCCCATCAGGGTCTCCGTCAGGTCGGCCAGATCCCGCTTGCCGAAAAAGCCGAGAGGCAGCTTGCGAAGCCGCTCCGCCAGACGCAGGCGGGTGGCCTTGACCTCACCGTACACCAGGCCGTAGGTGGCCTTGTACTGCTGGAGATGGGTGAGAAAGGAAAGAAGTGCAAATATCACGAGGCCAGCCAGCACCGGCAAAGCCGCAGGCAGGACACCGCCGGCCAAAGTTTCCATCAGGCCGGACATCACAAGGTACAAAATGCTGACCCCGCCCATGACCACCAGATTGACGATTACCGTCCAGAAGGTTCCCTTTTTGGTGTTCTGTACACCCTGATCCGTCAGGGCATATTTCCGTTGAAAGTTTGCTCCGAACATTTATTTCCCCTCCTTGCCGCTTTCCATTTTCCACTGGATCGCCCGATTGTAGTCGGCCCACATCCGAGTATACAATCCGCCTGCCGTGATCAGCTCCCCGTGGGTGCCCTGCTCTGTCACCCGGCCGCCCTCCAGCACCAGAATCTTATCCGCACCTACCACAGTGGAAAGCCGGTGGGCAATCATGATGACCGTACGATCCTTTGTCAGCCGTGCGAAGGCTTTCTGGATCAAGGCTTCATTTTCCGGATCAGCGAAAGCGGTGGCTTCATCCAGCACCACGATGGGGGCATCTTTCAAAATGGCCCGGGCCAGCGCAATGCGCTGTGCCTCGCCGCCGGAAAGATAGGTCCCCTCGGTTCCGATCACAGTATCCAGTCCCTTGGGAAGCTTTTCCAGAATGTCGCCGCACTGTGCGGCTTCCAGGGCAGCCAGCACCTGCTCACGGCTGGCGTCGGGGCGGGAAGCCCGAACATTTTCCAGAATGCTGGCCTTGAACAGCCGGTTGTTCTGAAACACAAAAGCGACCTGATCCATCAACACATGGGGATCAATCTGGCGTACATCCACGCCGCCCACTTCGACAGTGCCGGTGTCTGCGTCCCAGAACCGGGGAATCAGGCTGGCGGCTGTGGTCTTGCCCCCGCCTGAAGGCCCTACCAGCGCCACCGTCTCTCCGGGTTCGGCAGCGAAGGAAACATGGGACAGAGCGGGAGACTGCGCGCCGTCGTAGGTAAAGCTCACATCCCGGAATACCACCCGGTTGTCCCTGGGCGTCTGGGGATGCTCAGGCACCGCCAGCGTCGGCGCATCCATGACCGGCTGGAAGCGGCCCAGAGCGGTGTCAGCCAGCATCATACCGGAAGCCGCAAACATGATTTTGGCCAGTGCGGTGGAAATGATGGCGGAGAATACAGCGTAGAAGGCGAAATTTGTGACAAACCCCGCAAAATCACCGGAAGCCAGCGCGCCGGGAGCCAGGAACAGCACCGCCGGCACCAAAAACAGAAAGGCGCCCTCAGTAAAGGTCAGGTTGATGGACTGCGGTACGCGGCACACATCACCTTGATAGTGCTCCGCCTTGGTGCTGTAGTCCTCAATGGCCTGCTGGAATGCCTTGAAAGAGTACACAGTCTGCTGGAAGATCTTGACCACCGGGATACCGCGCACATATTCCGTGCCGGATTTGGTCATACGATCCTGGGCCGCCTGGTATTCCGCCATCAGCCCGGCGTTCTTGCCGCCCATCATGCTGAACATAGCAAGGATGGAGATCACCGCCGCCAGCAGGCAGGCCGCGCCCATACGCCAGTCAAACACGAACATCAGCACCAGCATGGCAAGAAACAGAGTGATCGTACCCACGATGTCCGCCAGATTGTGGGCCAGCAGCGTTTCCGTGTCGGCGGCCGCCGCATCCAGCCGGCTGCGAATCAGACCGGAGGCATTGGCGTCAAAATAACCCAACGGTGCCTGCATCACATGGGCCATGCCCTGCTTGCGGATGTTGGCTGCCGTGCGGAACGCAGCCAAGTGGGTACACATCAGGCCAAGGAAGTAGATGAGGATACCGCCCACTGCGAAAGCGAAGGCGATCCAGCCATAGCGCGTCACGCTCTGGGCCTGCGTCCAGTCCGGCGCCACAGCGATCAGATCTCGTGCCGCCAGCCAAATGCAGAGGTACGGGATCATGCTGCACACCATGGACACCGCCGACAGTCCCAGCCCCAGAAGGGTGAGCCGCCGATGGCTGCCTGCGTATCCCAGCAGGACAGACAGCGCGTTTTGTTTCTTTTGCTTCACAAATACTCCTCCTTTTAAGGTTAGCTACTGCTAACTATTAATGTAAAAAGAAAGGGGCGCAGCCCCGATCTTACTGGAAAATGGTGCGGCTCATGACTGGCCAATCAGCTTCAGCCACCCGGCGGTGTAAAAATTCCGCAGCTGGTCCACATACCGCATGGCCTGCTCCTTGGGCATATCGTGAACGACGATCTCGAAAATGCCGTTAAACATTCCGCTGGCAATGATGTGGCATAGTTGTTTATCCAACGCAGGGCATTCATGCCCCAAACGGTGCAGCACTCCCAGGTACTGGAGCGTATACTCCACCTCGATCTCCACCATGTTGTGGACAAAATGCTCATAGCTTGTGCCCTCAGCTTTACACAAAAGCAGTTTCACCGGCTCCCGGTGGTCGCAGATGTAGTCCACCATCCAATGGACACACTGGCTGGATTCCAGCCCCATATGCTCCGGCTGCTCTTTCTCCGGAAGCTCGGCAAAGGAGGTCTGCGCCTCCATGAACCGGCCCATCAGCGCAGCAGCGTGGGGCTCCACGATGGAGGCAAAAAGCGCCTCCTTGCTGGAAAAGTATCCGTAAAATGCGCCAGTGGTGACGCCGGCTTGCTTTACGATCTGCCGCAGAGAGGCACCTTGAAAGCCTTTCTCTGAAAATTCTTCCTTGGCAGCCTGCTGGATTTTTTCCAGCGTGGCGGTAGATTTCTCTTCCATGTATACCCCTCCATGTAACAGTGATATATAACGCTGTTATAATAAGACAAATAACATCATTTGTCAAGAACCAGTGAAATAGGCATTCGATAAAAAGGGGCTATTGCATAAAAACGCAACGGCCTTTGCAAATTTCTCATAGGAACTGGAGGACTGATTGAAAGCTTTGATGACTTCGATGCCTTCCACATACTCCACGATCACACTATTCACATAGTTGCTGGATTCCATATAGTCGGCATATAGCTTGTTGTGTAGTCCGTTGCAGAAGTTCCTTCTGCCATTGGGCAAAGCAGCAACGTATTCCATTAAGGGAATTCGGATTCATTTCGATACGATTATTTCAGCGGATCGGATGCATCCAGAATATGAGGCGGCCACGTGCGAGGAATGGGTGCACCCCGCTTGATCTTGAAGTCGCATAGACCATCCCCGGCAGCGCAGGTCTTTTCCCGATACAAGGCAACTCCAAAGGCTCGGAACATGACATAGTCCAGATTACACATATAGGGCAGATACTCCATGTATCCTCTCTCTTTACAGAATTCATAGATGGGACAAACCAGATTATGATAGATCATGGAATACTCCACTGTGGGTTCCATGGTCTGTGTCAAAAAGCTGCCGGGATTCTTCGCAGCGTTTTCCGCGTTCCTTTTGTCCTTTTTCTTCAACGCTTTCGTAACAAGGCCGGGACAGTGGTTAAACAGTCCGCCAGCCAACCGGCGCAGAAGGCGGGGCATTTGATCAAAATGACGCTCATACAAAGTGGTCACCAGCCGTCCCCAGTCGTTGATGGAGAGACCATATTTTCTGCCCACCACACCGACAGCCACAAAGAACATGCAGCCGGTCAAATTCCTGGTGCCGCTGCTGCTGTCCCCTCCGATAAAGGGAAAGTGCTCCAGCATCTCCTGATCATAGCAGGTCCAGATCTCTGCAAAAGCCTGGGGATAGGATTTCCCAAAAATCTCCTCGATCTCCGGACTGACGAGCTTCAGATAACCGTCCATTTCATTTTGCAGTTTGCCCTTGTTTTTTCGATAATACTCGTGCATATGTTCTCCCCCCCATGTTTGTATTTCTATTGCAAAGCAGGAGCGTCATCTCTGTGCTGATGACGCTCCTGTTGTGAATTTAAGACAACCAAATCGTCCTGTTGACCATCTTATTTCCGGATCACAAGGATATCCTGGGTTCCGGAACAAAGCTGTTCGGTACGGCTCTCAATTTTGGTGAATCCTGTTGCCCGGGCTGCTGCCTCCACTTCTCCGGCGCGTACCGCCAGATCCATGCCGTTGAGGAAGTAGGGTAGATAGCCCGTCATCATGTCCCAGGGACCGGACAAATCCTCCGCGATCCCTTCGGACACCACCAGAAGCACGCCGCCAGGATTGAGCGCGTCAAAGAATTTTTTCATCAGCGGCTCCATGCCGCCCTTGGCAAAAAGCATGACGGATACGGCCAGGATCAAATCATAGCCACCGCCAAGATCGTCGGTGAGGAAGTTCCCCTGCATGACCTTGACCCGCTCTCCCAGCCCGGCGGCGTCCACCGAGGGCTGAATGATCTGAGATGGGATCTGATCTAGCAGCGCGCCGGAGCGGTTCTCCCCGTCGCCGATGACAGCCAGCCCCAGCAGCCCGGCGGCACAGCCCACATCCAGCACCCTGCGGATCGTGCTGTTTTCCGGAAGTTCCCGGACAATGCGCAATATCTCCTGCTGGCGGTACCCCTCCTCGGACATGCGGAGCATCTGGCCGTACTGAGCGAAGTCCAGATTCTGCTCCATCTCCATCTGGGGCATGGGCTGAGGGCCTTCTTTCAGCAGCTTTTCCACATCCATGGGCACCATGCCCTCGTTCTGTCCGTAAAAATGGATGAAACCGCCCAGATAGTCCGGCGTTCCCCGGACCAGATACTTCTGGGCTTCCTGGGAATTGACATAGCCGTCGCCCTCTTTTTGCACAAAGCCGTAGGTACCGAGCGTTGCCAGCAGATACCCGGTATTCGCCTCGTTCCAGCCCATGGCCTGGGCCAGCTCTGCAGGGGTTTTCTTCTCCTGTAGGTGGGTAAAGAGATCCAGCTCCAAAGCGCCGCTCACCACCTTGCCGTACAGGTTGAGATAAGGCAGCTGCACCAGCTGATCCCATACGCTTAAATGCTTCATGTTGTTCAAACTCCTTTCAGAATCAAACTCATCAAATTCCGACGCTCCAAATATTTGCCACAGACGTTTTGCGCTGTCCCGGTTCAGGGGAAAGAACGCCTGGGGTGTTCCATCCTTCAAATGCAGAATGTGGGTGGCACACTGAAAGATCAGCTCTGGGTCGTGGGTGACCATCAGGGTACATACCGCATTCTGATTTGCGCTTGTGATTTGCTGCGCAGTGCGTAGCAGATTTTCTCCGTCCTGTCCGCTGGTGGGCTCATCATAGAGCAGGAGCCGGCGGCCGCTGGCCAGGGCGACACCCAGAGACAGCCGCTGCTTCTGCCCACCGGAAAGAGATCCGGGATGGCGGCTTTCCAGCCCCGCAAGTTCCAGAGCTTCCAGAATCTCCTGTGCGTCTTGCTCTGATATGTCGGGATCGTTCAGCGTCAGCTCTCCCAGCACCGTATCGGAAAACAGCTGGTGTCCCGCTTCCTGCATCACCAGATAAGACAGGCGGGACAGCGCTTTGGGCGGTGCCGGTTTCCCACCGACTCTCACCGTTCCCCGGAACCTCAGCAGCCCGCTCAGGGTCAGCAGCAGGGTGGATTTTCCTGCCCCATTTCTCCCAACTACTGCTACGATGGCCCCTTTGCGGATCTGCAAGTGTGATATATGCAGCACTTCCCGGCGGCCCCGGAGACAGCAGAGGCCATGCAGTTCCAGACCGGGTTCCATCCGTTCTGCCGGCCGTGCCTGAGGACATAGGGAGAACAGCTGCGCTGGATCCACAGCCCGCAGGCCAAGGGCCTGGCGTGTCTGCGGATCCAGTGCCGTCATCTGTCCCGGCGTAAGATCCCCACGGAGCTTCCCGTTCTCCAGCAGCAAATAGCGATCCGCCAGACCGTGTAAGTACCACAGGCGGTGTTCGGACACCAGGATCGTCACACCGGAGGCTTTCATGGTCTCCAGCAAGCCCCGCAGTTTTCGGATGCCCTCCAGATCCAGATTGGAGGACGGCTCGTCCAGCACCACCACCTGGGGCATGGATGCATAGACGCTGCCGCAGGCGATCTGCTGTTTTTCACCGCCGGACAGGGCAAAGATGCTGTGATCCATCAACCCCTCCAGCCCCAGCTCCGTTATCACCCGGTCCAGGCGTCGGCGCATCTGCTCCCGGGGCATATTCTGGTTTTCCAGCTGAAAGGCCAGTTCTCCCGTGGTATCCGTATGGAAGAACTGGGTTCGGGGGTTCTGAAACACACTGCCCACTACCCGGGCGAGTTCCGGCAGGGATGCGGATGCAGGCGCCATACCGCTTACCGAAACATCCCCCTCCAGTCTGCCCTGGTAAAAATGGCAGGCCAGGCCGTTTATGATGCGCAGCAGCGTCGTTTTCCCACAGCCGCTTTTACCGCACAGTACCACGCATTGTCCCTTGGGAAAGTGAAATGAAATGTGGTCCAGGCTGGGACTCTGCACTTCCTCTGAACCCTGAGATAAATATGTGACACCGGCCGTTGTCGCAGGTTCGTCCGGTGTTATCCAGACCACAGCCAAGATTAACCACAGCAGCCTTGGGATGGGCGGTCAGATAATCCCGTACCTCCCACGCAAGATCGTTTTGGCGCATGGCTACCTCCAGTGCACCGAAGGTGTACAAAAGGCGGTTGCTTTGTTGGCTCAGGGAGGAAAAGTCGTAGTCTATTTTCTCCATCAGCATTGTCGCCGTTGTATCCTGATAAAGCGCAGGGAATCGCTTAGCGCATAAATGGCGACCATACAGCGGAATGATGAGTGTTTCCTGTACTGAGTTCTTTTCAATTTTGTATTTTCCCATAAGTTTCCCTCAAGCTGCGTTGTCAAATGCGAAAAACGGGAGCAGTTTCAAACTGGTTGCAGTCCACTGTCGTGACTGGACGGGAGGTTCCAAGCTGTGAGCGGGAAAGTGAACTGCGCAGTGGCGGACTTATTTGGACAGAAAATCGACCGCTTCGTCCAGTCTGTGGCTGCAATTACAGTGCTGCTTTTTGGGACAATGATGTCTATCCTGCCCACATGTGCAGCAGCCGTCCGGGTTAGAGGGGGCGAAATGAAGCAAATCGACCGTTTCTACAACAAGCTGTGTATCGATGATGTTTCTTTTCAAAAGTTCAAGCATAAGACCACTCCTTGCTGATAGATTGTAACATGGGGGTATCACAGGAAAGCAAAGAATCCATGTAGTTAGCAGCTGCTAACTACATGGATTCTACCATATTTCTATGCTGATGTCAATCCATACTGTCACGGAAGGAGGTAACCCTGGCTAAAAACTTCTGTTACTCTCGGATTCTCTTGGTCAAGATTCATTGACAATTTGCGGCAGGTACAGTATCATGGTACACAGATCCCTTATGGTATGGAGGTGTAAGCATGAGACAATGCATGGATGCAGATAATTTGCACCGTCGTCTGAAGAAGATAGTGGGTCAGGTTCAGGCAATCGATCGGATGGTTGATGAGGATGTAGCTTGCGAAGATATCCTCTCCCAAATTAATGCAGCAAAATCTGCCTTACATCGGGTAGGTCAAGTTGTTCTGGAAGGACATATCAAGCACTGTGTGCGGGATGGCATTGAGCACGGTGATGCGGACAAAACGATCGAAAGTTTCACTAAAGCGGTTGAGCGCTTTGCGAATATGCAGTAAAATCAAAAGGGCAGCTGACAGAGGCTGCTTTTTTGATTGCTTCTTGACAAACCCATACCCCTATATGTATAATGTGCCCATACACATATATGTATGAAAGAAGGTATATCATGGGGAAAATAATAGAGAAGCTTGAGGGACTGCTGGAGTGGGGCGGAACATTAAAAGACGTCATCTGTCTGGTGCTTGGCGGAATCTCTTTGGCGATCAGCCTCTTTGATCTTGTACCGCTTCCTTTTGATGCAGCTTGGATTGCCATCATATTGTGCGGACTGCCCATCATTTTGGAGGCTATCATCGGCCTTGTTACTGCATTCGATATCAAGGCGGATGTTTTGGTGTCTCTTGCCCTTGTTGCGTCTGTCCTGATCGGCGAGGATTTTGCTGCCGGCGAGGTGGCATTTATTATGCAGCTGGGCGCATTGCTTGAAGAGCTGACGGTTTCCAAAGCCAGAGCGGGAATTGAAAAACTGGTTCACCTAACGCCCCAAACGGCAAGAATCCTGACTGCAAATGGTGAAAAGATTATTCCCGCAGAACAGGTTGCGATTGGGGACAGGATCCGGGTTTTGCCCGGCGAAACAATTCCTGTGGACGGCGTGATCCTCTCTGGCCAGACTTCCATCAACCAAGCGGTCATGACTGGAGAGTCCTTGCCGGTAGACAAAACGGTGGGTGACGAGGTTTCTTCCGGTACGGTCAACCAGTTTGGAGCCTTTGAAATGGAAGCAACCAAGGTCGGTGAGGATAGCTCCATCCAGCGTATGATCCGTCTGGTGCAGTCTGCCGATGCGGGGAAAGCTAAAATTGTTGGACTTGCGGACAGATGGGCAACCTGGATTGTCGTTATTGCTTTGAGTGCTGCTGCCCTCACTTGGTTTTTCAGCGGGGAAATTATTCGCGCAGTAACCATCTTGGTTGTATTCTGCCCATGCGCCTTGGTCCTTGCCACGCCTACTGCGATTATGGCGGCCATCGGTAATGCCACAAAGCACGGATTCCTTGTGCGAGAAGGAGATGCGCTGGAGCGGCTATCCAAAGTTTCCAAGGTTACATTTGACAAAACCGGCACCCTGACATACGGAACGCCAAAGGTCACGGCAATCGGTGCATGTTCCGGCTTCACGGAGCGGGAAGTGTATGCTTACGCCGCTGCAGTGGAACAATTTTCAGAGCATCCGCTTGGCAAGGCGATCGTTTCCTGCTATAAGCAGGAGTCAGAGTCTGATCTTTTGCAGGCGGAGCAATTTACCATGATTCCCAGTGAAGGTGTCACGGGCGTTGTAAACGGCAAAACTGTGAAAGCCGGTAATCTGAAGCTGCTGAAGGAGGTTCCGGTTTCCCGTGACCTCGCCGTTGCAGCAGGAAAATATCTGATGGACGGCTGCACGGTGATTTATGTTGCGGTTGACAACACGCTGGCAGGCTATATCGTTCTGGCAGACACAGTCCGGCAGGAAAGCGCTAAGATGATCCGGGACATTCATACGCTGGGGGTTCAGCCTGTCCTCCTCACTGGCGACAACCAAAATGCGGCCAACGTCATTGGCAGACAATTGGGAATTAAGGAAATTCATGCAAACTGTCTGCCGGAAGATAAGCTTAAACAAATTGGAGCGTATCAGCAGCAAGGACAAGAGGTGTGTATGATCGGGGATGGCATCAATGACGCACCGGCGCTCAAAAAGGCCAATGTGGGAATCGCCATGGGCGGTGTGGGCAGTGACATTGCCGTTGATGCCGCGGACATTGCCCTGGTGGATGACGAGATTAAAGAGCTTCCCCATTTGCTGGCGCTGTCCAAGAAGATGATGAGAACGATCAAGCTAAATCTTACATTCTCCATGGGACTGAATTTTCTGGCAATTGCGCTGGCCGTTACAGGCATTCTGGGACCGGTTGTTGGTGCACTGGTTCACAATGCAGGTTCCGTGGTTGTGATTATAAACTCTGCATTGCTGCTTCGCTGGAAACAGCAATAACAGGGATACCCCGTGGACCTGATCCTGGCTGAAACGAGGGATTGTTCCGGGGCCGCAGCTGCTTGGAACGGGCATAATAGAAAAACGGTGGAGGATGAACTCCACCGTTTTATGTATGTCAGGTGATTTGTTTGCTTATGCCGCGATCCGACAATGGAACAAGCAAACCTGATCAAACTCACTCATCGTGTGTGCCAGTTTTTGCTTTCGAGATTTGCTCCATGTGCTTCTGCACGGCAGTAAAGGTTTTTTCACTGATCACGTGTTCGATTCGACAGGCATCTTCTGCTGCGGTCTTTTCGTCCACGCCCAATTCTATCAGCATCTGAGTCAGTACTGTGTGCCTGGTGTACATGGCCTTTGCAATGGCAAAGCCGCTTTCCGTCAGCGTAATTGCTCCGTCATTGTCGACATTTACATACCCGTCTCTCTTTAGAATCGACATAGCTCTGCTGACGCTGGGTTTGGAAAAACCCATCTGTTCACCCACATCTATGGCGCGCACAAACGTGTTTTTCAGCGATAGGATATAAATCGTTTCCAGATACATCTGGCCGGATTCGTGAATTGCCATAGGAACCTCCCATACAAGATACTGATATTAGTATATCACAAATATGACTAAAATACCATTATAATCTAAAAAACGACAGCTGTGTCACCTTTTGGAATATCAAATATTGACACAAAGGTGTGTGGATGCTATACTTATTCTAGTTGCACATAGCTAACCGCATTGTGGTTAGCTAGTATCTTCTCAAATAGTTAGCTGAAGCTAACTATTTGAGAAGGCGATAGATATACAAGTGATAGATAGAAGTTCAAGAGAAGAACTGAGGCGCAAAATTTGAAATCTATGTTCGTTGAAGGGAAACGCATGGTCAGTGCTACTTGAGCTTGCCGCTGTAGCCCAATTTCGTGAGGAAAACGTCCTTTGCATGAAGGACATTTTCTTTGGTCGAAAGTTAGTCGAGGCTAACTTCTGAAAAAGGATGAAATTGCATTCGAAGAACATAGGTTGTTTGAAAAAAACTTGTTGTGCTTCTTGGCTTCTATCAGAGGAAGTAGGATAAAGGAAGAACTATGCACACAAAAAAGATCGTTTATACCGTTGTTGGAATTGTTGGACTTGGCTTAGGAGCCGTAGGGGCAGTGTTGCCGTTGCTGCCGGCTTTCCCTTTTTTGATGCTGGCAGCCTACTGCTTTGGTCGCAGCTCAGAAAAACTGGATCGTTGGTTCAAGGGTACAAAGTTGTACAAAAATAATCTGGAAACCTATGTAAAAGGCCAAGGAATGACATGGAAAACAAAGATTCGTGTCATGATTACGGTTACCTGCCTGATGCTGTTTGGCTTCCTCATGATGTATCAAAAGGCACTTTACATTTCGTGTATGATACTGGGCGGAGTGTGGCTGTTCCATATCCTGTATTTTTGTTTTGCAGTGAAAACGATCCAGTTAGGAAGGGCGCAATAAAATGAAAAAAAGCCTGGATATAGTTTTGCTGATTACATTTGTTTTGACACTATTGGTACCCATTACTGGCGTTCATGTGCATAAATTAGTGTCGCTGCTGTTTCTTATTCTGTGCCTTGTACATACAGTTTTGCACTGGAGAAAAATGAATGGAAGCAGGTGGGCAGTCCTTGTAATGATCCTTACCTGCTTCTTGACGGGGGTGTTTGGCATGGTTTTTGAAGAATACCCGTGGATTTTAGCACTGCACAAAGTGATTTCTATTGCGGTAGTAGCTTTCTTGGCAATCCATATTTTTAAGTACGGAAGAATCTATGCCAAATATCAAACAAAACGTAATTAGAAGGCAAATGGATTGACAGAAAAATCACAATGTGATCTGACTGCTTCAAAAGACGAAGTGCAGCTCGAACTTGTGCTGCATACCAAGCGATGTTTTCTCTGGTAAAAATTATCCGTAAGATACATTTCTTAACATGCTTCTATGAATATGTTGATTGAATATTTGTCTTGTGAGGATTCCGCTCACATCCGGTGGATCAATGACATCCCAGGTGTCCGTGCATGCCAATTTACAGTATCAGAACTACCCAAGAATAAGATTGTGATGATTCCCAAATGGGAGTCGTATTCCGGATTAACCGTATTATTTTGCCTGAGTGGCCAAATTGTTGTACAGGCACAAGATGCAAAACCGGAAAAAATAGAGAAGCATCATGTGGTGGTGACAGACAGCTCCGCATTGCGTATCGAAGAAATCGGAAATACAGTTCAAGGCATTCTGGTACATATCGATAGTCAGACAGCGCAGGAAAGTGCGATATCCGCTTATGCGCTGATGGGGCTTCCTTTGAATATTGATCTGCTGAAAGCAAAATTGGCTACCCAGAATGGGTATATCCGTTTTTGCAACAGCTACTGGACCGAGGCGATATTTGGTTTGCTTCCTAATCTGCCTGAAGATATGCGTGTACGATATTGTGTCCTAAAAGCTTGGGAACTGCTATACATTGTCGGAACACAAGAATATAAAATGCCGCATTTTTTGGGGGAGTGGGGAGGTGGACAAGGGGTAAAGTGCGTCTTGGATGCGCAGAAATACATGCAGGCACATATCTCGGAAAAAATCTCCATCTCAGATTTGAGCGATAAGCTGTCCGTTTCTCCCACCTATTTGAAAGCAGAATTTCGTCGTATGTGTGGAACATCCGTACACCAGTGGCAGATTGCGCTTCGCATGCGGCGGGCCGGCGAACTGATTCGCTGTACCGATAAACAAATTCATAAAATTGCTCAAGAGGTTGGATACGAGGGAATGAGCCAGTTTTGTACGGTTTTTAAAAGATATTACGGAATTACGCCAGGACAGTTCAAAAAATGTCCAAAACCGGAATCAGAAGTCTTTTTGATTAATGACAAAGGGAAAATAGATCAGTATAATAATCATAGCATCCTTACAAGGGAGTGATTGCAATGAAACAACATCGGTTCTGGGCTTGGGGTGCAGTGATCTGCATGATCATGGTAATGATCACAGGTTATAACCGGAAATAATAGAAAGGAAGTATCACAATGAGTGTCTATACGAAGTTGGCTTACTTTGTAGGCGGCGCATTGTTTGGTTCGGCCGGCATTAAACTGCTGTCCAGCAAGGATGCGAAAAACGTCTATGTACATGCTACTGCCGCAGGACTGCGCATGAAGGATTGCGTGATGGAAACGGTCACAACGGTGCAGGAGAATGCTGCTGACATTCTTGCCTCCGCCAAAGATCTGAACGAAGAGCGCGCTGCCAAGGAAGCGGAGGAGGCTGCCGCTTCTAAGTTGGAAAGTGTAGAAGCCTGAAAACAGCAAAAGGAGCCGCTTGAGCGGCTCCTTCTTTTTGTGAAGGAGGATAGATCATGAACGCAACGATCCTGCACGAAAGTCAGGGACGTATTCGGATCAAATTGAAACAGAAACGAATGACATTGGAACAGGCCGATCTGTTGGAGGCCTGGCTGCAGAGCCGGGCGTGGGCGCATCAGGTCACAGTGCACGAGCGAACCTGCTGCGTAATTATCTACTATGCAGGGGATCGGAAGCCTGTACTCGATGACATCCGGAGTTTCTCTTGGACGCAGGCGCAGCATGCGATTGCTTTGCCTGACCATAGCAGTCGTGCTCTGAATCGGGAGTTTGAGGAAAAACTAGTCAGCAAAATTGTTGTGAAAGCGGCCTGTATGCTCTTTTTGCCACCACCGGTGCGGATTGCACGGGTCATTTGGCGGATGATTCCTTTTGTGCGGCGTGGTCTGCGTTGCTTACTCCGAGGCCGGATTCAGGTAGAATTGCTGGATGCCCTGTCTATTTCGATTTCTGCATGCCAGAGAGACTTTGGAACAGCGGATGCAGTGATGTTCTTGCTGGAAATCGGAGAATTGCTGGAGGAATGGACCCGAAAGAAATCAGTAGAGGATCTGGCTCGGTGCATGTCTTTGAATGTGGACCGGGTTTGGCTGCGTACGCCTCAGGGAGAGGTCCTGGTTCCGATTGCTCAGATTCAGCCTGACGATGCGATTGTAGCGCGCGCAGGCGGTGTCATTCCTATGGATGGCGTCGTACTGGAGGGAGAGGTAACGGTCAATCAGGCATCCCTCACCGGAGAATCTCTCCCGGTAGCCAAGCGCCCGGGAGGCGCTGTCTATGCCGGCACTGTGGTGGAAGAGGGAGAATGTGTTCTGGAGGTTCGGCAGGCTTCCGGCCAGAGTCGGTATGATCAGATTGTCCATATGATCGAACAGTCGGAGCAGATGAAGTCCGCGGCTGAGAGCAAGGCTGCCCATCTGGCCGATAAACTCGTGCCCTACACGTTCGCGGGAAGCTTGCTGAGCTTTGCAGTAACCCGAAATGTTGCCAGAGCCTTGTCGGTTCTGATGGTGGACTTCTCCTGCGCCCTGAAATTGGCAATGCCCCTGGCAGTACTTTCTGCAATGCGGGAGGCTGGAAGATCTCATATCACGGTCAAGGGTGGAAAATTCCTGGAGGCTGTGGCGGCGGCCGATACAATTGTGTTTGATAAGACAGGAACGTTGACGTATGCCTGTCCGAAGGTTGAAAAAGTAATTCCGTTTGGAGGAGAAGATCCGCGTGAGATGCTCCGTTTGGCCGCCTGTCTGGAGGAACATTTCCCCCATTCCATGGCCAATGCGGTGGTTAAGGAGGCCAAGCGCCAGGGCTTGACTCATGAGGAGTTCCACTCCAAGGTGGAGTACCTTGTGGCCCATGGCATAGTCAGCACCGTCAATGGAAAGCGGGTGCTCATCGGCAGCGCACACTTTGTGTTTGAAGATGAAGGCTGCCAGATCCCAGAAGGGGAGCAGGAGCGCTTTGACATGCTTCCGGCAGAGTATTCGCACCTGTTCCTGGCCGTGGGCGGACAGCTGGCGGCCGTCCTGTGTATCTCCGATCCGCTGCGGGAGGAGGCTGCATCGGTACTTGCCGCCTTGCGGGAGATGGGGATCTCGAAAACCGTAATGCTGACGGGAGACAGTCGGCGCACGGCTGCTGTCATAGCGGAGCAATTGAATGTGGACGAGTTCCGGGCTGAGGTTCTGCCTGCGGACAAGGCAGAGTTTGTGGCACAGCTCAGAAAGCAGGGCCATACGGTTATGATGGTGGGAGATGGAATCAATGATTCTCCGGCGCTCTCTGAAGCGGATGCAGGCATCGCCATCAGCGATGGTGCAGCCTTGGCACGGGAAATTGCGGACATTACCATCGCTGCGGACTCCCTTTGGGAGCTTGTGGAGCTGCGGCGAATTGCCATGGAACTGATGCACCGCATCCACTCCAATTATCGGTTTGTCATTGGGTTTAATGGTACACTGATAGCGCTGGGTGTCGCAGGTGTGTTGCCGCCGGCCAGCTCTGCGATGCTGCATAATCTTTCGACATTGGGTGTCAGCTTGCGGAGCATGAGCGCATTGCCGCCGGGCAGAAAGAAAACGTAATGAAGTTAAAAAAAGAGGCAATCAAAAAGATTGCCTCTTTTTTATACGACGGTATTTTCTCTTTGGCATGTTTTGCAGATGCCATAGTGAGAACATACGGCGCGCGTGATTTGATCAAGGGATAATGCAATCCATGCACCGTGCAGCCCCATATTCAATGGGTAGATCAGAATATATGTGAGGATTGGACGAATCACTGCAATGCTGATCAGGGAATAAACTGCGACAAATCCGGTACGCCCGATTCCTCTGAGCATGCCTGCGTGGATCATTGCCCACGCCTCGGGAATGTTTATCGCCGCGACAAACAGCATGATCTGTCCTCCTAACAAAAGATCGTTTCCAGCCAGATGATAAAACTGCAATAGCGGTATACGAAACAGAAAATATAATAGTGTTGCTGCTGCTCCGGTCCATAATGCAGACTGGCGGGAGATATCAGCGATTCGCTGAAGACGAGACATCTGATCACCACCATATGCCTGTCCGGATAGAACCAAGCTGGCCTTTCCAAGGCCTTGAGAGAAGCTATAGAAAATGTCACACAATCCGCTGCAGATGTTGTGCACGCCCAGAGCGGAAGTCCCCAAGTTTGCCACCAATCTGGCAAATGTAAACATACCAAACCGCTCTGCTGCTTGCTCACAGAAGACTCCAGAGGCCAAAGGTGCAATCATTTTCAGATAGTTTTTCTGCGGTAGCCAAGTGCCATATCCTCTCAGGGAAGCGCTGTGGTCCTTTCGCAAAGAAAATGGCCAGGGTGAATATCAGTGTTACTCCAGTACCAATTGCAGTGCTTATACCGGCACCCAAGACCCCCAGGGCTGGAAATGGCCCGATTCCGTGGATCAGGAGTACATTGAGTGCAACATTTACTCCATTTCCAATCACATTGGCAATCAGAACACTACGTGTATCCCCTAAACCGATCAAAATGCCATGAAGAACAATTGCAGGACCTGAAAATGCCAGACTTAACAGTGCAGGTCTGGCATACAGAAGCGCCATAGGTAAATAATCATTTTGAGCTCCCGCAAGCCGCAAGAGGGGAAATACAAAAATCCATGTAAGGATTAAGATGCTGCTAGAGATAAAGATACCAACAACTAAGGAAGAACGTGTGCAGGAGGTTAGGGAATCGTTTGCCTGCAATCCTCGCAGGCGTGCAACATAGGCACTCAATGCAACTGAATAAGAGCGTGTGAAACAAAGAATTGCCATGCGGGGTTGTGAAAAAATGCCGACTGCTGCCACTGCTGTGGTCCCCAGCGCGGAGACCATCAGCAGGTCGGCTGCAGTCAGCAGCATCAGCAGCAAGCCTTCCGCAGCAGCTGGCCAGGCAAGATTCCAGAAGGATTTATGTGTGTCCATAGGCGATCAAAGCTTCACCGGCGTGAACGCCCAATGCCGTAGTATGGTACAGAACGATGCCGTCAAATTTGGCTCGGATAGCCCGAAGACGTTCACCTGTCAGCGATTCCAGATATCCAAGAACATCACCTTTGCGGACGGCTTGATTTTTTGTGGCCAGTGGATACCAGAAACCGCAGGTTTCAGACTCCACATAGTGGGCTTCCACAATTTCCTTTTGTGCTAGGTTTACCTCATAGCCGGGAAGGATACCTAAGTATCCCATTAACGAACGGACATCTGCCTTGCATGCATCCACCTCCTGTTGGGACCATTGACCTTGTCCACCCCGTTCTATGAGCAATGCAGGAACACCGTTTTGTACGGCCCAGCTGTACAGGCCGTTTCGGGCGGTAGAGCGTACACGGTAGTCCACAGACAGATCTGCTACTGCACCCCCCATTGAAAGAATTTTGCCCTTTGGCTAAAACTGGAAATGCCTTATCGCTTATAATACAAGTAATATTTAAATGTTTATCCAATACTTCTTTCAAAAAGCCTGCGTGGTCATCATGAGCGTGTGTTAGAAAAATATATTTGACATCATCCCATGAAATTCCTTGTCGTTTCATAGATGAAGTGCACTTTTGATAACTATTTTCATATCCAGTATCAATCATTACATATCCATCTTTAATCCGATAAAGATATGTGCAATATTCGGCCGAACGGTGTGAAAATTTCGCTTCGGGCGGTGTGACGGTTTCGGCTTGAGCGGTGCGGTGTTTTCGGATAACGGTGTGACTGCCGGGTTGATATGGTAAACTCTT
>DSLFC04101__coassemble_339_pt1 | contig 40054 bp, 39 predicted proteins | sample DSLFC04101__metabat2_low_PE_021 | metagenome-assembled genome bin DSLFC04101 | reverse complement strand
AAACAGGTCTTATTTGCTTTTCCCAATCTGTAACACATCATTGACAAACCTACATTTTTTTGAAAAACGCAAAATAGTTTTACTTGCCGCTTCCCTGCTCCTGGGTGCGCTGGGACGGGCCCTCACCTTCTGAGTATGCCGAGTAGTCCCAGACATAGCCTCCCATCTCTGCATCGGTCAAACGGCGGAATTCCCCCTCCTGGGAGCATCGCAGAAGGTCCACATGATAGTGGTTCTCCCCTTCCGTGATCATGTTCCAGGTCCAGGGCTCCCCTTCCCGGGTGCCTGTCACCACCTGGCACTCCAGGCCCGCACTGCGGCACATTGCAGCGTAAACCGTGGCAAAGGCGCGGCTGTCTCCCACGCCATGGCGCAGAAGGCTGTACGCCGGGGTGATGGAAGTCTCAATGGTATAATCAAAACGCTCCATAAGGAAGCCATAGAGCTGGGCGTATTTCTGCCAGGCCTGACCGTCGCCGCTGACGTAAAGCACTGCGGAATTGAACACAGGCTGAACCTGGTCCTGCATCTGCCGCAGGGCATCCCGGCTGTTCTGGTAGGTAAAGGCCAGTTCAATGACCCGCTGCCTTCCAATGCCATAGGTGGACTCCGTGACAATGGGCACTTCCATGACGACCTGGGGATTCTCCACTGCATAGTTCTGCACCGTCAGTGTCAGGTCCCGGTAGGCATATCGGTCCACCAGCAGCACAACGCCTGCGTCGCACCGCTCAAGGGCCTGGTAGATGGCCTTTTCGGCGGCGTCCATATTCGACACCTGGCGGATGCTCTCAATTTCCGAGAGGCTTCGGCGATAGCGGATGGTCACGGCAATGGCCGCTGTGCCGCCGCTGGTGCCCAGTTCCAGATCAATTTTCTCCACGGCAAAGGCGCCGATGGCATAGGCTCGGGACACAAAATCCGCCGCCGTGACCATCTGCTCTTCGATGTTCTCCGCCGGGTAGTCCTGAACCACAACGACGCCCGTCTCCGCACCGCTGTCGATCAGCTGTTCCAGAGCCTGGACCAGGTCCTGGTAGCTGGCAGCATGGATGGTTCCTGTCTGAATGCTTTGCCGCTGTTCCCGGTGGGGCTCAATAGAGAGATAACTCCCGTCTAGAAAGCTGCATCCCGTAAGAAACAGGCTCACGCTCAGGCAGAACGCGATTAATTTTATCTTCATGAAGCCCCTCCTTTCTTTTTCAGAGCGATTGTTTTGAGAATCTCGAGAAGCCGTCGCCCAGGACCTGGTGGGCCTCCTGAACAATGACAAAGGCGCCCGGGTCGATTGCCATGACCAACTCCTTGAGCTCCGTAATCTGCTGTTTTTTCACTGCCGCCAGAACCACTTTGGTGCCCCGATGGCTATAGCTTCCCTCTCCGTGGAGGTAGGTGCAGCCCCTGTCCAGTTTTTCGCTGATTCCTTCGGCAATGGCCTCATACTCCTTGGAAATAACCAGGGCCACATGGGAATAGTCGAAGCGGTAGACCACCGCATCAATGACCTTACCCACAAGGAACACCGTGACCCCCGTATAAAGGGCCTTGGTGATGTCCTGAAACACCACGCCTGTCAGAATCACCACCATGGCGTCCAGAGCCATGGTGATCTGGCCAATGGGCACATTGCGGTAGCGGAGCTTCAGAAGCCGTGCCAGGATATCCGTGCCGCCGGTGGAACTGCCGCAGACAAACACCAATCCCAGCCCAAAGCCGCAGATGACACCTCCATAGAGCACCGCAATCAGCGGGTCCAGGGTGGGCATGGGAATGATGGCAAAGGCATCAATCAGCACGGAGCTGAGGAACATACCAACAAGGCTGCCCCAAAAGAAGCGCTTTCCGATTTTCATGCCGCCAAGGATAAAGAGGGGCAGGTTAATGAGGATGGTGAGGGTACCCACCTTGCCGAACCCCAGCACTTCAATGAGAATCAGGGCAAGGCCGGACACGCCGCCGGGGCTTACGTCATTTGGCTGCAGAAACAGGGTAAATCCCGCCGCAAACAGAGCGCTGCCCAGAACGGTTTCAAAAACCCAGCGATATTTCTTCCAAAATTGGCCCATAGGGCACCTTCTTTCCATATTTTTTATCCTATGGTTTTCGTAAATCAAACGTCAAAGGACTGCTGTTTTTCCGCAGAATCCTCCTCCCAGAGAACGGCGCCTGCCGAGGGCAGGGTCTTGACCCGGTAGCGGCTCTCGCTGACAATGCCGCTCTGCTCCAGAAGCAGCGCATCCTGCAGCACTGCCTTTTTCTTGAGACTCAGTACCGCCACGCCTTGGGTGTTTCGGGTGGTCTTGGGCAGAAGCAGGGCCGTGGAGAAAATGGCACAGCGGCCATCGGAGGAATACACCGCAAGCTGGGCATCAGCGGGAAGCTCCAATACTTTGACCAGGGGGCTCTTGTCGGAGTAGGCCCCTGTGAGCTTTTTCCGGTTGGTTTTGGTCTCGTAGGCGGAAAGGGGCACCTTGGCGGCCTTGCCGTTTTCAAAGAGGAAGAGCACAAAGCCCTTATAGTCCCCGCAGAACACAATGGAGTGGAGGTTTTCCCCGGCCTCGAAGCCCAGCTTCTGGGGCAGGAAGTCTCCGAGAAGGGAGGCTTTTCCGTCGTCAAAGTCCGAAAGTCTTGACTTATAGCACTGGAATTTATCGGTGAACACCAGAATTTCCGCCTTATTGGTGGTCTCCCGGCGGAAGCGCAGGCTGTCACCCTCCTTGAACTTCTGCTCTCCGCTCATTCGCAGGCTCTGCTGGGTGATTTTCTTGAGATATCCTTCCTTGGAGACGAAGACGGTGACAGGATAATCCGGCACCTCTTCCTCCTCTGCATCCAGCGCCTCCTCCAGGTGGTCGTAAATGATCTCGGTTTTTCTGGGCTGGCCATATTTCTGGCTCACGGCTTTCAGTTCGGAAATAATGACGTTCTGAAGCTTCTTTTGGCTTCCCAGAATGTCCCGGAGCTCCGCAATCTCCTGTTCCAAAGCCCCTGTTGCCTTGGTCTGCTTGAGGATGTATTCCTTGTTGATGTTCCGCAGCTTGATTTCGGCAACGTAATTTGCCTGGACCTCGTCAATGCCGAAGCCGATCATCAGGTTGGGAACCACCTCGGCTTCCATTTCGGTCTCCCGGATAATGGCAATGGCCTTGTCGATGTCCAGAAGAATGCGCTCCAAGCCTTTCAGAAGATGCAGCCGTTCCTCTTTCCTGCCGATTTGGAAGAAAATGCGGCGCTTGACGCATTCGGTGCGCCAGGCGGTCCACTCCTGCAGAATTTCGCCTACGCCCATGACCTTGGGCATTCCCGCCACAAGGATGTTGAAGTTACAGGGGAAGGAGTCCTGCAAAGGGGTCATGCGGAAGAGCTTTGCCATGAGCTTCTCCGGGTCCACGCCGCGCTTTAAGTCGATGGTGAGTTTCAGGCCTCCCAGGTCCGTCTCGTCCCGCATATCGGCGATTTCTTTGATTTTTCCGGCTTTAATCAGCTCCGCCACCTTGTCCATAATGACTTCCGTGGCGGTGGAATAGGGAATCTCTGTGATTTCAATGAGATTCTGCTCCTTCACATAGCGCCACTTGGAGCGAAGCTTGAAGCTGCCCCGACCTGTGGTGTAGATATCCCGGGTGGCATTTTCGTCAAAGAGAAGCTGGCCGCCGGTGGAAAAATCCGGCCCAGGCAGGGTCTCCAGAATGTCCGCTTCGGGATTCTTCATCAGGGCAATGGTGGTTTCGCAGACCTCACGGAGGTTAAAGGAGCAGATATTGGAGGCCATGCCTACAGCGATGCCCTGATTGGCAGAGACCAGCACATTGGGGAAGGTGGTTGGGAGCAGGGCAGGCTCTTTCATGGTGGCATCGTAGTTATCCACCATGTCCACGGTGTCACAGTCGATGTCCTTGAAAATTTCGGCGCAGATCGGGTCCAGCTTGGCCTCCGTATAACGGGAGGCGGCGTAGGCCATATCCCGGGAGTAGACCTTGCCGAAGTTTCCCTTGGAGTCCACAAAGGGGTGCAGGAGGGTCTCGTTGCCCCGGGCCAGGCGCACCATGGTTTCGTAAATGGCGGCGTCGCCGTGGGGGTTGAGGCGCATGGTCTGGCCCACGATATTGGCGGACTTGGTCCGACTTCCCGTCAGTAGGCCCATTTTGTACATGGTGTACAGGAGCTTCCGATGGCTGGGCTTGAAGCCGTCAATCTCCGGAATGGCCCGGGAGACAATGACGGACATGGCATAGGGCATATAGTTGCTCTCCAGGGTTTCGGAAATGGCCTGCTCCGTGGTAGAGCCCACAAGGCCCACGACGCCCTCCGTATTTATTTTCTTCTGATTCTTCTCGTTTTCCTTTTTGCGTGCCATGATTGGCTCCTTTTCTTAGGAAATATCCGCCAGTTCCAGGTATTTTGCCCCGTTTTCGGCGATAAAGTTCTTACGGTCATCCAGTCGGTCCCCCAGCAGAACGTCAAAATAGTAGGCGGTGCGCTCGGCTTCCTCGGGCATGACCTTAATCAGGCGGCGGGTCTCCGGGTTCATGGTGGTCATCCACATCATCTCCGGGTCGTTTTCACCCAGGCCCTTGGACCGCTGGATGGTGACCTTTTTGCCTTCCAGTTCCTTTAGAATTTTGGTCTTTTCCTGCTCGGTGTAGGCAAACCAGGTCTTGTCCTTATAGGTGATTTCAAACAGCGGGGACTCTGCGATATAGACATATCCGTCCCGAATGAGGGTTGGGCAGAGGCGGTAGATCATGGTGAGAACCAAGGTCCGAATCTGAAAGCCGTCGTAGTCGGCATCGGTACAGATAACCACCTTGTTCCACCGCAGCTGGGACAGGTCAAAGGAGCTTAGTTCTTTCGCCTTTTTCCCTTGGACCTCTACGCCGCAGCCCAGGACCTTCATGAGGTCCGTGATGATGGGGGAGGCAAAAATCTTCCCGTAGTCCGCTTTCAGGCAGTTGAGGATTTTGCCCCGAATGGGCATGATGCCCTGGAATTCTGCGTCCCGGCTGAGCTTGACGCTGCCCATGGCGGAATCGCCCTCTACGATGTAGAGCTCCCGGAGGGAGGTATCCCGGCTCCGGCAGTCCACGAATTTCTGGACCCGGTTGGAGATGTCAATGGACCCGGATAGTTTCTTTTTGACGCTGCTTTTCGTCTTTTCCGCCGATTCTCTGGCCCGTTTGTTCACAAGAATCTGCTCGGCGGCCCGGTCGGCCTCCTGTTTGTTTTCGATGAACCAGACCTGCAGCTGGTCCTTGAAGAACGCCGTCATGGCCTCCTGGGTGAACTTGGAGTTCACGGACTTTTTGGTCTGGTTTTCAAAGCAGCCAATGGTGGAGAAGCAGTTCGTCACCAGCACCAGGCTGTCCTGGATGTCCTGAAACAGGATTTTCGATTCACCCTTGGTGTACTTATTGTTATCCCGGAGGAACTTATCAAAGGCCGCAGTAAAGCCCAGGCGGACCGCCCGGTCGGGGCTGCCGCCGTATTCCAGCCAGGAGGAGTTGTGGTAGTATTCGATATGGCTCATCTGCTTGCTGAAGCAGAAGGAGGCGGTGATTTTGAGCTTCATCTCCGGGCGGTTTTCCGCGTCCCGGCCACGGCGCTCGGTTTCCCAGTAGGTGGGCATGGTGAAGGCATTGTCTCCCACCAGCTCTTCGATATACTCCCGGATGCCTCCCTGGTAGCAGAATTCCTCGGTGTCAAATTTGCCGCCCTTCTGGCACCGGAACCGGAAGGTGACCCCGGGGTTCACCACCGCCTGCCGGCGCAGAACGTCCCGGTAGTAGTCCGCAGGGATGTCGATGTCCGTAAAGACGGCTTTGTCAGGCTTCCAATGGAACCTGGAGCCTGTCTTTTTCCGGTCGGCAGGTTCCTTTTTGAGGCCGCCAATGTTGCGTCCCTTTTCAAAATGGAGGTCGTATTTGAAGCCATCCCGCCGGATGGTGGCATCGAAGAACTCGGAGGCATACTGAGTCGCACAGGAGCCCAGGCCGTTGAGTCCCAGGGAATACTCGTAGTTCTCGCCGTTTTCGCCATACTTGCCGCCTGCGTACATTTCGCAGAACACCAGTTCCCAGTTGTAGCGCTTTTCCTTTTCGTTGTAGTCCACAGGACAGCCCCGGCCGAAGTCCTCCACTTCCACGCTGAGGTCTTCATACCGGGTAACGATGATGGTATCGCCGTGGCCCTCACGGGCTTCGTCGATGGCGTTGGAGAGGATTTCAAAGACGGCGTGCTTACAGCCCTCCAGGTCATCGGAACCGAAGATTACCGCAGGACGCTTTCGCACCCGGTCTTCGCCTTTGAGCATGGAGATGCTGGAATTTCCGTATTGTTCTTGCTTTTTTGTTGCCATTTTCCTTACCTGCTATCCATAATAATTCTATTTTATTATACCATTTTTTTATGCAAAGTCAACCGGGCCTGATTTTTTCGGACATACTAAGGGAAAAAGGAGTTGATCATATGGCATCCATTTGGACAGAAACTGTCAAAGCCCCCCATTTTGTTCCTCTGGAAGGGGACATCCGCACGGATGTGCTGGTCATCGGCGGCGGCATGGCAGGGATATTGTGCGCGCACTTTTTGCAGGAATCCGGCGTCAGCTGTGTGGTAGCCGAGGCGAAAACCGTCGGCTCCGGCATCACCAAGGACACCACGGCAAAAATCACCGCTCAGCACAGTCTCATCTACGACACCCTTCTGCGCCGCCTGGGGCCGGGAAAGGCGGGGGCGTACCTTCGGGCAAACCTGGAGGCTGTGGAAGCCTATGGAACCCTTTGTCAAAACATCCCCTGCGATTTTGAAAGAAAGGACAACTTCATTTTTGAGAGAGACGACCGAGGCATTCTGGAACGGGAAATGGCAGCTTTAAAGGTCTTGGGTGCCCCGGCTGAATTGACAGAGAACCTCCCGCTTCCCTTCCCCACGGCTGGAGCCGTAAAATTTCCAAATCAGGCCCAGTTTCACCCTCTCAAGTTTCTGTTTGCCCTGGCCTCCGGACTCACGGTCTATGAAAACACCCCGATCCGGGAGCTCCGGAAGGGCTGTGCCGTTACGGACCGGGGGAAAATCTTTGCGGACAGAATTCTCGTAGCCACCCATTTCCCCTTTCTCAACAAGCATGGAAGCTATTTTTTGAAGCTCTACCAGAGTCGGTCCTATGTGCTGTCCCTTTCCGGCGCCCCTCAGCTTCCCGGGATGTATCTGGACGGGCAGAAAAACGGCCTGTCTTTCCGGAATTTTGGAAGCGATCTGCTCCTTGGCGGCGGCGGTCATCGAACGGGAAAACCCGGCGGGGGCTGGGAAGCATTGTCGGCAGCGGCGAAAGAATTTTATCCCCAGGCAAAAATCACCCGCCGCTGGGCCGCTCAGGACTGCATGAGCCTGGACGGCGTGCCCTATATCGGGCCCTACAGCGCCCGAACCCCGGAATTATACGTTGCCACAGGCTTCAATAAATGGGGAATGACGTCCTCCATGGTAGCGGCCCGGGTCCTCACGGACCTCATCACTGGGAAGGACAGTGAATATGCCTCCCTTTTCTCCCCATCCCGGAGCATTCTGCGGCCCCAGCTGGCGGTGAATGCCTGGGAGGCAACTACAAATCTTCTGACCTTCTCCAAAAAGCGATGCCCCCACTTAGGCTGCGCCCTGAAGTGGAACCCTCATGAGCGCACCTGGGACTGTCCCTGCCACGGGTCCCGCTTTTCGGAAGACGGGCAGCTCATCGACAACCCCGCCACAGGAGACTTGCCGGACCGCTAATTTACGGCGTTTATGAATTTTCCTCTTGTCTTTTTTTGAATGTAAGGTTATAATAGGGAAAGAAATATAAGGAGGTCATTTTTATGGCTGTTAAGATTGAAAAAGACACCATCATCGGCGATATCCTGGACGTGGCTCCTCAGTCCGCCCCTCTGTTCTTCGCCATCGGCATGCACTGCCTGGGCTGCCCCTCTTCCCGGGGAGAAACCGTGGAGGAAGCCTGCATGGTCCACGGCATTGAGTGCGAGCCTTTCCTCGCCCAGCTGAACCATTTCCTGGAAGCCTACGAGGCCAACGAAGCCCAGAACGCCTGATAAATCCCGGTGTGCCATCCCGGTCTATACCGGGATGGCATTTCTATGCTTTGGAGGAAGAAATTATGAAACTCCCCCTTTCCGAACGTCTTCTCGCCTGCTGTTCTTTTGTGAATCCCGGCGACCGGGTGGCAGACGTGGGCTGTGACCACGGTTATCTCGGCATCCACCTGCTCCTTGAGGGCGTGGCCCGGTCCGTCATTGCCTCGGACATCAACGAAATGCCCCTGGATTCCGCCCGGCGCAACGCCGAAAAGTACGGCGTTGCCGAGAAAATTACCTTCCATCAGTCCAGCGGCGTCCGCCACATCCCCCACAACTTCGACACCCTGGTCTGCGCCGGCATGGGCGCGGACACCATTATGAGCATCCTCGCCGATGCTCCCTGGCTCCGGGACCCCAAATATCGGCTCATTTTACAGTGCCAGAGTAAGCGGCCGGATCTCCGGAAATACTTATACCGCCATGGCTATGCCATCCGCCGGGAAACCCTGGCGAAAGACGGGAAGTTTTTGTATCCCGTCATGGAGGTCGTCTACGAACCCTGTCCGGAACCGAAGCCGGAGGAATACTATGTCACCCCGGCGCTTCTGGCCAGCGGCTCTCCTCTGGTGCCGGAATATCTGGACCGGGTAACCAACGTTGTGGAAAAGATTGTTACCGGCCATGCCTGCGCCGAGGACCCGACCCTTCCCGAATACATGGCCATTCTGGAGGCTCTGGAACAGACGAGGGACAATTATGGCAAAGGTATCTGAGATTCTCTCCTTTGTGGAGACTCTGGCTCCTGCCAGCATGGCTGAGAGCTGGGACAACAACGGTCTGCTCTGCGGACGGATGGAACAGGAAGTCAAAACCATCCTGGTAGCCCTGGACCCCTTTGCCGGGGTCATTGCCGAGGCCATTGATGAGAAGGCGGACCTGATTCTCACCCATCATCCCATTATCTTCGACGAACCTCTCAAGGCGCTGAACGATGAAACAGAGATTGGCAGAAATCTTCTGAATCTTTCTCAGCACCGCATTGCCGCCATCAATGCCCACACCAGTTTGGACCAGGCCCCCGGCGGGGTCAACGACTGTCTGGCGGAAAAGCTGGGGCTGGGCAGCGTCCGGGTGATCAACCCTCAGGGCGTGGACGGCCAGGGGCGCCAATGGGGTCTGCTGCGGCAGGGAGTTGTCCCCGAGCAGCCTCTTTCTCAGTTTCTCGCCGCGGTGAAGACAGCCCTGGGATGCCCGGGCCTTCGCTATGTCAGCGGCGGGAAGTCCGTCTGCAAAGTGGCCGTAGGCGGCGGCGCCTGCGCCAGTGAAATGCTTGCGGCGGTGAATGCAGGCTGCGACACCTTCGTAACGTCCGATGTGAAGTATAACGGCTTCTGGGATGCCCATGATTTGGGGCTGAACCTCATTGACGCCGGGCACTTCTATACGGAGAACCCCGTGGTATCCTATCTCGCGGCAAAAGTGGCCGAGGCTTTCCCGGCGGTGCGGGTTCTTGTCTCCAAAACCCATGGGGATGTGATGCGGTTTTTCTAGGGTTTTACCCGCTGCGCCAATTGGGGGTTGACATTTGTTTCCCCCTGAGATACAATCATTTACGTGACCATGGCTGAGGTTGCGGTCGTCAAAAGTACCCCTCCGGTTTGGCAAGTGCCGGATGGGAAAAGGGGCCACCGCCGAAGGGTCGTTCTCTCGCCAAGGAGGGCGTCCCTGGGGCCGCAGGAAAGACCTGCGGAACTGTCATCGCAAGATGGGGTGCTGCCGGGACAAGCAGAAGTGTTTTCCCTGTGCAGGATATATGCACAGGGATTTTTTTGGATTATTTTAAAGAGGGAGAAAACCATGAAAAAGCAAGCATTTGTGACGCTGGATAAGGCCCGTGAAATCGCGGCCCAGATTCCCACCCCCTTCCACATCTACGACGAGGCGGGCATCCGCCGCAATGCCCGGGCGCTGAAGGCTGCCTTTGCCTGGAACCCCGGCTTTCGGGAGTATTTTGCCGTAAAGGCCACGCCCAATCCCTATATTATCAAAATTCTGAAGGAAGAGGGCTGCGGCTGTGACTGCGCCTCCTACACGGAGCTTCTGCTGGCCCAGGCCGTAGGCGTCACAGGACACGACATTATGTTCTCCTCCAACGTTACCCCGGAACTGGACATGAAAAAGGCTCTGGAATTGGGCGCCTATATCAATCTGGACGACGCCACCTATGTGCCCTTCCTGGAGCGTCTGGCCGGGGAAAACCTTCCCGAGACCGTGTGTCTGCGGTATAACCCCGGCGGCTCCTTCTGTCTGAGCAACACCATTATGGATATGCCCCGGGATGCCAAATACGGCATGACCGAGGACCAGATGGCAGGTTCCATCATGCGCCTGCAAAAGCTGGGGGTCAAGCACTTCGGCATCCACGCCTTCCTGGCCTCCAACACCACCACCAACGAATACTACCCCGAGCTTGCCAGTCAGCTCTTCCAGCTTGCCGTTCGCCTGCACAACGCCACCGGCGCCCACATTTCCTTCATCAATCTCTCCGGCGGCATCGGCGTGGACTATCGTCCGGAGCAGCCGGCCTGCGATATCCAGGTCATCGGCGACGGCGTCCGGAAGAAGTACCAGGAGATCCTCACGCCTGCAGGAATGGGAGATATTGCCATTTTCACGGAGCTGGGCCGCTATATGCTGGCGCCCTATGGCCACCTGATCTCCACGGTGCTGCACCTGAAGCACATCTATCGGGAATACGTGGGCCTGGACGCCTGCGCCGCCAACCTCATGCGGCCTGCCATGTACGGCGCCTATCACCACATCACGGTACTGGGAAAAGAAGATAAAATCCTGGACCACGTCTATGACGTCACCGGCGGTCTCTGCGAAAACAACGACAAGTTCGCCATTCAGCGGAGCCTTCCCGGCATTGAGGTGGGAGACATTGTGGCCATCCACGACACCGGCGCCCACGGCTTCTCCATGGGCTACAACTACAACGGCAAACTCCGCTCCGCCGAGGTGCTTCTCCACCCCGACGGCTCCTTCCAGCTCATCCGCCGGGCAGAGACCCCCAGAGACTACTTCGCAACATTTGACTGCTCCGAGTTCCAGTTCCAGGATTGATGTGCATTCTGCACAAAAATCAGCCTTCATTATTTCCCTTTACGCGAAAAAATAACGATAAAATTTCATACTTTTCCCGCCTCGGTATGCTATAATACAGATAGTGGACGGGACCATAAAAAGGTCCCTGCCGAGAGGAGACACTATGAACAGTATCTTATTTTTCCTGACACCAAAGGCTATGTGCACCTATCTGTATGATGACTATACCATCCGCCAGGCCCTGGAAAAAATGGAAGGCGCCGGGTATTCCGCCATTCCCATCTTAAATCGCCGGGGCGAATATCGGGGCACCCTGACGGAAGGCGACCTTCTGTGGGCCCTCAAAAATCTGTGTTACTTAGATCTGCGCCAGGCCGAAGCCCGGCGGCTCGTGGAAGTTCCCCGCCGGAAGGACTATGTGCCTGTGCGGATTACCGCCTCCATGCACGATCTGGTTTCCCGGGCCTCGGGGCAGAATTTCGTTCCCGTGGTGGATGACTATGGCTCTTTTATCGGCATCATCACAAGAAAAGCCATCATTCAGTACTGCTGCGAACAGCTTTTCCCGGAAGACTGATTGGGCAAATCACATACGAAGCCCCCGTTTCCAGTCTGGAAACGGGGGCTTTTTTATGGTGTCAGCGGCTCTTTTAGGTACTGTTCCCAGGGGAAAACCTCCGGGGATTTTTTCAGGCCATAGGCCCCGCGGATGCCCTGGCAGAGAAGCGTAAGCTTTCCCTGCAGCCCGGGGGCTTTGAAAAGCTCTGCCCCGCCGGGGAGCATGGCCCTGGCAAAGACTCTCGCCTGGTCTTCCCGGGAGGAGGTTGTGGATTCTTCATCCAGGAAAGCCTGGGTTTCGCCGGTTAAGTACGCTTCCGGCACGGCTTCACCGTATTGGAAGGGCTGGGGATTTTCCTCATCCCACCGGTAGAGGGCGGTGCTCTTGCTTAAAATGCGGGTTTCCATAACGTGATACAGCTCCCGGTGCAGGGCTTCCGGAAGGTCCGACCCAGCAGGAAGGAACACATAGGCCTGCATTTCCTCCATGGACTGCAATCCCGGAAGGGACTTGCCGCCCTCGGTGACGCTTCGCACCAGGCAGATGGTCAGCCCGGAAAAATGGGAGACGGTCTGCTCCAAAACCGTGGCCGGGTACCGGGACAGCTCCTCATCCAGAATGTCCAGCTCCCGGCGGAGCACTGGCACCAGGTACTCCTCTTCCAGCTTGACGTCCTGGGGCTTTGCCGCCAGGGCATCCTTCCACAGCAGAATATTCACTCCGTATTTGCTTCCCAGTTCCTGGGCGCGGACCCGGCACGCTTCCAGCCCGCCAAGGTCCGGATTGGACGCGGAATAATAGGGGCCTGTGTAGACCGTCTCGTCCCCTGTGGCCAGGCTTTCCGCGGTGGTTTCCCAGCGATAAATGACTTCACAGCCATAGTCTTCATCCATGCGGAGAATGTACACGTTGCCGCTGCCGTCGGCCTCCACCGCTATGGGCAGGTTCTCACCGGAAAGCTCCAGCCGGGACACCCGAAGTCCGGTTTCCAGGTCGTAGTAGTCCATTTGAAGCCGTCCCTCCGCCGCCCGGGATGTGACCACGCCGTTTCTCGGCCGCAGATAGAACACATCCTCCGGGAACTCCGCCGGAGAGAGAATGTACTTTTCACCTTCCCCCCGTCCGAAAATCAGGGTTTTCGTGTTTCCGGCTGGAACTGCCCCGAAGAAACGGTCGGCATCGGTGGAAAGGACCGGTGCCCCGGGAATTTCATAGAGGAGCCGCCCGTCCTGGGCGGAAAAAAGCAGGGTCTTGTCCCCTTCCCGGCAGGATAAAATGGTGTCGCTGACGTGCAGGCCCGTGAGGGTCAGGCCACCCTGGGGCCGCTCCTGGATGGTGCGGCGGATGTCCGTCTCCAGGTCCCAGCAGCACAGGGCATCAGCGGTACAGTAGTACAGCTGGTTCCGGCTCTCTGAAAGCAGGGGCGTTCCCACCAGGTCCTCCGGGGCCGGGTAGTGGCCCACCTCTTTGAGGTTTCCGTCCAGCACCAGAGTCTCCCGGCGAACGGGGTCAAAGCAGGACAGCACCTGGTCCCAGATTTGAAGAGAGGGCCCGCAGGGGTCCAGCTCCCAATTCAGCACCGTGGAGGCGGTGACGTGGAGCTCGTCTCCCGCGAGAAGGGTAATGGCGGTGGCCTCGTCTCCCACGGAGAAAATCAGAAGCCCGTCTCCCCAGGAGCGCATGGCGGTGATGGTGGAAAACCGCAGCGGATATACCCGGAGGGCACCAGCCGTGGCCTGTTCCAGGGCGCTTTCCGGATCATACAGTCCTTTTGGGGTCTCCGAAAGAATCACAGGAGCCGTGGTGGGTATGGTTGTCTCTGTTTCCGGTTCGTCCGCTTCCCGGCCGCAGCCCAAAAGCAGCAGGCACAGAAGCAGGGGCAAAATGCGTTTCATGGTCACTGTCTCCTTGCAAGGGTATAGTCGTCGCCCTGGCGGTAGAACGGGCAGCGCTGGGAGGGGGATGAAAAAATGCGATAGGCCTCGTCCTCGTCCAGGTCCATCATGCAGTAGTATTCGTCATACTCCTCATCATAATCATAATACCAGCAGGTGTCGCATTGGGTCGAATCCATGGTTATTCCTCCAATATACGAACAAAAAATTCTCCGTTCTCGTAAATGAGACAGCTGTGGCTTCCGTCTTTGGGGATGGAGACGCTTCCGGGGTTTACGCATCGGATGCCGTTTCGGACCTCGTCCATTTTTACATGGGTATGCCCCGAGAGGAAAATGGTGCCCTCAGGCAAAGGCGGCAGGTTCCCGGGATTTTCGTGGTGCCCGTGGGTGAGATAGAGCATTTTTCCATCCGCATAAACCTGGGCGCAGTCCGCCATGCAGGAAAAGGGCAGCACCATCTGGTCCACCTCGGCTTCGCAGTTGCCCCGCACTGCCAGAATGATATCCTTATATTGGGACAGCATGGGAATGACCTGCTTGGGGGCGTAGTCCCTGGGCAGGTCGTTTCTGGGTCCGTGATACAATAAATCGCCCAGCAGAAGCAGTTTGTCGGGCTTTTCCGCCTCAATAAGTTCACAAAGCCGGCGGCACCAAAATGCGCTGCCGTGAATATCCGATGCAATGACAAATTTCATGGTTTCCTCCAAACGTTACTTGAGATAGCTTTCGATATCAAAGGGTTTTATTTTTTCATCCTTCCGGAGATACAAAGGATGGTGGGGATGTCCCTTTTTGGTGATGGCCCCGGCGCAGACCCAGGTTGCCCCGTACTCCCGGCCAATCTTCACCATGTCCCGGACGCACTCCGGCAGGTACTTCCGCTTTTCGATCATCGCTCCCCAGGCGGCCCAGACCGTGGGGTTCTTGGAAATGGAGAGCACATAGCGAAAAGCTTCCATATTTTCCTTATGGAGCTGCCAGTTACACGCCTTCTCCATGGCATCGGGGTCCGTTGCCCGCTGGGCGTAGACGTTGAACATGAGAAAGCTGTCAAACCCGTTGCCCAGGGCAATGCGCTCCACGGATTTTAAGGTGTTGTCCAAATCGTCTGGCCTTGCGGTGGAGGGGTTGATACCGATGCAGATCAGGGGATTCTCTCCCCGGGTGCCCAGGATGTAACGATACTCCGAGTAAAAATTGGGGGCGTAGAGCCATTTTCCGATATCGTATTCGTCCGAAGGGGTATTGGCGGATTTCAGAGCCTCCCGGAAGGTCAAAAGTTCCAGCTCCGTGGTTGTTCCCTTTGGAATGTGGGGCATTTACGTATCCTCCACCGTGGGGAACCACAGGCTCTGACTGGGGTCATGGAAATCACAGCTCTGGGGGTCCCTATGGGTCTCCAGGCACCATCCGGCAAAGGCCGTATCCAGGAAGGGATAGACCCCATCCATGGTGGACTGGAGGCTCACCGTTGCACCGTTTTTCATATGCAGCTCCACCAGAATGTTGCCGCCCTGGATCATGTACAGCTTCTGCCCCACAATGTCCGCATATCGGTAGACCACATCCTTCTTTCCGAAGCGGCTTTGCAGAAAGGACTCCCCGTCATAGAAGATGCCGAAGCTCAGGTAGTGAACTGCCAGGGCAATGCCCATGCCCAGCACAATGATGCCGCCTGCAAGAAGCACCCATTCTTTTCCCGTAACGCCTACACAGACGGCCATGATGCCGATGGCTGTGAGGATAACACCGAAAACGCCGTAGCGCTTGCTGACCCGGACCGCAAGGCCCGAGCGGTGCTGGGCTTTGCTGCGGAAGGCCTTCTGAAATCCCTTGTCCACCAGAAAACAGAGGCCGAATACGGCCCAGGCAATGAGTAAGGTTGCAAATATCTGCATAGTTCTCTCTCCTTACGCCCAGAGGACGGTGTCCACTGGAATGTCGTGGGGTTCCGTCTCCAAATAGGGCAGCATTTGAAATTCATAGCACAGGGCCAGGGTGGGATGCTCCGGCTCCGATGCTAAAAACTTATCATAAAATCCCCCGCCGTAGCCCATGCGGTGGCCCTGGGAGTCGAAAGCCAGCCCAGGCATCAGCACCAGAGCGGTGGGGTCATGGGCCTCGGGACCGTCAGAAATGGGTTCCGGAATCCCTGCGAAGCCTTTGCAAACCTGGCTCAGGTCCGTCATGAGGATGAACTTCATTTCATCTCCATAGACCTTGGGCACCGCCACGGCCTTCCCGTCAGCCAGGGCCTTTTCCAGCATAGGCACGGTCCGGACCTCCTGGTTATAGGAGAGGTAGCCGTAGATGGTCCTGGCATTTTGGTAGGCTTCGCTTTCGTAAAAAAGCGCGGCGAGTTTTTTACTGCGGGATACGATCTCCTCTTCCGTCATAGCCCGTTTTTTCTCCCGAATCCGGCTGCGAAGGGCTTTTTTATCCATCGTTTTTCTCCTCCTTGACCCGGAACATCCGGAACCACAGGAAAATGGCAATCTGCCCGGGGATGCCCAGCAGCAGGATTTTCCAGAAGTTGAATTCCCAGACCGCCAGCACGGTCAGATATATGCTGAGAAGGCTCCCCCATACAATGGCGGAAATGAGAATTTTGTTCCACCGGAAGTCATGCCATGCCGAGCGCAGGCTCAGAAGCACAATGGCGTTGGCCGGAATGGCGTAGAGAAACACCAGATAGTGGAAGGGCTCCAGCCAGTGAAACGAGGAGAGAATCACAAACACGAACAGGGCTACAAACCACACCAGTGTGGAGGAGAGCCCCAGAATCACGTTTTTATTGGGCTTGCGCCGCAGGGCCTTCTCAGAGACCTGGGTCATGGCCTTCTCCAAGACAGTGGGGTTTCCCGGCAAAGCGTCGGGGTCCGTCAGAAGATCGTTTACCGTAACGCCAAAAAGCTCAGCCATCTGGGCAAGGGTCAGCACGTCAGGAATGGAATCCCCTCGCTCCCATTTGGAAACCGCCTTATCGGAGTAGTTGAGCTTCTCCGCCAGCCCTGCCTGGGTCAGGCCCGTCTGCTTACGATAGGCAGCGATATTTTCACCAATCAAAAATTTCAGCTTTTCGTCGTCCATGGTTTTCCTCCCGGTGATTTTTCTTCATTTTATCACAAAAGGAAACCCATTGCAACAATAAAACGCCGCCTCGAAATGAGGCGGCGTCATGCAGAAATGGGGAGCTTGCTCCCCAGCGGGAGGATGAAGTCATCTGAAAGCGCTGCGGAAAAACCGCCGGACAGCTTTCACTGTGTTTTACACGGCATGGCCCTTGGCTTTGATCACTGCCACAACGCTATCCACGTTTTCCTGGCAGGTCTCTTTGCTTTCGGCCTCCACCATAACCCGGAGGACGGGTTCAGTGCCGGATTCTCTTACAAGGATTCTCCCTGTATCGCCCAGCCGCCCGGCGGCTTCGGAGATGGCCTTCTGCACATCCGGGTCGTTCATAGCCGCGGCTTTGTCGGCTACCCGCAGGTTTTCCAGAACCTGGGGATAGAAGGTAAAGCCCTCCTGAAGCTCACTGAGCTTCTTCTTCCTTGCCATCATGACCTCCATGATTTTTAAAGAGGTGAGAATGCCGTCTCCCGTGGAGGCATACTTGGAGAAGATGATGTGGCCGCTTTGCTCGCCTCCCAGGCGGCAGCCGTTTTCCATCATGTATTCGTAGACGTATTTATCGCCCACCTTCGTCTTGGCGTAGCCGATGCCAAGCTCGTCGAAGGCTTTGTAGAGGCCGAAATTGCTCATTACGGTGGTAACCACTGTGTTACCCTGGAGCTTTCCCCGCTCCTTCATATATTTGCCGTAAATGTAGAGGATGTGATCCCCTGTGACGATGCCGCCGTTTTCGTCCACGCAGAGGCAGCGGTCCGCATCGCCGTCGTAGGCAAAGCCCACGTCCAAGCCCTTTTCCACCACGTACTTCTGCAGGTGCTCGATATGGGTGGAGCCCACGCCCCGGTTGATATTGAAGCCGTCAGGCTCCGCGCCGATGAGATAGGTCTTGGCACCCAGAGCGTCAAAGACGGCCTTTGCAATATTCCAGGAGGAGCCGTTGGCGCAGTCCAGGCCCACTTTTACACCCTTGAAGGAGTACATACCCAGGGAAATGAGATAGCCGATGTAGCGGTTCCGGCCCGCCACATGGTCCACGGTTCTGCCGATCATGTCCCGCTTTGCCAGCGGCAGCTCCTCCCAGCGTTTTCCGAAGGCGACGAGATTCCCGTCCAGGTAGGCTTCCACCAGGGAAATCAGGCGCTCGTCCATCTTTTCGCCGAAGGAATTGATAAGCTTGATGCCGTTGTCGTAATAGGGGTTATGGCTGGCGGAAATCATGATGCCGCAGTCGAAGCCCTCGGTCCGGACCACATAGGCCACAGACGGGGTGGTGGTAACGTGGAGCAGGTAGGCGTCGGCTCCGGAAGCCACCAGGCCTCCCACCAAGCTGTACTCAAACATATAGCTGCTGCGCCGGGTGTCCTTGCCGATGACGATTCTCGCCGGGCCGTCGGAGCCGTCCCGACGACGAAGCTGGGTGTAATACCAGCCCAAAAAACGTCCTACCTTATAAGCGTGGTCGGCAGTAAGGGTGCAGTTTGCCTCGCCCCGAAAGCCGTCGGTGCCAAAATACTTTCCCATAGTCAAATCTCCTTTTTGGGGGCAATCACGCCGCCGAGTTTATAGATGGAATGTCCGGGAATGCACCCACGGACACAGCTGGTGGGGTAGATATTTGTGTGGGGTCCGATGACCGTGCCGGGGTTGAGGACGCTGTTGCATCCCACTTCTACGAAGTCGCCTACCATGGCGCCGAATTTTTTGAGGCCTGTGGGAATTTGTTCCTGGCCGTCCTTTACCACCACCAGGGTCTTGTCGGATTTTACGTTGGAAGTCAGGCTCCCGGCGCCCATGTGGGACTTATAGCCCAGGATGCTGTCGCCTACGTAGTTATAGTGGGGGACCTGGACGCCGTCAAAGAGAATGGCGTTCTTGAGCTCCACAGAATTGCCCACCACGCAGTTTTCTCCCACCAGGGCAGAGCCCCGGATAAAGGCACAGTGCCTTACCTCGGTGCCGGGTCCGATGATACAGGGCGCACCTAAAAATGCCGTAGGAGCCACTGTGGCAGTTTTGTGGACCCAGACCTGGGGCAGAACTTCCGTATAATCCTCACCAAGGGCTTCTCCCAGGGAGAGAATCAGATTTTTTACGCCGGGCAGTGCCTGCCAGGGATATTCAAATTCCGATAAATATGCCCCCGCCAGGGAGCGGCTCAGATCGTAAAGTTCCAGAGTTTTCAGCATAAGGTAATCCTCCTTTTGCGGGCAAAAACAACCTCGCGATGAGGGTACTATACCACCAGGGACGGAAGCTGTCAATGGTTTTGTGCATATTTGAGCAAAAAGTTTTCCATTTTCGACACTTAAGCCGTAAAAAAACGGAGCCACTTCTGTAGCTCCGGAAAAATATCACTTTTTTCTCTGTTCTACCAGGGCTTCGATTTCGGCCAGCTGTTCCGGGGTAATGTCCTCCCGGCGGAGCAAGGCTTCCATCAGCTTAACAATATCCGGCTTGCATCGGTGGCTGAAAATGGTAGATGCGAAATACTCCTCACGAGTCATGGTGGGAACGAAGACTCTGCCATAGGTCTTGCTCCGCCGCACGAGGCCGGCCTCGGCTATGGCGTTTTTTTGCAGCAATCCATTTAGCAGAATGTGCACAGAGCTGTCCTTCCAAGTCTTATTCTCAGAATGAGCCAGCAGATCGGCACGAGATACGGGCTTCTGCGCTTCCCAGAGAACGTCCATGATTTCCATTTCGCTTTTTGTGAGTTCCACCCGCACACCTCCTTCATGAAAATTTGTCTTTATTATATCCCCGTTTACAGTTTTTGTCAATTCAAAGATTGCATTGTTTACAGATTATTTTTTCATAATTCCAATAATATTCTATTTAGTCATTTAATATCGATATAATTTCTCTTTAATAAAAAGGAAAAAAATGGCAATTTGTTTCAGGGTACAAAACCATCCTTGGGCGATTGGCCTGAGGGCACAGGTGCCTAATTTTCGGCCAGCGCCTCTCGGAGAATGTCCCGGTTGGCGGGAAGGTCCGGCACCAGAACGGCCATGCCGTCGATGTTCTGATCGGAAAACGTGCCGCTTACCGGGATGTGCAGACTGACGACCTCTGCGGACGAGAGGTAGGGAAAGATGGCCATTGAATGCCCTACGATTTCCAGCGGCGTCATGTCCGTGGTGATCATGGGCAGAATCTTTGTGGTCAGGGCCAGCATGGTTGGAATGCTGGCAGAACGGTAGGCGGTGAGAAGGGCGTCCAGGACCTTTCGCTGTCTGGAGGTGCGGCTGAAATCTCCGTCGGCATCCAGTTTGCGGATGCGGGCATAGGCCAGAGCCTGCAGGCCGTTGAGACGGTTCACCCCGGCGGAAATGTTGGAACCTGCCTCAAAGTTGATGACCTCGGCCTCATCGGCCCGGATGTCCAGCTCCACCCCACCCAGAGTATCCACAACCTGAGTGAACTGGGAGAAGTCCACCTCCACATTTCCGTCCACACGGACCCCAAAATCCTCCTCAATGGTCCTGTCCAGAAGCTCCATGCCCCCAAAGACGTAGGCACTGTTCAAACGATCGGAGCCGTAGCCGGGGATGGGGACATACAGGTCCCGAAGAAAAGAAGCCATGGTGAGCTTCTTCGTGCGTTTATTGAAGGAGCAGAGGATCATGGTGTCGGACCGGGTGCGGCCCTCGTTTTCTCGGCGGTCCTGGCCGATGAGCAGAATGTTCACGGTATCATCGCCGTCTCCGGCCAAAGCATTTTGTCCTTCGGAGAAGGTCTCGCCGGAAGCGCTCAGGTTATGCAGGAACCCACCCGCTGCGCCCGGCTGGAATCCCCCTTCCGCATAGTGCAGCTGCCCCAGGGAGAGGCTTGTCAGGGCTGTGCCGAAGAGCGAAAGCCCCAGAAGCATGGAAAAGAACCTTAAAATTACATATCCCGGGCAGGAGCGTATCTTTTGTCTCATAAAAGCCTCCTGAAAAATAGAGAAACGATGCTTTTCGCATCGTTTCTTTTTGCATATAGGATATGAAAAAAAGGGCAGATTATTCCTCGGGCTGGATAAGTCCCGCAGTCTGGGCGGCGTACAGCTCCTCAGCCATGCGAGCGATAAAGGCAGCATTGCTGGGCCGTTTCTTCAGTCCAGGGAAGTATCGCTTCCAGATTCCGTCTTCCTGATAGCACCATGCGGCGGTAAGCGCGCTGCGGATGGAGCGCTCCACCTGGCGGCCCGTACAGCCGCAGATCTCCCCGACCGCAGGATAGAGGACCTTGGTAATGGGATCCCCGGGGTTCCGGGCCCGCAGGCGAATGGCCTCCACCAGGTAGCCAAAGCCGTTGTGTTTGGAGGTCAGATGCAGAGAGCGGAGCAGGTCCGAAAGATAGGCCCGGCTGTCGGGCAGAAGCGAGTGGATGGGTACGGCGAGTTCTGCAAGCCTGGCGGCGACAACGTCCAGGTCACAGGGCTTTCGGATGGCGTAGCACACCCGGAGCCTGCCTACCATTTCCTCGCTGAAGGGGCTGAGAAATGCGCTGACCACCATGACCTTTGGCGTAAGCCCTGCCTCCAGCATGACGTTGAGAAGACTGATGCCGTCCATGCCGGCAAGGACCAGGTCCAGTATCATCAGCTGGCAATTCTCACGTTTCAAAATCTCGATAGCTTCCTTGCCATTGTCGCAGGTAAAAATCTGATATTTCCCCGCCAGGTAGGTTTTGAGCGCCTCCCGGAAGTCCTCATTGTAATCCGCAATGAGAAGCTTCTGTACGTCCATAGCATTCCCTCCCAGCATCTGCACTGATATCGATAAATATAGAATATCACACAGGTCAGAAAATTTCAATTCTTTGGCCTTCCCGGATTTTCGCCTTTTTCCGACAATTCGGGCGCACCGTCCGGAAACGGTGCGCCCGAAAATCAGTTGCCAAAAAATTTACGGAATGCGTCGCCCAGAATGTCCTCGGTATCCGGCAGCACGGGCACGGAGGGTTCCTGGGTGGTTTCCTGGGGTTTTTCGTCCAGCGTAACTTCCAGGGTCATTTGGCTGCCGCCTCGGACCAGGGTGACGGTGGTGGTATCGCCTGCCTTGTAATTCCGCAGGGCCCGGGTCAGGTCCGTGATGCTGCTGACGGTCTTGCCGCCCAGCTCCACGATAATATCCTTGGGCTGGATGCCTGCCCGATCAGCGGCCATGCCAGGTTCCACGCTGCGGACATAGGCGCCTATGGGCAGACTGTATTTGGAAGCCGCAGCGGTATCCATATTCTCCACGGTTACGCCGAGGTAGGCTCCCGTCACATAGCCAAAGTCCACGAGGTCGGCGATAATTCCTTTCACATCGTCAATGGGAATGGCAAAGCCAATGCCTTCGATGGAAGCACCGGAATCTGTGGTGCCGGAATACTTGGCGGTGGTAATGCCGATGACCTCCCCCCGCATATTGAAAAGCGGGCCTCCGGAATTGCCGGGGTTGATGGCGGCATCGGTCTGAATCATGTTGATGATGGTATTGTCCGTGGTGACCTCCCGGTTGATGCCGCTGATATAGCCCACGGTCTGGGTAGCGGACAGCTCCCCAAGGGGGTTGCCGATGGCAGCTACCATATCGCCGATGACAAGGGCCTCACTGCTGCCGATTTGCGCGGCGGGCAGATCCTGGGCATCCATTTTAAGGACCGCTATGTCGTTGCTGCTGTCCTTGCCCACCAGTTGGGCGGCAAATTCCTGGCCGTCGTGGAGCGTCACCTGGATTTCCGTGGCGTTTTCCACCACGTGGTAGTTGGTGACCACATAGCCATCCTCAGAGAGGATAAAGCCGGAACCGGAGGCGGTGCCGGAAGCGGGACCGTAAAAGCCGGTGGCTTCCACCGTAGTGGAGATGGCAACCACGCTGTCTGCACAGCTCTGGTACAGCTGTCCCGGGGTCATGCCCTCCTGAGCAGCGGTTCCGCTGGGGAGAGACACCTCGGGCTTCAGTGCATCCAGCTGCGCTTGCAGGTCGTTAAGCTCACTTCGGTACTGATGCTCCATGGACGAAAGTCTCTGGTCCCAAGCGAGATTATTCTGCCGTATGGTGATAAAGCACCCGCCCGCCACCAGGGCACAGACCAGAAGCAGGGAAAGAAGTCCCCGGACAAATCCACGGCCGGAACGGGGCTTCGGCGGCTTCTGTGGCGGATGCTGGTAAGGCGATTCCTGCCTGGGCGTTCCGGTCATGTAGGGAGAATCGGCGTAGGGGGATTCTTTTCGGCCTGCGGCCGCGCTTTGATAGGTATAGGAAGTTTGCGGCGGCTCCTGGGGAGGAATTGGGGGTTCCTGGGGCGGAATGGGCGCCTGATGCATTTCGTTGTTCTCAAAGGTATCCATTGGGACTTCTCCTCTTTCTATGGTAAGCATCCTTTTTGGGGCGTTTATCCATGGTTTTGCAGTCTTATTTTGGCGCATAAAACATATGCAGTTTACGCAGAATTTTCCCAGGTACCAAACGAGAAAACAGGGGCGGCCTGGGGTGTGCTCCGGCAAAACCCTGCGGAACGATTCATAAACTTACTTTGTATTTTATGGACAAAAAATGAAAAAACTGTGTATAACCGAAAAACGAATCATAAATTCTCCCTTATCATACAAGGTTTTTTCAGAAAGGTCAAGAAAAAGCTGCCACGGCAGGAGCTCCTGCCGTGGCGTGGGAAACCTTATTTCTGACGGAAGGATTTGCAGTCGGTGCAAGCGGTCATACTGGGATTCTTCTCATGGGTGCCCACAAGGATGTGGTCCAGAGAGCAGTAGTTCTCGCTTCCGCAGTGATTGGCGCACTGTGCGACGGTGCACTCGATGCACTTGTTGGCATGACAGTTCATGATATCTTCCTCCTTTTTTTGATTTCTCCGCTAGGTTTCCCCGGACCGGAGCAAATATACAGCCCAGCAGAGATTGCTTTTTTCGGCGAAATGTGGTATTTTATGCATACAAATATGACATATTGCCAGAAGGAGGACTTTTTATGGCGTTGATAGCACCCTCTATTCTATCGGCAGACTTCGCCAATCTGGAGCGGGATATCCATGATATGGAAAAAAACGGAGCAGACTGGGTCCATGTAGACGTGATGGACGGTCTCTTTGTACCCAACATCTCCATCGGCATTCCCGTGGTGGCGGCCATCCGCCCCGTGACGGGCCTGCCCCTGGACGTGCACCTGATGATCCACCGCCCCATCCGGTATGTAGAGCAGTTTGCAAAGGCCGGTGCCGACTGGCTGTGCATCCATCTGGAGGCGGACACCCCGGAAAACATTCGCCTGACCCTGGAAAAAATCCGGGCTCTGGGCTGCAAAGCCGCCCTGGCCCTGAAACCCGGCACTCCCGCCGAAGCGGCAAAGCCCTACCTGCATCTGTGCGACATGGTCCTGGTCATGACCGTGGAGCCGGGTTTCGGCGGTCAGAAATTCATGGCGGACATGATGCCAAAGCTCAGGGCGTTGCGAACAATGCTGGACGCGGAGAACCCTCAGTGTCTTCTGGAAGTGGACGGCGGCGTGGATGCCGGCACCCAGGTTATCTGCAAGGAAAACGGCGCGGCCGTCCTGGTGGCAGGCTCCGCCTACTTTAAATCCCAGAATAAGCCCGGCTTTGTCAAATTGATTCAGGCGTAATATCCAATTCCGCATTTTCCCCAAACCGGGAATTGACAAGCGCCTCTCCTCCGGGTATAATGGATAAGGAAATTCCCGGTTTTACAGCAGGAATTATCCAGCCAGTAAATCCAAAGGCGAAAATACGTCTTTTGAAAGAAAGGAAAATTGCCATGATTTATAGTGCAGAAGTACAGAATATGTGCTCCGTGGCCAAGGGCGCCTATCACGGCCCCGCTCCCATCCCCGAGGAGGGCAAGTGGGTCCAGGCCAAGGAAATCAAGGACATCAGCGGTTTCACCCACGGTGTGGGCTGGTGTGCTCCCCAGCAGGGCGCCTGCAAGCTGACCCTGAACGTCAAAGAGGGCGTTATTGAAGAGGCTCTGGTGGAGACCCTGGGCTGCTCCGGCATGACCCATTCCGCCGCTATGGCTTCCGAAATTCTCATCGGCAAGACCATTCTCGAGGCACTGAACACCGACCTGGTGTGCGATGCCATCAACACCGCTATGCGCGAGCTGTTCCTGCAGATCGTCTATGGCCGCAGCCAGTCCGCTTTCTCCGAGGGCGGCCTCGCAGTGGGCGCTTCTCTGGAAGACCTTGGCAAGGGTCTTCGCAGCCAGGTGGGCACCATGTTCGCCACCCGGGCCAAGGGTCCCCGCTACCTGGAGATGGCCGAGGGCTATGTCACCCGGTGCGCTCTGGACGAGGACAACCTGATCATCGGCTACGAGTTCATCAACCTGGGCAAGATGATGGACTTCATGAAGAAGGGCGACGACGCCAACACCGCCGTGGAGAAGGCCAAGGGTTCCTATGGCCGTTTCGCCGGCGCGGCTAAGTATATCGACCCCCGTCACGAATAAGAGGAGGACGCAGTTATGGCTTTGTTTGAAGGTTACGAAAGAAAGATTGACAAAATTAACGGTGTCCTTGCTCAGTACGGCCTGAACTCCGTGGAAGAGTGCCGGGAGCTTTGCACCGCTAAGGGCTTCGATCCCTACGAAATCGTCAAGGGCATCCAGCCCATCTGCTTCGAGGACGTGGCTTGGGCCTACTGCGTGGGCGCCGCCATCGCCATGAAGAAGGGCGTCAAGACTGCCGCTGAGGCCGCTGAGGCCATCGGCATCGGCCTGCAGGCTTTCTGCATCCCCGGCTCCGTCGCCGAAGACCGGAAGGTCGGCCTGGGCCACGGCAACCTGGGCGCCATGCTTCTGCGTGACGAGACCAAGTGCTTTGCTTTCCTGGCTGGTCACGAGTCCTTCGCCGCCGCTGAAGGCGCAATCGGTATCGCCCGGTCCGCCAACAAGGCTCGGAAAGAGCCCCTGCGGGTCATTCTGAATGGTCTCGGCAAGGACGCCGCACAGATCATCTCCCGGATCAACGGCTTCACCTATGTGCAGACCAAGTTCGACTACTACACCAGCGAGCTGACCGTGGTGAAGGAGTTTAAGTACTCCGACGGCGAGCGTGCCGCTGTCCGCTGCTACGGCGCCGACGACGTCCGTGAAGGCGTTGCCATCATGCACAAGGAAGGCGTGGACGTTTCCATCACCGGCAACTCCACCAACCCCACCCGGTTCCAGCACCCCGTTGCAGGCACCTACAAGAAGGAATGCATCGAGCAGGGCAAGAAGTACTTCTCCGTGGCCTCCGGCGGCGGCACGGGCCGTACCCTGCATCCCGACAACATGGCTGCAGGCCCCGCTTCCTACGGCATGACCGACACCATGGGCCGTATGCACTCTGACGCACAGTTCGCAGGCTCCTCCTCCGTCCCCGCCCACGTGGAAATGATGGGCTTCCTGGGCGCCGGCAACAACCCCATGGTCGGTATGACCGTCTCCGTGGCTGTTGCTGTGGAAGAAGCCCTCAAGGCCTAAGCTACAATCCAATACCAAAAACTAGGAATCCAAATGGATTCCTAGTTTTTTCTGACATAAATTCACAGAAATGTAAAAATTCTCTGTACTTTATCTCCGGAATGTGATAGGATTATGTTCAGAATGATTTGAAAAAGGAGTTTTGAAAAACCGTGATAGAAAAACAGGCGAGAATGCCTCTTAAGATCGAATTTCACGCCGATGATTACGGTCTGTTTCCCGCACAGAGTGAGCGAATTCTGGACTGCTGGGAACACGGCGTTCTGAACGGTGTCAGCATCATGCCGAATTCTCCCTTTTTACAGACCGCTATGGAGCGGTTGTATACCAAAAAAAGAGAAATGGCTGTTGCGGTTCATTTGAATATCATTGAAGGAAAAAGTCTGTGCTCTGCCGAGGAAGTGCCGCTTCTTGTGGATGAAAATGGCGTTTTCCGTGTTTCTTTTGGGGGGCTCCTGCTCCACAGCTTTCTTCCCGGCAGAAAAAGCTACCGGGAACAGCTGAAAAAAGAGATTCTGGCTCAAATCCAAGCGGTGATGCAGTATCTTCCCGAAGGAACCCCTCTGCGCTTGGACGGTCACGCCCACTATCATATGGTTCCCGTGATGTTTGATGCCTTGATGGATGTGCTGAAGGAGGAAGCATGGCAGATTTCCTACATTCGTATGCCTCGGGAGCACCTGTCCCTCTATCTGCGCCGCTTAGGAAAACTTCAGGATATTTCACCCATAAATTTTGCCAAGGTCATCATTCTGAACCTGCTGGCAAGGCGGAATGACCACAAGTACGGCCATTTTCTGCGAAGCCTGGAGCAGCGCCTCTTTTTGGGCGTGTTTCTGTCCGGCCGCATGACCCTCCCCAACGTCAGCGCAATCCTGCCGGACGCCATGGAACTGGCAAGAAAGAACCAGATGGACATAGAGCTTCTGAGCCACCCCGGCGGTGTTTTTGAGGATGCGGATATTGAAAAATTGACCAGCAAAGACGATCTGCACTTCCTGACTTGTGACTTCCGAAATAAGGAAGGGACGATGCTGAAGGAAATCCATAGGGAGAATTTTAAATGATGCTATATCTGAAAGAGAAATTTGAGAAAAATAAGTTTTGGCTTATTTTCTCCCTGGCTTCCACATATCTCTGGGGACTTGCGGCCCATGCGTACTGTTTCTTCGACAATAATATCTCTCATGATTCTTTAGCGGAATTCTGCGGCCATTTGACGGATTTCAATGGTATTTTAGGTAATGGCTTGAAATATGCTACAGGAAGATTTCTCACACCTATTTATAAAGAGTTGTTCCGCACGGATATAGCCCCCCCATGGCTTGCCGGACTTCTGGGGTTATTATGGGTTGGGCTAACCGTGTTTTTGGTTCTCCGCATTTTTCGTATAGAGTCAAAAAGTTTGGCCTTTTTGGTTGCAGGTGTGATGGTTACCAATATTACGGTGTCAGCTCTTGCGGCAACTTTTTTTCACGATTTTGACAACGAAATGTTTTCCTTACTATTGGCAACAGCAGCGGTATATTTTTGGAAATGCCATTCCAGAGGCGTATTGCTCGGGGCAGTCTTACTTGCCGCCTCAATGGGGCTATACCAATGTTTCCTGTTTACTGCCATTACATTTATTATGATGGTGTGTATCTTTGCACTACTGGATGGAGAACGATTTCAAAAAGTCATAGTCATGGGGCTACGAGCTATTGCCATGATTCTCCTTGGTGGATTGCTTTACTATGTTTTAATGAAAGCGGCATTGTATCTTAGTCACGCTTCTTTGCTCACAGGGACAGTCAATTCTCTGGGGAATGCCCTGAAATTGACACCGAAAACTTTTTGGGATTTTTCCGTGGCAGCGTATCAGAATTGGTATGGGTATTTATGGTACGCACATTCTCCTTACTCGGGGCTTTTGGTAAAAAAAATCACCTGGATACTGGCTGGAATTATTGCGGTAGCCTTGACATGGGGACTCGCAAACAAGCGCGTCCACATCTGGGAAAAGCTACTGTGCCTGGTGCTCATTTTTTTACTTCCCTATGGAATGAACCTGATTTATGTTCTTACGCAAGGGGCTATGCATGAAGTAATGGTATATTCAATTTGGATGTCCTATCTTTTTGCACTTCTTTTAGGGAATTGGCTTGCCTCAGAATGGAAATGCATAAATTTTTGCAAACAATACATCGCCAAAGCAGGAACAGGAATCAATATTCTCTGCATGATGCTTGTATTTGTCCTGCTCTATGGAAATGTACAGTTTTCTAATGGAATGTATTTGAAAAAAGATATTGAGTATGATGCCTACCTATCTTTAATGTCTCGTGTCGTAGACCGAATGGAAGAAGAGGTCGCATATGTCCCGGGAGAAACTCAGGTGGTTTTTGTGGGACTTCCGGAAGACTTGAATGATCAGATACCAGGCTTTGAAATGCACAGTCTCGCAACGGGAATGTGGTCCACGGATATACTTTTTGAATACACACGGCAACGCTTTCAGGCGTATTTTGACTATGTTCTCTGTGCACCTATCAAATTGCTGGAAGATTCCCAATGGAATGCAATGCTTGAAAACCAGGAGGTCCTGGGAATGCCCAACTATCCTGCAAAAGGCTGCATAAAGATGGTAGATGACGTTCTGGTGGTGAAACTGGGCGATTTTTAAATGATCCAAGACGGCAAAATCATAAGAATGGAGGTAAATTATGCTCTGTCTGAAAAATAAACAGAAGGAAAATACATACTGGCTCCTGTTTTCCTTGGCAGTGACATATATTTGGGGACTTGCTGCCCATGCCTATTGCTTTTTTGACAATAGCTTCTCTCACGATTCCTTAGCGGAGTTTAATGGTGCCCTTTACGGCAACAACTGGAAACTGGGACTGGGACGGGTCCTGGTGTTAAAATACAGAGATTTTTTTCGCACCGATGTGACGCTGCCGTGGCTTGTGGGCATTCTGGGGCTGCTTTTTATCGGCCTTTCTTTATTTTTGATTCTTCGCATTTTCCGTATAGAATCTAAAGTCCTCGCCTTTCTGTTTGCGGGAGTCCTGACTGCAAATATTACGGTCTCCGCAATTGCGGCAACATACCTGCATGACTTTGACAGCGATATGCTGGCCCTCCTCTTTGCAGCTGCGGCAGTATTTCTGTGGAAGAACCATCCCAAATGGGAGCTGCTGGGTGCAGGTTTTATTGCAGTTTCTTTGGGACTTTACCAATGTTTTCTGTTTACGGCGATTGCCCTGGTGATGATGGACTGCATTCTGGCGCTATTGAACGGAGATGCCTTCCGGAGTGTCCTGATCCGTGGTCTGCGAGCCATTGGGATGTTCCTCCTGGGCGGGCTGCTGTATTTTGCGCTTGTAAAAGTGACTATGTATGTTAAGCAGGTTCCTCTTTATTCAGGAGATTATAACACGCTGAATAAAATCCTGGATCTGACACCAAAGAGCTTCTTGGAATATTCTGTCCGCGGATATCGAGACTGCATTTCGCGTCTGTGGAACGCTTATTCCCCATATCCTGGATTTGTGGTAAAAGGGGCTACATTGCTGCTTACAGGAATCTCCTTGACGGCATTGGCAGTGGGACTTCTCAATAAGCGGGTACATATCTGGGAAAAGCTGTTGTGCATTATTTTGGTGCTCTTGCTTCCCTATGCAATGAATCTCATTTATGTACTTTCCAATGGATATATTCACGACTTAATGGTATATTCCATTTGGCTGTTCTATTTGTTTGCCCTGCTTTTGGCAGACTGGCTGGCAAAGGCATGGAAGGAAAAGAACTTTACCCAAAAGTTCCTGATGAAGGCTGGAAGCTACGCTAAAGTGCTCTGCATGGGGTTGGTTTTTCTTCTGCTTTATGGAAACGTGCAGTTTGCCAACGGGATGTATCTGAAGAAGGACATTCAAGCCGATGCGTATCGTTCCCTTATGACCCGCGTTGTGAGCCGGATGGAGAAACAGCCGGAGTATGTCCCCGGAGAGACGTCTGTGGTATTTGTGGGCTTACCAGAGAACTTAAATGACGATATCCCGGGTTTTGAAGAATACAGCGCAGTGACTGGTATGTGGAGCATGGACGTACTCTTTGATTCCCAGCCTCAGAGGTTCCAGGCGTATTTTGACTATGTTCTCTGTGCACCTATCAAACTGGTAAACAACGAGCAGTGGTATGCCATGCGGGAGAAGCCCGATATCCAGGCAATGCCAAACTACCCGGCGCAGGGCTGCATAAAAATGGTGGATGGCGTTCTGGTTGTGAAGCTGGGAGATATTGAATCATAGAAAAGGAGAAAACTTTGTGGTCTTCCTGAAAGAAAAATTTGAAAAGAACAAGTATTGGCTTCTGTACTCCCTGGCTGTAACCTATCTCTGGGGATTGGCCGCCCATGCCTACTGTTTTTTTGACAACAGCGTATCTCACGACTCTCTGAAAGAATTCCATGTTCTGAATGTGGGAAACAAATTAAAGCTGGGTTCTGGGCGGTTCTTTGTACCGATCTACAGGGCACTGTTTCGTGGCGACGCTACCCTACCTTGGCTTATTGGTATTCTGGGTCTATTGTGGCTTGGACTAACAGTTTTCCTGATCATTCGCATCTTTCGGGTTGACTCAAAAATTTTGACGTTCCTAATCGCAGGCGTCCTTGTTACCAATATTTCGGTTTCTGCGCTGGCCGCAACGTATATCCATGATTTTGACTGCAACCTATTTGGAATACTATGTGCTGTGACGGCAGTTTCCCTATGGAAAATTTATACCTCCCCCGGGTTGACGCTTCTTGGAGCAGTTTTGATTGCAATATCCCTTGGGATTTACCAAAGCTACATTTTTGTTGCCGTTACATTGGCCATGATGATTTGTATCTTCAGCCTTCTGGACGGAGAGAACTTCAAAAGCGTTTTGATTCACGGCTTGCGGGCCATTGCTATGATGGTTTTGGGAGGGATTTTCTATTTCATTGCATTGAAAGTAGTGTCTGGTATTACCAAAATCCCGCTGTCATCAGCATTTTATAATTTTGGAAATCAATCTGTAAAATTCACACCAAGAACCTTTTTGGAAGTTTCCATCGGCGCATACCGTGATTGGTTTTCCCGCCTGTGGAATGCTTTTTCTCCATACCCCAGGAGCGTGGTGAAAGTGATCACCCTTCTGCTTTTTGGAATTTCCGCGGTTTCTTTGGCAGCTGGACTTCTCCATAAGCGTGTCCATAAATGGGAAAAAGTTCTTTGCCTGGTTTTGATCATCCTGTTCCCCTATGGAACAAATTTCATAAACGTGATGGCCCATGGCGAATGCCATGACTTGGTGGTTTATGCGATTTGGCTGTTTTATCTGTTTGCCCTCTTATTGACAGACCAACTGGAAAAGCTGTGGAAAGTCAGAGAACATGCAAATGAACCCTTGGCAAAAGCAGGAAGCTATGCTAAGGTACTTTGCCTGGTTTTGGTATTCATCCTACTCTATGGAAATGTGCAGTTTGCCAACGGGATGTACCTGAAAAAAGACAATCAGTATGATGCCTATCTGTCTCTCATGACACGCGTCGTAAGCCGGATGGAAAATGAGCCCGCATATGTTCCTGGGGAAACACCGGTATATTTTGCGGGACTTCCTGAAGATTTGAATGACGAGATCCCGGGTTTTGAAGAATACACCCCTGTAACTGGCATGTGGAGCATGGATATGCTATTCACAAACCAAAGAGAACGATTCCAGGCGTATTTTGACTATGTTCTCTGTACGCCCATCAAGCTGGCAGATGATGAGCAGTGGCTTGTCATGCGGGACAAAGCCGAGGTTCAGGCAATGCCAAACTACCCGGCGCAGGGCTGCATAAAAATGTTAGATGGTATTCTGGTTGTAAAGCTGGGAGATCCCCGGGCGATAGTATAAAGAGCGCCCCCTTTGCTCATAACGGCAAAGGGGGCGCTTTGTATTCTTTTACTCCTGGTCCCAGTTGTGCCAGATGTTCTGGACGTCGTCGTCCTCTTCCATGATATCAATGAGCTTTTCCATGAGCTTGACCTGCTCTTCGTTTTCGAGCTTCTGGTAGTTCTGAGGCACCATTTCGATTTGGGCGGAGGCAAAATTATACTTCTTAGCGGTAAGGGCATCGGCCACGGCATTGAAATCGTCAGGGTCTGTGTAGATGGTGAACACATCATTCTCGGCTTCAAAGTCATCAGCGCCTGCATCCATGGCATCCATCATGACGGCATCCTCTTCATAGTCGCCGTCTTCATTGTCGATGACCAGCACGCCCTTTTTGTCAAAGGACCAGCTGACGCATCCGGCTGCTCCCAGGTTGCCGCCGAACTTATCGAAGTGGTGGCGCATGGAGCCTGCGGTGCGGTTGCGGTTGTCGGTCATGGTCTCCACAATGACGGCCACGCCGCCGGGGCCGTAGCCTTCGTAAGTGATGGTCTCGTAGTTGCCGCCGCCGGAAGCGCCGGAGGCTTTCTCCAGGCAGCGCTTGATATTATCGTTGGGCATATTGGCAGCCTTGGCTTTGGTGATGACCGTGGCAAGCCGGGAGTTGTTAGCGGGGTCAGTGATACCGCCGCCTTCCTTCACAGCCACAATCAGCTCTTTTGCAATCTTGGTGAAGGCCGCTGCCCGCTTGGCGTCCTGCGCGCCCTTGGTCTTTTGAATGTTATGCCATTTGGAATGTCCGGACATTGTATGATCTACCCTTTCTGGTTTAAATATATGATTTAGCCCAAGTATTTTAGCAGATTTCTTTGAAGAAATCAAGGCTTATACACGATTTTTCGAGGAAACCCTTTTCACTCTACCGGCAGTAGAATTCCATTTTCTTAAGCGGAGGGGAAATTTCCCTTAGAAGTAGGTCTTCATCTGTGTAAAATGTGCTATGATTAAGGAAACCCACCAGAAAGGAAGTTGTCTATGAAACGAACCAAACTGTCCGACCGCAGACTGCCGGACTATTCCCGGGGAGAGGAAGTGATGAACATGGTGACCCACATTGTGGGCGGCGCCATGGGCATTGCTGCATTGACCCTCTGCGTCATTCGGGCGGCCCTCCGCCATAATGTCTACGGCATTGTTACCTCGGCCATTTATGGCTTTTGCCTCATTCTGACCTTTACCATTTCCAGTGTCTACCATGGCCTCCGGCCCAACCTGGGAAAGAAGGTCTTGCAGGTAATTGACCACTGCGCCATCTATTTTCTCATTGCAGGGACCTACACGGTTATTTTGCTTTCGGCTTTCCGTCCAAGCCACCCCGTCCTCGCCTGGGGGCTTTTCGCTTTCCAGTGGGCTCTGGCGGCAGCCGCCACTACCTTTACTGCCATTGACCTGCACAAATACAGCGTTTTTTCCATGATCTGCTACGTCGGCATGGGCTGGGCCATTCTTCCCTTTGCGGGGATTGCTTTGGAGGTCATGGGATTTGGGGGATTTCTCCTTCTTCTTCTCGGCGGCATCTCTTACACGGTGGGCTCCGTGCTCTATGGCCTGGGAAGAAAGAAAAAGTGGATGCACTCAGTTTTTCATATCTTTGTCAACCTGGGCGCCCTGCTGCAATTTCTCGCCGTGCTCTTTTACGCAATTTGATGCGAAGTTTCAAAATTTGGACATCTTCACAAAAGAAAGTGTTAATTTTTATTTAATCATACAAAACATGGAAGCCCAATCGTTTTAGGGTTGCTTTGTTCACAGAATCGTAATATAATTGGGGGCAGATATGGGTTGCAATGCATCCCAGAAAAAATTTTACAGGAGGAAGACTATGGTTACTTTCATTCTCTGTATCATTCTTCTGGTCCTGGGCTACATCTTCTACGGCAAGCGCGTAGACAGAATTTTCGGCTCTGACGACCGCCCCACGCCCGCTGTTACCATCAACGATGGTGTGGACTTTGTCCCCATGAAGGGTTGGAAAATTTTCCTGGTTCAGCTGCTGAACATCGCTGGTCTGGGCCCCATCTTCGGTGCTCTGAACGGCGCTCTCTTCGGCCCCATCGTGTATCTGTGGATTGTCTTCGGTACCATTTTTGCCGGCGGTGTCCATGACTACATGTGCGGTATGCTGTCCATGCGCCACGAAGGCGCCAGCATTTCCGAGATCACCGGTAAGTACCTGGGCAATGTGATGCTGCAGGTCATGCGTGTGTTCTCCGTTGTTCTGCTGGTCATGGTCGGTGTCGTGTTCTCCAAGGGTCCTGCCGGTCTGCTGGCTCTGCTGACTCCCGAGAAACTGGATGCCAACTTCTGGCTGTGGGTCATCATCGTCTACTACTTCATTGCAACCTTCGTTCCCATTGACAAGGTCATCGGCAAGATCTATCCCCTGTTCGGTATCTGCCTCATCGTCATGGCTGTTGGCGTTGCCGGCGTTCTGATGTTCTCCGGCGACTACCAGATGCCCGAACTGTGGAACAACTTCTCCAACCAGCACGCCGGCGGCGTCAGCGTTTGGCCCTTCATGTTCATCACTGTGGCCTGCGGCGCTATCTCCGGTTTCCATGCCACACAGTCTCCCATGATGGCTCGCTGCTGCACTTCTGAGAAGCAGGGCCACATGGTCTTCTACGGCGCCATGGTCGCAGAAGGCGTCATCGCTATGGTTTGGGCTGCTGCCGGTGTTTCCTTCTACGAGAACAGCCAGGCTCTGCTGGAGGCAGGTGCCGGTGTCAATGCTGTTGTCTATGAAATCTGCAACACCACCATGGGCAAGCTGGGCGGCGTTCTTGCCATGCTGGGCGTTATTGCCTGCCCCATCACCTCCGGTGATACCGCTTACCGCAGCGCACGTCTGACTCTGGCTGACTGGTTCAAGATCGATCAGAAGAACTGGAAGAACCGTCTGCTGCTGACCATTCCTCTGCTGGGTGCCGGCGCTGCCATCTGCCAGGTGGACTACTCCGTGGTGTGGCGTTACTTCTCCTGGTCCAACCAGACCCTGGCTATGATTGCCCTGTGGGCTGCTGCCGTGTATCTCCATCAGAATGGCCGGAACCCCTGGATGTGCGTCATTCCCGCCACCTTTATGACCGGTGTCTCCATCACCTACTTCGTGGCCGCTCCTGAGTGCCTGGGCCTGCTGTGGACCCCCATGGGCATCGCCAGCACTGTCTACTACCCCATCGCCGTGGTTGTGGGCATTCTGTTCGCCGTTGCCTTCCTGGGCCTGTACCTGTATAAGTTTAAGGGCGCCAAGACCACTCTGGCAAAGTAAATTTCCTGCACAAAAAGCTCTCCCCATACGGGGAGAGCTTTTTGAGACTGTCGAAAAAACCCTTCGGGCTTTTCCGACAAAGGTTTGCAGCCTGCTGCGCGCATAATTTGTCCCCCGATGGGGGACAAATTCCACACTTGCAGTCTGAAAGGTATTTCCCGCCAGGTACGCGCCCCGGCGGAAAATTTTTTAGACTTTCTTTGCCGCCCCAGGCGGCAAACTCTGCGAGGCTTTTTTGACACACCGAAAAAGTTCTCCCCACACAGGGAGAGCTTTTTCATATATTTTGGTTTTAGGAAATTCCCAGGCAGTCCATAAAAATCGGTATCTGCTTTTCCCAGGAGGCTTCGCAGTGGGTCCCTCCGGGGACCACCCGCAGAGCCAGATTCACCCGCTTGGTCAAAAGCAGGTGAGCTGTAGAGATAATCGACTCGGCGGAAGCGGCGTGGTTGAACATTTCGTTTTCGCCATAGTCCATGTAGATGGTGGTATCCCGGCGGATGTGGGCCCGGGCAACCATTTCCAGCACCTTTCCAGGAGCCACCCACAGGCTGGGAGACAGGCAGGCCGCCCGCTGGAACACATGATTATAGGCCGTGACGCCGTAGAGGGCCATGAGGCCGCCCATGGAGGAACCGGCAATCATGGTATTGCATCGGTCCGGGCAGGTCCGGTAATTCTCGTCAATGTAGGGCTTGAGCTCCTTTACCATCCAGCGGAGCATGGTGCTGCCTTTGCCGCGGATCTTTCCAAGCTCGGAATTTTCATAGGTCATGGGTGAATACTCCACAAGGCGGCGGTTACCCTCGTGGTTGCACTCCACGCCCACGATAATGAGCTGCTTTTTGCTCTCTTCCATGTATTTACTCATGCCCCAGGACTTTCCAAAGGTAGCGTCCTCGTCGAAAAAGACATTATGCCCGTCGAACATGTACATGACGGGATACCGACGCTCCGGCTCCTTGTCGTAGGATTCCGGAAGATAGATGTAGGCCCGGCGGGGTGTATCGCCGGATAGCTGGGGAATGACCACATCCCATTTTAAGACCATATTGGATTCTCCTCCGTAAATTCCGCTTAAGATAGATTCTAGTATAGTTCCATGGGCCTCCCATGTCAACCGTTCGCCGGGAAAAATGGGTTTCCAAAAATGACATCCGCTCTTTGCTGGCAGCATGAAATTTGCCTGCCGTTGTCCATCTCCGGGCAACTTTTTTCGTTTGCGTCCCTAATGGTGAACAAACGTTTTGAAAGGAGGAACGGAATATGGACACATGGCAAATCCAGTGCCTGCTGTCGTTTCTGGGGCACTATCGGGGCCAGGTGGACGGTCTTTGGGGACCCAAAACAAAGCAGGCTGCGATGGATTTTCAGCGGGCCGCAGGGCTGACCCCCGACGGCGTCCCCGGAAAGGACACCCAGCAGTCTCTGCTTCTGGCAGTGGGGCGCTGGGAACCCGGGAGCTTTTGGGACAGCATCTCCTATTTTCGCCGGGAGGAATTCCGGTGCCGATGCGGGAAATGCGGCGGATTTCCCGCGGAACCCCAAGAGGCTTTGGTGCGTTTGGCTGACCGGGTCCGGGCCAACTTCGGCGCCCCTGTGACGGTTTCCAGCGGGGTCCGGTGCCCCAGGCACAACCAGGCAGTGGGCGGCGTCTCAAACTCCCGGCATCTTTCCGGTCAAGCCATGGACTTTTCTGTCCGGGGCGTCTCTGCGGCGAAGGTGCTTTCCTACGTCCAAAGGCTTCCCGGAGTCCGGTATGCCTACGCCATCGACAGTAACTTTGTACACATGGAAATCGGGTAAAGGAGGAAAATATGGAAAAGAATTTAGGGACTGCCCGAGGCGCCATTATAGCGTTCTTTACGGCGCTGGGGGCCTATCTGGGCTGGAAGGGCATTTTGCTTCTGGCCTGGGTGGCGGTCATGGCTCTGGACTATCTCAGCGGCACCATTGCCGCCTGCAAGGACAGCGCTTGGTCCAGCAGCATCGCCCGGGAGGGGCTCAGCCACAAAGGCGGCATGATTTTTACGGTTTTGGTGGCGGCCATTTCCGACTGGGTCATGGTTGCGGTTTCCCAGTACATCCCCTTGGGAATTCGCTGGCCCGGCATTATCCTTCCGTTGGTTCTGGCCTGGTACATTGTCACGGAGCTGGGTTCCATTCTGGAAAACGCCGTCAAAATGGGAGCCACCGTACCCGGTTGGCTCATGAAACTGCTCAAAACCACCGTCGACAAAATGGATTCCCTGGGGGAAAACGCCTTGGAGGAAGATACCCAATAAGCAAAAAGAGGAGTACCGAATGGTACTCCTCTTTTTGGTACGCCAGAAGGGACTCGGTATACTAAGGAGCTGCCAGCATCGAGCTGCCAGCAGGCGGGTGTCCACCGGACATCCGCATAGGATGGTTCGAGCCCCTTCCTTCAAAGAATAAACAAAGAAGCAGATACCCGAATGGGTATCTGCTTCTTTGGTACGCCAGAAGGGACTCGAACCCCCGACCTACTGATTCGTAGTCAGTCACTCTATCCAGCTGAGCTACTGGCGCATTTGCCCGTCTCACAACGTGCTTAGATATAATAGCACAGTTGTCCTGAAAATGCAAGTCCTTTTTTCAAGGAATTCCGAATTTTTTTCGGGGCTCAACTCGACGCTTCTTGACAGGCTTTTCCCCTTCTAGTAAAATAGTGCTGTTAAGGAGGGCTTAATTTGGATTCTTCGTTTTTCCCCCGGCTGCCGGATGTGCTTCTGCCCTGGTACGCTTTGCACCGCCGGGACCTTCCCTGGCGAAAGGACCGGGAAGCGTATCATATCTGGCTGTCGGAAATCATGCTTCAGCAGACCAGGGTAGAAGCTGTGAAGGGGTACTACACCCGGTTTCTTGCAGCACTTCCCACGTTGGAAGCCCTGGCCAGGTGCGATGACGACACCCTGCACAAGCTCTGGGAGGGACTTGGCTACTACAGCCGAGTGAAAAATCTCAAAAAGGCCGCTCAGGTGGTGCTGGAGCGCCATGGTGGCGAGTTTCCCTGCACCTACCAGGAGGTTCTGGCCCTTCCAGGCATTGGTCCCTACACTGCCGGGGCCATCTGCTCCATCGCTTTTAACCTGCCCACCCCTGCCGTGGACGGCAATGTGCTTCGGGTCTATTCCCGGCTCCTGGACGATGACACCCCCATCGACTTGCCGGCCAAGAAGCAGAAGGTACAGGAATCTTTGGCGAAAATCTACCCCAGAGAAGCCGGCGACTTCACCCAAGCCCTCATGGAACTGGGCGCTACGGTATGCGGCCCCAACCGGAAGCCGGACTGTGAAGCCTGTCCCTGCCGGGACCTATGCCTGGGGCATCTGCACGGCACGGCGGAGGGACTTCCTGTGAAGTCACCCAAAAAAGTACGGCGGCAGGAGGACCGCACGGTATTCATCTTCTCCTGCCAGGGGCGCTATGCCCTTCAGAAGCGGCCGAAAACCGGCCTGCTGGCGGGGCTCTGGCAATTCCCCAACGTTTCCGGGCATCTCCCTGTGGAAGACGCTCTTTCCCAGGCGGAAAGCTGGGGCCTGCAGCCCAAGGAGCTTCGCCGGGAGGTATTTCGCAAGCACATTTTTACCCACATTCAGTGGGATATGAAGGGCATCTATCTGGAAGTGGCAGACTGTGGCGGCAATTTTCAATGGATGACCCCATACGAAATCGATACACAGGCGGCGCTTCCCACGGCGTTCCGCCAGTTTTGGGAGGAAGAGGAACATGTTTGACTACCACATCCATTCCCGGGTGTCCTTTGACGGCCACAATACGGGGCTGGAAATGGCTCTGGCCGCAAAGGCGGCGGGCCTTCGGGAGATCTGTTTCACGGACCATATTGACTACGACCCCTTTGCGGCGGAGCAGATCATGGTCTTTGACAACGACGTCTATGCCGCCGCCTACGACAATCTGGAAGTGCCGGGGCTTGCCATTCGCCGGGGCATGGAATTCGGCCTGGAGCCGGACAACCAAGCTCAGTTCCGGCTGGACGCCGCCCGGCGGGATTTTGACTTCATTCTCGGCTCCATCCACTTTGTGGACGGACTGGACGTGTACTTTGAGCCCTACTGGAAGCACAAGACCCAATATCAGGCGGAACATCACTTTCTGGAGCAGACCCTTGCCTGCGTTCAGGCCCACAACGGCTTTGACGTGCTGGCTCACCTGAGCTTCATCAGCAAGTCCCCTGTCAATCCCGCAAAAACCCTTCTCAAATACGAGGACCATCGGGACATCATCGACGAGATTCTGCGGGAACTGGTGCGGAAGGACAAGGGTCTGGAAATGAACACCAGCGGCGTGGACCGCTGCGGCGGGTATCTGCCTACGGCGGATGTGTTCCGGCGGTTTCATGAGCTGGGCGGCAGAATTGTCACCGTAGGCTCTGACGCCCATCAAGCCCATCGGGTGGGCCAATACACCTTCGATGCCTGCGAGATTTTAAAGGACATCTTCGGATACGTCTGTACATTTGAAAATCGAAAGCCCATTTTCCACAAATTATGAGCTTTTTCCCTCTTGTAGGTTTGTCAATGATGTGTTACAGATTGGGAAAAGCAAATAAGACCTGTTT
>DSLFC04101__coassemble_326_pt1 | contig 43257 bp, 41 predicted proteins | sample DSLFC04101__metabat2_low_PE_021 | metagenome-assembled genome bin DSLFC04101 | reverse complement strand
GTACCTCCTGAAATGAAAATGCTCTAAGTGACTGCTTCACTAACCATGACAAAAAACCATGATTAAGAAGTCACTTAGAGCATACATCTCCCGCAGCCAGTTTGTAAAGCCTATATTGCCGATACGCGAAAGTATTTGGCTTTTTTCGGTTCAAATCCTCGAACATCAGGTCAACGGGATTCTGGAATTCTTCGTCGTCCTCTCTGACCTCCATCGCATTCAGAAGCTCCAACAGGGAAGCAAAGTTCTGCTCTGACTTGGGGGCTTCGTAATGGATGTAGGCAATCAGCGCCGTATACAGCAGCTTTTCGGACTTCTCCCAGAACTCGTCGCCGCCTTTTCCTTCGCCCTTGGTGTTGGCGATCAGCGTGGTGACGAGTTTCAGGATGTCTTTCTCACTGTGGATATAGGCGAATGGATTGTAGTGCATACTCTTCTTGAAATTGATGGTATTGAATATCTTGATCCGATACCTCTTTTTCAGAAGTGCATTTCCGCACTCCACTACAATGGAGCCTTTCGGGTCAGTGACAACATAGGAACTGTGGCATTGGAGCAGGTTCGGTTTCAGCCAGAATCGGGTCTTGCCGGAACCGGAACCGCCCACAATCAGAACATTCTTATTCCGGGCATTCTTGGGGTTGGCTGGACGGTTGGACATCATCAGCCGCTCAGTCTGCGTCAGAATGATATTGTCCTCAAACTTTGGTGCCATAAATGGGGCAATGTCCTGGGCATTACCCCACCGGGCGGAGCCGTATTCCTCGTTGTGGCGGTACTTCTTCGCGTTCTTCCCTTTGAGATACACCGCCAATCGCAGCCCCACTCCACAAATCACGCCTACACATAGATCAAATGGCTGAAAACTGGGGGTGAGGCTTCCAAACGCCGCAGGGATCGCACCCATGAGTCCCAGTATGGGAGAGTTGGGAACGCTCACCTTCGCCATTCGCCATGCTTCGCCAAGATTCGTGGAAACCAGACCGAATACGACATAGGGGATGGAGAGAATCAGAAGCCGCTTGATTTCCCGCTTCGTCATAGGTCACGCTCCTGTGCCTTTTCACGCACCTTCCTGGGCAGGGAGGCCACAAGGACTTTCATCTTCGCAAGCAGCTCCAGCATACTGGGACGCTCTGCCTTTTTCGCCATTGCAGCGCTGTACTCCTTGAACGCAGCTGTCAGTGCATCGCCATCCCGCGCCTTGAAGAATACCAGATAACGCGGCGGCTCCTGAGAGCGGTCTTTGGTGATAGCATAGTCTACACCATACTTGTTGAGAATCCGTTTGAAGCCTGCAATCTCGGTCTTCTCAATCTCGATGTTGGTGGCACCCTGATTCTGCCCCAGCAGCTGATCGATGGTCTGCTCACCTACGATGTGGGTGTCGTGAATCGACGCTTTCCTGGCTTTCACATTTCGGCTGTGGTTCAGATAGGCGCGGAACGCATTGACAAGGGAACGGCCAGTCAGCTTGGTGGTGCTGATTGCCAGATTGACAGTTCTGTTTTCAACTTCCTCCTGCATTGGTCACACCTCCTCTCAACAGGTATATTACCGGGCATCGCGGTTGGGAGCTTTCTTGGCAGCTTCCTGTTTGCGTACTTTCTCTGCCTGCCGAACCTCCTTATCCGGGATGGGAATCGCCATCAGATAACCACCCAGGCGAATGAATGCTTCCGGCTGATGAAAGAGCTTCTCGTAATGGGCAAGCTGATCTTTGGTCAGGGAAGAAAAGTCCTCTTCGCCCAGACCGACAATCACCATATTCCCAGCGGTGATGTCGTAGATCTCGCCATCCTCCGTTCGCAACGCCCGATTCAGCGGCAGCTGGTCGAGTTTGCCCTCTTCGTTGACGATGATTGCAGCTTTGTCCTCCCACGGATAAACGGCCTCAATCCAGCCGCCGACAGCCTTTTGCAAGGGTTCCAAACCCGGCTCAATCTCGATGGTCTTGGGGTAGCACGCAGGCTCAATCAGAAGGACGGTGAGTTTCTCCTGCTGTTCCATGCAGTACCTCCTCAGTCCAACTGAATGGCAGGGATGTTGTACTTGCCGGCATGAAGGGTAGTGCTTTTGAACACCATCAGGGACTGTAGCAGATGGATATCATCCACGGTAATGGGGATGTCGTTGCCGGACGCATCCGTGCGGAAAATGATGCCGGGGCCGATCAGGAAGTGCTTTTCATCGGTTTCCACGACGGCGTGGGGATCAGTACCCAGTTTCAGACCCATGCCGGGGAAGTCGATCACCAGATCATCGATGCCGAAGCATGGGACGGCGGTAAAGCATTCCTCCAAATCCATGACGGTGATGGGAAGCTCCGGGGCCAGCATCGCGTAGTACATAACAGGTTCAGCGGTGGTTTTCTTTGTAGTCTGTTTCTTTGTCATATAGTTCTCCTATCGTTCTTGGTCACGCTGACGCTTTTTCTGCCACTGCGTCAGCAGTTTGATGATGACATCGTGCATTTGCTTGGGGGTGTAGGACTTGGGAAAGAACTTTCTGAGGTCATTCCCGTCGATGGTGACTTTGTCCAGCTCACTCTTTTTCTCCTCGGACATCATGGCATACATCGCCATGCGGTCACAGCCGCCGTCCTGACTGAGCTTCTTCAGACGCTGTGCCTGAGAAAGAGAGGGTGTGGACTGCCCATACTCCATAGCGTCCAGCAGGTTTGTCTGCTCCTCGGCGGAAAGGAACGACAATTCCACAGCCGGGTTGAACGCTATCTTCTTGTTATCCACCATCTCCATGAGTTCCGGGATCAGATTTGTGAGGTTCACATACCTTTGAATCTGACGCGCACTTTCGCCGGTTTGCTCAGCAATAATCTCGCGGGTTTCTCTCCCTTCCAACTTCCGGCCAAGTTGGCCGGAAGTTAAATCGGATCGATAGCCCTGCCTTTTCATGGCATCCATCTTCATCTTGTATGCCTTGGCGCGCTCGCTGGGCAGCATGGTTTCTCGCTGAAGATTGCTGTCCACCATTGTGATGATGGCAGTATCATCGTCCATCTGGCGGACCAGCACCGGCATGGTTTCCAGTCCCAGAAGCTGGGAAGCATGAAGACGCCTATGTCCGGCAATGATTTCGTAGCCGCCTTCCGGTCGGGGTCGAGCGATTGCGGGAGCCAGCACACCGAATTGTGAGATGCTTTCAACTGTTCGCTGCATCGCCTCGTCGTCCATCACACGAAAAGGGTGATCCTTGAACGGGAACAGCTCAGCAATCGGGATTTCCTGTACTTGCTCACTCTGTTTTGCCATTGGGCTGCACCTCCTTTTGTGGGAACAAAATTTGCTTTGCAAGAACCCGTTTCCCATTGCTGATGGATTTGCGCCGGTCAGCTCCCTGAAGCAGAATAGGAGTACACATCTCCAGAACACGGCTGTAAATCCGGGCGTGGGCAACATCCTGAACGCTTCGCATTTGTCTCGGAGTCAGGTTCGTGGTGATAATGAGCGGCAGATTGGCTTTGTATCGCTCGTCAATCACCGCGTATACCTGCTCCAGGGCAAACTCCGAATTTCGTTCCACGCCGAGGTCATCAATAATCAGCAGATCTACTTCGCCAAAGGCCGAAATGAATTGACTTCGCTCTTTGATTTGAAGATCGCTCAGCTTGTTCAGAATCCTTGTGAAATTGGTCATCATGACAGAAACACCCTGATCGAGAAGCCCATTGGCAATGCAGGCGGCAAGGAAAGACTTTCCTGTGCCCACATCTCCCCAAAACAAAAGGCCAAGGTTTTCTGCCTTGACCTGCTGCCAGTTATTCACATAGCGCTTTCCCATCTGGACATAGGGGGTATCCTCTGCTGCCCGAAAGTTCCAGTCCAGCAGATGCGTGTCCTGAATGCCCTTCTGTCGGAGTTCTGCGATCTCCATCAGGCGTTGCACGCTGCGGTGTTCTTGCTCCAACATGTTTATCACTCCTTACAAACTGTCATTGCCATCATAGGTGTACATGCCATGATGGTAGTCGATATTCCTCTGTGCATCCTTCCGTGCCCAGCTGAGAATGGTCGCCAGATGGTTCTTGTAGGTCTTACCGCAGGAAGCCATGTACTCGGAAAGACGGTCAATCCGGGCAGAGTAGTCCCCAGGGAATTGCTCTTTCAGAGATTGATACTCCGCATCCGACAGAAGCACATTGCGATACAGACCATACCGATGGCGGGATGCCCCATTCTCTCTTTCTTTTTGTTCATCTGTCATTGTTCTATCTGTTCTTATTGCTTCTATATTTCTTTGTGGGGGCTTTTCCTCCGCAGGTTTTTCCTGCACAGGCGTATCCTGCATAGGCTTCTCCCACACAGGAATATCCTGCACTGGATAATCCAGAACTGGTTTCTCCAAAGCAGGCTTTTCCAGTTTAGGGAAACCCTGTTCTGGAGTAGCCGGAACTGGTCTGCGGTGGGGCGGAATCTCATAGATGACATACTCACTGTCACCCAAACGACCCCGCTCGTTTCTGTACCGATGCCGTTCCAGATATCCGGCGGCTTCCAGTTCCTTCAGCCCGGACAGGATACCATCTTTGCCCTCTTTGGAGATGGCAGCAAGCCCACTGACAGAGTAGTTCCAGTTCTTCGGAAGACTCAGGAACATGGAAAGGATTCCTTTGGCTTTGAAGGAAATGGTGTTGTCTCTGAGGTGATAATTGCTCATGGTGGTATAGTTGGCGTTCTTTTCTACACGGAAAACAGGGATAGGCAGCACCTTCTTCCTATGCAGCGGCAATCTGCCATCTATGCAGACTCGCGGATGCGGCTGGCAAGGCGCATGAACAGGAGCTTGCCGTTGGGGGTAATCAGGGTGTGGTGGGCAATCTGCCCGTACCCATAGTAGAAGTCCTTCACGATGAACAGCCCCTCGTTGGACTTCTTGGCGTAGGGCATCAGGTAGCCCTTGGCAGTCCGGTACAGGTACTTGTTTTTCAGCAACCATGCGACAAACTGCTTTTCGGGCACTTGAATCTCCTTGGCGGTGGTCCGAATGTTGGTGCAGTCCTCGGCGGTGATAAAGGAGTCGAAATACTCCACCTTGGGCTTTGCAGCTTTCACTTCGCCTTCCAGCCGCATCCGCTGACCGCGTTCCTTCAGCATGTCAGATGTGACCTTGTAGATGATGTCAGGCTCGTTCATCAACTCATTCAGGAGATTGTCGGTCATGTAGCCGCCGGTCTTGCGAATACAGGGCAGCACTTCTTCAAAGACCCAGTGCTCGAACTTCTCTGCGGAGGGGAGCTTGCTGTGGATGATCAGCCGGTACAGATCTCCCTCGGGAATGTAGGACAGGCTCTGAACACCGCCCGGAGTAAGGGTGTCGCGTTTCGCGACACCCTTGCAATGCCGCTGCAACGCGGCTCTGGGGTTGGAGTAGCCGAGTGCAACTGCCGCATCATTGGCACAGAAGAGATACTTGTCGCCCTCCCGCAAAATCCGCATCTGACCAAATTCGGGGTTGTCAAACACTTCGAGGCTCAGGTTTTCGTTTTCGCTCATTTTCATCCTTTCTTTTCGAGGCTGTTTCGGTGGCTCGATCACCTTGAGATGATTTGTTTTTCCGGAGAAAAACAAAAAGAGCGGTTACCAACCACCGAAAAACTTCGGAAGTTCATAACCGCTCTATGTATGTGTATTCAGTTTGCCACTGCTTTGGTGGAAGATTGCAAGATTGCACTGACTTCTTTACCCTGGGCACATTGCAATCTTGATAGAGAAAAAGATGAAATCCACTCTTGTGGAACAGAACCATCTGAGAAATTATATTGTTGCGTGCCCCATTGAAATAGCCGGGATCGTGGTGATCCCGGCCTCCAATACATATGAAATTGGTTAGCTCGTGAAGGTTGCCTCAAGAAAGGACAGTGCTTTGAGTGCCCGCTCCGAACAGAGGGACAGGCTGCACACATTCTGACAGGTGTGCTGAATGATATCCACATTCTCAAAGCCGTCCAGCACGCTCTGCCCGTCTTCAATGGAAACAAGGTGCTCCAGGTTGAGCTGGTATACACTGACAACGCCAATGCCTACCTTCTTATGTGCCTGCTGCTTCGCATCTTCAAATGTGGTGGATACACGAAGCGAGTTTTTCCGGAAATCGAAGTCCGGGGTTTTGATGACATGATCACTGCCAAGATAGACTACCATGCTTTCCATCTGAAATACCTCCTGAACACAAACATGGAGCATTGTATCAGTTTCCGCATGGAGAATCAATAGGCAGGATTCATAAAAACCGTGTCTTAAATTCTACTTGACAACAGGTACTCAACAGGATTGGTATGCCATACAGGTCAAAGCAGCCGACAGGATTTCCGTCCCCTGATACCTTGGATTCAGCCAGTCCGAGAGTGCTTCTTGAGGCAGAATGACGGGCATACGGTCATGGATCATGGCGATATCTTCAGACGGAGCGCGCGTCAGGATCGTAAATACCGGTGTATTGCTCTCGAAGCGATAGATGCCCGCCAGCAGCATCCCCTTGGATTCTTTTGGCGCGATTGCATACTTGGTCTTCCCGGTTTCAGTCTTTTGCCATTCAAAATAGTGAGCCGCAGGAATTGCGCAGCGTCTGTGTGCCATACCATCAGCAAAAATGGACTTTTCCGCAGCAGTCTCGCTGCGGGCATTGAAGAGCAGCTTTCCGTTGGGAAGGTGGTATCCCCACAGCATCCCAAAGGGCTGTGGTTTCAGCTCCCGATTGCTGGCGATCACCGCAGCCACATCTCCGGGACTGACCTCGCCGGTTTTGACGGTCACATTTCTGCTTTCCAGATTTTCCATGATTTTACGGAGCATAGTAATTTCGCTGTCCTCGGGAACATAAAACCTGCCGCACATAAAACCACCTCTGGGTCAGTATCGTAAAGTAAAAAGGGCCGGTCACCAAACCGCCCCAACACTGCTATCATAGCACAGCGCTGTATCAGCGTCAACAGAAACTTGCAGGGAAGTTGCGATTTCTCCCGGTTGTACAGAAATTGCAGTAATATTTTATCACATATTCCGTCTTGTAATCCGGAGCTTTTCATAGTATCATGTAGGTACAGAAAAGGAGTGAGTGGAGTGTCATGTAACTCCCGGATACCTGAGGAAGGATATCCAATCTGTAGAAAGCGAGGTCAAATCGATGATGCTAGATACCAAGAGTGAATAACAACCCTCAGTATTGGAAGGTCGATGCTGAGGGTTGTTTTTTGCCCCAATAGCATATCGGATTTGCGTTCAAAGGGTGTCGCGTTTCGCGACACCCTTTTGACATGATGGAGAATTCGTGTGCATCAGAAAAATTCGGTTTGTAACGCATGGTTGAAACTCCTTTTTAGAAATTGTCATAATCTGAGGCGAAGTAGTTGTACCTGTCAGTCCAGTCATCGCCGTCATTTTCATTGTGGATTTTTAATGCTTCTCCAAGCAAAGCGGCTATTCCTGCTGCAGTATGTCCTCTGATAGATGCCCGACCGTTTGCAGTTGACAAGGTAGCTTCAATGCTGCTGAGTTCATCGTAGAGCTCTATCAGGAGATCTTCTGACAGATGGAGTAGTTCTTTCTTTGTAATTCCGAATTCTTTTCGGATGAATCGATATTCTTTGTCGGTGAGCCGACTGGCGGCATCACGCATTGGGCGAGGGTTCGTCATGTGATTCTCCTTTTTGGGGCATAGCAAAAGGGTGTCGCGTTTCGCGACACCCTTTGGGAAATGCATCATTATTATGGGGGTGGATTCTTGCATTTGTGTTTCAATGAAGTCAGGCAGAGAAACATCTGGAATTCGGTACTTCCGCCGAGTCATAAAATGCTATGCCCTGGAAGTGTCCGGGGCATCGTTTCTTTTCTCGGAGGACAGCATCCGCATAGAAAAGAAGGTGCAGGGGATGATTCCTGTGGCGATGATTCTACAATTTTCGGTTGACCGCATATCACCATGGTGATATAATACAAGAAACAGATTGGAGGAAAAGCCGATGGATAAGCTGATAACGCTGTATCATGGCTCGGAGCAGCTTGTGGAGGAGCCGACCTTTGGAAAAGGGAAAAAGAACAATGACTTCGGCTTGGGATTCTATTGTACAGAAAGTGAAGATCTGGCAAAGGAGTGGGCGGTGTCCTCTCTCCGAAGCGGATTTGCCAACCGCTATACACTGGATACGGAGTATCTGAACGTTCTGAATCTGAACAGTCCCGATTACACCATTCTGAACTGGATCGCGGTATTGGTGGAGCATCGCCTGTTCTCCATCAAGACCCCTGTGGCCCGGAGAGCCAAACGGTATCTGATTGACCATTTCGGTGTCAATGTCAATGCCTATGACCTGATCACCGGCTACCGCGCGGATGATTCCTACTTTGACTATGCGGAATCTTTTCTGAACAACGGAATTTCTGTGGAACAGCTTGCCCGAGCCATGCGCCTTGGGAAACTGGGAGAGCAGATCGTCATTAAGTCTCAATTCGCGTTCTCGCGGCTACGGTACGAAGGCTTCGATGTGGCGGAGAAAGAGAAATACTATGTCCTCCGCAAGGCAAGAGACAATGAAGCGAATAGAACTTATCTCGACATGCTGGAAGAGGAGAGCGATGGCCTGTATATTCAGGACATTATGAGAGGGGGCATCCGCAATGATGATCCACGCATACCAAGAAATCTATCTGAGTAACGCCCAATCCATGCTGGGGGATGCCTTTGACTATGGGATCAATGCCTGTCATATCCCTGGCAGCAGCTTTGTAAAACTGTTTGTTGCCAGTACCGTCAGCAAACGACTGGAAAATGGAGAGCCGAGTTATCTTTCCGGGAAAAGCGGGATTGAAGTGGCGAGGGATATTCTTGCGGAAACCACGGGGAAGGTGCCGGATGCTCCGCCGCAGGAACACTTTGGCCGTTCCCGGGAATTCTGGATTGGCTGGGCGGTTGCCTACTATCAATGGTTTTCCGGCAGAAGCTACAGCGACATCTTCCAGGTGGTTACCTTTGAAGAATTACAGAGAATGTACGATCCCCTTCATGAAGCGGACATAACGAAGTTTGCCGACATTCTGGATGCGCGGATGCGGGAGTTTTTCACCGACACCAATCTAAAGCGGATTCGAACTGCTTACGGCTGTACACAGGCCGAGCTGGCAAAGCGGTCCGGTGTCAGTCTGCGCTCCATCCAGATGTATGAACAGCGCAATAAGGACATCAACAGGGCCAGCGCCGAGACACTTCTCCGTCTGGCCAGAGTTCTTGGCTGCACGATGGAAGATTTAATTGAAAAATAAGGTGCTACTTGATGAATGGCCGCAAAATGATGTGAAAATGAGCAGATGCCCTGGACGAAATTGTCCGGGGCATCGTTTACATTAGCGGCGGCGGAATGTATCCCGCATTGAAAAGCGCGCCCTGGGAAAGCTCCGGGCAGAATTGGAAAAATAGACTCTTTCCCGGACGTTTCCCATGGCGCCCTGCCGGCTTGTGCAAATCGTACCGGGGAAGTCCCCGGTACGATAAAAGAAATATGGTGTATTTTGATTCCCCGCTCCTTTTGGGTCCATTGGCGGAGGTCAGATTTTCAGGGATTTAAAATAGCCGAGATAGGGTGCGTTTTTATCCAGCATCTCCTGGACCATCCGATGAATCTCCTCCATGCTGCAGACGCTGGCAGTCAAGGGGTCAAAGAGAATCGCCTGGAAGATCTTTTCGGGGTCGCCTTCCATGGCGGCCTGAACCGCCAGCTCTTCGATCTTGGCAGAGTTGGACACCAGCATATCCAGGTGGGGCGGCAGGGTGTAGGTCCCCCTCACGTGGATGCCGGTCTCGTCGGCCATCACGGGAACCTCTACGCAGGCGCCTTCGTCAATGTTGGTAACGTAACCCTTGTTCCGCAGATTTGCGTTGAAGCGGTAGGGCGTATGGTCGCCGAAAATGGCGTTGAAGACGTTGGCGGCGTACTCCTCCCCCCGGCTCAGCTCCACCTCTCCGCTCTCCAGCCAGGTCGTGTACTCCCTCTCCCAGTTGTCCTCCCGGCCCAGATATTCGTTGAGAATGTAGGCATAGGCCCCGGGGTTCCAGCCGGTGCCGTGGTTGCAGTATTTTTCGATGAGATCGGGGCGCTTCCGGAACCAGGCATTGTATTCGGAGTTGTGACCGGAAGACTCGGTGGGGAAATATTTCAGGTACCGGCACATCTCAATCCGCACAGGCTCCTGGGCAGCGATTTCCGGACGTTTCATGGCCTCAAAGAGCTTGGGGTACATATCTTCGCCCTTGTGGGTCAGGTTCAGATAGAAGGCCTGATGGTTGATGCCGACGCAGGTGTACTCCAGCTCCCGGTGGTTCACGCCTAACCATTCCGCCAGCATCTGTGCCGTGCCCTGCACGCTGTGGCACAGTCCGGTGACGCTGACATTGGTCTGGGACTGGAGGTAGCTCACCAGCATAGCCATGGGGTTGGTGTAGTTGAGCACAATGGCTTTGGGGCAGACCTCTTCCACATCCCGGATAATGTCCAGCATAACGGGAGCCGTCCGCAGGAAGCGGAAGATACCGGAGGGACCCCGGGTATCGCCTACGCAGATGTCAACACCGTACTTTTTGGGGATTTCGATATCGTGACGCCAGACCTCCACGCCGCCCTGCAGAATGGTAATGAGCACGCCGTCCGCATTCCGCAGCGCCTCTTTTCTGTCCGTGGTGGTGCGGACAGCGGCGTGGTGGCCGCCTGCCCTCACAATCCGTTCCACGCCGCGCTTGGCGTATTCCAGCCGCTTTTCGTTGATGTCCATGAGCATCAGCTCACAGTCATCAAAGGCAGGAAATGTCATGAGGTCTCGGACAAGGGCTCTGGTAAACCCCAGGGACCCCGCCCCGATAAACGTAAACTTTTTCATTCCTGTGGTTCCTCCTGATTGTTGTTATAAAAAACATTGCGTTTTGCCGATAGCACAACTATAACATGTTTTCGGAATTTGTAAAGATTTTCCATTTATACAAAAAAATATTTTCTTCCTCTGCGCGTCTATTGCATTTTAAACAATGCAGGCAAGGATTGCGAAGGATTTTATGTCCCCATGGGCAGCACATCCTCGGCACCATAGGGATGCCGGTTAATTCCTCGGTACCTTGGCAATAATCGCGGTTTATTCTATAATATATCGGTACCTTACGATTGGAGGTCAAACCATGGCGTGTTATGAAAAAGAGAAGCTGCGCCGGCTGTTGGTGGTCTGCGGGCATTTTATATACCACCAGACCCACCAGGGCGGCGGTCAGGCGGCAGTGCTTACCCTATTGCAGAAGGACGGCCCTATGACCCAGAAGGCCTTGCAGGAAAAGCTGGGCATCCGCTCCGGCTCCGTCAGTGAGCTTGTGGGCAAGCTGGAGGCGAAGCACCTGCTCCTGCGGGAAAAGGACCCGGCAGATCGCCGGAAGGTGGTTCTGAAGCTGACGGAGGAAGGCGTTTCCAGAGTCCGGTTTCACCTGCCCAGGCCGCCCCAGACCCTCTTTGACGGCTTAACGGACCAGGAGGGCTGCGAGCTCACCGCACTTCTGGAAAAGCTGCTTGCCAGCTGGGAACGGTAAGGAGAATCCCATGAAATTTATCTTTTCCTATCTGAAAAAATACAAGTCCCTCATTGCCGTCACCCTGCTTCTCAAGCTTTTTGGAACCCTGGGGGAATTGAGCCTTCCCTACATACTGGAATATCTCATTGACGAAATTGCCCCCACCAAAAGTCTCAGGCTTGCCCTGATCTGGGGCGGGCTTATGGCAGTCCTGGCCCTGCTCACACGGCTTTTCAACGTAAACGCCAATCGCCGGGGGAGCAGTCTGGCCCAAAAGACCACCTATGAGATTCGCCGGGACCTGTTTTACCACTCCATCCATCTGTCCGGCGGGCAGATGGACGCTTTTGGCCTGCCCTCCATTACCTCCCGCATGACCTCCGACTCCTATAACATCCAGAATTTCATCCGCGCTATGATGGCCGTAGGCGTCCGCGCCCCCATTCTGCTGCTGGGAAGCATGGCCGTCACCATGACCATGGACTGGGGCCTTGCGGCGATTCTATGCATAATCGCGCCTATGGTGGTTGCTTCCGTGGTGTTTATTTCGGTGAAAGGCATTCCCCTTTATGACCGTGTCCAGCGGCTTCTGGATAAGGTGGTGCGGATTATGCGGGAAAACATCACGGGAATCTGGGTGGTAAAGGCCCTTTCCAAGGAGCCCTACGAGACGGAGCGCTTTGGTCAGGCCAATCAGGCCCTGACCCGGGCCGAGCGGAGCGCCAGCATTGTCATGAGCCTGCCGGGGCCTGTGATGAATCTCTTCCTCAATACGGGGCTGACCCTGGTTGTGTTTGTGGGAGCCTATCGGGTCAATGGCGGACTCACAAAACCCGGGGTGATTCTGGCATTTTTGACCTATTTCAATCTGATTCTCAACGGTGCCATGGGCTTAAACCGGATTTTTATGACCCTGTCCAAAGCCAACGCCTCCGCAGACCGCATTGAGGCGGTAATCCGTGCCCCTGACGAGCTGCAGCCCATTCCCGAGACGGAGGCCGCCGTCCCCAGCGCAGAGGAGCACATTGTCTTTGACCACGTCTCCTTCCGCTACGCCGAGAAAAGCACCATGGCCAATGCCCTCCATTTTGACGGAGGACAGCGGCAGATGAGCGTAGAGGATATTTCCTTCGCCGTTCCCAAGGGCGGGTCTCTGGGCATCATCGGAGCCACCGGCTGCGGAAAGACCACCATTTTGAACCTTCTCATGCGCTTCTACGATGCCACGGAAGGCCACATCTTTGTGGACGGAAAGGACCTCCGGAGCTTTCCCCTGGATACCCTGCGGCGAAAGTTCGGGGTGGTGTTCCAGACGGATATGATTTTTTCAGATACCATTGCGGAAAACATCCGCTTTGGCAGACCCGTTTCTCAGCAGGCCCTGGAGGCCGCCGCCAGGGATGCCTGCGCCACGGAATTCATCGCGGGCTACGAAGACGGCTACCAGCACAGAGCCACCGTCCACGGAGACAATTTTTCCGGCGGTCAGAAGCAGCGCCTGCTGATTTCCAGAGCCCTGGCTGTGGAGCCGGAGATTCTGATTCTGGACGACGCCTCCTCGGCCCTGGACTATCAGACCGATGCCTCTATCCGAAAGGCCATCCGGGAGCACCATGGGGATACCACCACCATTATCGTCGCCCAGCGCATCTCCTCCATCCGGAACCTGGATCAGATCATAATGCTGGAGGAGGGCAGAATCCTGGGCCATGGCACCCATGCCGAGCTTATGGAAGCCTGTCCTGCCTACCAGGATATTTACGAAGCACAGATGGGAGAGGGGGAATTGGGCTATGCCGATTAAAATATCCGAAAAAGCCAGGCCAAAGGATACCCGGGGCACCCTGCGGCGAACCCTTCAGTACCTTGCCAGCTATAAATACCTGTTCTTTTCCATTGTTTTTCTGTGCTTTGTCAGCAACGTTCTCTCCCTCATGGGGCCAAAATACGCAGGCCTCGCCATCAACGAGGCAGCCGCAGGCATGGGACGGGTCAATTTTCAGAAGGTGCGCTTCTACGCCACGCGGATGCTCCTTGTGTATGTGGCCTCCAGCGCCATGACCTTTGTCATCAATGTGGGCATGACCTATCTGAGCAAGTGGGTGGCCCGGAAAATGCGGATGGATGTCTTTGAGAAGCTCATGCACCTGCCGGTGCGCTACTACCACCACAACACCGCAGGCGATATCATCAGCCGGGTTTCCTATGATGTGGATGTGGTCTCCACCTGCATTGCCACGGATGTGGCCCAGATCATGACCAGTCTGGTAACGGTGATCGGCTCCTTCCTCATGATGGTCTACCTCTCCCCCGCCCTGTCCGTCATCGCCCTGGTGACCATTCCCATTTCCGTGGGCTATACCACCTTCATGCGGAAAAAGGTCCGCCCACGCTACAGCCGCCGCTCCAAAAGCTACGGCAGCATGAACGGTTTCGTGGAGGAAATGCTCTCCGGCGAAAAGAACATTCAGGCCTATGCCTATGAAGATGCCGTCTGTCAGCGGTTCGACAAGGTAAACACAGAGGCCGCAGATGCTTATTACGATGCCGAATTCTACAGCTGCTCCGTGGGCCCCACCATGGGCTTCATCAATAACCTTTCTCTTTCCCTGATTGCCATACTGGGAACCGTACTGTATATGAACAGCGCAGTGGCTCTGGATACCATTTCCTCCTTCGTGCTCTATTCCCGGAAATTCTCCGGACCCATCAATGAATTTGCCAATGTGGTCAACGAGCTGTTTTCGGCGCTTTCCGCAGCGGAGCGCATTTTCTCCCTGCTGGACGAAGCGGAGGAACCTGCCGAGCCTCAGGATATGGAGCGGCTGACGGATGTAAAAGGCAGCGTAGAGCTGCGCCACGTGAAATTCGGCTATCAGCCGGGAAAAACCATTCTACACGACCTGTCCTTAAAGGTCGAGCCCGGGAAAACCGTGGCCATCGTAGGCCCCACCGGCGCCGGAAAAACCACCATCATCAGTCTGCTCATGCGCTATTACGATGTGGACAGCGGAGAAATCCGCATCGATGACCGTTCGGTCTGCAGCTATACCCGTTCCTCGGTCCGTGGGGTCTACGCCATGGTTCTCCAGAACACCTGGGTTTTCAGCGGCACAATTTTCGAGAACATAGCCTACGGAAAGCAGGACGCCACCATGGATGAGGTGGTAGCCGCTGCAAAAAGCGCCCATATCCACCCCTTCATCATGCGCCTGCCCAACGGATACCAGACCGTGATTTCCGAAGACGGCGGCAATATCTCCAAGGGACAGAAGCAGCTTTTGACCATTGCCAGGGCCATGATGTACGATGCCAAAATGCTCATTCTGGACGAAGCCACTTCCAATGTGGACACCAGCACCGAGCGGGAGGTGCAGCTGGCCATGCGGGAACTCATGGCCGGGAAAACCTGCTTCGTCATTGCCCATCGGCTCAGCACCATCCAAAATGCCGACCTGATTCTGGTGGTGGACCACGGTGATGTGGTGGAACAGGGAACCCACGAAAGCCTCATGGCAAAGAGAGGCTTTTACTACGGCCTGTACGCGGCACAGTTTGAATGAACCGGAGGCTCCCTGGCGTACAGCCGCCGCTGACCCGGGCTCTGCCCCACATGGTTTGCCTTACCCTTGCAAAACAGACATGATACCCAAAGGCGCTGTCTGCGTTTTGACGGAATGCACAAATTTCAAAATGATGCTTGACATATTTTGGGCAGACTGTTATATTGAACTTACCAAAGGATGCAGTCCATTTTACAATTGCATAGCATTGTTTCAGGGATTTGAGAAGAGCGCAATGGCAAATGGATGTGCCGCTGCGCTCTTTTTGCCGCCGGGCAGCCCATTCACACTTATCTGCTTTGAAAGGAAGTGCTGTACATGAGTACCGTAGAAACCAGACCCTATATCCCCTGGAAAATGGCCCAGGACTTCATGGTCGATGTATTTGTGGCCTATGGCGTGCCCAGAGCCGACGCCGAAATCTGCGCGGATGTCCTGCTGGAATCTGACCGGCGGGGCATTGAGAGCCACGGCTGCAACCGCTTCAAGCCCATCTACCTGGACCGCATTAAAAACGGTACCCTGCTGCCCGTCACCAATGTGGAGGTCGTCAAGGAAACCCCCACCACCGTGGTGATTGATGCCCACGACGGCATGGGCATGGTGGCAAGCTACCGGATGATGGAAATGCTGATTGACAAGGCAAACACCTACGGCATGGCCGGCGGTGCCATTTTCAACTCCACCCACTATGGAATTGCCGGATACTGGACCACCATGGCGGAAAAGGCCGGTATGATCGGCATTACCGGCACCAACGCCCGGCCTTCTGTGGCCCCCACGTTTGGTGTGGAGCCCATGATGGGCACCAACCCCCTGACCTTCACCATGCCCACCGATGAAGCCTTCCCCTTTAACTTTGACTGCGCCACTTCCACCATCCAGAATGGCAAAATAGAGTTCTATGAGCGCTCCGGAACCCCCGCTCCCGCCGGCCTGGTGGTAACAGAGGATGGCGACACCCTGACCGATCCCGGCGAGATTCTGAAAGGACTGCGGGCTGGCCGGTGTGCCCTGCTGCCCCTGGGCGGGCTGGGAGAGGCCACCGGCGGCCACAAGGGCTATGGCTTCACCACCATTGTGGAGATTCTCTCCGCAGCGCTCACAGGCAGTCCCTATACCAAGGCGCTCAGCGGCAAAAGCCCCGACGGCAGGAATCAGATGTACCACCTCGGTCACTTCTTCTTTGTAATCAATCCCGCGTTTTTTATGGGCCTGGACACCTTCAAGCGCACCGCCGGCGGCATATGCCGGGACCTGCGGGCCTCCCAAAAAGCCCCCGGCGCCCAGCGGATTTACACCGCCGGTGAAAAGGAATGGCTGGCCTGGCAGGAGCGCAAGGACAAAGGCGTTCCCGTAAGCGAGAGCATTCAAAAGGAATTCATGGCCCTGCGGGACGAATTCAACTTACCCTACAAGTTCCCCTTTGAGAAGGATTGACGGGAATCTCTCAGCAGCAGTCCCTGGGACGGCCAGGAAGGGCTAGTTCTTCCTCCATATATCCTTTTAGGAGGATTTTTGACAGTGAAAGAAAACAGCCACCCCATAGGGTGGCTGTTTTCTGATCTGGAGCAGGGTACGGGAATCGAACCCGCCTCTGTGGCTTGGGAAGCGACCGTTCTACCGATGAACTAACCCTGCATGTGATGGTCATTATACCAGATCAAAAAGGAAAATTCAAGTCCTTTTTGGGGGATTTCCCTGGGGAAGTCCATTTTCCTCACGCCACTTCTTCCGGCCCTTGGCACAGGCGCCCCAAACCGTTTTGCAGAGCTTGCCTTTCTTCCTTGCCTGTCCCCTGAGAGTGCGTGGGCCGAAGTTTGGAGAGAACAGCAGCATAGGAGAATTTGCCAAAATCGCCATTGAAATTTACTGCCGACAATGACCAAAAATGCAAATTCGGTAGTGACATTCCCATAAAAGATGGTATAGTGAAGACGTAAAAACTTATACAGGAGGAACATCTCGTGGAATATCTCATTTCAGACGCCGACAGGCTCATTTTACGGGAAGTCGCCAAAAAACAGTTGGAAATGGCTAATCAGCCAAGCAACCAGGCCCGCATCCAGCAATGGTATCGGCACAATGCCTTGCAGGGGGAAACGCCCATGGTCCATTTGGAGCTGTGGACCTTCGCCCAGGAAATTAGCGCTTAAAGTGTCAGGGGGAATTTGCCCGCTGGGTGGAAACCACCTTGTACTGCAGCTTTCTGAACCAGGAGCTTTTCGACGATGACCGGGTCACTCCGGACTATTTCGCCCTGAACTACGACACCTATTTCCACCTCTTCGGTCTGAACGCCCAGGTGTCCACGACCAAGGATGCCTAGGGAAACGACAGCATCGGCTACCATTATGAGCCCATTGTGGAGGACCTGGAAGACGACTACGGCAAGCTGGGCCCCTCCGTCTTCGGCGTGGACCTGGACACCACTGAGAAGAAGCGCCAGGCCATCGAAAATGCCATTGGCGACATTCTCCCGGTGCGGATGCAGATGAACTGCCTCACCAGCGTTCCCACCCAGGAAGTTGTCCACTTCATGGGCATGGAAAACATGATGTACGCCATGTATGACTATCCGGACCTGTACAAGAAAATGATGGATCGGATTGCCGACGACACCCTGGCCTATTACCATATGCTGGAAGAAAAGCGGCTGATTCTGCCCACCACCGCCTTTGAAGGGGTATCCCAGGGCAGCTGGGCATTTAACCGTGAGCTTCCCGGCTGGGACGAGTGGGAAAAGCGGCCCTTTACCACCAAAGACGTCTGGGGCTTCATGGACTCCCAGGAGAGCGTGGGCATCTCCCCCGCCATGTACGAGGAGTTCATCTTCCCCTGCTACGAGAAAATATCCCGGAACTTCGGCCTCTTCTCCTACGGCTGCTGCGAGCCGGTGGCCCCCATCTGGGACAACTGCATCAGCAAGCTTCCCAATTTGCGGAAGGTTTCCATCTCTCCCTGGTGCAACGAGGAGTTCATGGGTGAGCGGCTTCAGGGCAGGAATGTTATTTTCCACAGAAAGCCCAGTCCCAATCTTCTTGGCGTGGACCCTGTCCTGGACGAGGATGCGGTTCGCAAGGCCATTGACAAGAGCCTTCTGGCCGCCAGAGGGTGCAAAATGGAAATCACCCAGCGGGACGTCTACACCATCCACCACAACATCGACAAAGCCCGGCGGTATGTTCAGATCATCCGGGAAGAGATTGATAAACACTGGCAGTAAACAAGAACCCCCCAGCGGCAAAGCCGCTGGGGGGTACAGCTTGTCAAAAGCCTCGCAGCGTTTGCCGCCGTTGGCGGCAAATAGAGTCCAATCCGTTTTCTGCCGGGGCCTGTACCTGGCAGAAAACACTTCTCAGGTTGCAAGTGTGGAATTTGTCCCCCATCGGGGGACAAATTATGCGCGCAGCAGGCTGCCAAAGTTTGTCGGAAGAGCCCGAAGGGGTTTTCCGACAGTCGCAACCCCCCAGCGGCAAAGCCGCTGGGGGGGTTCTTGTATATTGGGGAAATCAGCCCTTTACGCCGCCGCCGGTGACGCCGGAGATAATCTTCTCAGAGAGGAAGATGTACAGCAGGAAGGTGGGCAGGAACACGATCATGACCGCCGCGAACAGGCCGCCGTAGTTTCCGGTGTACTTCATGGAGTTCACGATCTGCAGCAGGCCGACACCCACAGGCGTCATGCTCTCGTCGCTGGTGAAGATCAGAGCCATGAAGAATTCGTTCCACACGGACAGGAAGTTGAAGATGGTCACGGTGACCACGGCAGGCTGGATCAGGGGAAGCATAATGGTCCAGAAGGTGTGGGCAGGGCCGCAGCCATCCAGATAAGCAGCTTCCTCATAGGACTTGGACAGGGTGCCGAAGAAGTCCAGCAGATACATGGTGGTGTAGGGAACGCGCATGAGGATGTACAGAACCATCAGCAGAATGCGGCCCTTGATGTGCCACTGGACTGCCAGGGTGTACAGGGGCATGATGATCATGATAGCGGGAACGCTCATGGAGATCAGCAGGCCCAGCCGGATGGTCCGGCTGCAGGTGAAGTTCCAGCGGGACAGGACGTAAGCGGAGGGTGCAGAGATCAGAAGCACGCCCGCGCAGGACACCACGGAGTAGAGCAGGGAGTTTGCGAAGAACACGGAGACGTTCTGGGTTTTCCAGGCAGTGACGTAGTTTTCCCAGTGGAGGCCGGTGGCGAATTCCAGCACCTTGCCGGAGAAAATCTCACGGGAGGTGGAGAAGCTGGCGGCCAGCACCCAGAAAACCATGACGGCGGTGAAAATGACCCACAGAATGACGATAATATAGCCAGGGAGAAGTCTTGCTTCCTTCTTCCAGTTGATTCGATCGTGATATTTTGCCATGGTGAGACCCTCCTTAATATTCTAGGTCGGAGTCCTTGAGCAGCTTGTTCATCACCCAGTAGATGAAGATGATGATGAGCGTCAGGACAACACCCACGGCCGCACCGGCGCCGGCGTCCCGTTTGGTAACGCCCTTACCGCCAAAGACGATATCGTACAGGTAGATGACGGGCACGATGGTAGCCTCTTCCGTGTCGATGGGCGCAAACATTTTGGACCACAGGAAGAAGGTGGCGGCATTGATACTCCAGAAGGTAATGGAGGTTTTGATAATACCCTTCATGAGCGGCATGGTGATATTGGAGAACTGGGTGACCTTGTTGGCGCCGTCAATGGTGGCGGCTTCATAGAGGTCTGCGGGGATACCTTCGATACCGCTGATGTAGATCAGCATATAGTAGCCCACGCTGCCGAAGATGTAGGAAATGGTCATGGCCCAGAACTTCAGGTCCGTGCCCATCCATTTGATCTTGCTTCCGCCCAGGAGCTGAACCATGTTGTTCAGCAGGCCGTAGTCAAAGTTGAAGATGTACTGAATCCACATGGTGGCCAGAGCCACAGCGCTGATGATGTTGGGCATATAGATGGCGGCCCGGAAGAATTTCTTGCCGCGGATGCCGCTGGTGAGAATAACAGCGAACAGCATGGCCAGAGCCAGGGTCAGAATGCCGCCCACAATCCAGATGAGCAGCATATTCTGCATGGAGACCTGGAAGCTCTTACTGCCAAAAATCTTCGCATAATTGCCAAAGCCGTAAAACTGCCACTTGTCCAGGCTGGCCGTCAGGCTTTCCACCTTGAAGAAGCTCATGAGGGCGGTCCGGATAACCGGGTAGACGTACATAATGAGCAGTGACAGCACGGTGGGCAGCATGAACCAGAAAATCAGGGATTTATTTTTTTTCATTCGGCGATCCACCTCATTCTTTTGCTAGGGAAACTCTGATTAAATTGGCAAGAGCTGGCAGCAAAAGATTTTGGCTCAGCCGAAGGTTCTGAAAATGGAGGAATACTGTATGTATTTCCTATTTTCAGAACTGCATGGATGGGGCGAAAGATTCGCTGCCCAGCCGAAGACGATTTATTCAGAGGTTCCCTAGTTATTTCTTGCAAAATGTCCTGCTTCCGAATCTGTCTCTGGGCCAGGGTGCCCGCACCCTAACAGCCGTTCGGAAGCTTCACTGTTAGGCGGCTTTCTGTGGATGAAATGGGGAAATGCGGGCGGCTTTGTTAGAGCCGCCCGCAAGGAAGGGAAATCTTAGTACAGAGCCTGCATAGCGGCGGCGAAGTCAGCGCCGGTGGCGAACTTGCCCTCGTAGAGGTTGATGCACAGAGTCTTGATGCTGTCCTTCAGGTCGGAGTTAGCCTGCAGGGAAGCGCACCAGCTCATGGGGGACTCAGCAGCCAGCAGGGTCTCCACGGTACCGTTCAGAACGGCGGGAGCCTTGTTCCGGTTATCGGCGGGGATCTGCTTAGCAGTGTCGGCCATCATCTGGTCGTACTCGCCGGTGGTCAGGAACATGATGAAGTCGAAAGCAGCCTGGGGATTCTCGGAGTACTTGGTGATGGCCAGGGAGTTGGCGCCGGCGTAAGTAGCGGCATTGGCAACACCGTTGGGCACTTCGGGATAGGGCATCATGCCCCAGTCGACCTCGGTCTGGGTGTTGTTGTTGACCTCAGCGGTAACGTAGTTAGCGCAGACGATCATAGCGGCCAGGCCGTAGCCGATCTTGTTCTCACTGGCGGGGAACTCGTCGGGAGCGCCCTCAACCAGGTAGCCCTTGTTCACGTAGTCGATGACTTCCTGAGCAGCCTCAGCGACGCCGGGCTCCTGATCCCAGCCGCCGTTCAGGGACAGCTCTTCGATGCGGGGCTCGCCCAGCTTGTGGACCAGGTGATGATAGAAGGTGAAATCAGCGTAAGTAGAGTCCAGAGCCAGAGGAGCGACGCCAGCGGCCTTCAGCTGCTCGCTGACAGCCATGAACTCTTCCCAAGTGGTGGGCAGGGTGGTGATACCGGCGGCCTCGAAAGCGGCCTTGTCATAGAAGATGCCGCCGACCTGGGGCTGCTCGGCGATGGAGTTCAGGTAGCCGGCCCAAGCAACAGCCTGCTTGTTCAGTGCGGGGTAGGAGAAGGAATCGTAGTCAACAGCCTTGGCCATCTCGGTCAGGTCGTAGGTGAAGTCGGCATACTGCAGGCCGATACGCTTGTAGTCGTCCTCGAAGATGTCAAACTTCTCGCCGGCTTCCAGGGAGGCGGACAGAACCTGGTTCAGGTCACGGCCCTTCCAGACGACCTCCACGTGAGCACCGGTTTCAGCCTCGAAAGCCTCGGCGGCCTTGGCGATGACTTCGCCCTGGGGCTCGTTGGAGTTCCACATGGACCACATGGTGAGAGTCACGCCCTCGTACTTCTTGCCCTCGGCAGGAGCCTCAGCGGAAGCTTCGGTCTCAGCAGGTGCAGCGGTGGTTTCGGGTGCGGCAGTGGTTTCAGGAGCGGGAGTAGCGCCGCAGGCAGCCAGACCCAGGACCATCACAACAGCCAGCAGCATTGCAATAATCTTCTTCATGGTTTTTCCTCCATAAAAATTTTATTTTGGCGAGTACCCATCGGCAACCCGCCGTTGTAAGCAAAGTATAACATAAAATTTAAAAAAATCCAATTCCATTCTTGCCTTATATTTTATTGTAATTGCTTTTTTGAAAAAATCATGAACGAAGTTCAATGAGGCGCCCCAGCTGCAAACCCATCATATCGCACAAATCTTCGATGCTTTTCCCGAAAAACCTATCGAAAATAGACGAAGACATAGGGTAAGTTCCTCCATTCCTCCCTATGCAAACTGCACAAATCAGAAAGCAATAATTGAACATTTTAACCAAATTGCTTTTACCCTTTTCCGTCCTTCCCGGAAAACATAAAAGCAGACCTCCAAGAGGTCTGCTTTTTATAGCGTCAGTCGGTAATATGGGGACGGTAGTGCTCGGCGGCTTCAATCCAGTTCAGGAGCTTCTCCCGCAGAGCCGCCTTCACGGCGTCATAAGCCGGGTCTGCAATGAGATTGTGCAGCTCATAGGGATCTTTTTTGAGATCGTAGAGGAAGTCGTCGGCATAGACCTCCGCGCAGGGTACTTTGCCGCCATCACAGTCCGGGGCGTAGACGGAGTAGAGGTAATCCGGGGTCCGGATGCAGCGGCCCACCCGGCTTTCGGAAATCTGGGCAAAGACCTGGTTTTCCCGATTTTCCGGGGCGCCTTCCACCAGGGTCTCCAGCTCTTCGCCGATCATGTTCTCTCCCACGTGAATGCCTGCCAGGGACAAAATGGTCTTGGGGATGCTCTCGGTGCTCACCAGCTCCTCCACCTTGTTGCCGCCCCGGAAGGGACCGCCTGCAATGACCAGAGGCACATGGAGGGCGGAATCGTGGCAGGAACGCTTATAGTCGTCGCCGCCCCGCAGGTGGCTGTCCTGGTTCCGGGTTTTGAAGTGGGAGCCGTGGTCCGAGGAGAAAATGATGGCGGTATTGTCGTAAATGCCCTCTTCTTTCAGCTTGGCAATGAGGCGGCCCAGGTTTTCGTCCAGGCTGGCGCACTGGCCCAGGTAGTCCGGGTACTCCTCTTTGGCATTTCCGCCCAGGATTTCCAGGTCCTTGGGGAGGGTGAAATTGGCGTACTTCTCTTTGGAGCCAATGGGGCCCTCGTAGTGGCCGTGGTCATTCTGATGATGGGGCTCGATCTGGGAGATCATCATAAAGAAGGGCTTTTCCTTATCCCGCTGGGCGAAGAAATCCAGTGCCATGTCGGTAATACGGTCGGCCCGGTAGCCCTTGAATTCCAGTTTCCGGTTGTTTTCGTCAAAAACGTAGCCGTCATAGCCGTGGGAGGTGAATTCCAGCAGGTCTGCAGCCCGCCAGAAACCCGTATAGCCGCCCCGGTATTCAAGAGGCACCGCCGTGATGCCATTGTCCACGATCTGAGGACCTTCCAGCTCGCCTTCGCTGGCAAGATGCCACTTGCCGATGTAGGCCGTTTCGTAGCCCGCCTCTTCCAGATAGTTTGCCAGGGTCTTTACGCCCTTGGGGAGCATTTTGTTGTTGCGGAAGCACCCTGTGTCCGTGGCGTACTTGCCCGTCTGGAAAATGGCCCGGCAGGGTCCGCAGACAGGCTGAGGAGAGAAGGCGTTTTCAAAAAGGGTACCCTCCTTTGCAAGATTGTCCAGATTCGGGGTGATGTCCAGGGGCTGTCCGTAACAGCCGCAGGTGTCCCAGCGCTGCTGGTCGGTGAAGTAAAAAATAATATTTTGCGGCATGGTAATTCTCCTTCCGTTTTTTTGCCGAAATGATCCTTGACGGCGGACTGGTTTCTGACTATGCTTATGGGGTAAGGGATACAGACAATGGGGGCTGCTTATGAAAAATTTATCCATTATGTTAAAACCCGCCTCTTCCGCCTGCAACCTCCGGTGCAGCTACTGCTTTTACCGGGACGTCAGCGAAAGCCGGGAGACCCAGAGCTTTGGGAAAATGTCGCTTTCCCTGATGCACAGGGTCCTGGATAACGTCTTCTGTGATTTGACAGCCGGGGACCAGGTGACCTTCGTGTTTCAGGGCGGAGAGCCGACCCTGGCAGGGCTTCCCTTTTACCGGGAATTTGTGGACTGCTGCAAGGCGAAATCCTCCGTGGGCGCCGACATTCACTACGCTCTGCAGACAAACGGCATTCTTCTGGACGAAGAATGGTGCGGCTTTTTGAAGGAAAACGACTTTCTGACCGGGCTGTCTCTGGACGGTCCCGCCCCCATTCACAACGCCCAGCGAAAGGACGTTTCGGGAAAGGGCACCTTCAGCCAGGTCATGGGCGCCAAGAGCCTCATGGACCAAATGGGCGTAAAGTACAACGTTCTCATGGTTCTGACCCAGGAAATGGCCAGACACCCCAAGGAAATCTGGAACTTCCTTCTGGAAAACCGGATTGGATACGTTCAGTTCATTCCCTGCCTGGATGATTTGGACACCGCCCGCAATCCCTGGGCCCTGTCCGCGGACCGCTACGCCCGGTTCTATTCGGAGCTTTTCAGCTTCTGGTTTGCCGCACTCCAAAAGGGGACCTATGTCAGCGTCAAGCTTTTTGACGACTATATTCAGCTTCTGCGGTCAGGATTCTGCGGTGCCTGCGGTCTGCTGGGAACCTGCTCCTCCCAAATCGTGGTGGAGGCCGACGGCAGCGTCTACCCCTGCGACTTCTATGTGCTGGACCAGTACCGGGCCGGAAACCTGGGGTCTCAGACCCTGCGGGAAGTCTATGATTCTCCCGTGATGCGGGCGTTTCCCCATCGGGAAGTGCCCCAAAACCCTCAGTGCAGCAGCTGTCCCTACCTCCGCATCTGCGGCGGCGGATGCGCCCGTATGCGAAACCAGGTATTCGTCCCGGGAAAGAACGGCGTCTGCGGCCATAGGGTGTTTCTGGAGAAGGCACTTCCTCAAATGGCCGCCATTGCCCGGTCTCTCCGGTGAGTCTTTTTCTATTATACAAAAACCGGGAGAACTTGTCTATACCGGAAATTCATGATTACAGGCCCGGGAAATTTCTTTATAATAAGCCATAAGGAAGCATCCCCATGATAGCATAGGCCGGCGGCCGCCAACCCCGGTGGTCACCGGAACCGCAAATGCAAAGGAGATTTGATATGCAGCTAACCATTTCCATTTTGGACGGCGAAGGCCGTGTGAAAGCCGCCGCCACAGGAGAAAATTCCGTCACCCTGGTATACCGGGAAGCCTATGCCGAAGGCGACCAGATCACCATGACCAGCAGTGAGCCCGGCCACGTGGCCGCTCAGCTGGAGGATTCCATGGCGGAAACCTATGGCTATCTGGACGGTGTGTTCCGTCTGGTGGTTCCCTTTGGGGAGAAGAAGATCAGCTACTCTCCCAAGAGCTTTACGGGGGAGGTACATCTTCTCCGGGCCCGGGCTGCTACTGCGGCGGAAGTAGCTTCCCGCCGGAACCTGGCGCTGAACGTCCTGGACAGCCACGACAATTCCGCCCTTTTCCCCCACGCCTGGGCCAATGTGGAGACAAGAGGCGAGTCCGTATTTGCCGCCCGGAACGCCATTGACGGCTGCTATGCCAACCACAGCCACGGCGCATGGCCCTTCCAGAGCTGGGGCATCAACCGCAATCTTGAGGCCCTGCTGCACCTGGACTTCGGCCGTCCCGTGAAGCTGGACGAACTGGTCATTACCATTCGGGCCGACTTCCCCCACGACAACTGGTGGCATCAGTGCACCGTGGAGCTGTCCGACGGAAGCCGGTACACCCTGTCCCTTGAGAAGACCCCTCAGCGTCAGTCTTTCCGCATTTCTCCCAAAACCGTCACCTGGCTGGAACTGAAAAACCTTCTCAAAGACGAAACCGACCCCTCCCCCTTCCCGGCTCTGACCCAGCTGGAAGCCTGGGGCACCGAAGAAAACTGAGAATCCCCCGCACCGTTCTGAAATGAGGTGCGGGGGCCGTTTTTTCTTTGGGCAGCACCGCACAATTATGTCTGCGCCCTTCGCCCAATCTTTTGCCCCATCCGTGCAGTTATCAAAGAGGGAAATCCATACAGGATTCCCGCTCTTTGATAACTTTCGTCTGAGACAAAATCTTTGGCCGAATGTGCTTGCCAAATTATGCGGCGCTGCCCTTATTTCTCTTCCGGGGCTTCCACGGTAAAGGGGATGTAGTATTCCTGCCAGACGGTGTAATCCGGCAGAAGGGGCGAGGTATCCTTACTGGCACTCTTTGTGGTATCGTCGTAGATGTTCAGCTGGAGGGTATAGTCCCCGGGCTGGAGCTCGCCGAAAATATCCGTCCAGTCTATGTTGAGCTTTGTGGTGGTATTGCGGGGAATTTTCCTGTCCATCCAGGGGAAGCTGTCGCCGACGTTTTCCACCTCCCACACCGTATAGTCCCGAATGAACAGGTTGCCCAGCTGCTGGGCCACCCCTTTCTGGGTGATGCTCAGGGTCAAGCCTGTGGGAGAGGTTTTCTGGACTTCAAAGGAAAGGGCCCAGTCCTCTTTTTCCAGCCGCTCCCTGGTTTCCGGGTCGTAGTAGGCAGTCCGTCTGTTGTTGAGCTCCTCCCCGGGGGCCGAGAGGTTGAACTCATCAATGACGTGCTGTTTCCCGTCGGGGGTCTCGTATACATCGTAGCGAATCCAAAGGTCCAGCTCCGGATACTGGAACACAAAGGCGGACAGTCCGTTTTTGGACAGGGGGGTCACGGTGCAGTAGCCGTTTTCCGCATCCATGCGGGCGTAGCACAGAAGCGTTGCCGAATTGATCATCCCCTCGGAAATGGCCTTTTCCATGGGCACGGCTTCGCCGCCGATTTCCAGGGTCACCTTGTCCAGGTGCTTGAAAACCGTCTCCCACTGGGTTTTGTCGTTCAGGTCCGAAGGGTAGAAGGTCTGGGTCTTCTTGCTGACCACGGCGGAAAATTTCAGCATCTGCTGGGGTTCGGTTTCCGCAGGCTCCGAGGGAGTCGTCTCCTCCCGGGCATCGGCGGTGGTTTCCCCAGGAGCCTGGGTTTCTTCCGTTTCCGGGACTTTCTCCGTAGGGGCAGTGGTCTGCTCCGTTTCAGGAGCTTGCTCCCCAGGGGCCGTGGTTTGAGGTTCGGCCTGGTCGGAGACCGCATAGCAGACCCCGGGAACCCCCACAAGGCTCAGAGCCAATAGAATTGCAAACACAGATATTACCAAACGCTTTCGCATAAAGGTGCTCCTTTCTACGTCTTCGTCATATTTCGGGAATGTAAATTCAGTATAGCACAATTTCCCTCCCTTGGAAAGGGGGCAAACGAAAATCCTCCTTGGCTTTTGCCTCTGCAATCGTGATAATGTCACAGAACGAAATGAGAAGGGCGAATATAATGAAGACACAAAGAAGACACAAGCAAAGCAAACATAAAAAAGGAGGACACTCATATGTCAGTCATTCATATTACGAAGGAAAACTTCCAGAAGGAAGTCATGAACGCCGAGAAGCCCGTTCTTCTGGACTTCTTCGCCGACTGGTGCGGACCCTGCCGGATGGTGGCCCCCATTGTGGAAGAGATCTCCCGGGAGCGGACGGATATTCAGGTTGGAAAAATCAACGTTGACGAACAGCCGGAACTGGCTGCCCGGTTCCAGGTTGCCAGCATTCCCACCCTGGTGGTCATGCGCGGCGGCAAAATCGCAAAGCAAATGGTGGGCGCTCGTCCCAAGGCCCAGATTCTCAATATGCTGTAACAAAAGATGCCGGCTGCATTTTGCAGTCGGCATCTCTTATTCATCGGCAAGTTCCCTCAGTTTCTTCTTGTCGGTAAGCGCAATGGTTCCCCGGGAGAGCGTTACCATTCCCTCGTTCTGGAAATGCCGGAGCATCCGGGTCACCACCTCTCTGGGATTTCCCATGTGGTTTCCAATGGCCTCGTGGGTAATTTTCAGGGTGTCGGTTCCCTCCATGCGGGCCTCTTCCAGCAGGAAGCCTGCAAGCCGGCTGTCAAACCGCTTCCACAGCACCTGGTCCATGAGCCACATGACGTCGGAGAAACGGCTGGCCATGATTTCGCCCGTATAGTTTGCCAGGGCAGCGGATGTCTCCATCACGCCCTTATAGACCTCAGAGGGGATGATGACCACTTCCGTGTCCTTTTCCGCATCGATGATGATGTGGAACTGAATGCTCTTCATCATGCAGGAGGCGGAAAACAGGCAGATATCCCGGTCAAAGAGGCGGTACAGGGTGATCTCCCGGCCATCCTCAGAAACGGTGTAGGCCCGGAGCTGGCCGGAACGCACCAGAATCAGCCCGGTGCACTGCTCCAAGCCGTGATACAGGTTCTCCCCCTTTTTCAGCCTGCGCGCAGCGGCATAGGAAGATAAGGTGTCCCTCTGCCCGCTGGTCAGTTTGTCCCAAACGGGAAAATAGTCTGCAAAATTCATCCTGCTCCCTCCCCCATATCGCATCATCAAGATAACATACTTTGTTTCATATGTCAACATCCGTTATTGACATATGTCCGAAACAATGGTAAGATAAAAATCAGGAAGGAGTGATGAAATGCCGCGGCCAAAAAAGTGTCGGAGGGTGTGCCGCTTCCCCGAAAACCCGGGGTTCTGCCCACTGGAAAGCGGCGAAGAAAAAGAGCCGATGATTCTGACAGTAGACGAATACGAAGCCATCCGCCTCATCGACAAGGAGGGGTTTTCTCAGGAGCAGTGCAGTGAGCAAATGCAGATTGCAAGAACCACCGTGCAGAAGATCTATGAGACCGCCCGCCGGAAGCTTGCCGATGTTCTGGTGGAAGGGCTGCCGCTGAAAATTGAAGGCGGCGACTACCGCATCTGCGGCGGCGCAGAACAGGGCTGCGAACTTTCCCACTGTCCCAATCCCGTATCCACCACCCAGCAAAGCGCCAAAGGAGGCAATATTATGAGAATTGCAGTGACCTATGAAAACGGAACCATTTTTCAGCATTTCGGGCACACCGAGCAGTTTAAAATCTACGATGCCGAGGACGGCAAGCTCATCTCCTCGGAGGTGGTCAGCACCAACGGCAGCGGCCATGGAGCCCTGGCCCAGCTTCTCCAGGCTTTGCAGGTGGATGTGCTGATCTGCGGCGGCATCGGCGGCGGGGCCAAAAACGCCCTGGCATCCCTGGGCATCGAACTGTACGGCGGGGTATCCGGAGACGCCGACCAGGCCGTGGAGGCCTTTCTTTCCCATACTCTCAAATTTGACCCCCATGTGATGTGCAGCCACCACGAAGGGCATCACCACGAGGGCCAATGCGGCGACCATGGCTGCGGAGGCCATCATTGCGGCGGAGAAAAAGGCCCTTCTTTGTAATAAAGTCACAGAAGCCCAGGATTTTTTCTAATAAAATATAGGCAAAAGGAGGGAACGCAAGATGAAACAATACGTATGCACCATTTGCGGCTACATCTTCGACGAGGGAACCGGCGGCAAATGGGAAGACCTTCCAGGGGACTGGAAATGCCCCATCTGCGGCGCAGGCAAGGACGCCTTCCGGCTCAAGGCGGAGGAGGCCTCCCGGGAGCCCATGGAAAAACCCCATGTAGAGCGGGAGCTCAGCCCCATGGAGATGAGCGTTATCTGCTCCAATCTGGCCCGAGGCTGTGAAAAGCAGTACCTTCCGGAGCAAGCGGCAGCGTTTTTAAAGCTGGCGGACTTCTTCCGCGCCAAGGCGGAACCCGCGGCGGATGCCGACACGAAAACCCTGCTGGCTTTGATCGAAAAGGACCTGTCCGCCCGCTTCCCCTACGGAAAATCCGCCGCCGCCGAAAAAGAAGACCGGGGTGCCCTTCGGGCACTGACCTGGAGCGAAAAGGTCACCCGGATGCAGGAATCCCTGCTGGCCCGCTATCAGGCCGAGGGAGAGAACATGCTGGAGCACACCGGCGTCTACGTCTGTACGGTCTGCGGTTTCATTTTTGTAGGCGACGCCGCGCCGGAACTCTGCCCCGTCTGCAAGGTCCCGGCCTGGAAATTTGAGAAAGTGGAAAGGAGGCCTTGAGCATGGGAAAGAAATATGCGGTGAGAAACCTTCGGCTTTGCACCAAGGACTGCCTGTGCCTGTACGTCTGCCCCACCGGAGCCACCGATACAGAGGACAGCATCATTGATGTGACGAAATGTATCGGCTGCGGGGCCTGCGCCGATGCCTGTCCCTCCGGAGCCATTTCTCTGGTCCCCCAGGACTATCCCCCTCAGCAGCCCAAAGAAGCTTCGGTCACCGAAGCCCTGCGAAGCCTCATTCAAAGCAAAAATCAGGCAGAAGCCATGGCCGCCCAGCTTCCCGATGCCCTCAGCGCAGCGGTGGAAAAATCCGCCCGCCTCATGGCGGAGGACCTGTGCCGGGAGGCAGGGTTCATGCTCCCCCAGAGCGGCAATGCCAAAATTTTCTTGGAATCCATAAGAAACTATCCCGGAATTCCGGCGGATGCCGTGGAAACTCTGCTGAAAACCATAAAATTCAACGAAAAAATGGAGGAAATTAAAATGGAAAAATGGAAATGCACCGTCTGCGGCTATATTCATGAAGGCCCCCTGCCTGCGGACTTCACCTGCCCCATCTGCAAGCAGCCTGCCAGCAAGTTCGTAAAGATCGCCGATCCGAAGAATCCCTACGCCGGAACCAAAACCGAGAAGAATCTGTGGGAAGCCTTCGCAGGTGAATCCCAGGCCCGGAACAAGTACACCTATTTCGCTTCCGTTGCCAAGAAGGCGGGCTACGAGCAGATCGCCGCTCTCTTCCTGCAAACGGCAGAGAATGAGAAGGAGCACGCAAAGCTGTGGTTCAAGGCCCTGGGCGAACTGGGGAACACGGCGGAAAACCTGCTCCATGCCGCCCAGGGCGAGAACGCCGAGTGGACGGATATGTACGACCGTATGGCGAGAGAAGCCGATGAAGAGGGCTTCCACGATCTGGCGGCCCAGTTCCGCGGCGTAGCCGCTATTGAAAAGTCCCACGAAGAGCGCTACCGCGCCCTGCTGCACAATGTGGAGACCAAGCAGGTCTTTGAAAAGAGCGGCGTCACCGTGTGGGAGTGCCGCAACTGCGGCCACATCGTCGTGGGCACCAAGGCCCCGGAGACTTGCCCTGTGTGCAATCACCCCCAGGCATACTTTGAGGTCCGGAAGGAAAACTATTAAGCACAGAACGCGGGGGATTCTCTGAGAGAATCCCCCGCAATTTTCAGGAGGTGAACCATGTCCCCTACCATAATGACCGTCATCGGTTTTACAATCATCTTTGCCGCCACCGCTCTGGGCAGCGCCATGGTTTGGTTTTTCAAGGGAGAAATTTCCCACAAAGTCAACACGGTATTTCTGGGCTTTGCCTCAGGGATAATGATTGCGGCCTCGGTGTGGTCTCTGATTCTTCCCGCCATTGAGGGAGCGGCGGCCTACGGACGGCTAAGCTTTGTCCCGGCAGCAGCAGGCTTTTTGCTGGGCGGCCTGTTTCTGGTGCTGCTTGACCATGTGGTCCCCCATATCCACAAAGGCACCGGCGATGAAGAGGGCCCCCGCATTGCCCTGAAAAAGTCCACAAAGCTGTTTCTGGCCGTGACCATTCACAACATTCCCGAAGGGCTGGCCGTGGGCTTTGCCTTTGGCATGGCGGCCTCCTCCGGAGAATATGGGGCCTATGTCTCGGCCCTGGCTCTGGCCCTGGGTATGGCCATTCAGAATTTCCCCGAAGGCGCTGCCGTGGCCCTGCCCATGAAAACCGTAACGGGCAGCCGCCGAAACGCCTTTCTCTACGGCGCCGGCAGCGGAGCCGTGGAACCTGTTTCCGCCCTTCTGGGCTACTTCCTGGCCTCCTCCATCCAGGCTCTGCAGCCCTGGCTCCTGTCCTTCGCCGCCGGGGCCATGATTTTCGTGGTGGCTGAGGATCTGATTCCCGACGCCCACCTGGAGGACCACCCCCACCTGGGCACCTGGGGCATCATGCTGGGCTTTGCCGTGATGATGGTGCTGGATGTGGTGTTTTCCTTCTGAAAGCACCTGCCCCGGCAATTTTAAGCCAGCCCCCGGCTGCGGTGGTTGGCTGGTGCCGATTTTATCCCCTGGCTCTTCCGAGCCGGGGGATTTTTGCTGCCTGAAAACACATCCATCCGGGCAGCTTTCCCGGCCGTTCATACCTCCTGTCTTCAGGAGCTTATCTCCTGTATCGGCAGGTCAGGCGTGAAAATCCAGGGTGCCCTCTGCTATTGTGCCCATTGCCCATTTTAGGCTCCAGGTTTGCAAAACGTTTTAATCTTTAATAAAATCTGTTATGATTGTGCACAAACCGAAAACGTTTTAATGAGTTAATTCGACTATTCGTTTCTCTACTCACCAGAAAATGGTAAAGATATTTTGAGCATTTATATGAAAAAACCATAAAATAAAAACATTTTATTGAAGTTTTTTAGTTAAAGTGCTATAATTAGGGCAGAAGTTAACTAAAACATTTTAATCGTTTCAGGGGAAGACGGGGGATTTTATGAACCGAGTCACCATCCGTGATGTTGCTCAGCTTGCAGGGTATTCCATCACCACCGTATCGATGGTTCTAAACAACAAGGACGTCTGCATTCCATCGAACACGCGAAAAAAGGTGTGGGACGCCGCCCGGGAGCTTGGGTACCGTCCAAATAAGCTGGCGGTCAGCATGGTAACAAAGCGCTCCCACGTGCTGGGGCTGATCATCCCGGACAACAGCAACTTGTTCTTTGCGGAGCTGTCCAAGGCCATTGAGTGCGCGGCCCGGCGGGCAGGATACAGCCTGATTTACGGAAACTCCAGCAACGATTTGAAGTACGACATCCAGTATATCCAGATGTTCGCCGACCAGCAGGTGGACGGCATCGTCTTCACCAAGTCCACCTCCCTGGCCCGGGAGGATGACGAAAAGCTTCTGGACTGCATGGCCGACTGTGCCCTTCCCTTTGTAATGGTGGACCGGCAGATTCCCGGAAGCGACACCTGCGCCGTGCTGCTGAACCACTTCAAAGGCGGGTATCTTGCCACCCGGCACCTGATCAGCCTGGGCCACACCCGCATCGGTGCCTACACAGGCCCCCGGGATTTGCAGAGCAGCAACGAGCGTCTGATGGGATACCGCTCTGCATTGGAGGAAGCGGGCATCCCCTACGACGAGAATCTGGTGTTTGAAGGAAACTACCAGTACACCGGCGGGGAAGCGGCCCTGCGGCACTTCCTGAACCAGGGCGTAAGCGCGGTTTTCTGTTTTAACGATTTGATGGCCTTCGGGCTGTACCGGGAGCTGCCTGCCGCAGGACTCCGTGTGCCCCAGGACCTGTCCATTGTGGGCTTTGACAATATTTTTTTAAACGATATTGTCCAGCCGGCCCTGACTACGGTGGAGCAGCCCATTGCGGCAATGGGACAGAGCGCGGTAAATTTTCTGATTCGGCTGATTGAAGGGGAGGATATCCCGCCCTACAGCCGCAGGGACATTTTTGAACCGAAGCTAATCGTGCGAAGCAGCACGGCAGAATACAGGAAAGGTTGAGGATTCATGCGGATATTGAATATGGGTTCATTAAACTTGGACCGGGTGTATGATGTGGAGCACTTCGTCACGCCGGGAGAAACCATTCTGGCTCGGGGCTTTGGCCTGTTCTGCGGCGGAAAGGGACTCAATCAGTCCGTCGCATTGGCGAGAGCCGGCGCCCAGGTCTATCACGCAGGGGCTGTAGGCGAGGAGGGCGAAGAGCTGCTTGCCTTGCTGCGAAGCGCTGGCGCCGACGTATCCCTGGTGCAGAAGCTCCCCAGCGCCACAGGCCACGCCATCATCCAGCTGGAACCGGGCGGACAGAACAGCATCATCGTTTACGGCGGAGCCAACCAGGCTCTGACACCGGAGTACATCCGGCAGGTCATATCCCACTTTGGCCCCGGAGATCTGCTGCTGCTGCAAAATGAAACAGCCAATGTCTCCTGCGCCATACAGGCAGCAAAGGAGCGGGGCATGCTGGTAGCCTTCAACGCCTCACCCATTACCCCGGAGCTGTTCCGGTATCCCCTTCAGGATGTGGACTACTTCCTCATCAACGAAGTGGAGGGCAGAGCTCTGGCAGGGGCAGACAGCGAGGCATACGAGGCGGTACTGGACGCCCTTCGGGAAAAGTACGAAGCCGCCGTGGTTCTGACCGTTGGCAGTGAAGGTGCCTTCTATCAAAAGGGAGACCTGCGGCTGCATATGGGCGTTTACGATGTGGATGTGGTAGATACCACCGCGGCCGGCGATACGTTCTGCGGTTATTTCATCGCAAGTCTGGCCCGAGGCATGGACCCCCGTGAGGCTCTGGAATACGCCAGCCGGGCCAGCAGCCTGACCGTGAGCCGCAAAGGCGCCGCAAACAGCATCCCCACCTGGGATGAGGTTGAAAATTTTTTAAATTAAGACGTTTTAGTAATATAAAAATAATGAAAGGAAATAAATTTGCTTAATCCGAGGCAGTTTTTCCTGACGCTTGGCTTTTAAGGAGGAAAGGTATGAGCACGCACTTCGGACCGGACTACTTGGAAAAAGTGTACGCCGGATGGCTGGGCAAGATCATTGGTGTCCGCTACGGCGCACCCATTGAGATGTGGACCAGCGAAGCCATTCGGGAATTCTACGGCGAGCTGGACGGCTATGTCAAGACCTACCGTGACTTTGCCGCCGACGACGATACAAACGGCCCTCTGTTTTTCATCCGGGCACTGGAAGACCTGGCCCAGGACGGAAAGCTAACACCTCAGCAGGTGGGCAGCACCGTCCTCAACTATGTATCCAATGGCTACGGCTTCTTCTGGTGGGGCGGCTACGGCATTTCCGCAGAGCACACCCTGTATGAGAATCTGACCTGCGGCATTCAGGCCCCCCAGTCCGGTTCCGCAAGGCAGAACGGAATTGTGGTGGCGGAGCAGATCGGCGGACAGATTTTCATTGATTCCTGGGGTCTGGTGTTCCCGGGGGACTACCGGAAGGCCGCGGATTATGCCAAAATCGCAGCCAGCGTGGGCTGGGATGAAAACGGCATCTACGGCGGTATGTTTGTAGCGGCCTGCATCAGCGCCGCCTTTGAGGACCGGAATATGGAGCGCATTCTCCAAAAAGCCTTGTCCGTAATTCCTCAGGACTGCCAATATGCCTGCATGGTCCGGGATGTCATGGCGTTTTACCAGGCACACCCCGAGGATTGGCATGGGTGCCTCGCATTCATCAAGGCCCATTACTGGAGCGACCGCTACCAGGGCTGGTGCCACATCATTCCCAACGCCGCCATTATTGTTCTTGCCATGCTCTACGGCCAGGGAGATTTTACCCGCACCTTGAATATCGGCAATATGTGCGGCTTTGACACAGACTGCAACGTGGGCAATCTGGGAACCATTTTAGGTGTGGCCAACGGCTTAGAGGGCATCGACTACAACAAATGGCGGGCGCCTATCCAGGATTTCCAGGTTTGTTCCAGCGTTGTGGGTTCTTTGAACATTACAGATGCCGCTTCCTCGGCGCTTTACCTGGCCCGTCTGGCATACCAGACCGCCGGAGAGCCTCTGCCGGAAAAAATCCGGCAGCTGACCGAAGCACCCCGCCACTACCATTTTGAACTTCCCGGCTCTACCCAGTCGGTCCGCGCGGAAATTCTGCCCGGGGGAAACGATGGCCATCTCATCTCCCTTCTGAATACCGACGAGGCCGCGTTTACCGGGGAGAGAAGCCTCAAGGTCGTGGCCACTCCCTTCGCTCCGGCAGGAAAGAGAAAACACTGCGAGCAGCTGGCTGGCCCTGCTTCTGTGCATGGCTATGGTCCTGTCCCTGTTCACCGGCTGCTCCGGCGCACAGACCCCAGAGGCCACTCAGGCTGTCGAAGCCACCACCGCCCAGTCCGAAACCCCGTCCGATACCGCCGCAGCGCCGGAAGAGCCCGTATTCCCCCTGCCTGAAAAGGTGACCCTGTCCGGCTTTGGCTGCTCCTACCCCGGCCAGGTTGCATGGGAAACCATGCCCTTGTTCGAGGAACTGGAAAAACGCACCAATATCCACATCGACTGGGAGTATATGGAGCAGAGCCCCCAGACCACTGAGCGGGTCAACATGATGTTCGCCAGCGGCGATATGCCCGGTATCTTTATCCGTGCCGGCCAGGGCGCCACAGACCGTACCACCGCTCTGAAGTGGGGCGAAGCAGGTCTCAGGAGCTGAACACCTACAAGAACGAAATGTGGGCCAAGTTCGTCACCGGTGACGTGGGCTTTGACCAGTGGGATACCTACTGCAAACAGATGGAAGCCCTTGGCCACTCCAGACTGGAAGCCATGATCAAGGAAGCCACCGGCCTGTAACCCCTGTTTCCGCCAGTAAAACCAAGCAGCACCCGTGCCCAATCGCACGGGTGCTTTTATATGGGAAACCGCTGCTCTATCCTGCCCCGGAGGCTCACAGACAATTCCCGTTTTTCCGTTTCCGTGCAAAATTCCCCGGCTCGGATGAGCCGGGGAATTCATTGTAAAGAAAGGATTGTTTACTTTTCGTCCCGGATGGCGGCTTGTGCAGCAGCCAGTCTGGCAATGGGGACACGGAAGGGAGAGCAGGAGACGTAGTCCAGGCCAATGCGATGGCTGAACTCCACGCTCATGGGGTCGCCGCCATGTTCGCCGCAGATGCCGGTGTGCATGTTGGGACGGACCTTCTTGCCCTTCTCCACAGCCATCTCCATGAGCATACCCACGCCGGTCTGGTCCAGCTTGGCGAAGGGGTCGTTCTCGAAGATCTTGGTGTCGTAGTAGGCTTCCAGGAACTTGCCCGCGTCGTCGCGGCTGAAGCCGAAGGTCAGCTGGGTCAGGTCGTTGGTGCCGAAGCAGAAGAACTCGGCTTCCTCCGCCAGCTGGTCGGCAATAAGGCAGGCACGGGGAATCTCAATCATGGTGCCGACTTCGTACTTAAGGTCCATACCGGAGGCGGCAATCTCGGCGTCGGCGGCCTTCACCACCACATCCTTGACGAACTTCAGTTCCTTCTTATCTCCGATCAGGGGGATCATAATTTCAGGCACCAGGTTCCAGTCGGGATGACGGCGCTTCACGGCCAGTGCAGCCCGGATGACGGCCTTGGTCTGCATGGTGGCAATTTCGGGATAGGTCACGGACAGACGGCAGCCCCGGTGGCCCAGCATGGGGTTGAACTCGTGGAGGGAGGCAATGATGTCCTTGATCTGCTGGACGGTCTTGCCCTGGGCTTTCGCCAGCTCCGCAATCTCCTCCTCGGTGGTGGGAACGAACTCGTGAAGCGGGGGGTCCAGGAACCGGATGGTCACGGGATTAGACTCCATGGTCTCGTAAAGGGCCTCAAAGTCCGCCTGCTGCATGGGCAGAATCTTATCCAGAGCGGCTTCCCGGGCCTCCACGGTGTCGGAGCAGATCATCTCACGGAAGGGCGCGATACGGCCTTCCTCAAAGAACATATGCTCGGTCCGGCACAGGCCGATGCCTTCTGCGCCCAGCTCCCGGGCCCGCTTGGCATCCCGGGGAGTGTCGGCGTTGGTGCGGACCTTCAGACGGCGGTACTTGTCCGCCCAGGCCATAATGCGGCCGAATTCTCCGGCAATTTCCGCATCCACAGTGGCGATTTTGCCGTCGTAGATGTTGCCGGTGGAGCCGTCCAGGCTCAGCCAGTCGCCTTCGCGGTAGGTCTTGCCGGAGAGGGTGAACTGCTTGTTCTCCTCGTCCATGGCGATTTCGGTGCAGCCGGAGACACAGCAGCGGCCCATGCCGCGGGCAACCACAGCGGCGTGGGAAGTCATGCCGCCGCGGACGGTGAGAATGCCTTGAGCGGCCATCATGCCCTCGATGTCCTCGGGGGAGGTTTCCAGACGGACCAGAATCACCTTTTCGCCGTTGTTGGACCAGGCCTTGGCGTCCTCGGCGGTGAAGACAATCTTACCGCAGGCGGCGCCGGGGGAGGCGGGCAGAGCCTTGCCCACGGGCTTGGCAGCCTTCAAAGCAGCGGCGTCGAACTGGGGATGCAGGAGGGCATCCAGGGTCCGGGGCTCAATCATGGCCACGGCCTGCTTCTCGGTGATCATGCCCTCGTCCACCAGGTCGCAGGCAATCTTCAATGCAGCCGGCGGGGTGCGCTTGCCGTTACGGGTCTGGAGCATATAGAGCTTGCCGTTTTCCACGGTGAACTCCATGTCCTGCATATCGTGATAGTGATCCTCCAGAATCTTGCAGACCTTGGTGAACTGAGCAAAGGCCTCAGGGAACTTTTCTGCCATTTCGGAAATGGGCATAGGAGTCCGGACGCCTGCCACCACGTCTTCGCCCTGGGCGTTGGTCAGGAACTCGCCGAAGAGCTTCTTCTCGCCGGTGGCGGGGTTACGGGTGAAGGCCACGCCGGTGCCGCAGTCGTCGCCCATGTTGCCGAAGGCCATGGACTGGACGTTGACGGCGGTGCCCCAGGAGTAGGGGATGTCATTTTCCCGGCGGTAGACGTTGGCCCGGGGGTTGTCCCAGGACCGGAACACGGCCTTAATGGCGCCTACCAGCTGTTCCTTGGGGTCGGAGGGGAAGTCCACCCCCAGCTTATTCTTATATTCGGCCTTGAACTGGCCGGCCAGTTCCTTCAGGTCGTCGGCGTTCAGCTCCACGTCCTGGGTGACGCCGCGCTTGGCCTTCATCTCATCGATCAGGGCCTCAAAATACTTCTTACCGACTTCCATAACCACGTCGGAGTACATCTGGATGAAGCGGCGATAGCAGTCCCAGGCCCAGCGGGGATTTCCGGACTTTGCGGCCATGACTTCCACCACGTCCTCGTTCAGACCCAGGTTCAGAATGGTGTCCATCATGCCGGGCATGGAGGCACGGGCGCCGGAGCGGACGGAGACCAGCAGAGGATTCTCCTTGTCGCCGAACTTCTTTCCGGTGATCTGCTCCAGGCGGTCTACGTAGGAGAGGATCTCCGCCTGAATGTCGTCGGCGATCCGCTTGCCATCCTCATAGTATCGGGTGCAGGCTTCCGTGGAAATGGTAAAGCCCTGGGGAACCGGCAGACCGATTCTGGTCATTTCGGCCAGATTGGCGCCTTTGCCACCCAGAAGCTCCCGCATATTGCCGTTACCTTCGGTAAACAGATAAACGTATTTGTGAGACATTCTCACAACCCCTTTCTTCTTTTGCGGCTCGGGACCAGGAAGCTGTGCTTCCCGGCACTGGCCTTTTTCGCTTTTTTTATTGTCGATTTCTCCGCGACTTGAGCATAGACAGTATATCACAGGCTTTGGAAAAATGCAATCATTTTGCAAAAATTCCTGCACATTTTTTATAGAAATTTACAAACCCTTCGAAACCGCCGCCCGAATGGGCCCCACCATGTAGAGACTTCCGAAGGCCACCACGGCTCCTTGGGGCTCCGTCTGGGCAATTGCCTCCCGGACGCCCTCCTCCACGGTATGGCAGGCCGTAACCGGAAGGCCGAAAATCTTCAGGCTCTGCGCCAGTTTTTCCGCATCCAGAGCCCGGGGGTTGTCCGGGGTCACCGTGACAAATCTGCTGACCCAGGGAGCCATTTCCCGATACATATCCAGATAATCCTTGTCCGCCATGACGCCTGTGAGGGCCGTAATGGGTCGGCCCGGCAGGTATTCCCGGATATTCCCTATGAGAGCCTCCATGCACTGGGGGTTGTGGCCTCCGTCAACCAGGAACACCGGGTCCCGGCGCAGAAGCTCAAAGCGCCCGGGCCATTGGGTATCCGCCAGTCCCCGGCGAAGCTGCTCTTCGGAGATCTGCCAGCCTTTTTCGTTCAGAACCTCCACGGTGGTCAGGACCACCGCCGCATTTTTCAGCTGATGATCTCCCAAAAGCGGCAGGAAGAGGTCCCGGCGGCTGCCGCAGCGGAACACCTGGCCGGAGAAGTCCTTTTTTTCTGCCGCCAGAGTTTCAAAATCCGCCCGGTGAAGCTTTGCCCCAACCTGGGCACAGCGGCTTTCAAATACCGCCTCCACACTTGGGCTTCCCCGGTAAATAACCGCATGGCAGCCTTCCTTGATAATGCCCGCCTTTGCTTCGGCGATTTTTTCCGGCGTGTCCCCCAGAAATTCCGTGTGGTCCAGGCCGATGTTGCAGATCACCGCCGCCTCCGGCGCGGGAATGGCGTTGGTGGCGTCCACAGCGCCGCCCATGCCCGTTTCCAGAACCACAATGCCGCACTTTTTTCTGGCGAAGAACTCCAGCGCCACTGCCGTCACCAATTCAAATTCTGTGGGCTTCTCATCCATCTGCTCCGCCAGAGGACCCACAAAGGAGACAACCTCCTCCAGCTCCGCCTCGGAGATCATCTTCCCGTCCAGCTGGATACGTTCCCGGAAGCAGGAGAGATAAGGCGACGTAAAAAGCCCGGTCTGATACCCTGCGGCGGTCATAATGGAGGCCAGCATGGCGGCAGTGGAGCCCTTGCCGTTGGTTCCTGCGATGTGGATGAATTTGAGGTTTTTCTCCGGATTTCCCATACGGCCCAGCAGGTCCCGGATGCGGCCCAGCCCCGGCACGGCGCCCTTTCGAAGGTAAGTGTGGATATAGTCGATTGCCCCGCAGGGATACACATCATTGGTTTTCTGCATAGCAAAAATCTTCCTTTCCGGGAAAACCGCCCCGGCTTATCACCGGGGCGGCTGGTGTTGCGATTTAGTTCACAGGATTGACCTGAATATTCAGAAGCTCGTAGGTCTTCTCCACCACGGTCATCTTCACTTCGGCGACCTTCACCATGGTGCCGTAGGGGTCCTTGCCGGGACCGCTCTTGGAGTAGCCCCACAGGGTGTCCATGCCGTACTTGGCGTCCGCAGCCATGCCTTCGGCCAGGGCCTCATCGTCCACGGTGTAAATCGACACGGTGTAGTCCGCATTCTTGCCGAAAAGCGGCCGGTAGGCGCTGTCCACAATGCCAACCACGGTCTCACCGTCCAGGCCAAGATCGCCGCTGGCCAGAGCCAGATCGGTCATGGCGTGGTTCACTTCCACCCGCTGCTCGGGAGAGTATCCGGCAGAGCGGGAGTTATTGCCATAGTAGTAGAAGAGGAAGCCGCCGGCCAGCACAATACCCACGCAAACCAGGGCCACCAGAACCTTTACTTCCTTGGCGGTGAATTTCATGTTCTCATTGGAGCAGTAGATAAGTCCCGCTCGTTTTGCCGCCGGCATCAGGGCCTGCAGCACCAGGGTCACCACCACGGATTCCAGAGGGAACATGCACAGGTTCTTGAAAATACGTGCCGGGGTCAGCAGGGCCATCATCCGGTCAATGGCCTGGTCCGCCATGCCCTGCCAAGCGTACATCCATCCAAAAATGGGGGTCTGCAGCACCACATTAACGCCCAGGCAGATGCAGAACCGGGCCAGCACCACCCGCAGCGGGGTCATATTTGCCCGATAGAGGAACAGGGCAAAAATCACCGTTCCGGCAATTTCCGTCAGGGTGAAGGGCGGGAAGAAGTCACCGGTGGGATACAGGAAGAAGCCCAGAACATCGGAGACAATGGCGCTGGGAACAGCCAGAATGGGCCCGTAAATCATGGCGCCCAGGGCAGTGGCCAGCATGGAGATGGGAATCGTCAGCTGATCCGTGCCAAGGGGAATGGCCAGGGGCTTCAGGACGATGCGAAGAGCCGTGAGCAGGGCGCAGGCCACCAGCATTTTGGTGTCCTTCACCTCGGCGGCGGCGTCACGCCAATAGGCTTTGCTGAAGGGATGGGGATAAAGGGCAGTGCTTTTCAGGGATGTTGACATTTAAAATTCCTCCTTTTTTGTGGCGACGACCTTGGCAAGTTCCAACGCCCCAAAGCCCATGAATGCAAAATTCCCCAACGGCAAATGCCGCTGGGGAGTAAGAGCAAACATACAAGCCTCGAAAGGGCAATGGCGCAAATACATCTGGCCGTTCACCCGACCGAGTATCGTTGCTACATAAAGGAGGGTAAGCCCCATTATGGCGCAGCGGGTGCGGATGCTTCATCGCAGATTCCGGGAAAGGCTTCCCAGAGTCCTTCGTCTGTCACACAACTCCCCATCTTGACAGCACTTCACGCGAAGCGTCCTACTCTGTTCGCAAGTAGTATACATCATCGCAGCGCAAATGTAAAGATGCAAATGATAAAAAAATACTTATTTGGTAGGCAGTGGAACCTTCTGGAAAATACTGACCCATCCCGTCGCAGAGTTTCCTGCTCCATAGGCCGAATTCGCTGGTATTCCCGGGTCCGTGAAGATTACAATGGGGACAAAACCTATCTAAGGAGGACGGGCTATGCAGTGTCAGAAGCTGAAAACCTATATGGAGACCGGACGGGTGGTGTTTCTTCCGGAGAATTCCATCCGGCCCAATCCCAGCCAGCCAAGAAAGGTCTTTGCGCCGGAAAGCCTGGACGAGCTGGCGGAGTCCATACGGCGTCACGGCATTCTCCAGCCCCTCTCTGTCCGCCGCCAGGGAAACGCCTACGAATTGATTGCCGGAGAGCGCCGTCTGCGCGCCGCACGGCTGGCAGGAGTCACCGACATTCCCTGCATTCTCATGGCCATGGACGATCAGGAATCCAGTCTGGCGGCTCTGATTGAAAATCTCCACCGTCAGGACCTGGACTATATTGAAGAGGCCCAGGGACTTTTCCGTCTCCAGCAGGAACAAGGCATGAGCCAGGAACAGATCGCGCGGCTCCTGGGGAAAAGCCAGAGCGCCGTGGCCAACAAGCTGCGGCTTTTGAAGCATTCCGAGAAGGTCTTAAATGCCCTTCGGGAAACGGATCTCACGGAACGCCACGCCAGGGCCCTTCTGAAACTTCCCAGTGAAGAGGAAACCCTTTCCGCCATCCAGGAGATTGCCCGTCAGGGCATGAGTGTGGCCAGGGCCGAAAACTATATTGATTCTCTCCTTGCAGCAAAGAAAGAGCGGGTATCCAGGGCCAACGTGGGAAGTTTTCTGAATAGTCTGACCCAGAACCTCCAAAAGATACAACGCTCCGGAATCCCCGCCATTTCCGAACGCAGGGAAACGGAAAGCCAGATTGTGCTGACCATTACCATTCCGAAATAAACAGCCAGCGTGACCATTTGGCCACGCTGGCTGTCTATTCACTTTTCACATTAGCAAAGAAAAAACCCCAACCGGAATGGTTGAGGTTTTTGTGTTGGCATTACCTATTTTCACGGCCAGTCACCCGGCA
>DSLFC04101__coassemble_319_pt1 | contig 44323 bp, 34 predicted proteins | sample DSLFC04101__metabat2_low_PE_021 | metagenome-assembled genome bin DSLFC04101 | reverse complement strand
TAGGGACGCAATAGAACGAAGCAACGCTGCTACGGCATCCAGATCCACGTCGGCGGGCAGTTTCAGTTCTGCTCCACGGTACCGGATTTGAAGCATATCCTCTGTTTGAGAAATCGGTTCCAACTGCACCAAATGTGGTGCGGCAGCCTCTGCCGCCTGACTGCGCATCTTCCGCAGCCAGTAGTAGAAGCTCTTCTCTGAAATACCACGCTGCCGACAAAACGCACGCTTGTCAGACCGCTGCTGTTACATTCCTGAATGAGCATTGCCCATTGCTGTGCTCGAAAGGCATCCCGTACCGCTAGCACGTCTCCCATTTGACACCATCCCTATCCGTTTTCTTGAAAAACTCACCGTCAGTTTTTCAAGTTTGGGACATTATCTCACAGTACGAAGTCAAATGCTAGGCGGGTGGTTATTGAGCACTTACAGATTTTTCCCTAATGGACCTTGGTAGTGTCAATAGTTTTGCGCAAATTGGTTTGCAGTCCCTGGCTGAATGAAGTCAGCCAGCAATGGAGGCATCCTCAATGGCAGCCTCCAGGTGCTTCATGTTCATGTACTTTTTGTTGCCCCACTGGGTACCGGCCACGTGGCGCAGCCGTGCACAGACCAGCATCAGAGCAGAGTTGCCGTCCGGGAAGCTGCCCACCACACGGGTTCGGCGACGGATCTCCCGGTTCAGTCTCTCAATGACATTGTTGGTGCGGATGCGGGTCCAGTGTTCACTGGGGAAATCACAGTACCGCTCGATAATAGCAGTTTCAAAGGATATCCCCTTGAGCTTGGGCACCTTGAGCGTGACATCCCCAGAAGTAGTAGTAAGATTACGGCTATAGTGGCCGCTCCGGTAGCCCTGGCGCTGTTCATTACGCTCGTATCGTGCCGCCTGAGTTAACTTCTCTGCTTCAGCCTCCAGTAGTTCATTAAGGGTTTCCTCTACGCTTCCGCGTACCAATTCTTTGATTTGACCCTTGATTACTTCCTCATTTAGCTGTACAATTTTCTCGGACATGGTTTGCTGTCTCCTTTCAGAATGGTGGTGTCGCAACTTCATTCTACCAGAGACCGGCAAGCCGTGTCTACTTTTTTGCCTTATTCAATTTTGCGCAACTTATTCTACCTATTACAATAAGTTTGGACAGGAACCCCGGACAGCCAGTCCGGTGTTCTTTCCGTCTCGTGCCTAAGCTACAATAAGAGGAGCAACTGGCTGACCAATTCTACCTTGGGTTTCTACACCCGCAGATAAGACTGTTAGCCATCCTCTTGTTGTAGCGTTCGATTTAAGCAGGTTGAGCCACCGAATGCCGGAGAGTTCGCGTCACACAATAGATTGAATCGGCAACGAGAAAAGATGGATTCCGGTTGCAAATTCTTTGTGTTGGAGGAATGTGAATGAACTGCGTTGGCATCGATGTTTCCAAAGGGAAAAGCATGATCGCCGTCATGCGGCCCTTCGGAGAGGTGGTGGTTTCACCCTTTGAAGTGCGACACACCGCCAATGAACTAAGCGAGCTGGCAGGACTGCTTAAAAGCCTGGACGGTGAGACACGTGTGGTGATGGAATCCACGGGTAATTACCACGCACCGATAGCCTGGCTGCTTCACGATGCGGGACTTTATGTCTCCGTAGTCAATGCAATGCTGGTACATGACTACGGGAACAACAGTTTAAGGCGGGGTAAGACCGATAAAAAAGACGCTGTGAAGCTGGCCAACTACGGCCTTGACCACTGGCTCACACTGCCGAGATATGTCCCGGAGGAAGATACCCGGTTCATGCTGAAGTCCTGCTCCCGGCAGTATCAGCAGTATTCAAAAGTACGAACCATGCTGAAGAACAACTTAATCTCCCTATTGGACACCACTTTCCCAGATGCAAACCGCCTGTTTACCAGTCCGTCCCGCGCCGATGGCAGTGAGAAGTGGGTGGACTTTGTAGCTACTTTTTGGCACTGCGAGTGCGTCTATGGTCTGTCCAAGAAGGCCTTTACCGTCAAATACCAGAAGTGGTGCAAAAAGCACAACTACAATTTCACCGAAGATAAGGCGCTGGATATTTACGCTTTCGCCTGTGGTCACTTCGGTGTCATGCCGAAAACGGATACGGCAAAGCTTTTAGTAGAACAGGCCGTTTCCCAACTCCGGGCAACCTCCACTGCGTTAGCTGCTCTCAAGCAGGAGATGCAGTCCCTAGCAGCTTCTCTGCCAGAGTATCCTGTGGTGATGGACATGTTTGGAGTTGGCCCCTCCCTCGGCCCCCAACTTATGGCCGAAATCGGCGATGTGCGCCGTTTTCATTCCAAGAAAGCGCTGGTGGCCTTTGCGGGTATTGACGCCCCACCTTACCAATCCGGACAGATAGATGTCCGTAGCCGCAGCATTTCCAAACGTGGATCTGCCTCGCTACGAAGGACGCTCTTTCTGGTGATGAACGTCATCCTGCAATGTGCTCCATTAGATGAGCCGGTCTACCAGTTCATGAACAAAAACGATCCGAAGGCAAGCCATACCGTGTCTACATGATGGCCTCCGCCAATAAGTTCCTGCGCATCTACTACGCTTCTGTGAAAGCCTACCTGGATTCCCTGCAACACGATTGATCTTCCTGCCTATACTGTCTGGTTGGCCGCCATTTTAATTTTGAAATGCGCAGCGGCTTAGATTGGTGCGCCCTTTTCCTTTGCTCATTCTTTTGAAAATTTTACTTGACTTTTATTAGCAGGTCTTATGGTCATGCTCTCCACCGGACAGCTCCGAGTGGCTCTGAAAGACAACAATAATGACATTTTGATCTGTACTGGGGGAGAAGAGCCGGGGCAGTGGCAGAGTACGGAGAATCTGCCCGAGGACATTACTGCCAGCGGCGGCGTGGAAGCCTTGGCCCTGTCTCCTGAGGGCAGCATCTTCTGCTCCACCGTACAGGAAATGGAAGACGGTACCTACCAGTACCACTTCTGGGTGATCGACGCCTCAGGAGCCTGCCGGGAAATTCCCATTACCTATCCGGACCTGGAAGCGGATGACGGATACCTGGTGTCGTCCTATGAATTTACTGACAGCGGACGGCTGTTTGTGGCGATGCAGGTTCAGGATGTCCGGGAGGTCAACTTGGAAACCGGAGAACTCAGCGAAAATCTCAATGACGTAGGTTTTGGCGTCTTGGATTTGGAGAGCGCTGGAGAGGACGTTTACCTGCTGGGATGGAGCCAAGCCGCTGTTTGGAATGAGGATAGTGGCTTCCAGCCGCTGACCGGGGTTCTGGAAGAGCAGGTTATCGCGTCCCTGAAGGCCACGGAAGGCACTTCTCCCGAGGTGACTTTCTGGAAAAATTCCCAGGGCTACCTGCTGTTTACCACCCATGAGGGGCTTTACAGCTATGTCCCCGACGGCAGCGTGACCGAGGAACTGGTGAGTGGCACCGGAACGTCCCTGGCGGACCCGGCTTTTTGTCCTACGGTCCTGACCGGCGGGGCAGATGACAGCTTCTATGTGCTGGGAACGCAGAATGGACAGCCTGCCCTGTACCGTTATGTTTATGACCCCAATGTACCTACCGAGCCCAGCACCCATCTGACGGTGTACAGCCTGTATCCCCAGGATACCCTGATGCAGCTCATTTCTCAGTATCAGAAAGCCCATCCGGATACGGCCGTAACCCTGGAAGTGGGTCTGACGGGAGAGGACGGCGTGACCGAGGCTGATGCCATCCGCACCCTGAATACCCGGATTCTGGCAGAGGACGGCCCGGACCTGATCTGCCTGGATGGATTCAACCTGAATACCTATCAGGAAAAGGGCTTGCTTGCGGATGTGACCCAGATTTTGGATCAGGGCGAGAAGACATTGGAGCAGGTGACCAAGTGCTACGCCGACGAGGGCAAGGTATCTATGGTGCCCACGGCCTTTGCCATTCCGGTGGTGTACGGCCTCGGAGAGATTATCTCCCAGATTCAGGACCTGGATTCCCTGATGACGGCAGCTGGTCTTGCAAAGGAAGCAAAACCGGAAGCCAACAGTGTCTTTAACGCCTGGATTCCTGAGATGTTTGCAGATATGTTCTACGACAGTTGTTCCGCCGCTTGGTTCCGGGAGGATGGAACCTTGGATGGAGAAGCTCTGACCCAGTATTACACCGCCATGCAGAATGTTTACGCGCTTGATGGTGCACATCAGGAAAAAATGCGGGAAATGCTGGAAAGCGAAGGCCGTTCCATGGAGGATATGGGCTATGTCCCCGGAGAGTATACCGGATTGGGTGGTTCCATCACGATGTTCTCCGCCAATTCCTGTCTGGATGCGGGAACTTTGGAGAGCATGGAAAGCTGGTCCTATGCTCTGGCCTAGGTCGAGGGCTTGGAAGGGTATCAGGTTTTGCCGCTTAACGCCCAGGCATCCAACGTGTTTTTGCCCCGGCGGGTTATGGGTATTCTGACCAGCAGCACCCAGCAGGAAGCGGCAGCCCAGTTCCTGGCCTTCCTTTTAAGTGAGGAGGCCCAGAGCAGCGCCCAGGGCTTCGGCTTCCCGGTGAACCAGGCTGCCTTTGATCGACAGATCACGGAGAACCGTACTTCGGATACGTCGGCTACCATGAGTGATGACGAGGGAAATATTGTGACCTTCAATTTCCACTATCCCGAAGCAGAACTGCGGCAGCAGTTTAAGACCTGGGCAGATCAGCTGACCACACCTGCCTCCACCGACCGGATTATCCGCAGCATGGTCATTGAGCAGGCCGCTGCCTGCCTCAACGGAGAGCTCACCCCACAGCAGGCTTCCGATGCAGCGCTGCAGGCGCTGAACCTGTACCTGACGGAGTAAAAGGACAGACATTTCCCGGGAAATTCCATTTGCTTATGTAAGACCTGTTTAAAGAAGCGCCCCTGCTTTCAGCCAAGGAAAGCAGGGGCGCTTTGCTGTCTGAACCAAAGACGCTGGCGGCCAGTCGAATTTTGTGCAGTATATACAATTCCGGCCTTTTTTTATGCTGCGTCACTGTGCTGCATATTGATTTTCTTACAGACAGCAGTTATAATAACGCTATCCTGGACGGCGGTGGGGAATTCTATGAAACAGGTATCGCTTTCGGCAGCCGGCTGTCAGAGGGTGAACCAGAACCGGGCTGACCAGGAGCTGACTGACATTTTACCATTCGCTTGGAACCAGCAAAGAAAAACAGGAGGCATTGACTCCGTCCCTCCTGAAAACGCATCGATTCAACCACCAAGGAGGTTATCATGGAAAACAAAGCTACAAGACAGTACGATGTGGTTGTCATTGGCGCCGGCAACGGCGGATTGACAGCCGCAATTCGCGTGCTCCAGGGCGGCTATTCCTGCCTGCTTCTGGAAAAGCACAACCTGCCCGGCGGATTTGCCACCAGCTTCAAGCGGGGACGGTTTGAGTTTGAAGCCAGCCTGCATGAGCTGAACGACTTCGGTTCCGCGGAGGCTCCCGGCGACATCCGCACCCTGTTCCGGGACCTGGGAGTGGAGGACAAGGTGGACTGGATCCGCATTCCAGAAGCCTACCATCTCATCACCACCGACAAGAAGTACGATTGCGAAATGCCCTTTGGTGTGGAAGCCTTTATTGACAAGATGGAAGCCTATGTCCCCGGCTCCAGGAAGTCCATGACAGCGTTCTTTGAGCTGTGCAACGAGGTCCGTGACGCCCAGACCTATTCCAACTCCGTCAACGGAAATACGGATTCCTCTTATATGAAATCCCATTTCCCCAACTTCGTGAAGGCTGGCAGCTACAGCGTCAATGAAGTTCTGGATTCTCTGAAAATGCCCCAGGCTGCCCGGGATATTCTCAACGCCTACTGGTGCTATCTGGGCGTGGACTGCGACCGGCTCAGCTTCCTGCACTACGGCTCCATGGTCATCCGCTATATCACCCGGGATGCCTGGATGCCCAGAATGCGCTCCCATGAAATCAGCCTGGCTCTGGAAAGCCGGATTCGGGAACTGGGAGGAGATGTGTGGTATCATTCCGAAGCATCCAAAATTCACACCGACGCAGCAGGGAAGATCACCGGTGTGGAGCTGAAGGACGGCACGGTGGTTGCCACCCATCATGTGATTGCCAACTGCTCTCCCCATCTGGTCTTCGGAAAAATGCTGCCGGCTTCCGCTGTCAGCGAGCAGGCCCTTCGGGCAACCAATGCCCGTGAGTTTTCCGGACGTGGCTTTTCCATGTTCCTGGGCCTCAACAAGTCTGCCGAAGAGCTGGGCATCAAGAGCCACAACTACTTCATCTATGACACTGCCGACTCTGCCAAGCAGTTTGACCTGATGCGGAAAGTGGATACCAACCATGTCCAGGCCACGGTATGTCTCAACAATGCGTTCCCGGAGTGCTCGCCCAAGGGAACCTGCATGATGTACTTTACCACCATGTTCATGTCCGACGACTGGGGCAATGTAACCGAAACAGACTATTTCAAAGCCAAAGACCGGGTTGCAGCGGATATGATCCAGGTATTTGAGCGGGAAACCGGCTGCAATCTCCACGACCACATTGAGGAAATCTGTGTTGCCAGCCCCACGACCTATGCCCGTTACTGCGGCCATCCCGAGGGCAGCATTTACGGCTACCTTACCGCAGACTGGGACAGCCTGATGCCCCGTCTGATGATGATGAAAGAGGATGCAAAGCTCTTCCCGGGCCTACGGTTTGCGGGAGGCTATGCCATGCGTTCCAGCGGATATTCCAGCGCCTATGTCTCCGGCGATATTTCCGGACGGCAGACCGTTGGCGACCTGAAAGCGGAGGTGAAGTAATATGAAATTCCAGAGACAGATCTTCGGATTTATGGATATGCTCCGGTTCAAGAAAATTGTGCCCAAGCGGCGGGAGGCCCTGGCAAACGGCGCCAACACGCCAATTCCTCAGGAATACCGGACCAATGTACTGGCGAAAAAGCTCCACCCGGGTTCCATGGAAGTGGAACTGACAGCCATCCGGGATTTGACGGACCGGATGAAGGAGTTTACCTTCCGCCGGGTGGATGGGGATGCGTTTCCTTTCTTCCGGGCGGGTCAGTATGCCTCTCTGCGTACCGCCGTTGGAGAGAGCCTGGTCAGCCGTCCTTACTCCATTTCTTCCAGTCCCCGGGAAGCCCTGGAGAATAAGCTGACCCTTGGCGTGGAAGATGCCGGATTCTTCTCTCACTATCTGAACACCCAGGCCAAAGTCGGCGATCGCTTTACCATGAGTGAGCCCAGCGGAGAATTCCACTATGAAACCCTCCGTGACAGCAAGCAGATTGTCTGCGTGGCCGGCGGCTCCGGCATTACGCCCTTCCTGTCCATGGCGAAAAGCATGGTGGATCAGGATGAGCCCTATGACATGATTCTCTTCTATGGCGCAAGAGATGAAGCACACATTGCCTATAAAGCAGAGCTGGATGCCCTGGCCCGGAAGGGATTGAAGGTCGTCTATGTCCTCAGCGATGAGAAAAAGCCCGGATATGAACAGGGGTTCATCTCTGCAGAGCTGATGGCGAAGTATGTGGATTTGAAGCAGGTGACATTCTTCCTCTGCGGTCCGGCGGCGATGTACGCCTTCCTGGAAAAGGAGCTGGCGCCCCTGAACCTGCCGGTGAAGGCTGTCCGCAAAGACGCTACCTGCTGCCTGGATTTGCCCATGGAAAATCCCCGGACCTTCCGTCTGACGGTACGGATTCGGGATCAGGTCAGCACCATTGACGCCAAGGAAAACGAAACCTTGCTTACGGCCATGGAGCGTGCCGGAATTCCTGCCCCCAACAAATGCCGGGCAGGCGGCTGCGGCTATTGCCACAGCAAGTGGATTTCCGGAGACTACCAGGTGGCGGATAAGCGAGATGGCCGCCGGGAAGCAGACCGGAAATTCGGCTGCATTCATCCCTGTGTCACCTATCCCATGAGTGACATGGAGATCGATGTACCTCCCGCGGAATAAATTTGGAAGAAAGCCTCGCAGAGTTTGCCGCCTGGGGCGGCAAAGAAAATGAAAACCGTTTTCTGCCGGGGCGCGTATCTGGCAGAAAACACTTCTCAGGCTCCAAGTGTGGAATTTGTCTCCCGTCAGGGGACAAATTATGCGCGCAGGAGACTGCAAAAAACCTGTCAAAAACCCCACAGGGGATTTTTAACAGTCCAAAGCCGGGCACATTTTTGTGCCCGGCTTTGACTATGATAGACCCTGCCAATCATTCCATGGACTCTGGATGCGATTTTTCATGCCATACCTTCTGGCTTGCACCGGATGTTCCTGCGATGACAGGCTTGGCTTTTTCCTTTCCGCTTTTGGCTTTGCCCTGAATCTGAGGAACAGGGGAGACATCATTTCTCGGACCACGGACGGCATCCGGGCGGCTCATGCCTTGTTTTGCCACAATAATCACCTCTGGGTTAGTATTCCACGCCGGGAACAAGTCATTCCCATGGGACAAAGAGCCGACTGCCAAATTGGTCAGGCAGTCGGTTCTTTTGCTTTTTTGGTTTCTCTTCAGCTTTTTTGTCCCAGATTCATTTCCGCCACCTGGCCCACCAGGATGATGGCTGGGGCGGTGACTTCCTTGGCGGCCCCGGCAATCTCTTTCAGAGGAGCCCGGACGGTTTTGGGGTTCAGGGAATTGCCGCCGGAGAGGACGGCACAGGGGGTCTGGGGGTCCTTTCCCGCCGCCATAAGGGTCTGGGCGATTTCCGGGAGCTTCGACAGGCCCATTAAAAACACCAGGGTCCCCGGAAGCTTTGCCAGTTCCGCAAGGTTTTCCGGCAAACCGTCGGGGGTGTCTGAAACATGGGCTGTGACGATATGTACGCCCTGGCTCTTTCCCCGATGGGTCACCGGGATGCCCGATTCCGCCGGGATGCCGAAGGCCGAGGGGATACCGGGGATTTCCGTGCAGGGGACGCCTGCCGCATCCAGGGCCAGCATTTCCTCACCGCCCCGACCGAAGAGATAGGGGTCCCCGCCTTTCAGCCGGACCACATCCAGACCGGACTGCGCCAGCTCAATCAGCTTTCGGTTGATCTCCTCCTGGGGGGCGGAGTGGGCGCCAAGGCGCTTTCCCATGTAAATCCGTTGGGCGGATTCCGGTGCAGCGTCCAGAAGGGCCGGGTCGATGAGATCGTCGTAGACCACCGCCTGGCACCGTTTCAGGGCCCGGAGGCCCCGGACCGTAATCAGATCCGCCTTGCCGCAGCCGGCTCCCACCAGGGTCACGCGACCAAGGGGACGACCATTCAGAATGGCCAGCTTTTCATTCTCCCTCAGGGGGCGGCCTTTTTCCAGACAGGCATCCGCCAGCTCCCGCAGAACGGCGGCCCGGCGGGCCTGGTCCGGGACGGTTTCTTTCAGCGCCTGCCGTGCGTCTTCCAGCCAGGCCAGAACCTCTCCCAGATTTTCGGGAATCTGGGCCTGCCATTCTTCTTTATAATGGGCCGCCACCGTGGGGCTGCACCCTCCGGTGCAAATCCCCGCCGAGAAGTCCCCCTGCCGAACCAGGGCAGGGAAGAGGAAGGAGCAATTTGCGGGACTGTCCACTACGTTCACGGGAATTCGGCGCTTTTTGCACAGACGAGAGAGGTTTTCGTTGAACTTACTGTCATCCGTGGCGGCGATGACCATGGCCGGACGGGGATACAGGTCCCACAGGCGAAAGCGCCGACGAATGGCTGTGACTTCCGACAGAGCCAGGATGCTTTCGCAGATTTCCGGAGCCACTACGGTGATTTTGGGGCCATAGGGCAGGAGCTTGCAAACCTTTCGCTCCGCGACTCTGCCGCCGCCGACTACCAGAACATTTTGGTTTTCCAAATCCAGGAATATGGGAAAATTGGGCATGATTACCCCTCCTTTTTCACGCAATAATACTGTGTCCCATGGGGTGTATGAACCTGGCACACTTGGACGCCGAACACTTTGTCCAGCACGCCGCTTTCATAGACTGTCTCCGACGTGCCCCACTGGGCCAGCGTTCCCTGGTGGAACACAGCAACCCGGTCGGCGCCCCGCAGGGCCATAGGAATGTCGTGAAGCACCAGCACCACAGCCTTCCCGGCGTCTGCCAACGCCCTGGCGGTGTCCATGATCTGAAGCTGACGGTGGATGTCCAGATACGTGGTGGGTTCGTCCATGAAAACCGTCTGGGTGTCCTGGGCCAGGGCCATGGCAAGGTACACCCCCTGCCGTTCTCCGCCGCTGAGGGACATGACGTTGGTATTTTCATGAGGGCGGCTTCCGGTTCTGTCCATGGCATTTCTCGCTATGGCGAGGTCTCCTTCGGTATAGCGCCGAGGGTAGGACAGATAGGGAAAGCGCCCGTGGAGCACCATCCGCAGGGCCAGGATGGAGGGTGTGTTTCGGCTCTGGGTGAGAAAGGCAGCCTTCCGGGCAATATCCCGGGGCTTCATGGTGCGGATGTCCACGCCGTCATAGAGAACCTTTCCGTCGGAGAACGGAAGAAGGCCCAGGGCCGTTTTTAAAAATGTGGATTTTCCGCTTCCGTTTGGACCCAGGAGCACCGTCACCTGGCCTGGGGAAAAACCCATGGATATGCCTTTGATAACGGTCTTTCCGGCATACCCTGCGGATACATTCCAGGCTTCAATCATACTTTGCCCCCTTTCTTCCGGAGCAGTAGCCACAGGAAGAACGGCGCGCCGATGAATGCCAGCACAATACCTACGGGAATCTCAAAGGGGGCAAACAGTACCCGGGACAGGAGGTCGCAGATTGTCAGAAACGATGCGCCGCCCAGCATAGAACCAAGCAGCAAAGGGAAACTCTCGCTTCCCAGGATGCGGCGGACGGCGTGGGGAACCACCAGGCCAACAAAGCCCAGAAGTCCCGAAAAGCTCACCGCAGCCCCGGCCAGGGCCGCAGCCAGGGCAAGAAGCAGAAACCGCACGGAGCGCACGGAAAGACCAAGGCTCTGGGCCACATCGCTTCCCAGGGACAGGATGTCCAGTTCCTGGGACAGGGACAGAGTGAGGACCAGGCTTATCAAAATCATTCCCGCCGCCGGGGCCAGCCGGGTCATGGTGACCCCGGAAAAGCCGCCGATGCGAAAATCGGAAACTCCGTTGAGCGCATCGGGGACCAGAGTTACCAGGGCGTCAATGCCCGCAGAGAAGAGATTCGAGACCACCACGCCGGCTAAGACCACGGTCATGCGGGAAGCCCCTGTGCTTTGGGCCAGGCTCAGAATCAGCAGTGCCCCCAGAAGGGCTCCTAAAAAGGCTGCCAGCGGTGCAAATTGCTGGGCCGTGGGGCCAATGGCGCAGACCAGGGCCGCCGCCAATCCGGCGCTGGAATTGACGCCGATGATGCTGGGAGACGCCAGGGGGTTATAGAGCACCGTTTGGATTACGGCTCCGGACACTGCCAAGGCTGCCCCTGCCAGCATTGCGGCGCAGGTGCGGGGCAGACGGGTGAAACGGACGATGCGTGCGGCGGTGGAACCGGAGTACCCGCCGAAAAGGGTGCGGACCACCTCTTCCAGGGGCACTTTTACCGACCCAACGCAGAGGCTCAGTATCGCCGACAGCAGAAGCAAAAAGGTCAGTGTGCCCCAAATCAGGGCCTTACTTTTCCGGGTACAGGATATCTGCAAGCTTTTCATAGGCCTCTCCCCATCTTCCGTTGGGCTTCATGTTGTAAAGATTCTGGTCCATATTGTAAAAACGGCCTTCCTTTACAGCGGTGAGGGTGTTCCAGGCGGGATTTTTCAGCAGGGTGGTATCCAGCAGAGCCTGGGCGGAGGTGGGGTCCGAACCCTGGACCACGGTGAAGATATAGTCCGGGTCCGCCGCCAGAATGGCCTCCATGGAGAGGTTTTCCAGCAGGCTTTCGTCCTGGTCTGCAATGTTTACGCAGTCCAATGCCGCCAGCATCTCTCCCAGAACGCTTCCCTTGCTGTTTTTCACCTTGCAGGTGGTTCCTGTGGCGCGGACATAGAGGACCGTGGGACGGCTCCCGTCGGCACGGGCGATGGCAGCGTCTACCTGCTTTCCGACTTCCACACCGTAGGTTTCGTAATTTTCCGGATGTCCCGTGATTTCTGTACAGGTTTTCAGCATCCGCTGGAAGTCCTCAAAGTTGTTGACGGAGAAGTAGGCGACGTTCAGACCCATTTCTGTGAGTACCGGCTCCAGTTCCGGACTGCTGTCCGTTCCGCAGCTGGCCAGAATCAGGTCCGGCTCACAGGCAATGAGCTGCTCCAGATTCAGATTTTTAGAGTCGCCCAGATCCACCACGTCTTCCTTCAGGGGCAGGTCGAAGTATTTCCAGGTGGAGCTGGTGGTAGCGACTATGGTGTCCGCGCCGCCTGCCAGGCACCAGATATCCGCAAAACTGGCGGTGATACAGACCACCCTCTGGGGGTTTTCCACCGTGACCTCCCGGCCCAGGTCATCGGTAAAGCAGATTTCCTCGCCGGAAAGGGCCGGTGTGCTGCTTGCCTGTCCGCAGGCGGACAGCATCAGGCAAAATGCCAAAAGTACAAAAATTCGTCTCAACATATTCCCTCCAAAAAACATAAAAAAATCGGGTCGCTGACGAAAATGGGCATAAATTCCCTATCCTAAAGAAGATAGAAGAATCTTTCAAAGCCCTGCATCGTCTGTTGCGATCCGGCAGATTCCTATTGATTTTATCACAAAACTTTGCTATAATCAACACAAAAATCAGGGAATTTCCCCGAAAAATAAGGAGTGAACCCCGTGAAATATGTTATTCTTGGCGGCGTTGCCGCCGGGACCAAGGCTGCGGCGAAGATTATGCGCCAGGACCGCAGCACTGAGGTCTGCATCTACACAAAAGGAACGGACATTTCCTACGCCGGGTGCGGCCTGCCCTACTATGTCGGCGGGAGCATCGAGACCAGAGAGGAACTCATCGTCAATACTCCCGCGAAATTCTCCGCCCTGACCGGGGCTAAGGTCTATACCCAGATGGAGGCCGTGGCTGTGGACACGGCGGCAAAGACCGTTGCCTTCGCAAATGGGGAAAGTGTTCCCTATGACAAGCTGATTATCGCCACAGGCGCCTATCCCTTTGTCCCCAAGGCGCCCGGTGTGGACCTGCCCGGTGTCTATACCATGCGGACCCCCGACGACGCTATTGGTCTGCGGAGCTATGTGGAAGAGAACCACTGCCGCAGCGCCGTAGTGGTGGGCGGCGGCTTTATCGGCCTGGAAATTGCTGAAAACCTCATGGGTGCGGGCCTCACCGTCACCGTGGTGGACATGGCAAGCCAGGTTATGCCGAACCTCTTTGATGCCGACATGGCGGACTATATCCGCCGTCAGCTCCAGGGCAGAGGCCTTCGCATTGTCACGGGAGCTGCCCTGGAAGCGGTGCTGGGCGAAAACAAGGCCACCGGAGTTCAGACCAGCGTGGGTACCTTCCGCGGCGACGCCGTGGTTGTCGCCATCGGCGTCCGGCCTGCCACGGAGTTCCTGAAAGACTCCGGCATCGAGATGAACCGGGGCACCATTCTGGTGGACAAGTTCCAGCAGACCAATGTGCCTGACGTGTATGCCGTAGGCGACTGCGCCCAGGTGACCAACCGCATCACCGGCAAGGGCCAGTGGTCCGCCATGGGCTCCACCGCCAACATCACAGGACGCTGCCTGGCCAAAAACCTCACCGGCGTTTCCGCGCCCTACGGCGGGTGCCTGGGCACAGGCGTTGTAAAGCTGGCCTCCGACCTGAACGCAGGCCGCACCGGCCTCACGGAAGCCCAGGCCAAGGACGCAGGCTACGACGTGATTTCCGTCACCTGCGTCACCGACGATAAGGCCCACTACTATCCCGGCGCCGGAAGCTTCGTCACCAAGCTCATTGCGGACCGGGAAAGCCATGGGCTTCTGGGCGTCCAGGTGGTTGGCCCCGGCAGCGTGGACAAAATGGTGGACATCTGCGTCACCGGAATTTCCCTGGGCGCCAAGGTGGAAGACTTCGCCACTTTGGACTTCGCTTACGCCCCGCCCTTCTCCACTGCCATTCACCCCTTCAGCCAGGCCTGCGGCGTTTTGGAGAACAAAATGCTGGGCATCCTGGAGAGCTTTACTCCTGGGGAATATGCCGCCGGGGCCGCTCGGGGATATCAGGTTATCGATGTGCAGCCTGCTGCCTCCATTCCCGGAGCCACCTGGGTGGACCTTACGAAGGTCACAGGACCAATGGAGGGAATTGACAAGGATGCGAAGCTCTTGCTGGTCTGCACCAAGGGCAAGCGGGGCTACTTCCTGCAAAATCGCCTGAAGGCCTATGGCTATACCAACACCCGGGTGCTGGAAGGCGGCGTGTTCGTGAATAACGTCAAGGTCCCCCGGACCGAGGGCAAGCTCAGCACCACAGAAATCAAGCGGGTGAAGGGGCTGGGCTGTCTCCAGGATAAGCGCTACGACGATATTTTCAACGTTCGGGTCATTACCTGCAACGGCAAGATCACCGCGGACGAACACCGGGCCATCGCCGATGCCTCGGAGAAATTCGGCTCCGGCGCTGTGACCATGACCTCCCGGCTGACCATGGAAATTCAGGGTGTGCCCTATGACAATATTGAGCCCCTCATCGCCTTCCTGGGCGAGCGCGGCCTGATTACCGGCGGTACCGGAAGCCTGGTGCGGCCTGTGGTCTCCTGCAAAGGTACCACCTGCCAGTACGGCCTCATCGACACCTTCGACCTCAGCGAAAAGATTCATGAGCGGTTCTACCTGGGCTACCACGGCGTGACGCTGCCCCACAAGTTCAAAATTGCCGTGGGCGGCTGTCCCAACAACTGCGTGAAGCCCAACCTGAACGACCTGGGCATCGTGGGTCAGCGGGTTCCCATGGTGGATTACGCAAAATGCCGGGGCTGTAAGGTCTGCCAGGTGGAGAATAACTGCCCCATCAAGGTTGCGAAAGTTGTGGATGGCAAAATCCACATCGATCCCAACGAGTGCAACAACTGCGGCCGCTGTAAGGGAAGATGCCCCTTCGGCGCTCTGACGGAATACCAGAACGGCTACCGTATCTATATCGGCGGCCGCTGGGGCAAGAAGGTGGCCCACGGCGTGCCTCTGACCAAGATCTTCACCAGTGAGGAAGAGGTTTTGGCCGTCGTTGAAAAGGCCATTCTCCTCTTCCGGGACGAAGGCATTTCCGGCGAGCGGTTTGCAGACACCGTAAACCGCCTGGGCTTTGACTATGTCAACGAAAAGCTCATCAGCGGCAGCATCAACAAGGAAGAGGTCCTGGGCAAGATTGTCAAAGGCGGCGCTACCTGCTGACAGGAACGCAGTGCAGGACGGTGCGAAATCTTAGGACCACGGAATCCGGTATTTGACCTGCCTTCATCGGAAATTTCATATGTTACAGAAGAAGCCCTTCCAGCCTTTGCGGTAATGGAAGGGCTTTTTCTGAAAAATAATGCTTTTCCTCTTGTAAGTTTCCGGGTTATATGATAAACTAAATTGATTTGAAAACCCAATTTTGGAGGAGCTTATGGGATTTCCAACGTAGCCTCTATATAAGGTTTGAAACAGCAAAAATCTTTATGGAGGAAAGATATGTCTAATTTAGTAGAAGAAATCAGCCGCCGCCGGACCTTTGCCATCATCTCCCACCCCGACGCCGGTAAAACCACCCTGACTGAAAAATTCCTGCTTTACGGCGGCGCCATTGCCCAGGCAGGCGTGGTCAAGGGAAAGAAAAATTCCCGGGCTGCCACCTCCGACTGGATGGAGATTGAAAAACAGCGTGGTATTTCCGTCACGTCTTCTGTTATGCAGTTCCAGTACGAGGGCTTCTGCATCAACATTCTGGATACGCCCGGCCACCAGGACTTCTCTGAGGATACCTACCGGACCCTTATGGCCGCCGACTCCGCCGTCATGGTCATTGACGGCGCCAAAGGCGTTGAGCCCCAGACCCGGAAGCTTTTCAAGGTCTGCGCCATGCGGCATATCCCTATTTTCACCTTTGTGAACAAAATGGACCGGGAGAGCAAGGACCCCTTCGATCTTCTGGACGAGGTGGAGCGGGAACTTGGCATCGAAACCTATGCCATGAACTGGCCCATCGGTTCCGGCAAGGACTTCCAGGGCGTCTACGACCGGGAGCATGGGAGCCTGCTGTTTTTCTCCGGCGTTTCCGGCAAAAAGCGGGCTGACAAGCAGGAAGTGGACCTCTACGACCCTGTGGTGGCGGAGCTTCTGGATTCCCAGCAGAAACATCAGCAGCTGATTGACGACGTGGAGCTTCTCTCCGCCGGACGGGAGATGGACCTGGAGGCCGTTCAGGCGGGCCAGCTGTCGCCGGTGTTCTTTGGCTCGGCGCTGACGAACTTCGGCATCGAGCCCTTCCTGGAAGCCTTCCTGAAGCTGACCCCGCCGCCGCTGCCCAGAGTTGCCGACTGCGGGACCATTGACACCTTCAGCCCAGACTTCTCCGCCTTTGTGTTCAAAATTCAGGCAAATATGAACAAGGCCCATCGGGACAGACTGGCATTTATGCGAATTTGCTCCGGCAAGTTCCAGCGGGACGCAGAATACTACCACGTCCAGGGCGGCCGGAAAATGCGCCTGAGCCAGCCCCAGCAGCTCATGGCTGCGGAACGGGAAATCGTGGACGAGGCCTACGCCGGTGACGTTATCGGCGTCTTCGACCCGGGCATCTTCTCCATCGGCGACACCATTACCACCCCGGGAAAGAAGTTCCGGTATTCCGGCATCCCAACCTTTGCCCCGGAGCACTTCTGCCGGGTCTCCGCCAAGGACTCCATGAAGCGCAAGCAGTTTGTCAAGGGAACCGAGCAGATTGCCCAGGAGGGCGCCATTCAGATTTTCAAGGTTCCCAATTCCGGTATGGAAGAGGTTATCGTAGGCGTGGTGGGCACCCTGCAGTTTGACGTGTTCCAGTACCGCATGAAAAACGAGTACGGTGTGGACCTGCGGATGGAAATGCTTCCCTATGAGGAAATTCGCCTGATTGACGCCTACCCGGGAGAACTGGGAGACATGAATCTGGGCTCCGACGCGGAGCTTTTGGAGGACTATCGTGGCCGGAGCCTGCTGGTATTCAGCTCCTACTGGGCCATCGACTTCACCTGCCGGAAGAACCCCGGCCTGCAGCTCAAGGAAATTGTGGTTGCAGAAGGATAATATCATACGGGCCGCTGCTGAGGCAGCGGCCTTTTTCCATTCTGTAGGGGAGGGATTAGTTCCTCCCTTAATCATTTTTGCCTTCATTTCTTTCGGTAACGTTTCGGTAATGCTTTTCCCTTTTTTGTATGCTAAAATGTAGAAAAATCCAAAAGGAAGTGATTTTATGGCAGCCAACCGAATCCTCATTGTGGAAGACGATGCCGCCATCGCCGACACCATCGCCCTGAACCTGCGCTATGCAGGCTACGAATACCGCCTGTTCCGGGATGGACTTTCCGCCGCCCAGGCCCTGTGGGATGACGAAGCCTTTGATTTGGCATTGCTCGACATCATGCTTCCGGGGCTGGATGGGTTTGATCTGCTCCCGCTTATGGAAAAACGCAATATTCCCGTGATTTACATGACGGCGAAAACCGATTCCGAGTCCGAAGTGCGTCTGCTTCGCCAGGGCGCCGAGGACTATCTGGTGAAACCCTTTGAGGTGGTTACCCTGCTTGTCCGCATGGAGAAGGTGCTGCAGCGCACCGGACGACTCAATCCCATATACCACTTCCGGGATTTCACCCTGGACGCCGAAAACCGGAGCCTTACCAAGGCCGGGGAGCCCATTGAGCTGACACCGCTGGAATTTGACGTGCTGAAAGTGCTTATGAAAAACAAAAACCGCACCGTCTCCCGGGACCGTCTGCTGAACGAAGTCTGGGGCGAAGATTACTTCGGCGACACCCGCACCGTGGACGTGCGTATTGCGAACATCCGCAAAAAGCTGGGCCTCACAGATGAGATTCGGGCCATTTCCAAAACGGGCTACCGACTGGAGGAGCGGAAAAAATGAAGTTAGGAAAGAAAATTTCCTTGATTTGCGGAGCAGTGCTGATTTGCGCCGTGGCCATATGCTCCCTTTTGCAGCTTATGTGGACCCAGAAACGCTTGGAGGCCCAGACCTTGGACCATTTCTATGGTACCGAGCGCACCCAATATCCGAAGGAGGGTAAGCTGGTTTGGACCGACCCCAACGCGCGCTCCGACGCGCTAATCCACCTGACTATCAATGCCATGGACGGCACCATCCTGGACCGGGCACTGGGCTACTAAATTAAAAAGGGTGCGGCTGTCCGCACCCTTTTTAAGCTGCTGTTCGCCGCAATTCAGCAGGGGAGAGGCAAGCCTCTCCCCTACAGAAGGGCGCCGGAAAATGCTTGCAATTCCTTTTTCCTCTCTGTATAATATAGGGACAGAAAAAGGAGGCTAATGAATGAAAGCCTTACAGCATTTTTTAACCATTACAAAGCACCGCTTTTTGGTCTGCGCCGGATGCTTCCGGGTGGGCCTGATAGCCCAGGGCCTTACCCATGATTTGTCGAAATACTCCCCTACGGAGTTTCTGGCGGGGGCCAAATATTACCAGGGCAGCCGGAGCCCCAACGCCGCCGAGCGGGAGGATAAGGGCTACAGCGAGGCCTGGATGCACCACAAGGGTAGAAACCGCCATCATTACGAATACTGGACCGACATGAACCGGCAGACCCGGACCTATGAGCCCATCGCCATGCCGCGAAAATACTTCGTGGAAATGATCATGGACCGCCGTGCCGCCTGCATGACCTACCAGGGAAAAGCTTACCGGGACGATTCCCCCCTGATTTATTTTGAAGAAAGCCGTGAAAAGGATCTGATGCACCCGGAGACCCGGCGGGAACTGAGCTACGTTCTCACCATGCTGGCGGAAAAGGGTGAAAAAGAGACGTTCCGGTATCTGAAAGAGGAAGTTCTGAAGGGTCACCCGTGGCCATGGGAGGAAAATACATGAACGCCGTAAAAATTACCATTCCATCCAATGTCTACCATCTGGACCAGATTATCACGGGCTTTCTCTGCCTCAAGGACCAGGGCTGGGACGTGCAGATTGAAAACCGCTCCAAGGATGCGGGGAACCCTTTTTATGGACTTCCGGTTTTGCAGGCGGAATATCAGGGAAAGAAGCTCATCTATGACCTCTGGGATGGTTATCAGAACCCGGAGGATATGAGAAGAGCCCTGGCCTGGGCGGATGTGTACTTTAAGCGGAGTTTTTCCGAAGAAAAGAATCGGAGGCTGTTCCCGGAATTTTCCGAGAAAATGCGCCCTCTGGGCCTTAACTACCATGTGACACGGCAGGACGACCCCATCAACGAGCCCCGCTGGCTGGCTGCGGTCAAAACCCTCACAGGCCGCTCCACCCTGCGGTATTTTACCCAGGAGGTCTTTGAGGAGACACCCAAAAAGTGCGAAGGAGAGCCAAAAATCCTGTTTTTGGCCCAGTTCTGGGACGACAATGAGCCGGGGCTGGACCCGCAATCCCGCCAGGAGCGGCGGGAAATCAACGCCATGCGAATGACCATCGCTCACGCCCTTCGGGAGCGGTTTGGGCATAACTTCATCGGGGGCCTCACGGACACACCCCTGGCCCGGAAACTTGCCCCGGAGCTGGTGCTTCCAAAGAAGGCCACGGCCCGGAAAGCCTATATCGAAAGAATGCACTCTGCCGATATCTGCATCGGCACCATGGGCCTCTATGAGAGCATTGGCTGGAAAACCGCCGAGTACGTGGCGGCGGCAAAGGCCATTGTCAACGAGCGGCTCCGCTATGAAGTTCCCGGAGATTTCCGGGAGGGCATAAATTATCTCCCGTTTACAACGGCAGGGGAGTGCATCGACGCCGTGGAGGCGCTGGTCCGGGACCCGGAGAGGCTGTACGCCATGAAAAAAGCCAATGCCCGATATTATCAGAAGTTCCTGAAACCGGATGTTTTGGTGAAAAATACCCTGGATCAGCTCTGACTTTGAAAGTTTAACCGCACCCCTTTTTGGGGTGCGGTTTAGACTGTCAAAAATCCCCTGCGGGGCTTTTTGACAGGTGTTTTGCAGTCTCCTGCGCGCACTCCTTGTGCGCCGCAGCGCACAACTCGCACACTTGGAGCCTGAGAAGTGTTTTCTGCCAGGTACACGCCCCGGCAGAAAACCCATTGAATTTTATTTGCCGCACAGGCGGCAAACTCTGCGAGGCTTTTGCCGCACCCCCAAAAGGGGGTGCGGTTATTTTGTCAGCCCAGAAGCTCAGACAGGGGCTTCATGCCCTGGTCGGTTTCGGAGTATTTCGCCAGGATTGCCTGGGCTTCGGCCTCGGAAATGGGCTCGCCGTAAAGTGTCTTTGTCCAGGTGGCGGTATCCTTGTGGAACCAAAGAAGGTCTAACGTGGTTTTCTCAAAACCGTCATAGCGGAAGAAGGAATAGCGCTCTGCTTCCACGCCGGGGTCCATGAAATACACAGATTTGGCCATGAGAACGCCGTCCTGACAGAAGGTGAAATCGCTGACAAAGAGGGGCTGCACCTGACCGTAGCGATAGGTCATGGCGATCCAGAACCGGGTTCCATCGCCGCTGAGAAGCAGGTCCTCCACGCCGTCGCCATTGATATCCTGGATGCGATAGTGGGTGTGGTGCCCATCGTCGGAAATGGACTCCCGGTACTTCTGGAGCAGGCCATCGCCGCTGAGCTTCTCATCCTTCTGCCGCAGATAGTCGCCCAGGGCCATTCCGTTATCCAGGGTATAGTCCATAATGGGATACCAGTCAAGCTGAATGGGAGGATAGCTTGCAATCATTGCCTCGGCATCGGCCTGGGAAATGGGCTCTTCGGTTCCGACATCCGTGCGTTTTTCCCAGTTCTTGCCCTCTCGAATGATTTGCACAATGTGGTTTCCGGGATAGCAGGCCTGGTCATAATAGTTGCCGCCGGCAGGCTCGTAGAAATTGTACCACTCAGAATCCTCATCGGGGAAGGTGACGTGTTCTCCAACGCCGCCGGTTTCGCAGAGAAACATTTGGCCCATGCCTTGGTTCTGTACGGTGCCGTCATCCATCAGGAACAGAGCCTCGTCAATGAGACCATGGCGGCTAATCAGCAGTTCATCCTTTTCATCGCCGTTCAGGTCAAAGTAGGTGTACTGAACATCCGGTTCTTCCCGGATAATCAGACTCTCCACGTATTCGGAATATCCCTGATAGGTGGGGAATTCCGGCTGCTTGGCATTTTCGGCCTCCTCGGCTGCCTGCAGCTTTGCCTCGAAGTCTCCCCGGTCCACATTCTTTGGCTTTACGTCATAGCGGAAGCTGTCGGCGATTTGCTCCATGTCCTTCTTGGTGATGATCTCCTCGGGCTTTGGATACTGACTGCCGGACAGGTTGCCGTTAATGACGAAATCCACTATGGCATCGTCCTGCTCCGAGAAAATGTGTCCGGTGCCCTTGGCGTCCAGGGTTAAAAGCAGGTGAGAGCCATCGGAGGCCTGATAGTCCCACTGTTCCACCGCATTCAGGTCAACGCCCGTGGGGGACGAAAAGGCAGGGTAGAAGTAGTCCTTCTGGCAGTAGTAATAGGTAGCAGTAATGCCGCCGGGGTAGGTGCCACAGCTTAGGTCCATTTCCATTTTGAAATTGCTGGGCAGATAGAAAACGCCGGACATATGCTTGATTTGGTAATTTCCACCCTCTCTCTGCAAAGACCCAATGCCCGTCTCCTGCAGGAAGATGTCTGCCTGATATCGCTGGATCAGAAGGTAGGTGTCCAGAAGCTTTAGGTTATACTTGTCCGCCAGCTCGTTGACTTTCTCCACCATCTCCTGGGTGTAGCAGCCGTAGGTGAACTCGTACTGGTCGGGGATGCTGCCCGGGTTTGCCTCGTCGGTCATGAGCTTGCCGTCCGGGTCATAGCTTTCCTGAAAGGCGGCCCATTCTGCCATGGCCTTTACAAGGGGCGCATCGCTGCGGCCCCGGAAGGTCACAAGCTCCCGTTCCTTTTCCACCGGATCAATTCGCTTTCCGTTTTCATCAAATTCCTGTACGTAAGTCTCCTGCCCAATGGACATATCCTGGAGCCGCAGAACGTAGACCACGGCACAGCCCACCAGCAGGAACATGAGGGAGATTACAGCCGCCAGAAAAAAGATTTTTTTCATAGGCACAGCCTTTCTTGCTGGTTTTCCCTGCCGGAATTCTCCGGCAGAGACCACAAAATTGTCCTTTACGCCTTCCAAGGCGTTTAAAATATCCATTCCTTTCATAGATATCCCTCCTGTGTTAATACCTTCCGGAGCCTTCCCCGGATTCTCAGAAGCATGGATGCCACTTTGCTGCGGCTGAAGCCTGTATGCGCCGCAATGGTGTCGATGGGGTCTAAGTACCAATAGCGGCTTAAAAATACGTTTCGCTCAACGTCCGGCAGGGACTGCAGAAACTGGTTTAAAATCCGCACCAGTTCCTTCTGTTCCAGGGCTTCCTCGGCGCCGCCTGCGCCGATGCAGTTATCCAGTTCCTCCAAGGCCAGAACGATTTCTCCGCCGCCCCGTTTTTTGGCGCTGCTTTTTCGCCAGTGGTCGATGGAAATGTGACGGGTGAGCTTGGCGAGAAACGCGCTCAAAATATCGGGCCGCTTCGGCGGAATGGCGTTCCAGGCTGCCATATACGTATCGCTGACAGATTCCTCGGAATCTTCCCGATTGCCCAGGATATTGTAGGCAATGGTGTAGCAGTAGCCGCCGTATTTCCGGTCTGTCTCTGTGATTGCCTGCTCGGACCTATGAAAATACAGGTCCAGGATGTTTTGGTCCTCCAAGAAAACCACCTCCATGTGTGTTATTGTATCGTAACCGGTTTCACTTGTATAGGCGCAAAGAACCGGGAAATATTGCATCTCATTGCAAAAAAATACAGAAAAATTTTGCCATGGAGGAAACGGCGATACACAGCAGCATTCCAACGGCGGTGGGGATGACGGCGGCAAGAATGGTCCATTTGAGGCTTTTTGTCTCCTTTCGTATGGTGAGAAGGGTGGTGGAGCAGGGCCAGTGGTTCAAAAAGAACAGCATGACGCACACCGCTGTGACCCAGGTCCAGCCTTTTGCGGTGAGAAGCGCCTGCATCTCGGATAGATTGGCAGGCGGAGGCAAGGTCCCTTGCCCCAGGTAGCTCATGAGAAGAATGGGAATCACAATTTCATTGGCGGGGAAGCCCAGCAGGAATGCCGTGAGAATTTCCCCATCCATGCCCATGAGTTTTCCCAGAGGGTCCAGAAAGGCGGCGCAGCGGCCCAGTATGCTGATGCCGCCGATCTGTACGTTAGCAAGAATCCAGATCAGCGCCCCTGCCGGAGCCGCCACCGCGGCGGCTCTTCCCAGCAGGAACAGAGTCCGGTCCAGAACGGAGCGGACAATGACCTTCCCCACCTGCGGCGTCCGGTAGGGTGGAAGCTCCAGGGTGAAGGAGGAGGGGACGCCCTTTAAGATGGTCCGGGAAAGAAGCTTCGTTACAGCGAAGGTGGTTCCCACACCCAGCAGGATTGTGGCCGTCAGCAAAAGTGCGGGAAAAACCCCGGCAAAGGGGCCGCCCACTGCAAAAAACATGGCGAGTATGGCAATGAGGGCGGGAAAACGGCCGTTGCAGGGGACGAAATTGTTGGTTAAAATGGCGAGAAGCCGCTCCCGGGGGGAGTCGATGATGCGGCAGCCCACCACTCCGGCGGCGTTGCATCCGAAGCCCATGCACATGGTGAGGGCCTGCTTGCCGCAGGCGCTGCAGCGCTGAAAGACGCCGTCCAGGTTGTAGGCCACTCTGGGGAGATAGCCGGAATCCTCCAACAAGGTGAACAGCGGAAAGAAAATCGCCATAGGCGGGAGCATTACGGATATCACCCAGGCCAGGACCCGATAAACCCCCAGCACCAGAAGGGAGTGGAGCCAATCCGGGGCGCCCCAGCCGGTGAACAGTGCTGTGAGCCAGTCCTGGACACGGAAAAGGGCGGCGGAAAGCAGAGAAGAGGGGTAGTTTGCCCCTGCGATGGTGATGTAAAATATCAAAGCCAGCAGGCAGAGCATTACGGGGTACCCTGTGAGACGGCTGGTCAGGACTTTGTCCAGTTTCCGGTCCAGGCGGTCGGAATTGGCAGGGGTGTGAACCACCCTGCGGCAAAGTGCCTCGGCGGCATTTACCAGAGCCGTGGCCATGGCATCCTCCAAATCCTCCCGGGTGGAAATCCCCGCTTCCATTAAATATGTACGGGCGGCGTCCAGGGAACGCTGAAGGCTTTCCGACTCCAAGGCTCCGGGGGTTAAGTGGGCGCGAATCTGGCAGAGCAGTTCGCTGTCCCCATCCAAAAGCCGTAAGCTCAGCCAGCGGCTGTCAAACCTGCCGCTTATGTTTGCCACTTCCGGCTCTAAAAGCGCAATGGCGCCTTCCAGAACCGGGGAGTACCGGACCACATACCCGGCCTGGGGCTGCACTTCCTCACAAATTCGGTCCAGGGCGTCGGTGAGGGCTTTGAGACTTCTCTTCTTTCGGGCCGCGGTACCCACCACCGGGATGCCCAGCCGCAGGGAAAGCAGGGGAAGGTCCAGGGAAATGTGCTTTTTTGCCGCCTCATCCATGAGATTTACGCAGACCACTGTGGGAATTCTCAGCTCCATGGCCTGGAGGACCAGATTGAGATTCCGCTCCAAAGAGGTGCCGTCGCAGACCACAATCAGGGCTTTTGCGCCTCCAAAGCAGAGAAAATCCCGGGCGGCGATTTCTTCGGCGGAGTGAGGCATGAGGGAATAGGTGCCGGGGATATCCGCAAGGACGTAATCGTGGGCGGCGGTGGAAAAGCGGCCCTGGGCGCTGCCAACGGTTTTTCCGGGCCAGTTCCCTGTGTGCTGATTCAGACCCGTCAGAGCGTTGAACACGGTGCTTTTGCCCACGTTTGGGTTCCCGGCAAGGGCCACCAGGATTTCACTCATGGATGCATCTCCTCTCTCTGGACGGTGATGGCGGAAGCGTCCCGGGCCCGAATGGCGATGACGGCTCCCCGGATGCGATAGGCGGCAGGGTCCCCTGAGGGACTCTTTCCAAGACAGAAAACCGTGGTGCCGGGAATGAGCCCCAGGTCCAGAAACCGTCGGTGCATCCCGCTTTCGCCCTTTACGGCCCGGACCCGGGCCCGATCACCGACGGAAAGACAATTCAAGGTCAGTTTTTTCACGAAAATGACACCTCTTCCAGGAAAATTGGAAATTTTCTAGTATCATGGTATTCTGCCCCCGGGAATTTGGTGACGGAGGAAGCAAGAGGGCTATTGCAAATGGAAATGGGCTGTGATAAAATGCAGAGGGAAGAGAAAAAGGCCTGTTTTGGCCGAAAGAGGGACGAAAGGCATGAAACAGAAGGGTTTGCGGCACCTTGTTTTGATTTTGGTTATTGTGGCGGCAGCGGCGATTCTGGCCGTGAGCCTGACCTTTGCCCTGGGAGGACCCTGGACGGTTTTCGGGAAATGGGTTGCCTTCCGGGGGCACCTCTATCGGTCTGACCTGGAAAACCTGGACCTGCGGGGAGAGGTACTGACGACGGAAACATACGACGCCCTCAGGGCCCGGATGCCGGACTGCCGCATTCTCTGGAACGTGCCCTTTGGGGAGGGAACGGTTTCCAGCGATGTCCGGGAGCTGAAAATTCAGGACCTGTCAGAACATACCCAGAACGCTCTGGCCTACCTGCCGGATTTGGAACGGATTGATGGAACAGCCTGCGGGGATTTGGAGGCCATTGCGGCATTTGAAAAGGCCCACCCGGAAATCCATATGGACTACCTGGTGAGCGTTGACGGAGAGACCTATCCCCAGGACACGGAAACCCTGACCGTTTCTCACCTGACTGAAGAGGACCTCGGCAATCTTTCCTATCTGCCTGCCCTTCGGACCGTGAATGCGGAAGGCTGCACCGACTACCCGGTACTTCTGAAACTCCGGAAGGAAAATCCTGAGCTGGAAGTCAGCTACAGCGTGGAGCTTTTCGGGGAAAAGTATCCCAGCAGCACAAAGGAGCTGACCCTTGCCGACCCGGATGTGGAAGTGCTGACGCAGATGCTTCCCTACCTGACGGAGCTGCAGAGCCTGCATCTTACGCAGAGCACCGCCTCTGCCCAGGCGCTCTGCGGCCTGAAAGAGGCGTTGCCGGAAATCAACGTGACCTGGGACAAGACCATTCTGGGCCAGGCCCACAGCAGTGAAGACACGGAATTTGATTTTTCCGGAATGGAGCTTACCCTGGAAGAGGTGGAGGAGGGAATGCGCTATTTCCCCAATGCCGAGAAGGTCATTCTCAGCGACTGCGGCATTGACAACGAGACCATGGCCGCCTTCCGGGAAAAGATGCGGGACAGCTACAAGGTGGTCTGGACCATCATTGCCACAGGCCAGCGGGTCCGCACCGATGACACCGTATTCCACGCTGCGGGACGGCACATCTCCATGGACGATCGGCTCAGCGAGCCTCTTAAATACTGCGAGGACATGGTGGTAATGGACGTAGGCCACTCCCGGCTCAAGCATATTGAATGGGTCAAGGGTATGCCGCACCTCAAATACCTGATTCTCTCCGACAACCTGATTCAGGACATCAGCCCTGTGGTGTACTGCAAAGAGCTGGTCTATTTTGAGGCGTTTATCAACGAGTATCCCTTTGATGTGACACCCCTTCAGCAGTGCCCGAAGCTGGAGGATGTGAGCCTCTCCAACACCTGCGTGGACGTAACGCCCCTGGCAAAAATGCCCTGGCTCAAGAACCTGTGGCTGAACAACGTGAAGCTTCCTCAGGAGACCAAGGACCTGCTGACCGAAAGTCTGCCGAACACCCGCATTAATTTTGGGCAGGGGAGCCACAACGCCGGAGGCTGGCGGAAGCTGCAGAACTACTACGATATGCGGGACCTTATGGGGATGCCTTATTTCTACTGGTAAGGATTGCCTTTTTGGCCTGGGTGTGGTACAGTGTACCCACAATAACGTGAAAGTGGTAAACCATCATGGAATGGAACGATATTTACGATGAAAACCGGAACCCCACGGGCCGGGTGCATCAGCGGGGGACCTCCTGGGCATCCGGAGACTTTGGCCTGGCGGTCTGCGTGTGGGTCTACGATGGACAAGGGCATTTGCTTCTGACCCGCCGATCCAAGGGCAAGAGCTACGCCGGGACCTGGGAAAATTCCGGCGGTGCCGCCAAAGCCGGGGAAACCAGCCGGGAAGCCATGGCGAGGGAGCTCTATGAAGAAACCGGAATAAAGGCGGCACCGGAGGAATTTGAATTTCTGGATACGGACCGGGACCGGAATATGTTCTACGACCATTATTGCCTCCTGCGCCGTCTCCCGGTCAAGGCTGTCCAGCTCCAGGAAGGGGAGACCGACGGCGTCCAATGGGCCAGCTTTGACCAGATTCACTGGATGATCCGCACAGGCAGAATTTGCAAGATCATCGGAAGCCAGTTTTTTAAGTTGGAAAAGGAACTAAAAAAGCGCAATTTGAACAATACGCCCCTTTGATTTTTGGCAGGCAGAACCTGGATTCTGCTTGCCTTTTCCTTTTTGCCGGGTTATAATGAAAAAAAGCGTTTTTGAGCTTCCCGGCTGAAACGCGTGTGCCGGGGCCAAAACGCTTTTTTATTTGTAAGAGAACGGAGGAAAAACAAATGATCCAGCTTATGAAACTTCCCGTCCAGCGCGGCAGCGCCCCCCTGCGGTTTGCCAAGGGCCATTTTGTCACCAACCACTCCCACATCAACTATTATATTGACATTACCTACCAGAAGACCCGGCTCAGTGAAGCGAAGGACAGCGCCTATGAGCTTGTGAAGCATTTTATCAACGACACCCCCGTGGATACCATTCTCTGCCTGGACGGCACTGCGGTGCTGGGCACCTGCATCGCCGGGGAGCTGAGTAAGGCAGGATTTGCCACCATCAACGCCCATCAGTCCGTCTACGTAGTGGAGCCTGAGTACAACGCCAACTCCCAGATCATCTTCCGGGACAACATCCAGCCCATGATCCGGGGCAAGCACGTTCTGGTGCTTATGGCCTCCGTCACCACGGGCTTCACCGCCAAGCGGAGCGTGGAAGCCATTCAATACTACGGCGGCAAGGTGGCAGGCGTTGCGGCTATCTACCGTGCCATTGATGAAGTCGAGGGCTATCCCGTCCGTTCCGTCTACTCCATCGCCGATATCCCCGACTATGAAAGCTATGACTACCATGAATGTCCCTACTGCAAGGCAGGCAGAAAGGTAGATGCGCTGGTCAACAGCTTCGGGTATTCGTCCCTGTAAAGAGAAAATAAGAAAAAAGCGCAGGGCACAGGCCCTGCGCTGAGACTGTCGAAAAACCCCTTTGGGCTTTTCCGACAAACTCTGGCAGCCTGCTGCGCGCATAATTTGTCCCCCGATGGGGGACAAATTCCACACTTGCAGTCTGAGAAGTGTTTTCTGCCAGGTACACGCCCCGGCAGAAAACGGATTGGACTCTATTTGCCGCCAACGGCGGCAAACTCTGCGAGGCTTTTTTGACAAGCTGAGCGCAGGGCGCAGGCCCTGCGCTTTTTGGGAAGAAGGTGTCCGCCATGTTTCAGATTTTGAAGAAAAAGAGAAAAGAGAAGGAACCTTTTGAACAATTAGAAGCCTATGAACCGGTGAAAAGTTCCGATGTTTCCCATAGCTGGAAAGGAAATAAAAACGAGTTTGTCATTGCCATGAATGAGCGGATATGCCATAAATGCTGCAACGGGGAGCGGATGGAACGGCTGTCCAAAGAAGAGCGTATCTTCTATATTGTGCAGCAGCTGGAAATTGAGGTGAACAATGGGGGGTTCTCACAGTTTTTCTTCAACAGCAGCGGTGATTTTGCCAATGAGCTGTACGACGCTTTTATGGCTGTCGGAGCTGCAAAAACGGCGGCGATCTGCAAAAGAGCCACGGCGGCGTTTGGCAAACCAATGCCGTCAGACAGGACAAAGCGGGCAGCCTTCCTGGACGATTGCCGCAGCGAGCGGGTTGAGGCCATTTTGTCAAACTGTGATGATGAATTTTACAAGTATGAAGACGACTTGCTGGAGCTGAATTATCGCTTTATCCTGAACAACAAAGGAAGTTTCGGCGATTTGCAGGTGTCCCCATGAGCGCATAAAAAACAAGGACCGGGAATTTTCCCGGTCCTTGTTAATTTTATGCTTTGTCGAAATAGGTGCAAAAAAACGAGGCTCTCGCCCCGGAATTGTAGAAGATTCACCTTGACAATTTTGCCCTGTCATGATAGAATAGTAGTCCATACTGTGGTAGTATGCCCAAGTGGGCCTACCCCATCCAACATGGCTATTTTACCACAGGATACGGCGGCTGTCAAGCATGAGTTTGTGCAAATTTGGCAACCGGCCGGGGCGTATCATAAGTACCACACTTTAAATGAAAGGCGTGATGATCCATATGGCAATGGTCAAGGACGTAATGTACGGCAAGACCATGCGTAAATCCTACGCGAAGTACGAGGAGATCCTGGAGATCCCCAATATGCTGAAGATCCAGAAGGATTCCTACCAGTGGTTCCTGGAAACGGGACTGCGGGAGGTCTTTAAGGATGTCGGCACCATCACCGACTTCTCCGGCAAGCTGGAGTTATCCTTCCTGGACTACACCATGGAGGATAAGCCCAAGTACACCATCGAGGAGTGCAAAGAGCGGGACGCCACCTATGCAAAGCCCATCAAGGTGCGGGTGCGTCTTCGCAACACCGAGACCGACGAAATCAAGGAGCAGGAGATCTTCATGGGCGATTTCCCTGTGATGACCAACGGCGGTACCTTCGTCATCAACGGTGCAGAGCGCGTTATCATTTCCCAGATCGTCCGTTCCCCCGGCATGTACTACGGCCACGAGGTGGACAAGGCGGATCAGCACACCTATACCACCACTGTCATTCCCTACCGCGGCGCCTGGCTGGAATACGAGACCGACAACTCTAACGTATTCTGGGTCCGCATCGACAAGAACCGAAAGCTCCCCATTACCTGCCTGATCCGGGCCCTGGGTGTCCAGACCGACGAGCAGATCAAGGCCATGTTCGGCGAGGATGAGCGGATTCTTGCCACCATCGAAAAGGATGCCTGCAAGACCAGAGAAGAGTCCCTTCTCGAAATCTACCGCCGCCTGCGTCCCGGTGAGCCTCCCACGGTGGAAACCGCCACCGCACATCTGGAGGGCCTGCTGTTTGACCCCCATCGCTATGACGTCAGCAAGGTTGGCCGCTACAAGTTCAATAAGAAGATGGACATTTGGAGCCGTCTTTCCGGCCAGGAAGCTGCCGAGCCCATTGTCGACCCCATGACCGGAGAGATTCTGGTCATGCCCGGCGAGTTCATTTCCCGGGCTCAGGCCCACGAGCTCTCCGCCAAGGGCGTCAATGAAGCCGTCATCAAGATCGGCGACAATAACGTCAAGGTCTTCTCCAACAACATGGTGGATATGGCCGGCTTCGTGGACTTTGACCCCAAGGAGTACGGCATCAAGGAGAAGGTCTTCTTCCCCGTGCTGAAAGAAATGCTGGAGACCGTGCCCGCCGACGGCTGGAAGAACGCCATCGCCGAGCGGTATAACGACCTGATTCCCAACCACATCACTGTGGAGGACATCATGGCCTCCATCAACTACCTCAACTGCGTGGCCATGGGCGTCGGCACCCCCGACGACATTGACCACCTGGGAAACCGCCGCCTGCGCTGCGTGGGCGAGCTGCTGCAGAACCAGTTCCGGATTGGCTTCAGCCGTCTGGACCGGGTCATTCGCGAGCGCATGACCGTCCAGGACCTGGACGCTGTGACGCCCCAGAGCCTGATCAACATCCGGCCCGTTACCGCCGTTATCAAGGAGTTCTTCGGTTCCAGCCCCCTGTCCCAGTTTATGGACCAGAATAACCCCCTGGCAGAGCTGACCCACAAGCGCCGTCTCTCCGCTCTGGGCCCCGGCGGTCTGAGCCGTGACCGGGCTTCCTTCGATGTCCGAGACATTCACTACACCCACTACGGCCGTATGTGCCCCATTGAGACCCCCGAAGGTCCCAACATCGGCCTGATCAACTACCTGGCTACCTTTGCCAAGATCAACGAGTACGGCTTTGTGGAGGCTCCCTACCGGAAGGTGGACAAGGCCACGGGATTCGTCACCAAGGACGTGGAGTATATGACCGCCGACGTGGAGGACGATTTCTACGTGGGCCAGGCCAACGAGCCTCTGGACGAGAACGGATGCCTTGCCAACAAGCGTATCACCTGCCGTCACCGCAATGAAATCATCGAAGTGGACCGTCAGCTCATTGACTACATTGACGTGTCTCCCCGGATGATGATTTCCATCGCTACCTCCTTCATTCCCTTCCTGCAGAACGACGACGCCAACCGTGCCCTGATGGGCGCCAACATGCAGCGTCAGGCCGTGCCTCTGCTGACCACCGAGCCTCCCGTGGTTGCCACGGGCATTGAGCACAAGGCCGCTGTGGACTCTGAGGTCTGCATCAAGGCTGAGAAGCCCGGCGTTGTCACCTCCGTCTCCGCCACCGACATCGGCGTGCGCTATGACGACGGCCAGACTGCCAATTACCACCTGACCAAATTCGCCCGCAGCAACGCCGGCACCTGCATCAACCAGCGGCCCATTGTGGAAGTTGGCGAGCGGGTGGACACCGAGCAGATCATTGCCGACGGCCCTTCCTGCTCCGGCGGCGAAGTGGCTCTGGGCAAGAACGTGCTGATCGGCTTCGTCACCTGGGAAGGCTACAACTACGAGGACGCCATTCTGCTGAATGAACGCCTGGTCCGGGAGGACGTGTTCACCTCCATCCACATCGAGGAGCACGAGACCGAAGCCCGGGATACCAAGCTGGGACCCGAGGAAATCACCCGGGACATCCCCAACGTGGGCGAAGATACCCTGCGGGACCTGGACGAAGACGGCATCATCCGCATCGGTGCGGAAGTCCGTGCAGGCGACTATCTGGTGGGCAAGGTCACGCCCAAGGGCGAGACCGAGCTGACCCCCGAGGAGCGGCTCCTGCGGGCCATCTTCGGCGAGAAGGCAAGAGAAGTCCGCGACACCTCTCTGAAGGTGCCCCATGGCGAAAGCGGCATTGTTGTGGATGTCAAGGTGTTCACCAAGGAGAACTCTGACGAGCTGGCTCCCGGCGTCACCAAGTCCGTCCGGGTCTACATCGCCCAGAAGCGGAAGATTAGCGTGGGCGATAAGATGGCCGGCCGTCACGGCAACAAGGGCGTTGTTTCCAGAGTCCTGCCTGAAGAGGATATGCCTTTCCTGCCCGACGGCACGCCTCTGGACATTGTGCTGAACCCCCTGGGCGTGCCTTCCCGTATGAACATCGGTCAGGTGCTGGAAGTCCACCTGGGTTACGCAGCCCGGGCTCTGGGCTGGAAGGTTGCCACCCCCGTCTTTGACGGCGCCAACGAGAAGGACATCCGGGAGACCCTGAAGCTGGCCGGCCTGCGGGAAGACGGCAAGACCATCCTCTATGACGGTCGTACCGGCGAGCCCTTCGACAACCTGGTCACCGTGGGCTACCCCTACTACCTGAAGCTGCACCATCTGGTTGACGATAAGATTCACGCCCGTTCCACTGGTCCCTATGCTCTGGTTACCCAGCAGCCTCTGGGCGGCAAGGCCCAGTTCGGCGGCCAGCGTTTCGGCGAAATGGAAGTCTGGGCTCTGGAGGCCTACGGCGCAGCCTACACCCTCCAGGAGATTCTGACCGTCAAGTCCGACGACGTCACCGGACGTGTGAAGACCTACGAGGCCATTGTCAAGGGCGCCAACATTCCCAAGCCCGGTGTGCCTGAGAGCTTCAAGGTTCTGGTCAAAGAACTGCAGGCCCTGTGCCTGGATATCCGGGTCCTGGATGAGAACGGCAACGAAATCGAACTCAAGGACGAGGATGACGATGATGAGATTGTCTACAGCGCCGACAGCGAGCAGGAGACCGTGGTGGGCTCCGCCGATGAGGTGCTGGAAGCCGGATTCGTCATCGACGAGGACGGTCCTGAGGATATTATGGACGTGTTCGACGGCATGGAGGATTCCGATGCCGATAACTACGAAGAATAAGGAGGCGCACTTATGGCAGATGCCACCTTTGATGCCATTAAAATTGGCATTGCTTCCCCGGATATGATCCGGCAGTGGTCTTATGGCGAGGTCAAGAAGCCCGAGACCATCAACTATCGAACCCTCAAGCCCGAGCGCGACGGACTGTACTGCGAGCGTATTTTTGGACCCCAGAAGGACTGGGAGTGCCATTGCGGCAAGTACAAGAAAATCAAGTACAAGGGCAAGATTTGTGACCGCTGCGGCGTGGAAGTCACCAAGGCCAAGGTCCGCCGGGAGCGCATGGGCCACATTGAGCTGGCCGCCCCCTGCAGCCACATCTGGTACTTTAAGGGCATCCCCTCCCGCATGGGTCTGATTCTCGACGTCTCTCCCAAGGTTTTGGAGAAGATTCTTTACTTCGCTGCCTATATTGTCACCGACCCCGGTGATGCTCCCCTGGCCCGGAACCAGGTTCTCACCGAGAAGGAATACCGGGACATGCGGGAAAAGTACGAGGACGATTTCAAGGCAGGCATGGGCGCCGAGGCCATCAAGGAGCTGTTGGAGCAGATCGACCTGGAGAAGCTCAGCAATCAGCTCCGGGAAGAGCTGAAGGCCGCCTCCTCCCAGAAGAAGCTCCGCTTGGTCAAGCGCTTGGAAGTGGTGGAAGCCTTCCGGGAATCCGGCAACAAGCCCAGCTGGATGATTATGGACGTGCTTCCCGTCATTCCCCCGGACATCCGTCCCATGATTCAGCTGGACGGCGGCCGCTTCGCCACCTCCGACCTGAACGACCTGTACCGTCGGGTTATTAACCGGAACAACCGTTTGAAGCGGCTGGTTCAGCTCCACGCCCCTGACATCATCATCCGCAACGAAAAGCGGATGCTCCAGGAGGCTGTGGACGCCCTGATCGACAACGGCCGCCGGGGCCGGGCCGTTACGGGAGCCAACAACCGGGCGCTGAAGTCCCTGTCCGATATGCTCAAGGGCAAGCAGGGTCGTTTCCGTCAGAACCTGCTGGGTAAGCGTGTTGACTACTCCGGCCGAAGCGTTATCGTTGTTGGTCCTGAGCTCAAGCTCTATCAGTGCGGCGTGCCCAAGGAAATGGCCATTGAGCTGTTCCGTCCTTTCGTTATGAAGAAGCTGGTTGCCGATGGTCTGGCAAACAACATCAAGTCCGCCAAGAAGATGATTGACAAGGGCAAGACCGAGGTCTGGGACGCTCTGGACGAAATCATCAAGGACCGCCCCGTTATGCTGAACCGTGCACCTACCCTGCACCGTCTTGGCATTCAGGCCTTCGAGCCTGTGCTGGTGGAAGGCCGGGCTCTGAAGCTGCATCCTCTTTGCTGTACCGCATTTAACGCCGACTTTGATGGCGACCAGATGGCAATTCACGTGCCTCTGTCCCCCGAGGCCCAGGCTGAGGCCAGAATGCTGATGCTCTCCGCCAACAACCTGCTCCGGCCTCAGGACGGCAAGCCCGTTACCGTGCCTACCCAGGATATGATTCTGGGTGCCTACTACCTGACCTACACCCGTCTGGGCAAGGCCGAAAAGGGCTCCGAGAACGTCTATGTCACCGACGCCGGCGATACGAACCTCCCCGTAGGCGAAATCGTGGATGCCGATGAATTCCTCGCCGCCAACAAGGCTGCAAAAGCCGAGAAGAAGGCTGAGGCCAAATTCCGTCCCATTCACAGCTACTCCTCCACTGAGGAAGCCATCGCCGCCTATGCCGAAGGCTCCATTGGTCTCCACGCCCCCATCCTGGTCCGTTACGGCAAGGAAGTGGACGGCAAGATGGAGTACCGTATCATCAACGCCACTGTTGGCCGCCTTATCTACAACGAGCCCATTCCCCAGGATCTGGGCTTTGTGGACCGCTCCGTTCCCGGCCAGGAGTTCGACCTGGAAGTGGGCTTCCTGGTAGGCAAGAAGCAGCTGGGCAAGATCATTGACAAGTGCATTCGCCGTCACGGCTTCACCGTGGCTACGGAAATGCTGGATAAGATCAAGGCTCTGGGCTATAAGTACTCCACCAAGGGCGCTATCTCCGTGTCCATTGCGGACATGGTGGTGCCTGAAATCAAGTATGAACTGGTCCGTCAGGCTGAGGGCAAGGTGGTTGAGATTGAAAACTTCTACCGCCAGGGCTTCATCACCAACGACGAGCGTTACCGTCTGGTGGTCCAGCAGTGGGAGAAGACCACCAAGGAAGTCACCGACGCCCTGCAGGATAACCTGGATGAGTTCAACCCCATCTATATGATGGCCGACTCCGGCGCCCGTGGCTCCATGGCTCAGATCCGTCAGCTGGCCGGTATGCGTGGCCTTATGGCCGATACCGCTGGCCGTACCATCGAAATCCCCGTTAAGGCAAACTTCCGTGAAGGCCTGTCCGTTCTGGAGTATTTCATCTCCTCCAGAGGCGCTCGTAAGGGCATGACCGATACGGCTCTTCGTACCGCTGACTCCGGTTACCTGACCCGCCGAATGGTGGACGTGTCTCAGGATGTCATCATCCGTGAGCATGACTGCCGCACCGAGCACGGCATCTGGGTTGGCGCCGTCTACGACAAGAACGGCGACGTCATCGATACCTTTGGCAACCGTATCCGGGGCCGTTATCCCGTCCGTGACGTTCTGCACCCCGTTACCGGAGAGCTGCTGCACTCCAAGAACGTCATGATGATGCCCGAGGATGCCGAAAAGTTCGAGAAGGCCGGCATCGATAAGATCTATATTCGCACCATTCTGGGCTGCCGCGCCCGGGTGGGCGTCTGCGCCAAGTGCTACGGCATGAACCTGGCCACCTCCAAGGAAGTGGACCTGGGCGAGGCCGTCGGCATTATCGCCGCCCAGTCCATCGGCGAACCCGGTACCCAGCTGACCATGCGTACCTTCCACTCCGGCGGCGTTGCCGGTGACGATATCACCCAGGGTCTTCCCCGAGTGGAAGAACTGTTCGAGGCCCGCCGTCCCAAGAAGATGGCCCAGATCTCCGAGATCACCGGCGTCGTGAATATCGACGACACCCACCGGACTGCACTGCGTAACATCACCGTCACTGCCGATGATGGCGAGACCAAGGTCTACCAGGTGCCCTATTCTGTGGGCCTGAAGGTTACTCACGGCAAGATCGTGGAAAAGGGTCAGCCCATCACCGACGGCGCCCTCTATCCTCAGGATGTTCTGCGTATCTCCGGCGTGGAGGCGGTCCAGGATTACCTGGTCCAGTCCGTCCAGGCGGTGTACCGTCAGCAGGGCGTTGAAATCAACGATAAGCACATCGAGGTCATTATCCGTCAGATGATGCGTAAGGTCCGGGTGGAAGCCCCCGGCGACACCAACCTTCTGGTGGGCAGCACCGTGGATACCTTCGAGTTCGAGGACGCCAACGACGCCATCCAGGCGCGCATTGACGCAGGAGAGACGGAGCTTCGCAAGGCCGAGGCCAGCGCAATGCTCCTGGGTATCACCAAGGCGGCCCTGGCCACCGATTCCTTCCTGTCTGCCGCATCCTTCCAGGAGACCACCAAGGTCCTCACCGACGCTGCGATCAAGGGCAAGGTGGACCACCTGGTTGGCTTGAAGGAGAACGTGCTCATCGGTAAGCTCATTCCTGCGGGTTCCGGCCTCATGGCCTACCGGGACTATCAGCCCGGCGCCACCCCCGAGACCAGACTTCCCGAAGAGATGATGGAGAAGGCGCTTAACTAAAGAACATGTCCGGACTTCCAATGAAGTCCGGACATTTTTTACGGAATGCGGCTCCCATGGCGGCAGGGGAAATGCCAAAAGACACGAAACGCCTTAAAATTCCATTAAAATTTGCAAAAAAGCTGTACTTTTTGCGGTTTTTCCATTATAATGCAGACATCCCCGAAGAATGGAGAATTTTTCTTATGCGAAAGATACTGAAGAGAATCAATCTGTTTCTCTTTTTCGTGCTTGTGGTATTGGTAGTGGTCAGCCCCCTTTCCGATATTCTGTTCCCCGCCTTGACCAGGCTCATCCACCCTGCGGAAACCTCCCTGGGCTGGAATCTGATTCTCGTAAATGGGGAGCACTATATTCCCCGGGATTATCAGGTGAATCTGACGGAGCTTGCCAATGGACAGAAGGTGGACAGCCGCATTTATCCGGAGCTGCAAGCCATGTTTGACGAGGCCAGACGGCAGGGACTGGGGCTGTATTTGGCCTCCGGATATCGCACCACGGAAAAACAGCGTGAGCTGCTGGAGGAGAAAATCGCGGAATATAAAGGTCAGGGCCACAGCCCCAAGGAGGCAAAAACCCTGGCAGAGCGATGGGTGGCTGTGCCGGGTACCAGCGAGCATGAACTGGGCATCTCGGTGGACATCAACGCCGACACCGACGTCTGCACCCGGGAGGCTCTTTACAGCTGGCTTGGGGAAAACGCCCACCTCTACGGCTTTATCCATCGGTATCCTGCGGATAAAACGGAGATTACCGGCGTGATAAACGAGCCTTGGCACTATCGATATGTGGGAAAAGAGGCGGCGCAGGAAATGTACGACCTGGGAGTTTGCTTGGAGGAGTACATAGAGAGCCTGAAATAGGGTTCTGTTTTCGTAAGGGAGGGCCAAGGCCCTCCCTTACGGATTTTTTCGGTATATTTTTTCAAAAAATCCGCAAGGTTTCCTTCTGCTTTGCGTGTATAGAAGTGAAACACAGAAAGGAGGGTATCTCATTGGAAGATTCTCAAATCCTCAGCCTCTATTTTGCCCGGTCTGAGCAGGCCATTGCTGAGACCGACCGAAAATATGGAGGCTACTGCTACCATATTGCCTATAACATTCTCACAAACTCCCAGGACGCGGAGGAAAGTGTCAGTGACACATATCTCGCCGCCTGGAACGCCATTCCCCCCAAACGCCCTGCGGCGCTGGCTGCGTTTCTCGGGAAGATCACCCGTTTTCTCTCCATCAGCCGCTGGCGAAAGCGAGGCGCAGAAAAACGGGGCGGCGGTGAATTCCCCCTGGCTCTGGACGAACTGCAAAACTGCGTCAGCGGAGAGCCCTCTCCCGAACGGCATTACCTTTCCAAGGAAGCTGTCGCCGCGCTGAATAATTGCCTTGCGGCGCTGCCGGAGGCTCAGCGGAAGGTCTTCCTCCGGCGGTACTGGTACTTAGATTCCGTGGCTGACATTGCGGCAAAATACGGCTTTAGTGAAAGTAAAGTCACCGCCATGCTCCATAGGACCCGGGAAACACTCCGGACCCACTTAAAAAAGGAGGGACTGCTATGAAAGCCGTAGAACTGATGCTCCTCATTGGGGAGGCAAAGCCGGAATATGTTCTGGAAGCTAACGAGCCCATGGCTGTTCGCTCTCCACGGAAGAAACTGTTTTTGCTGGCCGCCGTCATTGCCGCGGCATTGATTCTTGCGGGGTGCGCCCTGGTGTATGTCCTGAAAATGCAGAATTTGCAGGTGGATGAGCAGGTGAGCACGGTTCCTGTCATTGATGAGGATACGGGGCTGTCTGCGGGAACGGCTCCGGTGACCCAGCCGGTGCTGACTCTGGCCGGACTGGAGGGAAGCCCTTCCCATCAGGCGGCCAAAGAGTGGTACGACTTTAAGCGGGCCTACGACCCGGACCATCTCAAACAAGTGACGCTGGCCCAGGAAAACAAAATCCCGGAATTCCCAAGTCAATACGCTGCTTACAACATTTACACCCAGGAAATGAAGGACAAGCTGGACGAAATCGTTCAAAAGTACGATTTGAAGTACATGGGTTCTTCCGTGTATTTTAGAACCACGAAGCTATTGTGTAAAGCTGTGGGCATGGAAACACCCCTGGTCTCAGGAAGCGATGCCAATGCCCGGATGGAAAGTGCCACCTACTACGACAGCGGCAACATGGATTTGAGCTTTAACATTCAGCTGCCGGGCCAGGATGGCGGCAATGACGTGGATACCTGGTCAAACCTCTACTACCGCCGTAAGGACGTTTTTGCCGAGGATGTCTGCATCATCGGCGATGGCGCGCTCATTGGAAATCCAGATGGCCTCAAGGAGTGGAGCTATCAGACCTCCAGCGGAGCCAATGTGCTCATTGTCCGCTCCCCGGCAGATTGGCGGGCCTGGATTTTCTGCGACCGGACGGATGCCATGATTTCCATGATGGTGAATGCCCGATTTGAGGTATATTCCGATGATGAAGCGGGAAATCCCATTGTGAATAGTACAGAAATGACCGACCGGGAGCTGGAAAGGCTGGCGGATGCCATGGATTTTTCCATGAAGCCGGAGCTGGCGGAGAACTATGATGAAATCGGTATCGTTCAGGAAGAGTCCCCGGCAAGCCAGGACGGCTACACCATAACCGTGAAATCCGCCGTCACCGATGGGCAGATCGCCTACATCACCCTGGGGGTTACTGCACCGGAAAATGCGGTCACCTTTGACTGGGAGAAGGAACCCTACCGTCTGAGCGCCGGAAATGCCTACGGGGATCTGCTGGTGCCCGTGGACGGAGAAAGTGGACGTCTCTCCTGCCTGTGGGAGACCCAGGATGACGGAGACGGCCTGGACAACACCTGGAACTTTGTCATTCGGGCCAAGTCGGAAACAACGCCTGTTTTCCTTTCTGAGAGCAAATGGAACCTGTATTTTGAAGGCATTTTGGACACTCGGTTCGATACGGATACCACGGAACTGCAGGAGGCCTTTCTGACAGAGGCTGCATGGAGCTTTGATATTGCCTTTGACCGTGCAGCCATTCAGGAGACGGAGCTTATTCAGGAACCCATAAGCGTCAGCGTCTGTGTGTCCTACCGGGAGGATGGGGTCAAAACCTACCAGGAGATGCAGATAACATCCATCCTTCTCCGCCCCTTCAGCGCCACAATCTCCTATGAAGGTGCACCCCAGGCAGGAGCAAACAGTTTTGTGAATGAAGAGAAAGGGTACTCCATGGAGGTTTTCATGAAGGATGGAAGCAAAATCTCCATGGAAACCGGGAACCCAAAGGAGCAAGGAAAACATACGTTGACGGCAGAAAGGCCCATTGACTTGAATGAAGTGGACCATGTGCTGCTGTTTGATGGCTCCACGCTGAAACCCTGATTTCAAACAAAAAGATATCCGGCATGGCCCAGGCCATGCCGGATTTTTTATCTTACAGACTTTGCGTACTCTGTAGGGGTGATGCCGAATTTCTCCTTGAACTGCCGGGAGAAGTGGTGGACCGTAGAGTATTGGAGAAGGGCCGCAATCTCGGTGAAGTTGAGATTGTTTTCCCGGATCATCTGCTTGCTCTCCTGGAGCTTGATGCGGCGGATGTATTCGCCGGGGGAGATCTGCAAATTCTTGTGGAACAGGGCAGTCAGGTAGCTGGGGCTTACGTCCACTTGGCGGGCAACCAGGGGCACCGACAGCTTTTCCCGAATGTGGGAGGAGATGAACTGCTGAGCCTGACGAATGATTTCATTCTCGCTGTGGACGGCGTTGCCAGTCTGGAGCTTGCCGCCCTTGGGGGCTTGGACTTCCCGCAGAAGAAGCAGGAGAAGCAGATTGAGCTGGGAGAGAATGATGTCGTTAGAAAATCCGTCCATGCGCTCCTGCTCCCGGAGCATGGTTTGCAGCAAACTGACCACCCCTTGGGGGGCAGTGAATTTCCGATTCTGCAGCGGTGTCAGGGGCAGCCCGCTGACGTCAAAGGACAGGGTTACAAACCGCGGGGCGATGCCGATGTCGGCGTACTGCATATGCCACTGGCCCGGGCTGTAGATTACCAAATCTCCCTGCTTGAGCAGCAGGTCCTGGCCGTCGGCCACAGAGTGCAGTTCTCCCTGATCCACATAGGTGAGCTCCGCCATGGGATGGGATTCCCCGGAGAACAGGAAGCCCTGCTCTTTCTCCTGGTAGAAGAAGGTGTAAATGCCCTCGACCCGGAGGGTTCGCTCCACCCGCAGATCGCCTCCGGGCAGGGTGCCTACCCGCTCAGGAGGCTCCTTGGCGGCCAGAAGCGCCGTGGCGTCTCCCAGGAAGGGGCTCAGGCCGAAGAAGGTTCCTTCCCGAATAAGAACCCCCTTGTCAAGATAAAAGTGCTGAAAATTCTCTCCGTCCTGGCTCACAGCCAGCACCGTCATGCCTGTGCCGCAGCGGACATAGGTATCGGCGATGGCCCGGTAGAGCGGGGTTTCCGTCTGGGAAAGGGGCCAGGAAACCGCTATTTTGTCGAAATCCTTTAAGGCCTGATTCCGCTCCGGCGGTACTGTGCCAAAGCCCTGAAACGTCATCTGGTTCAAATTCCGTATCATTGCCTTTCCCTCCATGTGGTGAATATAGGATTATTATACCGGATAGAAGAGAAAATGGCAAATATTATTTTGTTTTTTTCAACGAAATTTCTTCAGCGCTGGTAGTCGAACTCCAGATCGTAAATATCCACGGTATCCCCGTCCTGAATGCCCATTTCCTCGAGCCTTTTGAAGAGGCCGACCTTGCGAAGCTGCTGGTCGAAGTAGTTACGGGACTCATAATCCTCGAAGTTGATGCCGCCCACCAGTCGCTCCAGCCAGGCGCCTGTGATGAGCCAGGTGTTGCCGTAGTGCTCGATCTCAAAGGCGGAGGGGTCCGCAGGGGCCTCCACAACCTCCACATACTCAGGTTCGTAGATGGTCACGGGAGGCAAGGTCCGAAGCTTTTCCGCTACCACCCGCATGAGGTTCCGGGTGCCCTGGGTGGTTCCGGCGCTGATTTCGTACATCTCGCAGCCGGCTGCCTCCACCGCTGAGCGCAGACGCTCCAGATTGTCCGAATCCGGGGGCAGCAGATCGGCCTTATTGGCGGCAACAATCATGGGCCGATTGCTCAGGTCCACACTGTAGCTTCCCAGCTCCTGGCAGATGGCGTGGAAATCCTCCACCGGGTCCCGGCCTTCGCTGCCGGATACGTCTACCACGTGGAGCAGGAGACGGCAGCGGTCGATGTGCCGCAAAAAGTCATGGCCCAGGCCGGCGCCCTCGGCGGCGCCTTCGATAATGCCGGGGATGTCCGCCATGACAAAGGACACGCCCTCGTCAACATAAATGACTCCCAGATTGGGGAAGAGAGTGGTGAAATGGTAGTTTGCAATCTTGGGCCGGGCGTTGGAGGTCACAGAGAGCAGGGTGGATTTTCCCACGTTGGGGAAGCCCACAAGGCCCACATCTGCCAGAAGCTTCAATTCCAGGATCACATCCCGCTCCTGGCCCTTGAGGCCTGCCTTGGCGAACCGGGGGACCTGCCGGGTGGGGGTGGCGTAGTGGGCATTGCCCCAGCCGCCTCTTCCGCCCCGGGCAATGACGTAGTCTTCACCCGTGGACATATCCACAATAATCTGGTTGCTTTCCGCGTCCCGGACCACGGTGCCTCTGGGGACTTCCACAATGAGGTTTTCCCCGCGTTTGCCTGCCATTTTCCGGCCCATGCCGTTGACACCTGCCCCGGCCTGGTACTTGCGCTTGTAGCGGAAGTCCAGCAGGGTGGACAGATTGTCGTTCACCCGGAGAATGACGCTGCCGCCATGGCCGCCGTCGCCGCCGTCTGGTCCGCCGGAGGCCACATATTTCTCCCGGTGGAAGGCCACGGCACCGTCGCCGCCCCGGCCGCCCAGGACCGTAATTCTTACTTTGTCTACGAACATATCTGAAATTCCTCCTATCGGGAATGAACGCGCTTATTTAGAAAAAAGCAGCCGCAAACAAGTGCGGCTGCTTCCATTGCCTTTTACTGCTCAACGTAAACGGAGCACTGACGGCGATCCTTGCCCAGACGCTCGAACTTGACGGTACCGTCTTTCAGAGCGAACAGGGTGTCATCCTTGCCCTTGCCAACGTTGACACCGGGATGGATGTGGGTGCCTCTCTGGCGAACCAGAATGTTGCCGGCCAGAACGAACTGACCGTCAGCACGCTTGACGCCCAGACGCTTGGACTCGGAATCACGGCCGTTCTTGGTGGAACCGCCGCCCTTGTGGTGAGCGAAGAACTGAATACTGATCTTCAGCATGGTGTTACACCTCCAAAACTTCGATATAGTCGGGATAGTCATCCCGCAGACTGCAAAGATAGAGCATCATGCCGGCGAGAACCGCCTGAACGCTCTCTTCCTCATCGCAGGAAGCGGGGAGGGTCAGGGTGATACGGGCCTGCTCGTCCTTCACCCGAACCTTGGCCTTGGCGCCGCACACCTCATTGATGGTGGCTTCCGCCATGGCAACCACTGCACTGATGGCCGCACAGACAATGTCCTTGCCTGCCTCGTCATAACCGGAGTGGCCGGATACCGAGAAACCGGTGATCCGGTCATTCTCGGTGAAAAATTCGCATCTTGTCATAAATTACAGAGCGATCTTGGTGATCTCCACCTTGGTATAGGGCTGACGATGGCCGATGTGGCGCTTCTCATTCTTCTTAGCCTTATAGCGGATGATGTCGATCTTCTTGCCCTTGCCGTTCTTGACGACCTTGGCTTCCACAGCGGCGCCTTCCACCACGGGAGCGCCAATCTTGGTGTTCTCGCCGTCCAGGACAGCCAGCACCTGATCGAACTTGACGGTAGCTTCAGCCTCAGCACCCAGCTTCTCGACGAAGATGACGTCGCCTTCTGCCACGGTGTACTGCTTGCCTCCGGTCACGATAACTGCTTTCATTCATTTCACCTACTTTTATTTTGTGTAGTCTCGCTTTTGGGGCGCGGTGCAGGCGCACCAACTTAAGCCCCTTCAATGCGGCTCTGGTATTTTACCATTGCAGAAGAAAAAAGTCAAGGGGGATTTTCAACTTTTTCTCATCTTTTTCCCGGGAATATACTGTTCCGGCCGGGAAAATCAAAGACAGCGCCTGAGAAGTGACCGCCATGTTCCGGCGCGGCATACAGTCCTTTTCGTGTGCCCGGGTTCTGTTTCTGAATGTGCAAAATTCATCTTAAAAAAATCGAAAAAAGGTATTGACAAAAAGCGCAGAAGCGTGTATACTATCAAAGTCGCAACCGACCTGGACGATTAGCTCAGCTGGCTAGAGCATCCGCTTGACGTGCGGAAGGTCATAGGTTCGAGTCCTATATCGTCCACCATATATGCAAAGATAGAGGTCAATTTTTGACCTCTATCTTTTTTTAGACTGTCAAAAATCCTCTTTGAGGCTTTTTGACAGGTGTTTTGCAGT
>DSLFC04101__coassemble_311_pt1 | contig 46814 bp, 44 predicted proteins | sample DSLFC04101__metabat2_low_PE_021 | metagenome-assembled genome bin DSLFC04101 | reverse complement strand
CTCCTATTCGCTCTTCTTTTTTCTATTTGTCACACATCATTGTAACACCTACAAACTATTTTGCGTTTTTCAAAAAAAGGACTTGACTTTTCGGGAGAATCCGCTATAATAAGCCATGTTCCCGCGGGTGTAGCTCATCTGGTAGAGCGCCACCTTGCCAAGGTGGAGGTAGCGGGTTCGAGCCCCGTCACCCGCTCCAAAAATCCGATGCGTAAGCATCGGATTTTTTTATTACGGCCCAATCAAATCCCCTTAAGCGGGAATATTGAAATAAAATGTAAAAATTAAGTGAATTTTCTATTGACATAAAAGAAAAATTATTTAAAATAGTATTATATCCCTCGTAAGAAAGAAAGGAGAATGAGGAAATGGAAAACAATGCGAACATCCCCGGCAAAGGTGCGGCGGTTGCCAGTTTGGTATTGGGCATTATTGCGGTTGTGCTGTGGTTCTTTGGGTACTCTGCTATCGTGTCTGTAGTGCTTGGTATCATTGGACTGGTTTGCGCGGGCAATGCAAAGAAGGCTGGATATGTTGGCGGAATGCGTACCGCGGGCTTTGTGCTGTCTCTGATCGGTTTGATCGGCGGCGCCATCTTCTTTGTCAGCTGTGTTGCATGCGTAGGCGCACTTGGTGCCGCTGGCGCTTTCAGCAACCTTGGCTAATCCATTGGTCAGAAGTTTGAAAATGACACGCTGTATCGACTATGGTGCAGCGTGTCGGTTTTTATAATAGGATAATATGCTCCCTTATATTCAAATTTTCTCCCGTTCGGTCCCGACCTATAGCATAATGGCTGTTATCGGCCTTCTTATGGCACTGACTTATCTGAAGATTTCCGTGAAGATGCATCATCCTGATTTGGATGCGGATACGGAACTTGGGTTTACCTATGGATTGATTGGGACCTTCCTCGGTGCAAAGCTGCTATCCATCCTTACTGTTTTCCCGGAGTTCCTGTCAGAGATCAGCTTCCTCTTTACCGACACGGAGCGGTTCCTGGAAAAATATCTTTACGGCGGATTTGTTTTTTATGGCGGTATCTTAGGTGCGGCATTTGCTGTCTGGCTATATGCCAAATTGTCAAAAGTTTGCTTTTGGGATTTGGTATGCGTACTTCTGCCCATTATGCCTCTAATTCATGGCATTGGCCGCGTGGGCTGCTTTTGCATGGGCTGCTGTTACGGAAAGCCTTCCCATATTCTGGGGATTGCATTTCAATGCTCGAAGATTGCTCCCAATGGTGTCCCATTGCTGCCGGTTCAGCTGTACGAGGCATTGATTGAGATATGCCTCTTTGTGATTCTCGCGCGGCTGTCGGTGAGAAAAACCGCGGGATCAAAGATGCTGGGCATATACTGCTCAGTGTACGGCGTAAGCCGGTTCTGCCTGGAATTTTTCCGGGGAGATTCTTATCGCGGCTTTATAGGACGCCTTTCCATTTCTCAGATCATTTCCCTGCTGCTGATTGCGGGAGGCACCATCCTCCTTTTGAGGCGTTCGAAAAGTGAATAAGAAAAGCAGACGGCTTAGCCGTCTGCTTTTTGCTTGCCTATTCTCTGAATCAGCCCAATGATCTGCCCCGAAAGGAGCACGGTGAGAATGGAATAGGCGATTCTTTTAAATGGAATGTAACTGAGGGACATGATAAGAACCGTAAGGTCGCTGGCCATGTACACCCGCTCCACGGGAATGCCCGTCAGGTGCTGGACGCTCATGGCCAGGGCGTCGTCGCCGCTGGTGGCGCCGCCCACACGGACGCAGAGCCCTGCGCCGATGCCGATAAAGAGGGCTCCCACAATGGCAGCCAGCAGAGGCATACTGGCGATTTGGGGCCAGAGGGGCGGGAACTGTTCGCAAATGGCGTAGCAGGCGGAATAGCCGCAGGCCGCCGCCAGGGAATAGCCTACAAAGGTTGCACCCAGGGTCTTAAAGCCCAGGCCGTAACAGGCGGCGTTCAGAATAAAACTGGTTACTGCCGGAGACAGGCGGAACCAATGGTCCAGAAGGAGGATGAGGCCGAAAATGCCGCCCTCCGTGACACCGGAAATGGCGTGGATATTGTACATCCCAAAGGCCTGGAGAGCCGAGGCGAGAAATGCCACCAGGCAGTGGGAGAATTTCAGCTTTGGAATGTGCAGCTTGGGAAAATTCATGAATTAAGATTTCCTTCCTTTATCATAATAAATACGGCGTTTGGATTCCATTCCGGGGGCTTCGGGGCCATCTATGGCGAAAAGCCCATAGACATCTCCGGAACGCCGTTCCAAATCCCAGCAGGGAGAATCCGGCGTTTCGCCTGCATTCTTGAAAAATGCCCGGTGAGTGGAATTTTTCAGGATTTCCCGCCCTCGGTCATTGAAGGCCAAAATCCTGGCATAAGGGGCAGGGGAGAGAAGAGCTTCTTCCGTGATGCCCAGCACGGCGCAGAGAACCATCCGGTCCAGCCGGGTCCGGGTGTAGCGCTTGGACTTCATGGCGGTGAGAATATCCTCCAGGGTTGTTTCGGCTTGCCTTGCATGGAGGAGTTTCCGCCATAGCCCTTCTCCGCCGTAGGGAAGACGGCTCAGCTCCGCTTCCGTCATGGTCCGGAGCCGATAGAGAACGGCCTTTTCTCCCGCAGCAAGGCTGTGCAGAGGCGCACTTTCAAAGAGATCCGCCGCTTCTTCCGGAACATAGGGCCGCCAATCGCCGCCGGAGAGAAGAAGCTGCCGCAGAGCAGTAGCCGAAGGATTTTCTGGGTCCGGTTTCCTGTCATGGTAATCGCCTTTTCGCTGAATGGGGAAGATATCCAAAGGGGAGCCCTGGCGCAGAATGGCCTTGCAGTATTCCACGGATAAGATATCGTTGGGACGGCTGAGAAGATCGGAAGAAAGGCCCATGGCTGTAAGCGCCGCCTGCCGGGCGGCGGGGAAGGACTTCCCGGTGTCCAGCTCCCGGCGCAGATGCGGCTGAAAATCCGCCTGCAAAAGCGCCTGGGCTGTAGCCATCAGACTCTCCCAATTCCCGGTTTCGGAGCCGAAGCAGAGGATATCGCAGAGCTTCGACAAAATCGCCACTCCGCCGGACGCAAACCCCTCTGCTGAGGACAGGCAAACGGTGAGAGGGAGTTCCACCACCAGATCGGCGCCGCAGGCAACGGCTGCCTTGGCACGGAGGGACTTGTCAAAGATGGCGGGGGCGCCCCGCTGAACGAAATTGCCGCTCATGGCGCAGACAATGCCTGTGTCGGAGCCAAATTTGGCCCAAATGGCCTCCATCTGCTTGCGGTGGCCCCTGTGCAGGGGGTTATATTCGCAGACGATGCCCACGTTCATAAAAAAATCCCTCCTTTTTCATGAAAAATTTCCCTAAGGGGGTTGAGATATGGGGAAAGATGGTCTATAATGTTCCTAGCTTATGCTATCATACCACAAGTTGTTCCAAAAGAAAATATTTAATTTAGGAGGCAACCCCAGCATGAATATTCTGATCATCAATGCCGGCTCTTCCAGCCTGAAGTACCAGCTCATGGATCCCGAGACCGGCGTGGTCTCTGCCAAGGGTCTGTGCGAGCGCATCTACATCGATGGCCGACTGACCCACAAGGTCGGCGACAAGAAGGTTGTGAAGGACATCCCCATGCCCACCCACTCTGAAGCCATCCAGGCGGTTCTCGCCATTCTGGTGGACCCTGTCGAAGGTGTTATCAACTCCACCGATGAGATTGACGCTGTTGGCCACCGGGTTCTGCATGGCGGCATGGAGTTCTTCGACTCCTGCATCATCAATGACGAAGTCATTGCTGCCATCGAGAAGTGCATCCCCCTGGGCCCCCTGCACAACCCCGCTAACCTCATGGGCATCCGTGCCTGCCAGGCTGTTATGCCCAATACGCCACAGGTTGCCGTGTTCGACACTGCGTTCCATATGACCATGCCCCCTGTTGCCTACCGCTATGCCATTCCCACCGAGTACTATAAGAATGACTCCATCCGCCGCTACGGCTTCCACGGCACCTCCCACAAGTACGTCACCAAGCGTGCCATTGAGCTCATGGGCCGCAAGGAAATGAAGCTGGTGAACTGCCACCTGGGCAACGGCTCTTCTCTGTCCGCTGTGAAGGACGGCAAGTGCCAGGATACCTCCATGGGTCTGACTCCTCTGGCCGGCGTGCCCATGGGCACCCGTTCCGGCGACCTGGATCCCGCTGTGGTGCAGTTCGTCATGAACAAGTACGGTATGTCCGCTGACGAGTGCCTGAATATGCTGAACAAGAAGTCCGGCGTGCTGGCCCTGTCCGGCGTGTCCTCCGACTTCCGTGACATCGAGGACGGCGCTGCTGCCGGCAACGAAGACTGCGCTCTGGCCCTTGATAAGTTCGCCTATGAAGTCCGCAAGTACGTTGGCTCCTATGCTGCCGCTCTGGGCGGTCTGGACTGCCTGGTGTTCACTGCCGGCGTAGGCGAGAACTCCCCCGAAATGCGTGAGCGCATCTGCGAGGGCCTGGAGTTCCTGGGCGTGAAGCTGGATCCCCAGAAGAACGCCGTCCGCGGCAAGGAGACCATTATCTCCGCTGACGACTCCAAGGTCACCGTATGGGTCATTCCCACCAACGAAGAGCTGATGATTGCTCAGGATACCGCTGACCTGGTTAAGGCTGCAAAGTAAGCGCCGACTCACATACATAGAGCCGCCGGAAACGGCGGCTCTATTTTACAAGGAGGAATGTTTATGGAATCTGCTGCTGAGCGCTTTCTGCGCTATGTGCGCTTTGACACCCAGTCCGATGAAGAATCGGAAACCACCCCGTCCACTGCAAAACAGAAGATTTTGGCAGAGGCGTTGGTGGATGAAATGAAGGCAATGGGGATTGACGATGCCCGCATGGATGAATTTGGCTATGTCTACGGCACCGTTCCCGGTGACCCCGCCCTTCCCACCATTGGCCTGATCGCCCATATGGACACCTCCCCCGATGCTTCCGGCGCGAATATCCAGGCGAAAATCGTGGACTACTGTGGCGGCGACATCTGCCTGAACGAGGAAAAGGGAATCTATCTCAGCCCCAAGGACTACCCGGCGTTAAAGGAGCACGTGGGTAAGCACCTCATCGTCACCGACGGCACCACGCTGCTGGGCGCCGACGACAAGGCGGGCATAGCGGAAATCCTCACCGCCGCCCAGCGTCTGCTTCACAGCGGCCAGCGCCATGCAACGCTGAAAATCGGCTTCACCCCCGACGAGGAGGTGGGCAGAGGTGCAGACAACTTTGATTTGGATCACTTCGGGGCGGACTATGCCTATACGTCCGACGGCGGCACCATGGGGGAAATTGAGTACGAGAACTTCAACGCCGCCGGGGCCAAGGTCACGGTCCATGGCCGGAACATTCACCCCGGCTCCGCCAAGGATAAAATGGTGAACTCCCAGCTCATTGCTATGGAATTCCACGGGCTCCTTCCCGCCGCCCAGCGGCCGGAACATACGGAAGGGTATGAGGGCTTCTTCCACCTGTGCGGAATGTCCGGCGAAGTGGAGGAGACCAACCTCCACTATATTATCCGGGACCATAGCCTGGAAAAATTTGAAGAAAAGAAGAAGCTCATGACCGCTGCCGGGGAATTTATCAACCGGAAATACGGAAAAGGTACCCTGGATCTGGACCTTCGGGACAGCTATTACAATATGAAGGAAAAGATTGAGCCCTGTATGTACGTGGTGGACCGGGCCATGGATGCCATGCGCGCCGTGGGCATGGAGCCCAAGGCGGTGCCCATCCGCGGCGGCACGGACGGCGCCCGGCTCAGCTGGCAGGGACTCCCATGTCCCAACCTCTGCACCGGCGGCGAAAACTACCATGGCAGATTTGAGTATATCCCCGTGGAGGACATGGAAACCTGCACGGAAATGCTGGTGAAAATCCTGACCAATTTCTAAAAAGAGGCCCGTACCATCGGTACGGGCCTTAGACTGTCAAAAATCCTCATTGAGGCTTTTTGACAGGTGTTTTGCAGTTTCCTGCGCGCACTCCTTGTGCGCCGCAGCGCACAACTCGCACACTTGGAGCCTGAGAAGTGTTTTCTGCCAGGTACATGCCCCGGCAGAAAACGCATTGGATTTTATTTGCCGCCAAAGGCGGCAAACTCTGCGAGGCCTCTTTTTAGAACTTTTTACTGTAATACAGCTTGAAAATGGCGGTGGTCAGGGAGACAAAGAGAACGCAGCCGAGAATTGTCAGTCCCACGGGAATGCTGAAATATCCGCCCACAATGGCCGCAGCCAAACCCAACAGAAGAAAGACCCGCAGAGCAGTGGCCTGGGCGCAGGTCACGACCTGTGCCATCCGCTCGTCGTGCTCCTTGACGTAGTATTTCTTGAGCTTCTCTTCGCTCCGGAGAGCCAGGAGGCTTTTTACCAGGCCGATTACCACAAGCACCAGGATGCCAAAGGAAGTCCCGCTGCAAAAGCCACGCCACATGGACTGATAGTGACTGTTCCCGACTGCGGGAGCCACAGACACGATTCCGGCTTCTGCCAGGAAGCCAAATGCGGAAAAGACGGCCAAAATGACACAGACAATGGAAAAAACCACACATTGGATTTTCAGCTTTTCTCTGTATGCTTTCATAATAAATCCTCCAAATCCGAAAAATCAAACACTTCTTCAATGGTCAGCCCAAAGTAATGGGCAATTTTGTAGGCCAGCGGCAGGGAGGCGGTGTACTTCCCAACCTCGATGGAGGTGATGGTCTGCCGGGTGGTGCCCACGGCCTCAGCCAGCTCCTCTTGGGAGAGCTTCCGGAGTTTCCGGAGTTCACGGATTTTACTTTTCATTGAACACGTCCTCTCTTGCCCAGCCGGTGTTTCCTGGGAAATAATGCTAAGCTCGCTTTGCATTTTTAGCATAGCATGCTTTGCATAGAATGTCAAGTATACTTTGCAAAATATAATAAGAAAAATCCCGGAGGATAATCCTCCGGGATTCCTGGTGTTTGCAACTTATTCTGCGAAATCGTTGTCCTCGGCCACGGGCTCGTTGGCAGGAACCTGGGGAGCGGCGGGGGCTTCAGGAGCCACAGGAGCCTCGGGCTCTGCAGGGGCTTCGGGAGCCTCAGGAGCCACGGGAGCCTCCTCATGGACGACCTCGACTTCAGGCATGGCCTCTTCGCAGCAGGGGCACTTGGGCAGGCTGGCCCACAGCTTCTTTGCCCAGGCCACAATTTCCTCGCCGTAGGTGGCAACAATGTAGATAGCGCCGGCCACAGCGGCCAGAGCGGTGACAACCTTCAAAATAGCATTCAGAGTTTTCACAGGACGACCTCCTAATGGTTTTTATTCCTTCCCAGTATAACCAATTCTCGGGAAAAAAGCAAGGACGTTTTTGGAAAGTTTACAAAGTTCTCTGTTATACGTACCCGTACATCCCCCGGACGCTGACTTCCCCGGAGCTGACAGCTTCCATATGCCCGTCCGGGAAGCGGACAATCAGTGCGCCGTCGTTGTCAATATCACAGGCGAAACCATGCCGGACTTCTTCACCCCGGACCAGGGAAATGTGCTGTCCCACGGTTACGCAGTCCTTCCGATACTGAAAAAGGATTTCTTTCTTTCCTCTCAGAAGGTTTTTATCCATTTCCCACAGGCTTTCCAGCTCGGCGGCGGCCAGCTTCCAGCGGTCAACGGCAGACCCTGTGACCATGGAAAGGGAGGCGGCAACGTCCCGGATTTCGGGCGGGAAATCCTGGGCGCTCTGACAGCAGTTGATGCCGATGCCCACAATGGCGTAGTCAAATTTTCCCTCGGCGGTAAAGCCCAGCTCCGTCAGGATGCCGCCGAGCTTCCGCTTCTCCCAGACCAGGTCGTTGGTCCACTTGATTCCGGGGCGGAATCCCGCCGCCTTTTCCACGGCGTCGCACATGGCGCACCCTGCGGCGCAGGTCAAATGCATGATGTCCTGGGCTTCGCAGGGAGGGCGCAGGAGCATGCTGAGATACACGCCCATATTGGCGGGAGACTGGAAGGTTCTTCCCAGACGGCCCCGGCCGCCCGTCTGGTGGTCTGCCACTATGGCAGTGCCGTGAGGCGCGCCGGCTTTTGCCAGTGCTTTCAGGCGGTTGTTGGTGGAATCCACCTGGGAGAGAATGGTAAGGCTCCCCCGCCAGGGATAGGCGGGGGAGAGGTAATTTTGGATTATTTCTTCCATGTCAGTCAATGTCGGGAAGCACTTCCTCGGGCACCTTGTCCAGAATTTCCGGATGGGCCAGAATGCGCTTATAGTGCTTGAAGAAGGCGGCATAGTAGAAGCCGTCCACAATGCGCTCGTCTACCGTGAACCGGGCGTCCACATACTTGCGCTGGACCACAGTGCCGTCCTCCTGGACTTCCGTCGCCCGGCGCTTCATGCCGAAGGACACGAAAGCTGGGATATTGCCGAAGTTGTACAGATGGTGATACACAGGGGGGATGCCCAGGCTGCCCATGGAAGTCATGAAGAGAGAGCCGTGGAAGGGGCTCAGCTCCAGCAGGAACTTGGGGAGCATACCGAAGTAGTCGAGCAGTTTCAGGAGCCACACCACAAACTTGAGCAGCACTCCGGGGATGAGGGCGAACAGCCAGGTCACGCTGTCAAGGCCGGAGTCGGAGGTCTCGTTTTTAGCTGCCTCCACAGCGGCCTGGAGCTTCCGGTAAACGTCGTCGGCGGTATCTCTGGGGGAGAGATGAAGCTTCACCACGGAATCGGGAGCCTTGGTGGTCATCTGCGTCTTCACGGTGATGCAGAACTGGATGTCCTCGCCCCGGGAGTAGACCCGCTGGCCGGAGAGAAAGCGGTTTAGTGCCGGGTAGCGGCAGACAGAGCGGCAGTAAGCCGTCAGCAGGACGTGCATGATGCCGAAGTTCGTCAGACCCTCCCGGCGCTTCTGCCGGATGTAGCGGTCGATCTGGGTGATCTCAAAGGAATCGGAGAAGAGGTTGGAGGATTCGTTCCGATGGACCATGAGGAAGGGAGAGACCTGGTCCATAGGGGGCTGGCTCCGCAGACGTCTTCCGTCCACCCGGTCGCCCCAGGTGGGATGGAATGCGCCGTCTGTGTGGACCTTCAGGGCGAAGACTTGCAGCAGCACACCCAGCAGCGCCAGAGCGTTGGGAAGCAGAGGCAGCAGATCCTTAGGCTGATAGGTCAGAAGTGCCGTCCGGTAGACGTACAGCAAATACGCCAGAGGTGCGCCCACCACAGGCAGCAGGAACATAGGGGCGTAGCCCTTGTTTCCGGCGGTGATTTCTGTGTACAGGAAGGCTGCGAAGAACAGGGCGATCCAGAAAAGCCACATGAGGAGCCTGCTTGTGGCGTTGTCATGGACCCAGATGCCGGAGTAAATGGCCATCATCCACACGGGGATGGCGGTCTTATAGAACCGTTCGGTTCCGTCCAGCAGGGCGATGAGCATGTACAAAATGGTTGCCATGACAGGCAGGACGATTTGGCTCCACAGGAAGCGGCTGTCCTCGGACCCTTTCACACCGAGGATGCCTATGCGGGCCACTGCCGAAACCACCATGCACAAGGCCATCAGCCAGGTCAACACGCTTCTGCGGTTGACATAGAGATGAATTTTGGCTTTCATGCTGTCCAGTATACCAAAGGGGAAGAGATTTGGCAAGAAAAAAGTAAAGAAAACAAGAAAACTCCCGAAAGAAAGCGTCATCCCAGACGGCGTTTCAGTTCCGCAATGTGGGCAGGGGTGGTGCCGCAGCAGCCGCCCAGAATTCGTCCTCCATTACCTTTGCAGGAAAGGCAGATATCCGCAAATTCTTCCGGGCTCATGTGATACTCCGCAATCCCCGTGCTTCCGATGACAGGCGTTCCCGCATTGGGTTTGCATACCAGAGGAATTTTCACATACCGATGCAGTTTCGAGACAAGATAGGGGGTCATCATATCGGCGCTCACGCAGTTGAAGCCCACGGCGGCGGCGCCTGCCTGTTCCAGCTCCCGTAAAATCGGCCCTGCCTCCGCTCCGGAGAAGAGGGAGCCGTCAGACTGCATGGTGAAGGTGTAGAGCACCGCCCCGGCCCCTTCCAGCTCTGCGGCGGTGAGAATGGCCTCGGCCTCCTGGGGATAGAGCAGGGTCTCCGCCGCCAGCAGATCTGCGCCGCCGGCCAGGAGCCCCCGAATTTGCCGCTGGTAATTCTCCACCAGCAGATCGAAGGAACCTGGGTCCCAGCTGTCGCAGAAGGTGGCCAGGGTGGTCAGGTCCCCGGCAATGAGACATCCGGGGGCCGCAGACCGGGAGAGGGACACCAGCATTTCATTGATTTTTTCGGTTTCTTTTTCCAATCCAACCGCCTTTAATGCAATGGGCTGAGCCTGGAAGGTGGGGGCATAGACGATTTGACTTCCAGCCTCGGCGTAGCCGCGCTGAAGGGCCACCAGTGGTTCCGGATGTTCCAGAACCCACTGTTCGGTACAGCAGCCCCTGGGCATCCCTGCGGCACGGAGATTGGACCCCGTAGCCCCGTCCAGCAGGCAACCGTTTTCTGTGAATTTCCAAAATTCTTCTTTCGTCAGCATAGGGGCCTCCTTGATTTAATATGGTGCGGACATTATAGCGTAATTTTGAATTGAATGCAATATCCATTGACCTTTTGGGTAAAATCTGGTAGAATACCTTTGCAAATTTGTTTCTAAGGAGCGTTACGCTATGAAGAAAACCGTTTTGAGAGAATACGCAAAGCTCATCGTCCGCTGCGGCGCGAATATTCAGAAGGGCCAGGAAGTCCTGATTTTTGCAGGACTGGATCAGCCCGAATTCGTCCAGATGGTGGTGGAGGAGGCCTATAAATGCAAGGCCAAGGAAGTCACCGTGAAGTGGAACTACCAGCCCCTGCAGAAGCTCCACGTCCGTTACCAGTCCGTGAAGACCCTGGGCGAAGTGAAGGAGTGGCAGAAGGCCCAGCAGGAGCACTACTGCGAGGCAATTCCCGTCCGCATTTTCCTGGATTCCGACGATCCCGATGGCCTCAAGGGCGTCAATATGGAAAAATTCGCCAAGGCCCGTCAGCTGTCCTATCCCATTCTGAAGCCCTATATTGACCGCCGGGAAAATAAGGACCAGTGGTGCATTGCCGCAGTCCCCGGCGCCGCCTGGGCGAAAAAGGTCTTCCCCGGTATGCGGACCTCTGCCGCTATGGAAAAGCTGTGGGAGGCCATCCTCACCACATCCCGGGTCACGGAGGACCCCATTGCCGCCTGGAAGGAACACAATGATGACCTGCATAAGCGCTGCGCTTACCTCAACAGCCTGCACATCTGTTCCCTCCACTATACCGCCGAAAACGGCACCGACCTGACGGTGGGCATGATTCCTGAGGGCGAGTGGAAGGGCGGCGGAGACACGTCTCTCCAGGGCATCTTCTTTAACCCCAACATCCCCACGGAGGAGTGCTTCATCTCCCCCAAGAAGGGCGAGGCTGAGGGAATTGTCTATTCCACCAAACCCCTTTCTTACCAGGGCCAGCTCATTGAAAACTTCTCTGTCCGGTTTGAAAATGGCAAGGCCGTGGAAGTGAAGGCGGAGAAGGGCGAGGAACTTCTGAAAACCATGGTTTCCATGGACGAGGGCGCAGCCTACCTGGGTGAGTGTGCCCTGGTTCCCCAGAAGAGCCCCATCTGCGAGAGCGGAATCCTGTTCTACAACACCCTCTTCGACGAGAATGCTGCCTGCCATCTTGCCCTTGGCATGGGCTTTGCCGACACCATTCAGAATTTCCAGGAGAAGAGCCTGGAAGAGTGCCGCAGCCTGGGCATCAACGACTCCATGATTCACGAGGACTTCATGATCGGCTGTGACACCATGAACATTGACGGTATCTGCGAGGACGGCAGAGTTGTCCCCATTTTCCGCAATGGCAACTGGGCATTTTAAGACTATGACGATTAAAGAGAAACAGCACTCCGGGGAGTTGTACCTCCCTATGGATGAGGAGATTCTGCGGGAACAGCTGGTCTACCTGGACAGCCTCCGGGAGTATAATGAAATTCTCCACGTCCAGATGGAAAAGCGCAGAGAAAAGCTGAAGGAGATGTTCGCCGAAATCGGAGACGAGTGCTATGTGGAATCCCCCTTCTACTCCAATTTCGGCGGCCGGAACGTCCACTTCGGCAACGGCGTCTACGCAAACTTCAACCTGACACTGGTGGACGATACCCATATCTATGTGGGAGACTACACCATGATCGGCCCCAATGTCACCATCGCCACAGCAGGCCATCCCATTCTCCCCCAATTGCGCCAGCAGGGTTTGCAGTACAATATGCCCGTCCGCATTGGCCGCAACTGCTGGCTGGGCGCAGGCGTTATCGTTCTTCCCGGGGTCACCATCGGGGACAACGTGGTCGTTGGCGCAGGAAGCGTGGTAACGAAGGACCTTCCGTCCAACGTGGTGGCCGTGGGCAGCCCCTGCCGGGTTCTGCGGGAGGTCGGCGAACACGACCGGCAGTTCTATTTCCGGGACCGCCGCCTGAATCCGGAGCTGCTTGCAGACGTTTAAAGAGCTTTTTTGAAAAATACTGAAAAAAACACTTGCAATCTGCGCCGGCTTGTGATATGATATCCGGGCGATTCAAGATTGCTTAGGGCATTTATGCCCTTTAACTGATACGAAAGAGGTGAACGAAATGAAGGAAGGTATCCATCCCAAGTACGAACAGACCACCATCCGCTGTGCCTGCGGCAATGTCTTTACCACTGGTTCTACCAAGAAGGACATTCGCGTTGAGATCTGCTCCAAGTGCCACCCTTTCTATACCGGCAAGCAGAAGCTGGTTGACACCGGTGGACGTGTTGATCGGTTCAACAAGCGCTTTGGCCTGAAGTAAGAAAGATATTCCGCACCACGGATAAGTGGTGCGGAATTTTTTATTCTTTGTAGAAATAGACACAATTTTGTGGTAAGATAAGAAAAAGTCATCCGGGAGGGAACTATGGAAGATAATTTTGAAAAGAAACAGGAGCGGGCTGTGCTGGTGGGATTGAACGCCGACTGCTTTACAAAGGAACAGACCGCCACCGATGAAACATTGGAAGAATTGGAAGCCCTCCTGGAAACCGCCGGGGGCTTCTGTACGGGCAAGGTCCTCCAAAACCGCCACACGCCGGATTCCCACTCCTTCATCGGCGAGGGCAAGGCGCTGGAAGTGAAAATGCTGGCCCAGGCCACGGAGTCCACCATGGTGATCTTCGACAACGAGCTGTCTCCCGGCAACATCCGGGCCTTGGAGGAGATCATCGGCCTGACGGTGCTGGACCGCAGCGCCCTGATTCTGGACATCTTTGCCCAGCGGGCGAAAACCAAGGAGGGCCGTCTGCAGGTGGAATTGGCCCAGTATAAATACCTGCTCCCCCGGCTTTCCGGCATGGGCGCAAGCCTGAGCCGCCAGGGCGGCGGCATCGGCACCCGAGGCCCCGGCGAGACGAAGCTGGAATCGGACCGCCGCCACATCCGGGAGCGCATTAACCGCCTGGAAGACGAACTGGAACAGGTGCGGAAGGTTCGGAGCGTTCAGCGGGAGCGGAGAAGGAAGAATTCCGTGCCGGTGGTGGCCATTGTGGGCTATACCAACGCCGGAAAATCCACCCTGCTGAATCAGCTGACAGGAGCAGGCATCCCGGCCAATAACCGCCTGTTTGACACCCTGGACACCACATCCCGCCTTCTTACGGTGTCCGACAACCTGGACGTGATTTTGTCCGATACCGTAGGCTTCATTGCGAAGCTTCCCCACCATCTGGTGAACGCCTTCCATGCCACCCTGGAAGAACTGGAATACGCAGACCTTCTGCTTCATGTGATCGACGCCTCAGACCCCAATCGGGAGGAGCACATCGCCGTGGTGGAGAAACTCATTGCGAAGCTGGCAAAGCCGGAGACTCCGGTGCTTCGGTGCTATAATAAGGCGGATTTGGTGTCCCCCGTGGACATCCCCCTGGGGGAAGATGTTGTTGCCATTTCCGCCAAAAGCGGCCGGAATATGGAGGGACTCCTGAAAGCCATCGAAAAAGGCTTGGGCCATGCCCGGCATCACATCCGCCTGCGGCTGCCCTATGACCAGGGCGGCATGGTGGAGAAACTCCACGACGGGGCCCAGGTTCTCGGCGTGGATTATACCCCGGAAGGCATCGAGGTGGAGACCATTGTGGATGAGATTCTGTACGGACGGCTTCGTGACTATGTGACAGAGGAGATGTAACTTGGACGAGTATCTGGTACCCACCGCCTTCGGCGAGGATGAATTTATAGAAAAAAAGTCCCGCTTCATCGGAAGAATCTGGCCGGTGGAAACGGAAGAGGCAGCTCTGGACAAAATCCAGGAGATGAAAAAGCGGCACTACGACGCCACCCACAACTGCTGGGCCTATATCATAAGGGACGGGGCTGTCCGATTTTCCGACGACGGGGAACCCGGAGGCACCGCAGGAATGCCCATGCTGCAGGTGCTGCAGCGGGAGGGGCTTTATAATGTGGTCTGTGTGGTGACCCGATACTTTGGCGGCATCCTTCTGGGAGCCGGCGGCCTGGTCCGGGCCTATGCCAAAGGTGCGAAAATTGCCGTGGATGCCGCAGGAAAATCCATGAAGCGGGTGTGGACGGTGCTGTATCTGCCCTGTCCTTACCCTTTTTACGAGCGGGTCAGGCTGGAAGCCGCCGCCTTTGGGGGCATCCTCCGCAAGACGGATTTCGGCGCGGAGGTGGAGCTGGAGCTGCTGTTCCCGGAGGGGCAGGTCAGCGCCTTTCTGGAAAAACTCACCGACCTGTCCAGCGGAACCGTGGAGGGCATGGAGACCGGACAGGAATACCGGGCGTTCCCGATAGACAGGGAGACTACATAATGGAAATTCGGAAAATTACCCGGGAAAACGCCGGAGACCTCCGGCTGAAAAACGAGCCGTTTGCCATGCCGGGGCGCTTTATCCCGGCACTGAAAGACGGCGTGTGGACGTACCGGACGGAAACAAGCCCGGAATGCCAGTGGATGACCTTCCCCGACGAGGAATACGACTTTGAAACGGTGAACCGGGAGGGCGCTGCCTTCGGCGCTTACGAGGACGGCGTCTGCATCGGGGTTGCCATTTATCAGGACTACTATTTTTCTTATATGTATCTGCTGGACCTGAAGGTCAGCTCTGCCGCCCGGGGAAAGGGCGTGGGCAAGGCGCTCATCGAAGCGGGAATGGCCGAAGCGAAGGCGCGGGGTTATCGCGGCCTGTACACCCAAGGGCAGGACGATAATCTGAACGCCTGCATGTTCTACTTAAAAGCGGGCTTTACCATCGGCGGCTTCGACAACCGGGTGTACCGGGGGACGAAGCAGGAAAATAAGGCGGACGTCGTCTTCTACAAGGAGTGAGGGAATTATCATGACTGTGCGGGAAGAACTGGAATGGCAGGAGCATAAGCGCTTGAATCCTCTGGCGGCCTTCGCCGACCAGAGCAAGGGACGTCCGAGGCCGGAAGAGCCCCGGGCGGAGGACGTGCGCACTTGTTATCAGAGGGACATTGACCGCATTGTTCATTCCAAGTCCTTCCGCCGTCTGGTCCATAAGACCCAGGTGTTCCTCCAGCCCGAGGGGGACCACTACCGCACCCGCATGACCCATACCCTGGAAGTTTCCCGCATTGCAGGCACCATTGCCCGGGCCCTGGGTCTGAATGAGGACCTGGCGGAGGCCATTGCCATGGGCCACGATTTGGGACATACGCCCTTCGGCCACGCGGGAGAGGCGGCACTGACATCCTGTCTGGGAAAACCCTTCCGCCACAACGAGCAGAGCCTGCGTGTGGTGGACGTTCTCGAAAAGGACGGCATGGGTCTGAACCTGACCTACGAGGTCCGGGACGGTATTCTCTGCCACACGGGCGACAAGTGGCCCGACACCCTGGAAGGCCAGGTGGTCCGGCGCAGTGACCAGATTGCCTACGTAAACCACGACATTGACGACGCCATACGGGCGGGGATTCTCACCGATGACGACATCCCCCGCTCCATAGCGGATATCCTGGGCCACAGCCACCGGGACCGTATCAACACCCTGGTCACCGATGCCATCCGGACGTCCCGGGAAGCGGGAGTCGTGTGCCTGACTCCCCAGGTGGACAAGGCCCTCAAAGACCTGCGGGCCTTCATGTTTGAACGGGTCTACCGCAACCCCGTGGCAAAAGGGGAGGAGAGCAAGGCAAAAACCATGCTCATCCGGCTTTTTGAATACTATATGGCCCATCCCGAGGCTCTTCCGGCAGATTTTCAGCCCCAGCTGGGCTTCGGCGGCATCCAGCGCACGGTCTGCGACTACATTGCAGGCATGACCGATAACTATGCCGTGGATAAATTCAGCGAGATTTTCATCCCCACAGGCTGGCATGTTCGGGGATAATGTGATACAATATTGTTATTGAAAAACATAAGGAGCGGTAAACAATGAACAAACAACTCATGCGAAAAATCTTTCTGGTCCTTCTGCCTGTTCTGGCGGTGGGCCTTGCCACCACGGAGGACAGTGTGGTAGTTTATGGCCCTGAGGTAGGAACCATGTACTGCTCCTATTTTGACCTGCTCCCCGCCGGGAGCTTTCCCATCATCACCCCGTTGGCCGCCATTCTGGGCCTTACTGCCGGCATTCTGGCGGCGATCTACGCCGCATTTGAGAAGGAGTGGAGCCTGAAGGGATGTATGTGGACGGCTTTCTTTGGCTCAGTCGCCGCAGTGGTTCCCATCCTGATCCGGGAGGAAACCCTTATTGTGCCCAACGTGTTTTACCCCATCTTACTGGTGGCGGAGGCAATCCTTGCCTACGTCATGATCAAAAAACCCATTAAGAAAACCGAAGTCGCCACTGGCCGCAGACTGGAGCGGCACTGAGTTTTAAGCAGCAGAAAAATGGAAAGGAGGCTCACCAATGGCATTTCCCCCGGCATTTTTGGATGAATTGGTTCAAAGAAATCCCATTGAGGAGGTGGTGGGCCAGTATGTGAGCCTGAAACGCTCCGGCTCCAACCTCTTCGGCCTCTGCCCCTTCCACGGGGAGAAGACCGCCTCCTTTTCCGTGGCGCCCGACAAGGGAATTTTCTACTGCTTTGGCTGCCACAAAGGCGGCAACGTCATTAACTTCCAGATGGAAATTGAGGGCCTGAGCTACCCCGACGCCGTGCGGGCCTTGGCAAAGCGTGCGGGCCTGGAAGTTCCCGAGGACCAGCAATATCAGAGCCGCTACCGCCAGCAGGAGCGGCTTTGGGCCCTCCACAAGGAGGCCGCCCGGTATTTCCACGCCCAGCTCTATGCCCCCCCGGGGGCGAACGCCCTGGGCTATGCCCTGGGCCGGGGTATGAGCAAAAATACCCTGACAAAGTTTGGTATTGGCTATGCGCCTGACAGCTGGACCGGGCTGGTGGATACACTGCGGAGCAAAGGCTACACAGAGGAAGAACTGCGGGATTCGGGACTTGTGATCGTGTCCCAGAAAAACGGAAACCTCTTCGACCGTTTCCGGGACCGGCTGATGTTTCCTATCATCGACGTGCGGGGCAATGTCATTGGCTTCGGCGGGCGGATTATGACAGAGGACAAGTCCCAGGCAAAATATTTGAATTCCCCGGAAACCCTGATTTTTAATAAACGAAAAAACCTGTTTGCCCTGAACCTAGCCAAGAAAAGCAAACTTGGTTATCTGATTCTGGTGGAAGGGTATATGGACGCCATCGCCCTGCATCAGTACGGCTTTGACTGCGCCGTGGCCTCTTTGGGCACGGCCCTGACGGAAGACGGCGCAGCGCTTCTCTCCCGGTACACAGAGCAGGTGGTGCTTATCTACGACGGCGATGCCGCCGGACAGAACGCCACCCAGCGGGCCATTCCCATACTGGAGAAGGCTGGCTTGCAGGTGAAGGTTCTGCAAATGCGGGACGCCAAGGACCCGGATGAGTTCCTGAAAAAATTCGGAGCAGACCGCTTTCGGCTCCTGCTGGAGGAATCCTCCAATCGGGTGGAGTACCAGCTCCGCGCCATCGGGAGAAAATACGATTTGAGAGACGACGACCAGAAGGTGCGCTATTTGCAGGAGTGTGCGGACCTGATTGGCTGTCTGGGAAGCGCCGTCCAGCGGGAGGTTTACAGCACCCGCGTGGCAGAAACGGCGGGCATTGGCATGGACGCCATGAAACTGGAGGTGGACCGGGCCAGAAAGCGCCGCCAGGCCAAAGAAAAAAAGAAACAGGAGAAGATCGATTTGTCTCCTGCCCGGAACCTGCAGCCCAAAAGCCGCACCATCCGCTATGATAACCTCCACTCCGCACGGGCGGAGGAGATGCTTTTGGGGCTCTGCTTCCAGGAGCCGGCCCTTCTGGACCAGACCGCGGAGCTGACGCCTGAAATGTTCTCGGCCCCCATTCTGGCAAAGGCGTATGCTCAGATGCTGGAGCGCCACAGCCAGGGCTTGGACGTGAGCCTGGGAGGCCTTGTGGACTTTACCTCTGAGGAGATGGGACATCTCGCCGGGATTTTACAGCGGCAGCAGGGCCCCGTAAACGAGCAGGCGCTGCTTGACTGCGTACACACCATCCGCCGGGAGTATCAGACCCACAAGGTGGAGAGCAAAGATGATCTTCTGGCCCTGCAAAGCGCCATGAAGGAAAGAAAAGGAATCGGCCCATGACGAAATGTTTAGAACAGGAATCTCCCGTCAGCGCCGGAGAAGATGATGTCCGGCAGTTCCTCTGGGAAATTCGGGAATACCCCCGGCTGACCCCGGAACAGGAGCGGGAGCTGGCAAGAAAATGTGCCGCCGGAGACGAGGAGGCCATCCGGGAGATGGTCAGCGCCAACCTACGGCTTGTGGTATCCATTGCCCGGGAGTATGCCGGCCGGGGAGTGGCGCTTATGGACCTCGTCCAGGAAGGCAGCATCGGCCTCCTGGCAGCTGCCAGGAAATTCGATTATACCCGGGACCTGCGGTTTTCCACCTATGCGACAAAATGGATACGCCAAGGGGTCACCCGGTGTCTCATGAACCACAGCAGCTCCATTCGGGTGCCGCTGCACACCGCCGAGCGGATGCGAAAGGTGGCCATGACCCGGGCGAAGCTTCTCCAGGAGAACGGGGAGGAGCCCACCGCCGCCGAGATTTCAAAGGTCTGCGGCATTCCGGAAAGGAAGGTCCAGGAACTGGTTCAGCTGACCCCGGATGTGTGCTCTCTGGACGTGGCTGCCGGGGAGACAGGGGACAGCAGCCTGGGGGAACTTTTGGAGGACGTCCAGGTGCCCCAGCCCTATGCGGGACTGGTGCGGCAGGAACTCCAGAACACCATAGACGGATTACTGGCAGGGCTTACGGACCGCCAGCAGGAAATCCTGCGGCTCCACTTCGGCATGGAGGACGGAAAATGCTGGTCCCTGGAAGAGATCGGGAAAAAGCTGGGCATTTCCAAAGAACGCACCCGGCAGATCGAACGCCAGGCCATGGAAAAGTTACAAAAAGACGGCGCAGGCTTTGGATTGGAGGACTTTTTAAATGAATGAATTGGATTTTTCCTTTGAGGAGAGCCCCTGGGAAACCTACATAGAGGGCTTTTCTGCAGGAGAAAGCGTCTCCGCTGCCCGGCTTCTGACGCTCCTGGAAGGAGAGGAAGAGGAAGCGGTTGAGGATGCCTTTGCCGCACTGGAAGCCCGGGACTTAGGCCTCGACTTGACGGACCTTCCCAAAACCGGGGCAAACGGCCAGGCGGCTCTGCGGCTGCGCCAGGAGTATCAGCTGGCAAAAAAAGGGCTGGACCCCAGGGAATTGGAGGAAAACGACCCCCTGCGGCTGTATCTTGAAGAGGTGGCCCAGACCCCGGCCTTTGGAGACGAAGCGCTCCTTGCCCGCCAGGCGGCCCAAGGGGACGAAACTGCCATGGAGCGGCTGACAAACCTGGGCCTGCAGCGGGTCATTTCCCTGGCTGCCAGCCTTGCAGGCCGCGGCGTCCTCTTGCTGGACCTGATTCAGGAGGGAAGTCTGGGCCTGTGGCAGGCGATTTGCAGTTATCGGACAGGCGACTATGCCGCGCACCGGGATAAGCACATCCGCTACTGCCAGGCCAAGGCCGTGACCTTGCAGGCCAGACAGTGCGGCATCGGTCAGAAAATGCGAACTGCCATGGAGGACTACCGGGAAGTGGATGAGCGTCTTCTTTCGGAGCTGGGGCGCAATCCCACCCTGGAGGAAATGGCGGAAGCCCTTCATATGATGCCGGAAGAGGCGGAAGCTGTGAAGAAAATGCTGGACGATGCAAGACTGCTTGCCGCAGCCAAGAAACAGCCGGACCTGGAAGAGGAAAAGGAAGCGGAAGAGCAGGCCGTGGAGGATACCGCCCAGTTCCAAATGCGTCAGCGGATTCTGGATCTGCTGTCCGGCGTCAGTGAGGCGGATGCAAAGCTTCTTTCTCTGCGCTTCGGTCTGGAAGGGGCTGCGCCCATGAGCCCGGAAGAAGCGGGCAAACGCCTGGGATTCACCCCTGACGAGGTGGTTGCCAGAGAAGCCGCCGCCCTAAGCAAGCTTCGGAGCGGAAACTAAATGGAAAATTTCACCTTTGCCTGGCTGGACCGGGAAACCTACGAAGGATATCCCCTGAAATTTTCCTACCGGACCGATCGGCATTACCGGGTCACCGCCAGCCAGTGGTCCATGTCCCTGAGGGAGGAAACATTCCCGGAGTCTGCAGAAAAAGCATTTACCGATGAACTTTTTGGGGATTGGCTGGAAGCCCCTGTGGCCCTGGGGGCCTTCCTTGGGGAAGAACTTGCGGGGGTCATTGAAGGAAGCGTGGAGACGTGGCACAATGTCTTTCGCATCAGCAATCTGCTGATCATGGAACCCTATCGGAAAGCGGGCCTTGGAACGGCCCTCATGGACAGAATGCTTGCCCATGCCAAAAGTCTTGGCTGCCGAGGGGCCATTTTGGAAACCCAGAGCTGCAACTACCCGGCCATTTCCTTTTACCGGAAGCAAGGATTCACCCTCAGCCGCATCGATCTGCGGGAATACCATAACGACGACATATTGCGAGGGGAAGTGCGGCTGGACTTTTTCCTGGCCTTTTCCCAGCAGAAAGAAGGATAACTATGGATAAGAAGATTTCCATCGCCATTGACGGCCCTGCCGGTGCAGGAAAAAGCACCATTGCCCGGCGGCTTGCCCGGGAGCTGGGCTATCGCTATGTGGACACCGGGGCAATTTACCGCACCGTTGCCTATTTCTTTGATCTGTGGGGCGTGGCGCCAAAGGACATCGACGGCATCCGCCGCTACATTGACGAGCTTACCATCGGCATTTCCTATGATGAAAATGGCGTTCAGCACATGATCATGAACGGCATGGACGTGACGGAGGATATCCGTACCCAGGAGATCGGCCAGAAGGCCAGCATAATCTCCGCCCATGCCATTGTCCGGGACCTGCTTCTGGATATGCAGCGGGAGACGGCGGAAAAGTATGATGTGATTATGGACGGCCGGGATATCGGCACCGTGGTGCTTCCCAAGGCAACGGTGAAAATTTTCCTCACGGCCTCTGCCGAAGTCCGGGCCCAGCGCCGGACAGAGGAGCTTCAGGCCAAGGGCGAGAAAGCCGACTATCAGAAAATTTTGAAGGAGATTCAGCAGCGGGACTACCAGGACACCCACCGGGACATTGCGCCGCTGAAAATGGCCCGGGATTCCGTGAAGATGGACACCTCCGATTTGGACATCGACGGCGTCATTGCCGCCATGAAGGACATTATTGCGAAGAAGGTGACGCCGTGCGTGTAACTTTGGCAAAAAGCGCGGGTTTCTGCTTTGGCGTCAGTCGGGCGGTGGAATTGGTGGAGCAGGCGGCCTCCTCCGGCAAAAAGGTAGCCACCCTGGGACCCATCATCCACAACCGCCATGTGGTCGCCAGATTTGAGTCCCTGGGGGTCCGGGTGATCAATGCCCCCGAGGAGGCCCTGCCGGGAGAAGCGGTTATCATTCGCTCCCACGGAGTGAGCCGGGACGTCTATGAGCGTCTCCAGAACCAGAATGTGGAAATTATTGACGCCACCTGCCCCTTTGTCAAGCGCATCCACGGCATTGTGAGCCGGGCCGAAGAAGAAGGTGCCCTGCCCATTATCATCGGCACAAAAACCCATCCGGAAGTGGAGGGCATTGCAGGCTGGTGCGGAGCGTGCCAGGTGTTTGAAAACCGAAATGAGCTGGGAACCTGGGCAAAGGACCATCCTGAGTTGAGAAATTCGTCAATTTGCATAGTTTCTCAGACGACTTCTACCGAATCTTTGTGGAATTCCTGCGTGGATTTTGCAAAAAAACAGTTTACTAACCTCAAAATATTTGATACAATATGTAAAGCAACTGAATGTAGGCAAAGCGAAGCAGCGCAGTTAAGCAGGATTTGTGGGGCCATGGTCGTAGTAGGAGATCTCAGCAGTTCCAACACAGGCCGTCTCGCTATGATTTGTCGCGAGCACTGCAAGCAGGTCCATCTGGTGGATAATGCTTCGGAATTGAAGCCGGAGGACTTTCGCGGGGTCCGAGTTGTTGGAATCACTGCTGGTGCGTCGACGCCAGCGTGGATTATAAAGGAGGTCTATAAGACTATGAGCGAAATTACCAATGTTGAGGCTGTACAGGAGGAGAATTTTGCTGAACTTCTCGAGCAGTCCATCAAGACTTTAAATACAGGAGATAAGGTCAAGGGTATCGTAACCAGCATCGGCAACACCGAGGTCCAGGTTGACCTGGGCACCAAGCACGCCGGCTACATCCCCTATGACGAAGTCAGCACCGATCCTTCTGTGAAGCCTGAGGACGTTCTGAAGGTCGGTGACGAGATCGAGGTCTTCGTGGTTCGTGTGAACGACCAGGAGGGCACTGTTCAGCTGTCCAAGAAGAAGCTGGACGGCCTGAAGGTTTGGGACGACATGGCTTCCTGGGTGGAAGAGAAGACCACCGTGGAAGGCACCATTACCGAAGAGAACAAGGGCGGCCTGGTGGCCAATGTCCAGGGCATCCGGGTGTTTATCCCCGCTTCCCAGTCCGGCATTGCCAAGGGCGGCGACATGGCTTCCATGGTTGGCAAGACCGTGTCCATGAAGATCACTGAGGTCAACCGTGCCCGCCGCCGTGTGATCGGCTCCATCCGTGCCGTGACCAGCGAAGCCCGCAAGGCTGCTCAGGAGAAGATCTGGGCCGAGATTGAGAACGGCAAGAAGTACCACGGCACCGTCAAGTCCCTGACTTCCTACGGCGCTTTCGTGGACATCGGCGGTGTGGACGGCATGGTCCATGTTTCTGAGCTGAGCTGGAACCGTATCAAGACCCCCGCCGACGTGGTGAAGGTCGGTGACGAGATCGACGTCTATGTCATTTCCTTTGACCCCGAGAAGCACAAGATTTCCCTGGGCTACAAGACCGCTGAGATGAACCCCTGGAACCAGTTCATGACCAACTATCAGGTTGGTGATGTGGTGGACGCCAAGGTTGTCAAGCTCATGACCTTCGGCGCTTTTGCCGAAATCATCCCCGGCGTAGACGGCCTGATTCACATCTCCCAGATCGCTGACCGCCGCATCGGCAAGCCCGAGGACGTGCTGTCCGAAGGCCAGGATGTGAAGGTGAAGATCACCGATGTGGACGCCGAAAATAAGCGCATCTCCCTGTCCATCCGGGCTCTGCTGGAGGACGGCGAGGACGCCGAGTAATTTTTACCATTCTGAAACCGGGGCAAGCCACGCTGCCCCGGTTTTTTGCTAGGAAGGAGATTTTTAAGCTATGGTCAAACACATTGTGCTCTACACCTTCAAAGAGGGTGTCGACAAGGACGAGGCCGTAAAAACCGTTGCCGCGGTGCTGGAACCGCTGGTGGGGAAAATCCCCGGCTTGCTGCACCTGGAAATCCGCCGGGCCTTCAGCGGCATGGACTATGCCCTGTACTCCGAATTTGAGAGCCGGGAGGCCCTCAGCAACTACGCATCCCATCCCCTCCACCTGGAGGCAAAGACGCACTTTTTCCACCTGCTGGACAGCCGCGTGGCCGCAGACTATGACCTGTAAAGGAGAAAAATTATGAAAGCAATTGTTACCGTTGTGGGTCAGGACCGGGTCGGCATCATCGCAGGGGTGTGCACCGCCCTGGCGGAGTATAACGTCAATGTCCTGGACATTCGTCAGACCGTTATGCAGGGCTATTTCACCATGATGATGGCCACGGAAGTGGGCAGCTGCACCATCCCTCTTGGGGACCTTGTTACGCGCATGGAGGAGAAGGGCAAGGAAATGGGCCTTTCCATCCGGGTCCAGCGGGAGGACATTTTCAACGCCATGCACAGAATCTGAGGTGGCGCCATGCTGAGTGAAAGAGACGTCCTGGTAACCCGGGACATGATTGAAAAGCGGCATCTGGATATCCGGACCATCACCATGGGCATCAGCCTCTTGGACTGCTGTGACCCGGATCTCGCAGTTTGCTGTGATAAAATTTACAAGAAAATCACCCGCTGTGCCAAGGATTTGGTCCGTGTGGGCGAAGATATTGAGAAGGAATTCGGCATTCCCATTGTCAATAAGCGCATTTCCGTGACCCCCATCGCCCTGATAGGCGGTGCATGTGAAGCGGACAGCTATGTGGAGATTGCGAAGACCTTGGATGCCGCCGCCAAAACCTGCGGCGTGAACTTCATCGGCGGCTTCTCCGCCCTGGTGCAGAAGGGCGCCACAAAAGGGGACTGGAAACTGATTCACTCCATCCCCGAGGCCATGGCCGCCACCGAGCGGGTTTGCGCCAGCGTCAATGTGGGCTCCACAAAAGCCGGTATCAACATGGACGCCGTGGCGGAAATGGGCCGTATTATCAAAAAGACTGCGGAGCTCACCGCCGATAACGACGGCCTGGGCTGCGCCAAGGTGGTTGTCTTCGCCAACGCTGTGGAGGATAACCCCTTCATGGCCGGCGCGTTCCACGGCGTGGGCGAGCCTGAGTGCGTGCTGAATGTGGGCGTCTCCGGCCCCGGTGTGGTGTACCACGCCTTGCAGGAAGTGAAGGGCCAGCCCTTCGATGTGGTGGCCGAGACCATTAAAAAGACTGCGTTCCAGATTACCCGTATGGGCCAGCTGGTTGGCCAGGAGGCTTCCCGCCGCCTTGGCGTTCCCTTCGGCATTGTGGACCTGAGTCTGGCCCCTACCCCCGCCATCGGTGACAGCGTGGCCCGGATTCTGGAAGAGATGGGCCTGGAAGTCTGCGGCACCCACGGTACCACCGCAGCCCTTGCCATGCTCAATGACGCCGTGAAAAAGGGCGGCGTCATGGCCTCCAATCATGTGGGTGGCCTGTCCGGCGCCTTCATCCCCGTGTCTGAGGACGAGGGCATGATTGCCGCTGCGGAAAAGGGCACCCTGGTCCTGGACAAGCTGGAAGCCATGACCTGCGTGTGTTCCGTGGGCCTGGATATGATTGCAGTGCCCGGTGACACCAGCGCCGCTACCATTTCTGCCATTATCGCAGACGAAACAGCCATTGGCATGGTAAACACCAAGACCACCGCCGTCCGTATTATCCCTGCCCCCGGAAAAGTGGTGGGAGACCGGGTGGAAATGGGCGGCCTTCTGGGAAGTGCTCCTGTCATGCCCGTCCATAGCGAAGGCAGCGACGCTTTCATTGCTAGAGGCGGCCGGATTCCCGCCCCCCTGCAGAGCCTTAAGAACTGATACAATACAGAACCCTCTCCGAAAAACCGGAGAGGGTTCTGCTTGTCCCAAAAGCCTCGCAGAGTTTGCCGCCGCAGGCGGCAAAGAAAATCCAAAAAATTTTCCGCCGGGGCGTGTACCTGGTGGAAAATACTCCTCAGGCTCCAAGTGTGGAATTTGTCCCCCATTGGGGACAAATTATGCGCGCAGGAGACTGCAAAAAACTGTCAGAAAGCCCCGCAGGGGATTTTTGACAGTCTAAACGCCCTCCGAAAAATCGGAGGGCGCTCTTTTACTTTGCGGATAAATCCACGCAGCGTCTTAGTATGCTGTTGGCTGGGACCTGCTTTCCCAGAGGCAGGGTGAATTCCATTTGGGGCTGCCTGGGCTCTTCCAGGGGGTTACCCTCGCTGTCCGTCATGTTGGCGGCAAGAATGGGGAAGGGCCGCAGGTCGGGACCTACCACTTCCAGGGCGTCTCCTGCCCGGAATTTGTTGTTCAGGCGGCAAAGGGCGTTGCCCTGTTCGTCGCAGGAGATAACCTTGGCACAGATTTGCCAGTCTCTTATGTACCGGGAGTTCTCCACATACTGCCCGGGCTCCCCAAAATAGAAGCCTGTGGAGTAGATGCGGTGGGACACGTGCTCCACCTCGTCCCGCCAGACAGGGTCCACTGTCCGCCCTGCAAACACATCGTCGATGCAGTGGCGATAGGCCCCTGTGACAATGGCGGCGTAGTAGGCAGATTTGGCGCGGCCCTCGATTTTGATGCAGTCTATGCCCGCATCCATCAGCTCTTTTAAATGGTCGATGGTACACATATCCCGGGAATTCAAAATATAGGTTCCCTTTTCATCTTCAAAAACCGGGAAGTACTCCCCAGGCCGCTTTTCCTCCATAAGGGCGTACTGGTATCGGCAGGGCTGGGCGCAGGCTCCGCGGTTGGCATCCCGGCCTGTCATGTAGTTGCTTAAAAGGCACCGCCCGGAGTAGCTGACGCACATGGCGCCGTGGCCGAAGGTTTCAATCTCCAGCTGGGGGTCCACCTTTTGCCGGATGGCGGAAATCTCCTTGAGGCTCAGCTCTCGTGCCAGAACCACCCGGCTGGCGCCCAGGTCAAACCAGGCCTGGGCGCATTCGTAGTTTCCGATGGACTGCTGGGTGGAGATGTGCCGCTGGCAGTGGGAAGCGTACTTTCCCGCCAGGGAAAAAGCTCCCAGGTCTGCCAGAATCAGGGCGTCCACCCCTGCATCGTCCAGCTGCTGCAGATACTCGGGAAGGCGTGCCACCTCGTCATTGCGGGGCATGGTGTTCACGGTGACGTGACACTTGACATGGTGGCTGTGGGCGAATTTCACCGCCTGTACAAGCTCCTCCGGGGAGAAATTGCCCGCAAAGGAGCGCATACCAAAGCTGGTGCCTGCCAGATATACGGCATCGGCTCCGTAGAGAACGGCCATTTGGAGCCGTTCCATGTCACCGGCGGGGCTGAGAAGCTCTAATTTTTTCATCAGCCGTCCCTCTGTGCCGCAAACTGCGCCCGGTAGCTCTCGTGCTCCTCGGCAGTGGTGGAGAACTGATGGGTTCCGGTGGCGGGGTTGAGAATATAGAAATAGTAGTTGGTGGTAGCAGGCTCCAGGGCACCCTTGAGACTTGCAAGGCCGGGGTTAGAGATAGGCGTGGGAGTCAGACCAACGTTGGTATAGGTGTTGAAGGGGCTGTCCACTTTCAGGTCTTCGGTGGTCAGATCGGCCTTGCCGTCCAGGGCATAGATGATGGAGGCGTCGATGTTCAGGTAGGCCGGGTTGTTGCCCCAGTTGAAAAGACGGTTGTAGATAACGGAGGCAATCATGGGGCACTCCTCGGCATTGGCGGCTTCCTTTTCAATGAGAGAGGCCACGATGGTCACATCCTGGATGGAGAAGAGGTGCTGGGAAATATAGGCATCGTCCTTGCCAGCCGTACGCATGAGGTTCTCGAGATAGGCGTTGAGGCTGTCAAGCTTGGCGCGCATTTCCTCGTCAAAGCGGGTGTCAAAGTTGTTGAGCATTCTCTGAAGGGCTTCTCTGGGAGTGGAGTTCTTATAGAACTCATAGGTATCCGGGAAGAGGTAGCCTTCCAGGCAGTACTTGTCACCCCGTTCTACACCTTCCAGGAACCAGTAGTCGTCCAGCTCGCCGGTTGCGGCATAGTCAGCCACATCCTTGGCGGTACAGATGCGGTTTTCTTCCAGCAGGTCGAAAATCTGACGGCAGGTATAGCCTTCGGGAATGGTCAGCGTGATGACCTCTCGGTTGGAGCGCGGGGTCATGAAGTTCACCAGCGCATGGTAGTCGTATCGGGTGTTCAGGTCGTAGATGCCCGGCTGGATTTTCTTTTCCGCATGGGAAATGTCGGCGTAGAGGTTAAAGAGGCTCTTGTAGCGCACCAGTCCTGCATCATAGAGCTTGTTCGTCACGTCCTCCATGGTATCGGATTCGTAAATGGTCACGGTGACAGGCTTGTCCTCCCGGCCGAAGGCCAGCACATCGGCGGCGCAGACCCAGAGCATCCGCCCGGCGGTGACGCCAATGGCCACAATCAGGGCCAGCCATACGAAGGTGACTAAAATATTGGGAATGCCCAGGAAACCCTCACCGTTTTTCTTCTTGGGACGGCCCTTTCGGGTTCGGCGGGGATAGGCGGTCTTTGGCTTTTCCGGGGCAGGCGCAGCCTCTTCCTGGGGAATATCCCGGTATTCCTGGGCATCCTCCGAAGCGGCAGGTGCCTCAGGCTCCGCAATGGTGTCCAGAATGGAAAGATCGAACTGGGGCTCCTCCTGGCCGTGATTGAGCATGCCCTGGTAGTCCATGGCTTCCTCGTCGGCAGTGATCGGCTCCCGGGTGTCCGGGTTTGTAAAGCGGTCGTCTGTCTCAGGAATATCCTCTACGTCCGGAATGCGGGACATGAATTCCTCGCCCGGGGTGGGGGCTGAAGATGGAGCGTCCACAGAGACGTCCTGGGAGACGTCTTCCGAGACCTCTTCAGAAAGGTCCTCGGAGACCTCTTCAGAAAGGTCCTCGGAGACCTCCTCAGAGACATCGTCAGAGGCTTCTTCGGAAACGTCCGGAATATCTTCAAAAACGGGAGCTTCCTCAGAGGGGGTGTCCTCCGCCGGGGAGGTCTCCTCATTTTTCGATGTAAAGGACAGCTCTTGAATCAGGGGTTCTTCTTCAAAATTTTCAGGTTCGGCGGGAACAGGGTTCTCCTCCTGCTCCGGGAATCGTTCGTCTTGCATGGTGTTCCTCCTCGTTTAGCGGATAACGATGGCCTTGGCCACCTGGTCGGCGGCCTCCTGGCCCGAAATGGCGGTGATGAGGGCGAGGCCGAAGGGCACGGCGCACCCGGCCGAAGTGCCGGTCACCAGATTGCCGTCAATGACGGCGGCTTTCTCAACCATAATAGCTTTTCCCATGTTCTCCTCACAGCCGGGGTAACAGGTGGCTTTTCTGCCGTCGGGAATGCCCAGGTCTGCCAGCACCGTGGGCCCTGCACAAATGGCGGCAGTGAGCAGATGGTTTTCCCAGGCAAAGGAGATGGCGTCCATGGCCAGACGGCTGGCCCGAATGGAGGCCACACCCCGCAGGCCGCCGGGAAGGATGACACCCTCCATGGAAGTGAGGTCCAGCTCCTCGATGGTGAGGTCAGCAGTGATGGGAATGCCGTGGGAGCCCACAATGGTTTTTCCGTTCAGGCCAACGGTAGCGACCGTGATTCCGACCCGGCGCAGAAGGTCCAGGGGAGCCACAGCCTCGGTTTCTTCAAAACCCGTTCCAAGAAGCATATAATACATACTCAGTCCTCCAAGCATGCCGCAACATGGCGGTAGATTTCTTCGTGAATATTTTCAATGGTCCGCATTTTTCCGTCCTTTACGCAGGAAATCATGGTCCAGCCGTAGTAACCGGCAGCGGCGCGGCCCATTTCCCGGCAGGTGGCAAGATACGTCATGTCCTGTTCGTGGATGTCCGCATGGGAACCGGTGGCGGCTTCCCGGGAACGCATCATCTTCTCCGTAAAGTCCGTGGGCACATCCAGATAGAGGGTCAGGTCGGGCCGGGGCAGCCCCAGCTTATTATACTCAAAATCGTAGAGCCAGTGCAGGAAATCCTCCCGTTTTTCCGGAGGCTCCTTGGAGCTCTGGTGGACGGCGTTGGAAGTGGTATAACGATCGGAAACCACCAGTCCGCCCTTTTCGTACCAATCGCCCCATACCTTTTTGTAGGAGGCGTAACGGTCCACGGCGTAGAAGGCCGAGGCGGCATAGGCGCCTACGTCAGAGGGGCGGCTGCCAAATTCTCCGCTGAGGTACATCCGAATCAGTGCGGAGCTGGGCTCCGCGTATTGGGGAAATACCAATTTCTGAAATGCCACCTGCTCCTGTGTCAGACGCTCCGTGAGCAGACGGAACTGGGTGGACTTTCCCGAGCCGTCGGTGCCCTCAATTACAATCAGTTTACCCATTTCAGTCCTCCTTAGTTGGGACGCATACCATCATACCCTACAATATAGCATAAAAGGCCCCGTTTGTCCACCTGTGCAGTTCTTAATTTTCTGGAAACGGGGAGATTCCTCCCAAGAATGTGGTTGAAAAAGAGGAAAAAAGATGGTACAATCAAAGGACATAATCTATAAAAAGGAAAGAAACCATGGAAGTTACATTTGAGAGCCTGGGCCTGAGCCAGGCTATGCTGAAAGCCCTGGAAGAAAAAGGCTATGGATATCCCACTACCATTCAGGCCGAGGCCATTCCCAGCTTTATGCAGTGGAAGGACGTCATTGCCAAAGCCCCTACGGGCACAGGCAAGACCTTCGCCTTCGGCATTCCCATGATTGAGCACATTGATCCCAAGGATGAGAGCGTGCAGGGCCTGATTCTGGCCCCCACCCGGGAACTGGCCATTCAGATCGGTGACGAGCTCCGGGGCCTGCTGACCTACTTTACAGGCATCCGGGTGGCGGTGCTTTACGGCGGCGCAGGCATCGGCGGGCAGATCAAGCAGCTGGAAAAAAAGCCCCAGATTGTGGTGGCCACCCCCGGCCGCCTTATGGACCACTATAACCGGAAAACCATCCGCCTGGATAAGATTCAGACCGTTGTCCTGGACGAAGCGGACCGGATGCTGGACATGGGCTTTTTCAAAGACGTGACGAGAATCATTGACAAGGTGAAAAATCGCCGCAACCTGGGCCTCTTTTCCGCAACCATCTCCCAGGAGGTCATGACGGTTTCCTGGATGTACCAGCGGGACGAGGTGGAGATCACCGTGGAGCCTAAGCAGGAGGACCGGCCGGATATTGACCAGTACAGCCTGTCCTGCACCCCCCTTGAAAAGGCTGAGACCAGCCTGCGGCTGATCAAAGCCCGGGGATTTGAGCGCATTATGATTTTCTGCAACACCAAGCATATGTGCCAGCGGCTCTGCGACGAATTCCAGCGGGCAGGGCTGGACTGCGACTGCATCCACGGAGATATCCGCCAGAGCCAGCGGGAAAAGACCATGCAGAAATTCCGGGAGGGCAAGCTCCCCGCACTCATCGCCACGGATGTGGCCTCCCGGGGCATTGACGTGGACGATGTGGATGCCGTCATCAACTACGACATCCCTGAGGAAAACGAGTATTACGTCCATCGCATCGGCCGGACGGGACGGGCCAAGCGCAAGGGCGAGGCCTGGAGCCTTGTCAGCAACTTCCCGGAAAAGGCCAAGCTGGATGAAATCGGAAAGTTCTGCAACTTCACGGTACGTCCCATGGTGCTGTCCGCCGAAGGAGAGCTTACGGAAGAGGAAGTGAAAGCCCCGGCCGCTCCCAAGAGGCGTTTTCGTTGAACGGTCGGGAACGGGGCTTTCTGCTCCTTGGCAGCCATCTTGGGGACCCGGACCGTCCGGTTCTGACAGCGGCGCAGCTTCGGACTTTGGGAAGGCGGGTCCGCTCCATGGAAAAACCCACGGAGGACCGGGATTTGACCGGACAGGATCTGCTGAACCTGGGCTACAGCCGGGAATTTTCCCGGCGTGTTTTGACACTTTTGGAGCAGGAGCGCCGGCTGGATGAATACCTCCGCCGGGCGGAACGCCTGCACTGCATCCCCGTCACCCGGGTCAGCGAAGGATACCCAAAACGGCTTCGCTATCGGCTGGGCGAGGACAGCCCCGGGACCCTTTGGGCCATGGGAGACCTGCGTATTCTGGAACGCCCGGCCATCGCCCTGGTGGGAAGCCGGGAGCTGAAAGCGGAAAACCGGGCCTTCGCCCAGGCCGTGGGACGCATGGCAGCGGAGCGGGGGCTTGCTTTGGTCTCCGGAAATGCCCGGGGCGCCGATCGGGCCGCCCAGGACGCCTGCCTGGAGGCGGGAGGTACCGTTATCAGCATTGTGGCGGACGAACTGTGCCGCCAGACACCCCGGGAGAATGTGCTGTTTCTCAGCCTGGAAGATTATGAAACCCCATTTTCTGCCCAGCGGGCACTGAACCGGAACCACAGCATTCACGCTCTCGGCAATACGGTATTTGTTGCCCAGTCGGACCTGCAAAAGGGCGGCACCTGGGACGGCACCACCAAAAATCTCCGCTTCGGGTGGAGCAAAGTTGTCTGCTTCCGGGACGGAAGCGAGAGCATGGCGCGCCTGACGGATATGGGCGCCGAGATGATTGACATCAATGACCTGAAAGACTTTGACCTCTGACCGGACCTGAACGGAATCAAAATGCGCTCTGTGACAGATGCGCTTGTCAAAAAGCCCCGAAGGTTTTTTGACAGCCTGAGATGTCATAGGGCGCGTTTCAGGGCGTAGAATGAAAAAGCCCACTATACTCGTTTTCCGAAAGGACCTGCCATGAAAAAATGTCTGAGCCTTCTTTTGACCATTCTGCTTTTTTTTACGCTCTCCCCCCACGCATTCGCCAGAGAACGAGGCGATTTGGATTTGAGCCAGCTCATTGAGGACGACGACAGCCGCCGCTATGTCCAGGCAATGCTGAACTACCACCTGCAATACAACGTTCCCGTGGTGGAGAATCTGGAAGCAGGGTATTCCGCCCTGTTCTTTTTTGAGGGATGCTCCAATAATATGCAGGACCGCGCCTTGTCGGATATCCGATTCTACCGGGTGAGCGCCGTGTGCCTGGTGGTGCGGCTGGACAGAAAAGGGGAGCCGTATATCTGCTATTTTAACGACCAGTGCTCCACATTGCCGGACAGGCCCCTGGAATATGCCAACCGAAAACCTGCCCTGGGCCAGCCGGTGGGCCCTGCAACCATCTGCGACGGCACCTATGAGCTGGATTCTGTCCGGCATGGAGGCGTCTACGAAGCATTGCATCTTCGCACCAGCGCCGAGGATACCACCATCCCTGCGGTCTACCTGTCAGAGGATGGCTATATCCCCGCCCGGGCGGACATGATCAATATCCACACCCGGTCCGGCAACCACACCATCGAAGGCGCCATGTGGTCCGCAGGATGCATCCTGGTGGGAGACGGGAACTTTGGCTCCTATACGGACCTGATGGAATCCACTTACTATGCGGTCTACGATTACTTTAAGCTGGGCAATCGTGTGGGCACCGTTACCATCGACCGCCAGCGCCTGAAGGACAAGATGTATGCCCTCTATGAAAATCAGGACGCCGTGGACTATCTGCTGGCAGAATCCCGGAAGCTCCTGCCGGAGCGTTATCTCCTGGAATGCGGCAAAGAAAGTCCCCTGGAAACGGAGCTTTTGACGGACAAAGAAACCCTGCTCATGAGCCTGCCCTGCGGGACTGAGACGGACCCCCGTTCCGTGGTCCTGTCAGAAATTCGCAAGGGGGAGCATCTGACAATCTGTGCTTCCATTGAAAATGACCAGGGTCAACTCTGGTTCAGAACCGAACAGGCGGGACAGCAGGGGTATGTCTACAGCGGGGACACGAAAGAACCCGGCGGCTTCTTACAGTGGCTCTGGGGCATTTTTGGAAAGGATAGATAGAACCAATGAACAACAACCGCACCATCCCCTATGGCTTTGTACAGGGGACTTACTGGATGAGCTTTGCGGTGCTCATGGGGTTTTCCAGCGTGTATTTGCTGGGCGTCGGCTTTACCAGCGCCCAGATCGGCATTCTCACGGCGCTGGCCTGCGTGTTCTCGGCTCTGAGCCAGCCTCTGGTGGCGGGCTACGCCGATAGCCCCACAAGTCCCAGCCTCAAGAAAATTGTACTGGGCCTGGTGGGCAGCCAACTCCTTTTTGTGGTGCTCCTGCCGTTGGTGAGAGACTCCCTTGTGCTGACGGGGTTGCTCTACGGTACAGCCATTGCGCTGCTGCAGCTGCTTCTGCCTCTCGTCAACTCCCTTGCCACCGAGACCATAAACCAGGGGCGGGAGATCCGCTTCGGCCTTTGCCGGGGCATCGGCTCCGCTGCCTATGCGCTCATGGCATATTTCATGGGACAGGTTCAGGAGAAATGGGGCGTTGTGTCCATCCCCGTCTGCGTGTGTATAATCCTTCTGGCCCTGCTGGGGGCAATTGTGTCTTTCCCCTTTGAGAAAAGCGTCCGGCCTCAGGCGAAGAAAAACAGCGCCGGGGGAACCGGCTATCTATGGAAAAAATATCCCAGATTCTGCATTCTGCTTCTGGGATTTGTCCTCATTTACATGAGCCATACCCTTTTGAATAACTTTACCTTCCAAATTGTGGAGCATATCGGCGGCGGCAGCGGAGAAATGGGCGTTGCCATGGCCCTGTGTGCCGTACTGGAGGTTCCGGCCATGCTCTGCTTTGGCCTGCTTCTCAAGAGAAAAAAGGTGGAATTCTGGGTGCGGATGTGCAGTGTGTTCTTTGCCCTGAAGGCATTCCTCACGCTGCTGACAACCAGCATTCCCGTATTCTATGCAGTCCAGGTTCTGCAGCCCTTCGGTTGGGGTATCATGTCCGTGGCCTCTGTCTTCTATGTCAACGCCATTATGGAACCGGGAGACGCCATCAAGGGACAGGCCTATATCACCATGACCTTGACCTTAGGTACGGTTTTGAGCGCCGTTGCAGGAGGGCAGCTCATCGATAACCTGGGCGTTACCGCCATGCTGACCTTCGGCACCGCAGTGGCAATCCTGGGCGCAGGAATCAACCTCTTTTCCACACAGAAAACCGATTAATCCATGCCGCCAATGGAGAAAACCATTGGCGGCATCGCTGGCTCTGCGCCGGATGCTGCGCGACCTTTTGCCCCGGACCCGAACACCCGGGGCTTTTTTGCACCCATTGGCAAACAACGTCTTGCAAAGCACCGCCGGGTATGATATGGTATTTTTGAATTGGCCCACAGACCGCCCAGCCTGCGGCGGACACGGCCCCAAAAACTCCGCGCCGACCGGCGGCCGGGGGAGGACGCTATGAAAAAAACAGCCATTGTCAATATCTACAACTTTATCCGCAAGTCCCATGAGGAGCCAAGCCGCTTCATACAGGACGACTTCGAGACCATTCAAAAGCAGATTCAAACGGTGCGGCAGTACGGCCTGCCCGCCACCTACGCGCTGAAATACGATGCGCTCACCGACCCCCGCTACCAGAAGCTGATGCTGGAAGAAACCGCCCCCCAGGATGAGATCTCCGCCTGGTGGGAAATCACCCGGGAGCTGTGCGAAAAGGCAGGCGTGCGTTTTCGCGGCCAGGTGACCGAGGAGTTTGACGAGCGGGTGAACAGCGCTTACTGCATTGGTTACGAGCCGGAGGAGCGCAAACGCCTGGTGGATGCCTATATGGACACCTTCTTTTCCGTCTTCGGCAGGTACCCCAGGACCATCGGTTCCTGGGTGCTGGATACCGTGACCCTGGAATACGCCGCCCAACGATACGGCATCACCGCCGGGGCCACCTGCCGGGACCAGATCGGCACCGACGGCTTTACCCTGTGGGGCGGCTGGCCTAACGGGGTCTACTACCCCAGCCGCCGGAATGAAAACCTGCCTGCCCAGGCTCCGGCCAACCAGCTGCCTGTGCCGGTATTTCGTCTGCTTGGGCCGGACCCCATCTATAACTTTGAGCAGAACCTGCGCCCGGATTTGTACGGCATGGTGTTCACCCTGGAACCGGCCTGGCTCACCGGCCGGGATGAGCGGTGGATCAGCTGGATGTTCGATACCATTACCAAGGAGAACTCCCTGGGCATCGGGTACGCTCAGGTTGGCCAGGAGAATAACTTCCTATGGGAGAACATTGGCCCCGGTCTGATGCCTCAGCTGGCTCTGGTGGAACATTTGGCCAGAGAGGGCCTGATTCGTGTGGAGACCATGGCGGCCAGCGGCGAGTGGTTCTGCAAGAAATACCGGGTTACCCCGCCCATGACCTGGCAGGCCTCCCACGACTGGAACGACGCCCATAATCTGAGCGCCCAGTGGTACGCCTCCTGCTGCTACCGAGTGGGCTTCCTGGGAGAAGAAAGTCGCCTGCGGGTGCGGGACTTCTTCCTCTACCGGGACGAATATCCCTCCCGCTACTTGCAACACGCCATGACAAACACCAAGAGCACCTTCGATGCGCTGCCCCTGCTCTTTCCCCAGCTCTGGGCCGGGCAGGATGCCCCCCGTCCCTTCATCCGGCTGCTGGGGAAGGACGGTTCGGAGCCGGAGGGCCGCATCCGATTTTATGCCGAGAGCGAGACCGAGGCCCGGGCCGAGCTGACAAATTCGGCAACCGGTGCGCAGCTGGCCCGTTTTACCATGCAGCCGGACCGGCTCATACTGGAAGGTCAATATGACCTTGTTTTCGACCGTCTGCCGGTGTTCCGCGCCGTCTTCGGCCGGTGCATCCAGATGGAGCATGAGGGCTTTTGCTACCGCTTCACGGTGGAGAACGGCACATTGATTCACGCCGGAGAGGACGGGGTGCGCATCGCCCCGGAGGCGGGGAGAATCTGCCTGCTGCTGGCGGATGCACCCATTGCGGAGCAAATATTCACGCCTCGGTATCTGGAAGACCCCACGCCGCTGGACAGTGTGAAAACCCAATGGGCCGAGAACGGAAGCGTGCCGCCCTTTACGCCTCAGCTGAACCCGCCCGAGTGTGTGTTCCCGGCAGGCACCCAGGCCAGCGTCACCCTCATCACCCGGCAGGAGGGCGTTCTGCGCTATACCACCGACGGCACCCTGCCGGATGAGCATTCGCCGGTGTACACCGGACCTATCCCGCTGCAAAAGGACACGGTGCTCTGTGCCCGGCTCTTCCTTGCGGACGGCCGGGTGAGCGAAACAGCGCGTGCCCACTATCGATTCGTTCTCACCGACATGGACCTGGAAAGCCCCACCCGCTTTGACCCTCGGCCGGTGTTCTCGGCAGGCGGCATCCGGGGCTTGCTGGCGCCCCAGCGGGGCAGCTGCGACTACCTCTGCGGCCAGTGGCTGGGCACCCTGCAGGATCTGGACGTCACTGCCCTGCTGCCGGAGGAAAGAGAGATCGAGAGCATCGGGCTGGGCTTTTTGTCCCACCATCGGTCCGGCATTGTCTTCCCGGAGTACATTGAATTGTTCACCGGGCCGGACCGGGAGCATCTGACCTTAAAAGACACCCTGCACCTGCCCTGCGCCCCCTGTGCCCGGGAGATTGCCAGGCAGGACGTTGTGTTCCCGGTGAACGAAGCGCTGTGGTGCTTCCGGCTGGTGGCCCACCGCTACAGCAGAATGCCCAAGTGGTGCACCTACAAGGGCGTGCCCGACGTGTTCACCATGGCGGACACCCTGCTGGTGAAGCCGAAGGAGCCTTGAACATCTTTTGAAAAATACAGCAAAGGCCCCGGCAGCCGGGGAAACGGCTGCCGGGGCCTTTTTGTAACCATCGGGCAGGATGAACAACAATAAAAGCAGAAGGAAAGTGGGTACACCATGGGATAGGTGATGATTTGCTTATTCAATGACTTCATGTTCTAGGGCTACTGGAAATAGAAAAACCACCTCGCTAAAAGGGAAAAAATGGCCTTCGGTTATCCTATCTGATAACCACTTGGCCCCTCTTTTTTGCCAGTTATCCACTTGGTAACCACTAAAAAATGGATGAAACTGATTTTTCCTTGGTCAGAGTATGTCAAACGATTTCAAGCGCTTAAGATGCAAAAATTCCAGGAAACCATTGGTTTCCTGGAATTTTGGATATTTTTGAAGTAAAATCAGCGCTTGCTGAACTTCAAGAGTCAGATGATGGGTTGACAAAATATCTGGTAATTGTTCGATTATACCAGGATATTTACCGATTACTGCGGTTTCTCTCTGGTTCTTGTGCCGGATTTACCCGTGTGTAGAGTACACACAAAAACAGATTTGCTCCTTATGGGTGCCTTACGCATCGCTGCCCGGGGCGGTGCAGGGTAACCGTAAGAAAAAGGAACTTGATCGCTGTTCTTGTGTTTACCTCAATTTTTCAAAACAGCAAAAACGTGTGAGTAGTGGACAATTTGATTTCTGTAAGTTCAACATAAACTTCGCCTATGTCTGGCTTTACCGCTTTAATAGAAACACCCTAAACTGGCAGAGCCGCCCGAAAATGAGATGGCTCTGTCAGTTTTTTCAGATGCTACTCAACCTTCTTCTTTTAAGACGAAAGCGCTTCCCAAACGGCATCCCACAAGTGGCAGAAGAAGGATTTCTCCCTTGGATACTCGTCAAAGCGCAAAGTACCGCCCAAGGTGTTCAGAAGGTTCAATGTCCAGGCTCTGCCTTTATGGTTTTCACACAGCTGCAATAACCGCAGATCCTGCAATCCTTCCTTCCAGACCTCGCCTCGAATGGACTCCCAGGCCGTCCCATCTGGCGCCGGGTAAACCAGGAAAGGATCTCCGGAAGGGAAGGCTTCCCCGGCGTCTGTTACCCGGAAGGGATCAATATGAAAAACCGAACGCTGGGAATTGTAGAAATTGAATCCCCAGTGCAAAAATCCTTCAATGTTGTATTGGAACAGCAGCGCGCCCATAATCCGGTTTCTGGCGCTGGGCATGGCGATAAAGCGATTGGGAACCCTTTGTGCCTGTACAGTACAGTAGTAGGTCCATAGATTTTGGACTCCATGATCCACAAAGGTCTGGATATGATCGTTGCATACCACCGGTTTTTCCACAATGCCTTCCTCGTATACCTGGTAACTGCTGAGGGCGTCCATGACACGGCATCCTTTCAGCAATGGGGCAACCGTGGCTTTGGCAGCTGCGTAGGTGGATTTTTCAATGTCATGGGGTTCGTCTGATATGTGAAACCAGACGTGTTCCAATCCGATAAGCCGGTCCAGTTCCGCTTTCAGCTCCGGTAAAAAACGATGGAGGAAATTGGTATATTCCCCTCCAACGGCGGGAGTATGCCAGCCAAACCGTTTTTCCAAACCCTGGTTGGTATGTACCAGAATGTTTGGCGCTGCCACTGCTCCCCATTGGGAGAATAGATGGGCAACTTCTATTTCGGTAATTCCATATTTCTGACACAATCCGACCCAATGCTGCAGCCGGGAAAAGTCAAAGGTATAGTCGCTTCCGTCCCAATAAATATCCACCAACTGAACGGCAGTGCGTTCTCCGCCCTTGGCGGTATCCAGTGGCGGCGTAAAGACCGGGGTCAAGAGCATATTGATGCCGTGATCTGACGCGCTTTTGATAAAGTTTTCAATAATCCGCCAATGTTCCGGACTGAACACCGAAACGCCATAGTAATCTGCCAGACAGTCGGCGTGGAACCATTGGGTTTGATACAGCCGCTGCCGGGGAAGCTCCAATGGGGAAATTTCTGCTTCTAGGGTAAACTGAGCCAGCAGGTTTCTCTGCTCGTCTGTTACCAGCAGCACAAAACGGTGCTGTCCCACCGGCAGCATCCGGCAGTCCAGGGTCAGCCAAAGGCTGCGCCACTGGGCAGGAATTGCCTTGAAGGAATCCTCCCAGGAGACAGGATGCAGAAGGTCCGGCAAAAGTCCGGGACGGGTCGTCAGGTAGTTGTCATCCCAAGTCCCGTGACAGGGATAGGCACAGGGCACCAGTTCTACTTGGCGCAGAAACAGCGCCCCAAGGTCATTCCCTTGACAGTCCAGCCGAAACAGCGTGGGCGTTTCTCCAAAGTCGTCGTTTTCGCAGGTATATGCCAGCTGGCAGGACCAGCGCTGATTATGAAAGAGCTTGATTTTCTTCTCCGGCATTTTTTCCGGAGCCTGCCAGGGCAGGACTTTTTCCAGGCTGTCTGTCAAAAGAAATTGATAGCGTGTCATGGTTATCTCCTTTCCCTGCCAACATTTGGCGTGAATCGTCTCAAGGAGGAGGCAGAATGCTCCGAAAGGGGAATGCATTCTGCCTCCTGGGGGGTTACTTATTCAACAGGGTGTGCTTGCAGGAAGGATAGAGCCTGGTTGTGGAATGCATCCTGCAGCTTTCTGACACCTGCGGATTCCATCTTTGTCAGCAGTTTGGCAACATCCGCTTCCGGATCATCGGTAAAGCCCAGCTGCAGAAGCTTGTAGTCAGAGTTGTAAATCTCAGACAGGGCAGCGACCTCGTTTTTAACCTCACTGTCGTTAAAGACGAAGGTCAGATACCGTCCACTGCGGGCTGTCTCTTTCCAGGTGCTGACCAGTTCGTCGGCATTGGGGATGCCGCCTTCGATGGTGCGCCAGAATGCGTCGTTACGCACGCCCCAGTTGCAGTTGCTGTCGTAGCTGTAGTTGGTGCTGCCGGGCAGAGACTTCAGGCCGTGCTCACCCACTGCTTCCCAGTGCACGCCTTCAATGCCGTAGCAGAACAGGTTGTGGCAGATTTCATCATTGCGCAGGTAATCCAGAGCCATCAGTGCCCGTTCCGGATTCTTGGATTTGGAGAAAATGCTCATGCCGTTGGCCAGATAGGGCTGGATGGTAGCCGGTGCGCCGTTCATGGCGTCAAAGACCTGGACATTCCATTCAGGATGCTCCGCCTGCAGCGTGGTGTACAGGCTTTTGGCGGTGTTGATGTTCATAACAGCCAGAGCAGATTTTCCAGCCTGGAAGCTTTCGGTATTGTTCTGGGTGTTAACCACAGCGTTTTTGCTCCAGAAGCCCCGATCTTTCCAGTCCTTCACGCGATTGAGGGTATTCATGAAGATGTCGGTTTCCAGGGTGCTCATGATCTTTGCTTCAGGATCATTTTCGCCCACGCAGGTGAACAGGCTGGCAGGGGGCAGCACAGCATAGCGGTCGTCGCCCTTGGCGTTGGACTCTACGTTCCAAATCAGATCGAATACAAACTGGCGGTCATAGTCGGAACCGACGTCCAGGGGAATCATGGCAGGCTCGTTGTCCACGATTGCCTGCATGTACTCTTCTGCCTTGTCGAAGGTATCCAAGGAGGTGATGTTGTATTTTTCCATCAGATCACCCCGGGCCATCCAGACATAGGCGGTCAATTCCTGATAGTTCATCGGCAGCATGTAAACTTTGCCGTCTACCTTGGCCTGTTCCCAGGCTTCCGGATACATAGACTGTGCAGTCATGGGAGCATAGGTCTCCAGCGCTTCGGGGGTAATCTCCCAGAAGCCCTGCTTGGTGGCCTGGGCATTGTAGAAGCACCAGTCAGCGGTGAAAATCATGTCCCAATCTTCGCCGGAAGCGAAAATCAGAGGATATTTCTGCTCATATTCGCTCCAGCTCATGAACTTAACGTCAATGGTTGCGTTGATTTCCTCTTTCAAACGGGCATTGATCTGTTCAAAGACCAGATCGTTGTCCACCGGGCGGTCACCGATGAGGTACATTGTCAGTGTGACTTCCTCGGAGATGTCCGGAGTACCGGCCTGCTGGGCAGGTGCTGCAGTATCGTCCGTCTTTGTGGTGGGATCAGCCGGCGCAGGGGATGCGCATCCGCCGAGCAGACTCAGCAGCAGGACAAGGGATAGGACGATTGCCAGAGTTTTTGCCAGGTGTTTCATGTTTTTTTCCTCCTTAGTTATAATGAAATCGCACGTTCCGTGCGCAATGCACAAACACGATTATCCTTTTACTGCGCCAATGGTAACGCCCTTGACGAAGTATTTCTGTAAGAACGGGTACAGAAGGATGATGGGACCAGTGGCCACAACGGTCATGGCAAGTTTCATTGGCTCGCTGGGCACTTCGCTCATGGGCAGTCCGCTTCTGGCTGCAGCTGCGCTGATGGCCTGGGCTTTGGTCAGGATATTGTTCAGGAAGTATTGCAGCGGATATAGATTGCTGCGTCCTTCGTCCAGGAAAAGCATGGCGTTATACCAGTCATTCCAGTAATTCAGCGCAATGAACAGTCCCACAGTAGCCAGTCCTGCTTTGCACAGCGGCAGCGCAATGTGAAGATAGATGGTAAAATCATTTGCGCCATCCAGCTTTGCCGATTCGTACAGCGCATCCGGGATACTGCTCATATAGCTTTTCAGAATCAGCAGGTAGGTTACATTGACCAGAATGGGCAGAATCAGCGAGATGATGTTGTTGTGGAAGTGCAGATATTTGGTGTTGAAAATATACCAGGGAACCAGACCGCCGCCAAAAATGGAGGTAAAATAGAAGAAAAAGGATACTTGGTTGCGGTAGCGGAAGCTCTTGCTGGACAGCACATACGCCGCCATACTGGTCAGAAACAGCCCCAGAAACGTTCCCGTAAATGTCACGAATATGGTCACTGCATAGGCCCGGAGCAGTTCGCCGGGAATTTTGAACAATGTTGTGTATGCATCCAAAGAGAAGGTTTCCGGAATCAGCTGGTAGCCATGGGTCAGGATTGACGTTTGATCGGAGAAAGAGCCGCTGAGCACCAGCAGAAAGGGAAGCAGGCAGCATACCGACAGAATGCCCAAAACAATATACGCAATGATGTTGAAGACCACCCGATCTTGACTGATGGGCTTTGCATGGGAAATGCGGTCTTTTTTCATAGTGCATTCTCCTTTCCGTCCGCAAGATCAGAACAACGCATAATCCGGGTCTGCTTTTTTCACCAGCTTGTTGGCAAGCAATACCAACAGGAACGAGAACACCGACTGATAGAGTCCGGCTGCACTGGTCATGCCAAATTCCTGAAGCTGAAGCAGAGAACGGGTTACATAGGTATCGATGACATCGGTCACTTCCAGCACCATGGGGTTGTTTCCGGTAACCTGCCAGAACATCTGGAAGTCGCCTTTCATAATCGTACCGATTGCCAGCAAGAACAGAATGATAATGGTCGGACGGATACCGGGCAGGGTGATGTAACGAATTTTTTGCCACATGGTTGCGCCATCCAGATCCGCTGCTTCGTACAAACTGGAATCGATATTCGATATGCTTGCCAGGTACATAACCGTGCCGTAGCCCACATTCTTGAAGGCGCTGACGCCAATCAGTATGAACGGCCACATACCTTTGTTGGAGTACACATCGATTGGTTCTAAGCCAATGGACTTGAGGAAGGTATTCACAGCGCCGAATTCAAAGTTGAACATGTTGTACACAAAGGCGCCTACCACGACCCAGGAGATAAAATAGGGAAAGAACATCACTGACTGGGTAATGCGCTTGAACCATTTTCCTGTCAGCTCAGACAAGAGAATGGCGCAGGTGATCTGCAGAACCGTATTGACCAACAGAAAGGCCAGATTGTACAAAATGGTATTTCTGGTGACACTGAACGCTTTGCCCGACTGGAAAAAGTAGGTAAAATTCTTGAACCACACCCAGGGACTGCCGAAGATACCATCGTGGTAGTTATACTCCTTGAACGCAAGGACAATGCCGCCCATGGGGATATAACACATCAGAATCACGACAATGGCAGCCGGGAGAATCATGAGCCATTTCACCCAGTTTTCCCGGAGATCTTTTTGCAAAAGGCTCTGCCGCTTTCTCATGGACTTCCGCTCCTTTCTGATTGGCTGATCGTTGTTTCTGCCTTAATGGTAACAAACGGGGGAGAAAAAAACAACGGGAGCCGATTATGATTGGAGGGAAAGATTATGTTAGTTGGCTTGATTTTTGCTATTTCTATCAAAATCTGTTGCACTATTGGGAAAAAGCTGTATATTATAGATAGGGCCTTTGACAGACAGGGAGATGATAGCGTGTACTTTTCGGTTCTTTTGGTAGATGATGAGAAAATGCCCAGAGAAGTGCTCAAACAATACATAGACTGGAAAACACTGAATATCAACACAGTGGAAGACGCGGAGGATGCGGAGCAGGCATTGGAGATGGCCCGAAAGCATCGCCCGGATATTGTGATCAGCGACATGAAAATGCCCCGGATGAACGGTTTGGAACTGGCCCAGGAAATCCGGAAGATGTATCCGGAGTGTCAGTTTGTCTTTCTCAGCGGCTATACGGATAAGGAATATCTCAAAGGTGCTATCAAGCTGAAAGCAGCCAGCTATGTGGAAAAACCCATTGATTTGCAGGAAATCACATCCGTGCTGAAAGACATCGTCCAAGAACTCCAAACCAATGCGAAGCCGGACCCCCAGCTGCTGTTCTACCGCGGAGAAAACGGCGATTTTTCCTATCCATCCAACGGGAAGGCATATGTGTATGAAAAGGCAATGTTTGTTATGCTGGCCAACCTGATTCGGCATAAGCGCCGGCAGGAAGCAATGGCGCTGTTTGAACGGATTTATCGGGAAATCGCCCAGTGCGAAGCCACACCTCCGGAGGTTGTACGCAATCTATACTGCCAGATTGTGTTTTGCCTGCTGTCAGCGGCGGAAAGCCGACGGGTTACCAGCGTCACCGCACAGGGGGATTACCTGCTGTACACAGCTGCAAAACAGCAGACATTGGATCAGCTGTGGGATGCACTGGGTCAAGCGATGCAGGAATATTTTCAGGCCACGGAGCGCAATTGCCAGGACATCGTCACCCGGGTGGATGCCTATCTTGCCAGCCATTACAGCGACAGTGCGCTGACCGTGCAGAATGTTGCCGCCGACCTGGGATTTGTGCATACCTATCTGTGCAGCGCCTATAAAAAGCATGCAGGAATCACCATCAATCAGAAACTGACTCAGCTGCGTATGGAGCGGGCAAAACAGCTTCTGGCAGACCCATCCCGGAAGCTTTACATGGTAGCACATGAAGTGGGGTATTCCGATGGAAAGTATTTTGTGAAGCTGTTTACCAAGGAAGTTGGCCTTTCGCCGAAACTTTACCGGGAGAATATGATTTGTTATGAAGAATAAGTTACAGTCATTGGGCCGTTCTTTGCTGCTGGACGGAAAACTGCGCAGCAAATTGCTGTATATTTTTTTCCTTCTGGTGCTGCTCCCTCTGGGAATATTTACCATGTATGCCTTTCACCGGATCAATACGGTCATTGAGAAACAAACCTTCTCCGCTGCCCAGAAAGCCTTTGTTGACACCCAGACAGCGGTGGACGATTTGTTTGACCGGCTGTCTCAGGTGGTGGACATCCTGGCTATGGACCCCAACGTCTATGAACTGGCAGGCAGCAGCTTGGAAAACAGTACCTACATCCAGCGTTTGCAGGACAGCAATCAACTGGCAATGACATTTCACTATCTGCGTTCCTTATCCGGAGTTGACCGGATTTGCATGTATGTAAATAATGACTACCTTTATACCAACACTTCCGACATAGTGGATCTGCATTCTGTTGAGGACCGTCAGTGGCTGAAGGCGTTCTCTCCGGAAACCCCCACACGATGGTTTGCTCCCGGAGATTTTTCGGATGAGCCTCTGGAAAGGGACCGGTGCTACAGCCTGATGCGTATGATCTACGATCCCAGCCATGTATTGCAGCCCTTGGCAATTCTGCGGGTGGATATCGCAGCGGACCGGGTTGCGGAAGCCGTGGGGCGCAGTACCATCACGGAAAACGGCATGGTTTTTCTGCTGCATGACAACCGTATCCTGACCAGCTCCTCGGAGACGGAACTGCCGTCTGTCTTTTGGGAAAATATTGAGGTTAACCCCCGACTGCCAGGGGGATGGAGTGATCTGAAAACCCAGTGGGGAACATTTCACACCCAGTATGTTTCCTTGGGAAATTCCGGGTGGATTCTGGGGGCGGCACTGCCCCATGATGACATTTTCCGTGTCAGCCGGGAAATACAGATGGAGCTCTTGGCTGTTGTGGTCATTCTTGCCTTAGCTGCCTATTTGCTGGCCTACCTGATCAGCCGTTCCATTCTGCGCCGGCTTCTGCGGCTGAATGATACTATGCATGCGGTGGAACAGGGCAATATATCCACCCGCCTGGAACCGGTGGGAGAAGATGAGATCGGACAGCTGATGCAGAGCTTCAGCAACATGATGAATCGAATCGATACCTTGATGGACGAGAAGCTGGCTCAGGGCCAGCAGATCAAGGCGTTGGAACTGAAAGCCCTCCAGGCGCAAATCAACCCCCATTTTCTGTATAACTCTTTGGATCTGATTAACTGTACTGCCATTGTCCACAATGTTCCCCAGATCAGTACAATGGTAAATGCCTTGGCTCAGTTTTACCGCTTGTCTCTCAGCAGGGGACGGGAGGTCATTCCGCTGTCGGACGAATTGCGGCATGCCAGACTGTATGTGCAGATTCAGAATATGCGCTTTGAAAACCGGGTTCATGTCCAGTGGGACATTGAACAGGAGACACTGCCCTATCCCATTATCAAAATCGTGCTGCAACCCATCATTGAAAATGCCATTATTCACGGCATTTTTGAAAAGCCGGACAAAACCGGCTCGCTGTCCATTTCAACCCGGTACATGGGGCAGACAATCCGCATCACCGTGGAGGATGACGGTGTGGGCATGGACCCTGCGACTTTGGAAGCCAACTTTGGCGCGGCTTATTCTGCAGCCGACACCAAAGGCGGCTACGGCGTGCGAAATATCAATGAGCGGCTCCGTCTGGCCTATGGCCCATCCTATGGGATGCAATGTGAAAGCACACCAGGGAAGGGAACCAAGGTAACGATTACCATTCCCTGCCAGTGACAGCCCCCAATAGACGGGAAAAAGACCGCTGATAGTCACACCAGGTGAGATCAGCGGTCTATCTTTGCTATTGTGTTTTGTGCTTATCGACTTAACTCAGCAAGTCACCATATCTTGTAACAGTCCGAAA
>DSLFC04101__coassemble_305_pt1 | contig 48676 bp, 46 predicted proteins | sample DSLFC04101__metabat2_low_PE_021 | metagenome-assembled genome bin DSLFC04101 | reverse complement strand
GGCTCTGTCCGGCGGTCAGCGTCAGCGTGTGGCCATCGGCCGTGCCATTGTCCGTGCACCTCAGGTCATGCTGATGGACGAACCCCTCAGTAACCTGGACGCCAAGCTCCGTAACCAGATGCGCGCCGAGATCATCAAGCTCCGTGAGCGTATCAACACCACCTTCATCTACGTTACCCACGACCAGACCGAGGCTATGACCCTGGGCGATCGTATCGTCATCATGAAGGACGGCTTCATCCAGCAGATCGGCACGCCTCAGGACGTATTCAACCATCCCTATAACCTGTTCGTGGCTACCTTCATCGGCACGCCTCAGATGAATATGTTCGACAACGCCAAGCTGGTGAAGGTCGATGGCAAGTACGCCGTGAAGCTGGACAACCTCACCGTCACTCTGTCCGATGAGAAGCAGGCCAAGCTCGCCGCCAACAACGTCGCTGAGCAGGATGTGGTTCTGGGCGTCCGTCCCGAGCACATTGAGCTGGGCGAAGGCATCAGCGGCAAGGTTGACGTGTCCGAAATGATGGGCTCCTCCGTCCACCTGCACGTTTCCTCCATGGGCCGCGACGTGGTCATGGTCGTTTCCACCATGAACATGACCGGCGCCGAAGTGGCCGCTCTGTCCAACGGCTCCCCCGTGAGCTTCAATTTCCCCGGCCATGTCTGCCACCTCTTCAGCAAGGAGACCGGCGTCAACCTGGAAGCTTAACCTTTCAAACTTTCCATGCCCCGTCCTCTGGACGGGGCATTTTTCTGTTCCCCAGGCCGGAAACTGGGAAAGAACCGGAATTTTAGGATTTTTTCTTACTTTTTTAATGGCTAAAAAGAATTAACCGTGGATTATTTCCCATTTCTTCTCTTGTTCAAACAGGGAATATCGCACGAAATTTTCGAGGGCATCCTGAACAATTTGCCAAAATTCTAGAAATCATGGATTTGCCTCCCTTTTTTGCTTGACAAAATTGTAAATTGGGTATAATTTATACTCGCTACCCAAAATTATGGAAAAAATTCCAACAGCGCTCACCGGAAGGCAATGCCTCCCGGCGATTGTCCGTTTTTCCGTGTAAGCAAAAAGCTGTTTAATTTTATTATTTAGAATGGAGAGCTCACATGAATCTGAACTGTCACAACATCCTCAGATGGACTGAGGCCCAGTTGAAGTACACCTATGACGTGTCCCTGGAAGATGCAACGCCTCAGGAACTCCACGAGGCCCTGGGCCAGGCTGTGATGATGGCCATTTCTGACAACTGGAGCAAGGCCAAAAAGACCCGCCTCCACCAGCGCAAGGCCTACTACATTTCTGCCGAGTACCTCATTGGCCGTCTGGTCTATTCCAACCTTTTCAACCTGGGCATTCTGGATGAGATGAAGGCCCTCTTCGCCCAGCGGGGCGTGGACCTGGCCGTTCTGGAGGACATCGAGGACGACGCACTGGGCAACGGCGGCCTGGGCCGTCTTGCCGCCTGCTTCCTGGACTCCGCCGTCACCACCAACATCCCCCTGTCCGGCTACGGCCTGCGCTATAAGTTCGGCCTCTTCAAGCAGAGCTTCGACGACAACGGCAGCCAGGTGGAAAAGGCCGACGACTGGACCAAGTTCGGCGATCCCTGGTCTTATCGCCGCTATAACCACACCGTGAAGATCCGCTTCCCCGAGCACACGGTACTGGCGGTCCCCTACGATGTGCCCATTATCGGCTACGGCACCAATAACATCGGCACCCTGCGCCTGTGGCAGTGCGAGGCCGAAAACGAGCTGGACTTCGGCGCTTTCAACGACCAGGACTACCTGCGTGCCCTGGACGCCAAGAACAAGGCCGAGGATATCACCCGTGTTCTCTACCCCAACGACTCCACCTGGGAAGGCAAGCGCCTGCGTATCAAGCAGCAGTATGTCCTCTCCTCCGCCTCTCTCCAGGATATGATCCGCACCTACAAGAGTGCCTACGGCAATGACCTGAGACACTTTGCCGACCACTACGCTGTCCAGCTTAACGACACCCACCCTGCCATGTCCATCCCTGAGCTCATGCGGCTGCTGATGGAGGAGGGCATGAGCTTTGACGATGCCTTCGCCATTGCCCAGAAGACCTTCTCCTACACCAACCACACGGTTATGGGCGAGGCCCTGGAAAAGTGGCCCCTGGACCTCATGCGCAGCGTGGTCCCCGAAATCGTGGACATCATCTGCCGCATTGACCAGAAGCTCAAGTGGGAGCATCCGAACCTCTTTATCGTCAAGGACAACACCGCCCATATGGCGAACCTGTCTGTCTACGTGGGCTCCTACGTCAACGGCGTGGCGGAGATCCACTCCCAGATTCTCAAGGACGACTGCTTCAAGGATTGGTACCAGGTGTACCCCGAGCGGTTCCAGAACAAGACCAACGGCATCACTCCCCGCCGCTGGCTGGGCCTGTGCAACCCCGAACTCACTGAGCTCATCAGCGAGAAGGTGGGCGGCGACTTCCTCCGGGACCTGGACCGCATCGGCGAGCTGAAGCCCCTCATCGACGACGAGATGGTAAAGAAGTTCAACGCCATTAAGCGCCTGAAAAAGGAGCAGCTCTGCGCCGTTGTGAAGAAGCACGAAGGCGTGGAACTGAACCCCGACTTCATCTTCGACGTCCAGGTCAAGCGCCTTCACGAGTATAAGCGCCAGCTCCTGAACATCCTGTCCGTGGTGGATATTTACTTCCGGCTGAAGGAAGGCCGCCTGCCGGACTTCCGGCCTACGGTTTACCTCTTCGGCGCCAAGTCCGCCCCCGGCTACGCCCGGGCCAAGGCGATTATCCGCTACATCAACCGGGTGGCGAAGCTCATCAACAACGACCCCGCCGTGGCAGATAAGCTGAAGGTGGTCTTTGTTCAGAACTATAACTGCTCCTACGCCGAGCACATCATCCCCGCCGCCGATATCTCCGAGCAGATCTCTCCCGCCGGCACCGAGGCTTCCGGCACCGGCAACATGAAGCTCATGCTCAACGGCGCGGTGACCCTGGGCACCCTGGACGGCGCCAACGTTGAGATTGCCCAGGAGGCAGGCATGGACAACGAGTATATCTTCGGCCACACCGTGGAGGAGATCAACGCCGCCCGCCCCAACTACTACGCCCGGGGCATCTACGACTACAATGCCGACCTGCGCCGTGCCATCAACACCCTGGTTGACGGCACCGTGCCCACCGACGGCGACCAGCAGGAGCTGTTCCACGCCCTTCTGGACGGCACCAACTGGCACAAGGCGGACCACTACTTCCTGCTTCTGGACTATGAATCCTATCTGGAAGCCAAGCTCCGGGCCAACCGGGACTACGGCGACCGTATGGCCTTCGGCCGGAAGTGCCTCATGAACGTGGCCTCCGCTGCCAAGTTCTCCTCCGACCGTACCATTCGTCAGTACGCAGAGGAAATCTGGCACACCAAGCCCATTGAATACTAAGCCTATGCAAAAAACTGCCCGGTACGAAGGTTCGTACCGGGCAATTTTCATACTGTCAAAAATCCCAAGGGAGGCTTTCAGACAGGCAAAAGGGAGGGGCAGGCCCCTCCCTTACCGATTCCATTACTGCTTTTCCTTCACCAGGAAGATGGCCCCCAGGGAGCTCAGCAGGAGAAGGTAGGGGTAGAAGAGTCTGCCCATGATTTGGAAGGCGGACAGGGCATAGCCCAGCTCAGCGGCGGCGGAGATGGCCACCAGCATCTGAGCGCCGTAGGGGATGATGCCCTGGAAGATGCAGGAGAAGGTGTCCAGCAGACAGGCGGCCCGCTTACTGGGAATGCCATATTCTTCGCTCATTTCTTTAGCAATGGGGTTTGCCATGACAATGGCAACGGTGTTGTTGGCGGTGGCAATGTCCATGGCGCCTACCAGCAGGCCCATGCCCAGCTGGCAGCCCTTTTTGCCCTTGAAGAACCGCCGGATGAAGCCCAGCAGTGCCGCAAAGCCGCCGTAGTCCCGAATCAGGGCACACATAGCCGCCACCAGCACAGCAACCATGCTGGTTTCAAACATTCCCGCGGCACCGCTGCCCATATTCGCCAGCAGGTCCGCTGCCGCAGTCTGGCCCGTGGCCAGCATAATGAAGGAGCCCGAGAGAATGCCCACCAGAAGCACCACAAAGACGTTGATGCCCGCTGCGCCGCCCAGCAGCACCAGAAGATAGGGCACGATGAGAATCAGGTCATAGCCGCGGGTCAGAGGAGGCGCCTGATGGCCCAGGGTCAGCACCAGAATCAGCACCAGGGTGCCCAGGGCCGCAGGCAGGGCGATGAAGAAGTTGCCCCGGAACTTATCCTTCATGGCGCAGCCCTGACCGTTGCAGGCGGCGATGGTGGTGTCGGAAATGAAGGAAAGGTTGTCGCCGAACATGGCGCCGCCTACGATGGTGCCCACACAGAGGGCAAGATCGAAGTCCGCCGCAGCGGCAACCTCCACGGCAATGGGGGTGAGCAGCGTAATGGTGCCCACGCTGGTGCCCATGGCGGTGGAGACGAAGCAGGCAACCACAAAGAGCACTGCCACGGCAAACTGGGGCGGAATCAGACCCAGCATGAAGTAGGCCACGCTCTGAGCAGAGCTTCTGCCCACCACGCCTACAAAGGTTCCTGCCGCCAGGAAAATAAGCAGCATGGTGATGATGTTCTTGTCCCCCACGCCGGAGGCCATAACCGAGAGCTTTTCGTCAAAGCTCAGGCCCCGGTTCTGGAGGCAGGCAACCAAAATGGCCACCAGAAACGCAATGACGATGGGGATGTTGTAAAAGCCCATGGGAATTTTCAGAACGTACTCAAAGGTCAGACCCAGGCCTAAGTACAGCACCAGAAAGACGCCGATGGGGAGCAGTGCAATGGGATTTTCTTTTTTGATCTCTTTCATTTCTCTTTCCTCCGAGTACAATGGTATACCATAGAAATACAAGCCAACTTTACCACAGGCCGGCACCAAAGTCAAGCAGACAAAGCCGGCCCTTGCACTTTTGCGTTCCTTGCACTATACTATAAGAAAGCAGACCTTTGGAGGGAAAAGAAATGAAAGAAAACGGCAAAACCTATCTTTTTGAAACCATGCCCATTCCAAGGGCCATTATGGAGCTGGCGCTGCCCATGGTGGTCACGTCCCTCGTCATGGTCATCTACAACCTGGCGGATACCTTCTTCGTGGGTATGCTCAATGACCCGGTGCAGAATGCCGCCGTCACCCTGGTCTACCCCGTGATGCTGGCCTTCAACGCCGTCAATAACCTCTTTGGCGTGGGTACCTCCAGCATGATGAGCCGCTGCCTGGGCCGGGGGGACCATGAAATGGTCCGCGCCTCCTCCGCCTTCGGCTTTTACGGCTCCGTATTCAGCGGACTGCTCTTTACGGTGCTGTCCATCGCCTTCCGGACGCCGCTGATGAACCTGCTGGGCGCCGACGAAATCACCTGGGAAGCTACCGCCGGATACCTTTTCTGGACCGTAAACTGCGGCGCCATGCCCGCCATTTTGAACGTGGTCCAGGGCATGATGGTCAGAAGCGAGGGCTCCTCGGTCCACGCCAGCATCGGCACCATGAGCGGATGCCTCCTCAATATCGTCCTGGACCCTGTTTTTATTCTGCCCTGGGGCCTCGGCATGGGCGCCGCCGGCGCGGGCCTTGCCACCTTCATCAGCAACTGCGTTGCCTGCCTGTACTTTCTGGTGCTGGCCCGGGTCAAACGGGGAAGCACCTTCGTGTGTCTGGACATCCGGAAGCTGAGACACCTTGACCGGGATGTGGTTCCGGGAATCCTGGGCGTGGGCGTGCCCGCGGCCATTCAGAACCTTTTGAACGTCACAGGCATTACCATCCTCAATAACTTCACCGCAGTTTACGGCGCCTCCGCCGTGGCCGCCATGGGCGTGGCCCAGAAGATCAATATGCTGCCTCTGCAAGTCTCTTTGGGCTTCTCCCAGGGCATCATGCCTCTGGTGAGCTACAACTACGCCAGCGGCAACCACAGCCGCATGAAAAAGGGCTTCTACTTTTCCTACGCCGTGATCATGCCTGTGATGCTGGCGGTGACGTTAGGCTACTGGCTCGGAGCGCCGTGGCTTGTTGAGATGTTTATGAAGAACCCGGAAATCGTGGAAAGCGGCGCAGCCTTCCTCCGGGGCCTGGGCCTTGCCCAGGTGTTCCTGTGCACGGATTTCATGGTGGTTGGCGTCTTTGCAAGCCTGGGTATGGGAAAATACTCCCTGCTCTTCGCCATTTTGCGGAAGGTGGCTCTGGAAATCCCCCTGCTCTTCATCCTGAACGCCCTGTTCCCCCTCTACGGCCTGGCTTATGCCCAGTTTGTGGCAGAATTTCTTCTGGCCATTCTGGCCCTCATTATGCTCCGGCGCATTTTCCGGAGAGAGGCGGAAAAACGGAAGGCTGTCAAAGCATAAAATCGGCGCAAAAATACCGCAGGCGGTTACCGCCTGCGGTATTCATCTCGTCGAAAAAGCCTCGCAGAGTTTGCCGCCTGGGGCGGCAAATAAAATGAAAACACTTCTCAGGCTCCAAGTGTGGAATTTGTCCCCCCAATGGGGGACAAATTATGCGCGCAGGAGACTGCAAAACACTTGTCAAAAAGCCTCAAAGAGGATTTTTGACAGTTTAAATACCGCAGGCGGTTACCGCCTGCGGCATCTTTATAGACTTTTATGCCAGAATGGGCTTCAGAGCCTGGGCCAGCTTCTCCTTCTGGGCCTCGGCCTCCTGGAGGTCCTTACCCAGAGTGGTGAAGTAGGTCTTGATCTTGGGCTCGGTGCCGGAGGGACGGACCACCACAGTGGCGCCGCCTTCCAGGGCGTAAATCAGCACATTGGCGGCGGGGAGGCCGGTCTTCTCGGGCTGCAGGTAGTCCGTGACCGTTTCCACCTTGTAGCCGCCGATCTCCGCAGGCGGGTTCTTCCGCAGGGAGTCCATGATTCCCGCCATTTTGTCCATACCGGACAGGCCCGGGAACTCGAAGGAGTCCACCTTGTTCAGGTAACGGCCGAACTTCTGATAGATGCGCTCCAGGCGCTCCTTGATGGAGGAGCCGATGGAACGGTAGTAGGCGGCCATTTCGCAGATGAGCATGGAGCCGATAATGGCGTCCTTGTCCCGGACGTAGGGACCGGCCAGATAGCCGTAGCTCTCTTCAAAGCCGAAGATAAAGCGATCCACTTCCCCGGCGATTTCGAGATTGGCAATCTGGTCGCCAATCCACTTAAAGCCCGTGAGGACGCTCCGCATTTCCACGCCGTAGCTCTTTGCAACGGCGTCGGCCAGAGGTGTGGAGACAATGGACTTGACGGCCACGGGATTTTTGGGCATGGTGCCCTTTTCAATGCGGCCTTCGCAGATGTAATCCAGAAGCAGGACGCCTACCTCGTTGCCGGAAACCAGCTCGTAGCTTCCGTCGGGGCAACGGATGGCAATGCCCACCCGGTCGGCGTCGGGGTCCGTGGCCAGCATCAGGTCTGCGCCGGACTTCTTCGCCAGCTCCAGACCCAGCCGCAGGGCCTCAAAAATCTCCGGGTTGGGGTAGGGACAGGTGGGGAAGTTGCCGTCGGGGTACTGCTGTTCGGGGACGATGGTGATGTCGTCAATGCCGATGTCCCGAAGCACCCGGGTCACGGGCACCAGGCCGGAGCCGTTCAGCGGGGAGTAAACCAGTTTTAGACCCGCAGTCTTGCACAGGCCGGGCCGGACGGACCGGGCCTTGATGGCGTCGTAGAGGGCTTCCTTGCAGTCGTCGCCTACATACTGAATCAGACCCTGGGCGACGCCCTCCTCGAAGGACATCATTTTTGCGCCTTCCAGAATGTCGGTTTTCTGAATTTCGTCGTAGACCACGGCGGCGGCATCGTCGGTCATCTGGCAGCCGTCAGGGCCATAGGCCTTATAGCCGTTGTATTTGGCGGGGTTGTGGGAGGCCGTCACCATAATGCCTGCGTTGGCCCCGTAGTATCGGGTGGCGAAAGACAGGGCAGGCACGGGCATGAGGGCGTCATAGATGCGGACGCGGATGCCGTTGGCTGCCAGGACACAGGCGGCATTTTTGGCGAAGACGTCGGAGTTGATGCGGCTGTCGTAGGAAATTGCCACCAGCTGGTTTCCGCCCTGGGTCTTGACCCAGTTGCAGAGGCCCTGGGTGGCCTGACGGACGACGTAGATGTTCATCCGGTTGGAGCCAGCGCCCAGCACGCCCCGGAGGCCGGCGGTGCCGAACTTCAGGGAAACCGCAAAGCGGTCCTTCACCTGCTCGTCCTGGCCTGCAATGGCCTCAAGCTCCGCTTTCAGGGCCGCATCTTCCAGGGGGAAGTTCAGCCAGCGCTGATAATCGTCTGTGTACATGGGAATCACCTGTCCTTATAAAATTTAATGGAATGGGTACAATTTAACTAAATATAATATACGCAATTTTCATTCGATTGTCAATATTGTATCAGGACCGGGAAACGGAAAAAATGCCGGCGTATTCGCCGGCATTTTTTCGTTTATTTAAAAAGCCTCGCAGAGTTTGCCGCCTATGGCGGCAAAGAAAGTCATAAAATTTTCCGCCGGGGCGTGAACCTGGCGGAAAATACCTCTCAGACTGCAAGTGTGGAATTTGTCCCCCTGCCGGGGGACAAATTATGCGCGCAGCAGGCTGCCAATGTTTGTCGGAAAAGCCCACAGGGGTTTTCCGACAGCCTCAAAATGCCAGCGTGTCTGCTGGCATTTTTCTTTAGTGGCAGGTGTGACCGCCGCAGCCGTGGCTGCCACAGCCGTGGTCGCCGCAGGTATGGCCTTCCCCGTGGTCGTGGTGGGTGCACTTGGCTTCGGGGTCGAAATCCAGCAGGCCTTCGGCGAAGGCCTGGGCCGCCTCGTCGGCGTCGCCGCTGACACCGCCGTAGACGGCAATGCCATACTCAGAAAGGGCCATGCGGGCGCCGCCGCCGATGCCGCCGCAGATGAGGGCCTGGACGCCGTCCTGCCCCAGCACTGCCGCCAGAGCTCCGTGGCCTGCGCCGCCGGAGGGAAGAAGCTGGGAGTCCACCACGGCGCCGTCTTCAATGGTGTAGATCATAAAGGCGGCGGTGTGGCCGAAGTGCTGGAAGATGGTTCCGTCCTCATAGGGAATGGCAATTTTCATGGAAAACACGCTCCTTTGCTGTTCTGAGACGATGATACCACCGTTCAGACACGCTGTCAATGACCCTAGGCCGCAGCCTGCAGCATATTTCCGATATAGATACCGTAGCCCACGGCGGCGTCTCCCACCAGGACGTGGGTTACGGCGCCTACAAATTTGCCGTCCTGCAAAATGGGGCTGCCGGACATACCCTGGACGATGCCTCCCGTGACGGCCAGCAGCTCCGGGTCGGTGACTTTCAGAAGAAAATTCCGCCCATCCTCCCGGGCCTCCGGATAGACCTTTACAATCTCCACAGAATATTCCTTGGGCGTGGTTCCGGAGACGGTGGAGCGAATGGAGGCGGGACCTGCGTGGATGTCTTCATAGTCCGCCAAGGGAAGCATTTCCCCCTGGCAGAAGGTGCTGGCGGATCCGAATACGCCCTGGGCGGTGTTTTTCCGGAGCACGCCGAAGGTGTGCTCTCCATCGGCGACTCCCCGGAGCTGCCCCGGCTGGCCGGATACCCCGCGCTTCACATCCTCCACCTGGGCGTTGTAGGCAAAGCCCTCCTTCATGGAAAGAAGCGTTCCTCTGGCGCTGCTGACCCCATGGCCCAGAGCGCCGAAGGTTCCCGTGCCCGGGTCAAAAAACGTCACCGTTCCGATGCCGGCGATGCCCTGGCGCAGATAGACCCCCAGCTTGGCGCGCCCCTGGGACCGCTGGGGTGACAAGGTCACGGTAACGGGCTTGCCGCTTCGGCGCAGTTCCAGACATACCGCTTCTCCGCAGCGGTCCAGGGCGCTGCGGACCTCCTCAGCGGAGGTCACGGTCTCCCCGTCCACCTTTTCAATGACGTCCCCGATTTTGAGCCCCGCGTCCCGGGCCTTCCCACCCAGGGCATCGTCGTAGGCCGCCACGGTGACGGTGCCGTCCTTGAGCTGCAGACCGATGATTTTCCCCACAGGCATCAGGCTCTCCGCAGCCTTTACAGGAAGGGGCAGCAGGGTCGCCAGGACAAAGGCAAGTATTATGGAAGCAAATTTTTGTTTCATTTTCAGCCCTCCTCTTTTCTGCCCTCTTAATATGACCGCCCAGACAGGTTTGTAACCGCTGAAAAAGTCGAAAAATGAGGAATGGGTTGGGAATTGGGGGAAATTTTTCTTGCGAAACCCTTGCCTTTCCTTTAAAATAAGAGAAAAAAGGAGGAGCCTTTATGGTGGATTACAATATGCTTTCGTCTCAGGTGCGGGCGCTTACGGCAGACGTGCCCCATTTGATTGCGAATTTAAGCAATCTCTCCGCCCTGCTCTGGCAGACACTGCCGGACCTGAACTGGGTGGGATTTTACCGGCGGGAAGGGGAAAAGCTGGTGCTCTATCCCTTCCAGGGAAAGCCTGCCTGTATTGAAATTCCCGTGGGGAAAGGAGTCTGCGGCACCGCCGTTCTGGAAAACAAAACCCAGCTGGTCCCCGACGTCCACGCATTTCCGGGCCACATCGCCTGCGATTCGGCTTCCAATTCGGAACTCGTCATACCTCTACGCAAGGATGGAACCCTCTGGGGCGTGCTGGATATGGACAGCCCCACGCCGGGGCGTTTTACCGAGGCGGATCAGGCAGGACTGGAAGCCGTGGCCGCCGCCATTGAGGAAATTTTGTAAGGGAATAACCCCGGCGTTTCCGGAAAAAATACCCATGAAACGCCGGGATTTCGCAATGCCAAATTACCTATTGACAAAGTAGGTAAATCGTGCTATTCTTCCTATGGAATTACTAGGTAAATGGAGGTTTTCCAAAGTGCAAGTTTATGCTGACAACGCGGCAACCACCGCCATGAGCCAGACGGCCATTGACGCCATGGTGCCCTACTTTCATACAATTTACGGCAACCCCTCTTCTCTCCACTCCGTAGGCCAGGAGGCCAAGGAAGCTCTGGACGCCGCCCGGGAGACCGTGGCCAAGTGCCTGGGCTGTGAGCCCCGGGAAATTTACTTCACCTCCGGCGGTAGCGAGGCCGATAATCAGGCCATTGTCTCCGCAGCCCGCTGGGGAGAGCGCAAGGGCAAAAAGCACATCATTTCCACGGCCTTTGAGCACCACGCCGTTCTGCACACCTTGAAAAAGCTGGAAAAAGAGGGCTTTGAGGTCACCTACCTGGACGTCCGGGAAGGACACAATATCCGCGCCCAGCAGGTCAAGGATGCCATCCGTCCCGACACCTGCCTGGTCACCACCATGTATGCCAACAACGAAATCGGCTCCATTCTGCCCATTGCGGAAATCGGCGCCATCTGCAAAGAGGCTGGGGTTCCCTTCCACACCGACGCCGTCCAGGCCGTGGGCCATCTGCACATCAACGTCAAGGACGAGAACATCGATATGCTGAGCCTCTCCGGCCACAAGTTCCACGGTCCCAAGGGCGTAGGCGCTCTGTATGTCCGCAAGGGCTTCCCTCTGACCAACATCATCGAAGGCGGCGCCCAGGAGCGGGGCAAGCGGGCCGGCACCGAGAACATCCCCGGCATCTGCGGCATGGCTGCGGCTCTGAAGGAATCCTGTGAACACATGGACGAGAATATGCCGAAGGTCGCCGCCATGCGGGACAAGCTCATTGCGGGCCTCAGCAAAATCCCTCACAGCGCCCTGAACGGCGATCCGGTGAACCGCCTTCCCGGCAACGTCAGCTTCTGCTTCGAGGGCATCGAAGGCGAAAGCCTGCTGCTCCTGCTGGACGCCAAAGGGGTCTGCGCCTCCTCCGGCTCCGCCTGCACCTCCGGCTCTCTGGACCCCAGCCACGTGCTGCTGGCCATCGGCCGGGTCCATGACGTGGCCCACGGCTCCCTGCGGCTGTCCCTCAGCGAGTACAACACCGACGAGGAAATGGACCACATTCTGAAGGTCGTCCCCGAAGTGGTGGAGTACCTGCGGAATATGTCCCCGGTCTGGCGGGATCTGCAGACCGGAAAGCGGCAGTTTATCCTGTAAACATTCATCTATTCATATAAAGGAGAAATTATCATGGCATTGTACTCTGAAAAAGTCATGGACCATTTTACCCACCCCAGAAACGTGGGCGTCATTGAGAACGCCGACGGCGTAGGCGAGGTTGGCAACGCCAAGTGCGGCGACATCATGAAAATCTACCTGAAAATCGATAACGACATTATCACCGACGTGAAGTTCGAGACCTTTGGCTGCGGCAGCGCCATTGCCTCCTCCTCTATGGCGACGGAAATGATTAAGGGCAAGTCCATCCACGAGGCCATGGCCCTGACCAACAAGGCCGTTGCCGAGGCTCTGGACGGTCTGCCTGCCCACAAGCTCCACTGCTCCGTTCTGGCGGAAGAGGCCATCAAGAACGCCCTGAAGGACTACTATGACCGCAAGGGCCTCCAATATGACCCCAAGGACTTCCCCGACTGCGAGCACTGCGCCCACTGCCAGTGATATGATCGTATCCACCAAAGGCCGCTATGCCCTGCGGGTCATGGTCCACTTCGCCCAGCGGGGCGGGGAGGACTACATTCCTCTGAAGGAAATCGCGGAAAAAGAGGACATCTCCCAGAAGTACCTGGAATCCATTATGACAACCCTCTCAAAAGCCGGATTCGTGGACGCCGTCCACGGCAAGGGCGGCGGCTACCGCCTGAACCGGAAGCCGGAGGCGTACACCGTGGGAAGCATTTTAAAGCTCACGGAAGGGGGCCTCAGCGCCGTGTCCTGTACCACCCAGGGCGCCGCCGCCTGCTCCCGGTCGGAGTGCTGCCAGGCAAAGCCCATGTGGGATAAGCTGGACAAGATGATTGACGAATTCTTTGAGGGCATCACCATTGCGGACCTCATAAAAGACAGTAAAGAATAAGCCTCTGTCCCCGTTTCCCTGCATCATGGGGAAACGGGGATGCTTTACACAAAAGGAATGGAATCTATGAAGGCAAGCTGCTATGCTGAAAGTACCATTGGATTGAGGTAAGTTATGATTGAAACCGAAGATTTGATTCTGTCCAAGGCAAAATTTTCCGACTGGCCGGATATGTACGAAAATGTCTGGTCCCAATGGGACAGCGCCAAGTATATGCTGTGGAGCGTCACTACCAGCGAGGAAGACGCAAAGGTCCGCATGGAGAAAACCATGGCCTTTCAGAAAGCCCACCACGCCTGTCTGGTCTACGAAAAGGCAAGCGGCAAAGCCATTGGGTTTGCCGGAGCGGAGGAAGCGGCCCCTGGGGTCTGGAAGGAAATTGGCATCTGCCTGGGACCAAAGTATGTGGGAAGAGGCTACGGCAAGCAGATTCTGAAAGCCCTGCTGGCCTACTGTAAGGAGATCTTCGGCGCCAGGGAATTTTTATACACCGCCCGTGAGGACAACGCCGCCTCCAATGCCCTGGCCAGGTCCCTGGGCTTTGCCCAGGTGGGCGCAGAAGAGGAAATTCTGGAGCGGGACGGGAAGGCGTACACGTTTCTGAAATACCGACGCTTCCTGTAAAGGAAAGTCCTGCCATAAGGAGGGAACGCTATGGAAAATAACTATGCCATTCAGGCAAAACAGGCCAAAAAGCTTTTCCTGGGCTACGACCAGGAAAAGCTCATAGAGAAGCTCCGGCTGGATTTCGATGAGACCTACTTATATGTGAGGTTCCTGGGGTCTCCCTACCGCATCCACCGGAAAACCGGCGATGCCCAGCGGCAGGTGGGAGACATTTGGGTGGACGGCAACAGCCATGGGGAAATCATGACCCTTATGGACCTGGTCTGCGACAGCAAGGAGGACCGCCATCTATCGGGCTGCTGGAAGAATATGGCAGATTTTGGGCTTTTGTTCCATCGGAACCATTTGGAACAGGAGAAGGACCCCTGGGCGGAGAAATTTCAGAACGACCAGGCGGGATTTCGCCGGGCCTGCGCTGCCCTGGGCGGAAAACCCGTCAAACTGGGGGATATCGGCTACGCCATTGAGGTATTCGACGGCCTGCCCATTGCCCTTCAGCTCTGGCTGGGAGACGACGAATTCCCGCCGAATCTGCGTTTTCTCTGGGACGAAAATGCCCTTCAATACATCCGCTACGAGACCATGTTCTATTGCCTCGGGGTCCTGCTGGAGAGAATCGGAGAAGAAATGGCAAAAAACCTTTGACAAGCCGCCGCCTTTGGGCTATAATACCCCCATAATTTCATAGGACAGTTCGTGACCATCCTGTCGGTAAACAAAACTAGGGAACCCCCATCCGTCCTTTGGGGCGGATCATGGAAGGTGTTTTTTGATGGGCGCAGTTTGCGCCCATTTTTTTCTGCGGATGGGCGAACTGGATACATTTTCTGTTTTGAAGGAGTTTTTATGAATCAGCGAACCCGTTACCTGACCCACGCCGCCATGATCGCCGCCCTCTATGCGGCCCTCACCCATCTGCAAAACCTCCTGCTCCCTGGCAGCGCCACCTGGATGATTCAGATGCGTCTGGCCGAGATGCTGTGCGTTCTGGCATTTTTTACACCTGCCGCCATTGCCGGACTGGCAGCGGGGTGCCTGGTGTTCAATATCACTTTCGCCGGCTCCCTGCCGTTGGACTTCCTGGTAGGCTCCCTTGCCACATTGCTTGCCGCCTGGGCCATGTGGGAGACCAGAAACGTCACTGTGAAGGGCTATCCGCTTCTGGGAATGCTGATGCCCGCCGCTTTTAACGCCCTCCTGGTGGGCTGGGAGCTTTCTGTCTACATCGGCGGAGGCTTCCTCTTAAACGCCCTCTACGTTGCCATTGGTGAGGGCGCCGTACTGCTGTCCTTCGGCACGGCATTGTATTACGGCCTTAAAAAGCGAGGGCTGCCTGCCAAACTCTTCACCGCATAAAATCCGCAAAACTCGATTCCCTGACAGAGAACACCACTTTTCTGCCCGCGTTTTGTGTAAAATTCCACCTTGCGGTTTTTGCTTTTTGGGCATATAATGGCCATAGTAAGGAATTTGTCAAAAAGCCCCGGCAGGGGTTTGGTCAGATGAAGAAGGTGTGATTCTTGGAACGTAAAAATATGCCCATGCTGGAGGGCAACCTGTTTTCCGGCATCGTAAACTTTACAGTGCCCATTATCCTTACCAGCCTCCTGCAGCTGCTCTTCAATGCGGCGGATCTGGTGGTGGTGGGACAGTTCTGCGGCAGCGTGTCCGTGGCCGCCGTTGGCGCCACCGGCGCTCTGACAAACCTCATGGTGAACTTCTTCATCGGCCTTTCCATAGGTACCGGCGTGGCGGTGGCCCACGGCATCGGCAGCCGGGAGGACCGGGAGGTCCACTGTATTGTCCATACAGCGCTGCCGCTGTCTCTTGTCAGCGGTCTGGTGCTGACGGTGCTGGGCGTGGCCTTCTCCCGGACCTTCCTCCACTGGATGGGCACCCCCGACACAGTGCTGGCCCTGTCTGCCGTATACATGGAGATTTACTTCGGCGGCGTGACCTTCACCATGATCTATAACTTCTCCGCCGCCATTCTGCGGGCTGCCGGAGACACCAAAAGCCCCCTGCTGTTCCTCTTTATCGCAGGCGTGGTGAACGTGGTGCTGAACGTGTTCTTCGTTCTGGTCTGCCAAATGAACGTGGCTGGCGTTGCCCTGGCTACCACCATTTCCCAGGCGATTTCCGCCGTTCTTGTAACCATGGCCCTGATGCGCCGCAATGACGCCTGTAAGCTGGACTTGAAGAAACTGCACTTTTACAAGCCCCAGCTTCGGAAGATGATCCGCATCGGCCTGCCTGCCGGCATCCAGAGCTCCCTCTTCTCCATTTCCAACGTACTGATTCAGTCCTCCATCAACTCCTTCGGCGACGTGCTCATGTCCGGCAATGCGGCTGCTTCCAACATTGAAGGCTTCGTCTATGTGTGCCTCAACGCCTTCCACCAGACGGCGGTGAACTTCATCGGCCAGAACGCCGGCGCCCGGCAGCATAAGCGGGTGTACCGCATTCTCTGGATCTGTCTGGCCTGCGTCACCGTGGTGGGCATCGTTACGGGCAGCCTGGCCTACGTCCTGGGACCGAAGCTCCTGGCCATTTACATCACGGACTCCCCCGAGGCCATTGCCTACGGCCTGACGCGGATGGCCTTTATCTGCCTGCCGTATTTCCTCTGCGGCCTCATGGATGTGTCCACGGGAGCCCTCAGAGGTATAGGAGCCAGCCTGACACCTATGCTCATCTCGGTGCTGGGTGTCTGCGGCTTCCGGGTCCTGTGGATTTACACCATTTTCCAGATGCCCGCCTACCATACGCCCCAGTGCCTGTATATTTCCTATGCGGTCTCCTGGATTCTCACATTCCTCTGTCAAATGGCGGCCTTTATTGTGTTCTTCCGCAGAGAAGAACGAAAATACTGATAAAATCGCCCCGGACCAGCGGTCCGGGGCGATTTCGTCAGATGACGTTTGGCAGTCGGTCGTCGAAGGGAAGATAGCTCCAGCCCAGAATGGTGTCATCTCCCAAGGGCGGGTTGTTGGGCACCAAGTCCCAGAATCGGCCATGCTCGTAGGCGCCTTCCAGACAGAAGAGGCCCTCATCTTCCAGAAACTGCTTGATGAGAATGTAGGAACTCTCCTCAGGGGTGCACTGGCCGGGATGAAGCCAGCGGATGACGGAAATATCTTCGGACGAATTCCTGTGTTCCCCGAGCATTTCCGGGGTGATGGCTGCGGCGGTGTACGGAATGTTGTTTTTCATAGGAAAGACCGTCCTTTTTTGGCGGTGCAAAGTTTGAAGCCCCGCCTGCTGAATTTACGAATCGATATCATTCGTCACCACATCTTACCATATTCCGAGAAAATATTCTGTCGAACCCTGGAAGAAAATCGGAGAAGGACTAAAATTTACAAAGAATAAACCGAACCGTCTCCCCAGGGAAGACATTCATTTTTGCGCTGGCGGCCAAAAGGGACTCGGTACGCTAAGGAGCTGCCGCCATCGAGCTGTCGGCAGGCGGGTGTCCACCGGACACCCGCATTGAATGGTTCGAGTCCCTTCTTCTTTAGGGATAAACAAAAGAGCAGATACTCGATGAGTACCTGCTCTCTTGGTACGCCAGAAGGGACTCGAACCCCCAACCCTCGGAACCGGAATCCGATGCTCTATCCATTGAGCCACTGGCGCATTTCTTAGCCTGAACATTATAGCAGTCTTTTTCCGGTTTGTAAAGGGGGCGGGAGAAATTTTCTTTCGGAAAGTTTTCCGGGACATATTGGACGGCCCGGAGCATAGGCTGTAGCGCAGGCCCATTGCGCTTATTTTAAGGAGGAGGGTGATCTCTTGCCCATTGTGCCCACCGACGTACCCATGACTGCGGCTCTGTGCAGTCAGACTGTGGACCGCCTTTGCAGGACGTATCCCGCCATTCGGTGCGGGACGCTTACCACCACCGCTTTTGGGCGGCCTGTTCGGACCATGGTCCTGGGCAGGGGAGAGCGGCAGGTGATCTTTGCCGCGGCATTTCACGCCAATGAGTGGATTACGGCCCCTGTACTGCTGAAGTTCACAGAGGAATTGGCTCGGGCCCAGGCCACGGGAGGAAAGCTCTTCGGGGTGCCTGGGGACACCATTTTTCGGGCGGCCACCATGCACATCATTCCCATGGTGAACCCCGACGGGGTGGACCTGGTGACGGGAGGCATTCCCGCAGGGAACCTGGAATACGAAAAAGCCTGGCGCATGGCGGAGTTTTACCCTCAGATTCCCTTCCCGGAAGGCTGGAAGGCCAACCTGCTGGGGGTGGACCTGAACCTTCAGTTCCCGGCCCTGTGGCTCCGGGCCCGGGAAATTAAATTCGCCCAGGGCTTCACCCAGCCGGGGCCCAGGGACTATGTGGGCCGGGCTCCCCTTTCCCAGCGGGAGAGCCGGGCCGTCTCTCAGTATACGGAGGAGGTAAACCCGGCGCTGATACTGGCCTTTCACACCCAGGGCCAGGTGATCTACTGGAAATTCCAGGACTATGAGGTCCCGGGCGCCCGGGCTTTGGGGGAGGAATTCGCGCGGCTCAGCGGCTACGAGCTGGCGGATGTGCCCTACAATTCCGGCTTTGCCGGGTATAAGGACTGGTTCATTCAGAACTTCCGAAAACCGGGCTTCACCATTGAGGCGGGCCTTGCGCCTGTGACCATCTCCCAGTTCGAGCAAATTTACCGGAACGTGCTGGGCATCCTGGTGACGGCGGCTACGGGCCTGCCGGAATAGAAAATCTTTTGAACGGGTACTAGATTTTGCACATTTTAGGTGGTATGATCCTCTTATCAAAATCGGAGGATAGAAAGATGATTCAATTACTTCTGGCTGTCATTTACCTGGCGTTTATCAGCCTGGGGCTGCCGGACTCGCTTTTGGGTTCCGCCTGGCCGGTCATGTACCCGGAGCTCTCCGTGCCTGTGTCCTACGCCGGAGCCGTGTCCATGATCATCGCCCTGGGGACCATTGTGTCCAGCCTTTTCAGCGACCGCCTCACCCGGAAGCTGGGCACGGGAAAGGTCACGGCCCTGTCCGTTGCCACCACGGCCCTGGCCCTTTGGGGCTTCTCAGTGACCCATTCCTTCTGGCTTCTCTGCCTCTGGGCCGTTCCCTACGGCCTGGGAGCCGGAAGCGTGGATGCGGCCCTCAATAACTATGTGGCGCTGCACTACGAAAGCCGTCACATGAGCTGGCTCCACTGCTTCTGGGGCCTGGGCGCCACCATGGGGCCCTACATCATGGGCTTTGCCCTGACCCGGGGCATGGGCTGGAACATGGGCTACCGCATAATCTCTCTAATGCAGCTTGCCCTGACTTGCGTGCTGATTTTCTCCCTGCCTCTCTGGAAAGGAAAACAAACCTCCTATGACGGAGCCGGGGAGAAAACCGCGAAGGTCCTGAGCCTGCCCCAGATTGCAGCCATTCCCGGGGTCCGGGAGGTCATGCTGTGCTTTTTCTGCTACTGCGCCCTGGAACAGACTGCGGGGCTCTGGGCCAGCAGCTACCTGAGCCTCTATAAGGGCGTGGACCCTGAGACGGCGGCCCGGTTTGCAGGACTGTTCTTTCTGGGCATCACTGCCGGACGGGCCATTTCAGGCTTTGTGACCCTGAAGCTGAACGACGCCCAGATGGTGCGCCTGGGAGAGGGCATCATTGCTCTGGGCGTTGCGGCAATGGTGCTGCCCCTGGGCACCGGGGTTTCCCTGGGAGGTCTCATCCTCATTGGTCTGGGATGTGCCCCTATTTATCCCAGCATCATCCATGGGACCCCAGCCCACTTCGGCGCAGACCGCTCCCAGGCGATCATCGGCGTCCAGATGGCCAGTGCCTACGTGGGCACATGCCTTATGCCGCCGCTGTTCGGCCTGGTTGCACAGTATGTGAGCCCCTCTCTGCTGCCTGTGTACCTGCTGGGACTGCTGATTGTGATGGCTGTCATGCACGAGAAACTGGAGCACAAGACAAAGTAATATTCCTGCGGGATACAAGATGCGGCCGGCGCTCTTGTATCCCCAATTTTATGGAAAATTTTACCCGATTTTTTTACAAACTTTTAATATTTTTTGCAACAGAAACCAATAAATTAAGAAATCTTTAAAATGTGAGCTATTGATTCCGGAAGGGAAAATCTTTATAATAGAGCGTAAGAAACCGAACAGGAGGAAAGTATATGAAATTGAAAAAGTGGATGGCCCTGGGTCTGGCGGTTTGCCTTGTCCTGACCCTTGCCGCCTGCAGCAGCGATACCCCGGTGTATGTTCAGTCCGTTCGGAACCTGGCTGGAATCGGCGGCATCGCCCCCGGGGATACCTTCGGCGGGATGGTTGTGTCTGAGAACGTCACGGAAATCCAGAAGGACTCCGAGAAGACCATCAAGGAACTTTTCGTGAAGGAAGGCCAGGATGTAAAGGAAGGGGAGCCTCTGTTCTCCTACGACACCGAGGAATTGCAGCTGACCCTGGACAAGCAGAAGCTGGAGCTGGAACAGCTCCTGGCCTCCATTGAGAACTATAAAACCCAGATCGCCCAGATGGAGAAGGAACGCAACAACGTGGGCGGTACGGCAAAGCTGGAGTACACCATCCAGATTCAGACCACCCAGGTGGACCTGAAAGAGGCGGAGATCAACGCCAAGACCAAGGAAGGCGAGGTCAAGAAGTCCGAGGATCTCCTGGAACACGCCACTGTGACCTCTCCTGTCCAGGGCCGGGTCCAGGCCATTACCGAAAGCGGCACCGATGAGCAGTCCGGAAAGCCCCTGCCTTACATCACCATTCAGAAGATGGGCTCTTACCGTGTCAAGGGTGTTCTGGGCGAATTGCAGCGCGGCGGCCTCCGGGAGGGAGACAAGGTGAAGATCATCTCCCGGACGGACCCCAATGCTACCTGGACCGGAACGGTGACTTTGGTGGACTACGAAAACCCCATCGGCAAGAACGACCAGAACGGCGGCATGATCGTCATGAACGGCGGCAGCGGCTCCGACGAAATGACCAATGCCAGCAAATACCCCTTCTATGTGAAGCTGGACTCCACCGAGGGCCTGGTGATGGGCCAGCACCTGTATATGAAGCTGGACACCGGAGACGGGGAAGCAGCAAGCCTCAGCATTTCCTCCGCCTTCATCGCCTATGAAGAGGACGGCGCCCCCTACGTCTGGGCGGAAAAGAACGGCAAGCTGGAAAAGCGCACCGTGACCCTGGGCGAAGTCAACGACATGATGGGCACCGTGGCCATTCTGGAAGGCCTTACGGAAGATGACTTTATCGCCTTCCCCGATGAGACAGTCTGCCGCAGCGGCGCTCCCACCACCCACGAGGAAGTGGTCACCGAGGAGACCGGGGATGCCTCCGGCGAAGAAATGATGCCTGAAGGCGGCGAGATGGCACCCGAAGGTGACATGAATATGGATATTGCGGTGCTCCCCGAGGGCGGCGAAATGGCGCCTGAAGGCGAGACTGCTCCTGAGCAGGCCAGCGGAGCAGAGGAAACCGCCGGTGACGGCGAGACCACCGCTGAGACCACGGCTCCCCAGGGAGAACTGGCCGAGGGCAAGGAGCAGCCTGGCACCACTCCCACGGAAGGAAAGGCGGTGGGCTGATGGCGGCCATTTTGAAGCTCACGGACATCTGCAAGGACTACCAGCAGGGCAAGGAACCTGTGCGGGTGCTGAAAAACATTAACCTCACCGTGGAAGAAGGGGACTACCTGGCCATTATGGGCCCCTCGGGCTCCGGCAAGACCACCCTTATGAATATCATCGGATGTCTGGACGTGCCCACGTCCGGCACCTACGTCCTGGCAGACCGGGACCTGAAAGATATGAGCGACGATGCCTTGGCGGAAATTCGGAACAAGTATCTGGGCTTCGTGTTCCAGAGCTTCCATCTGATGCCCAAAATGGACGCCATGGACAACGTGGCGCTGCCTCTGCTCTACGCAGGCGTACCGCTGAAAGAGCGGCGGGAGCGGGCTGAGAAGGCCCTCAAGGCCGTGGGCCTGGGGGAGCGTATCCACTTCTTCCCCAATCAGCTCTCCGGCGGTCAGTGCCAGCGTGTGGCCATTGCCCGGGCTATGGTGGGAAAGCCCAAGCTCCTTCTGGCCGACGAACCCACCGGCGCCCTGGATACCAAGGCGGGCAACCAGATCATGGACATCTTCCGGGAACTGAGCCATGAGGGGATGACCATTATCATGATCACCCATGAGCCGGCCATTGCCGCCTGCGCCGACAAGACCTATCACATTTTGGACGGCGAGCTGCGGACAGAAACGGAGGCAACGGATGAAAAAGCTTAAGATTAAAATGCCTGAGATGAAGAATCTTAAGATAAAAAAGCTGAATGGGAAACAGAAGAAAATTGCCATCTCCGTGGTGGCGGTGACCCTGGTTGCCGCCACCATTGTGGGCGTTGTCTTCGGCACCCGGGGCAGCGGTAAGCCGGTGGAGGTTTACTCCTTCCGGAACGTGGGCATGACGGAATACTGGGGCGACTCCAAGCAGAGCTCCGGCCCTGTCACCACGGACCGGATTCAGACTGTGTTCCTTACGGACACCCAGACCATCACCGGCGTAAAAGTAAAGCAGGGCGATATGGTGAAAAAGGGCGATGTCCTTATGACCTATGACACCACCCTGACCCAGCTTCAGCTGGAGCGGAAGTACCTGGAAGGGGAGAAGCTGAAAATTCAGCTTCAGAAGGAAAAGAAAAGGCTGGCGGAGATCAACGCCATGACCCCCTCCAAGGCCGCAGACCCGGACTTTGACTTTACCATACCGGAACCGGACCCCGGCGAGGAGATTCTGGAGGACTACAAGCTCTTCATGACCCCGGGCCACAACGGCCTGAGCCCGGAAGGGGCCTTCGTCTGCTGGATGAGAGACGACGCCAGCATTCGGATGATCTCCTTCCTCCGGGAGCTCAACAACACAACGGGCCTGCCGGAAATCTGCGAGCATCTGATTTATAAAGAGGACTGCGATATCTGTATGCAGACCCAGTGTGAGCACGGCTTCCTGAAAGCCGAATGCCACTACTGCAACTGTCCATACGGAGAGGATTGCCCCATCTGCTATTGCCAGCATGACAAGCTGAGAACGGAGTGCCAGCTCTGCAAATTGTGCGAGCAGCATGGCATCCCCTTTGAATTCTGCCATCTGTGCAATCCGGACTATAAATGGCCCCCAATCGACGAACATCGCGATTATTGGGACCTGGTGGAGAAAATCAAAGAGGAGATTCTGAGCCAGGGCGGCTCTGGCGGCAATGAAGGCGGCGAAGGCGGTACCGAAGGTGGTACGGAAGGCGGTGCCGAGGGCGGCGAAGGTGGTGCCGAAGGCGGGGAAGGCAGCGGCGAAGGCCAGACGGACCCCGATCCGAAGCCGGAACCGGAACCGACCCCGGAACCCACGCCCACTGACGGCAACCAGGAGCCTGCCCCGGAGACGCTCAGCTTTGACGGAGAATACTTCATCCAGTTCCTCAGCGGAAATCAGGTGACAGACCCCACAGACCCAGTAGACCCCACCGACCCCACAGACCCGGAGCCTCCGCTTCCCGTGGGCTACTATGTGGTGTTTAAGACCACCGCCGGCAACACGACAAAAGGCGCCACCACAGAGTGGAAGGGCGTGAATGTCCGTTTTGCCGATGGAGAATTTACGGTTATCCCCTTTACTCCCGCCTTTGAGGACTACACCGCGCCTCTGGACGACGATGAGGATATGCCCCAGATGCCGGACATTGATTTTGGCTCCGGCATGACCGCCGATGAGATTTACAAGATGCGTCTGGAACAGGAGCGCACCGTAAAGGATCTGGAGCTGAAGACCAGAATGGCCGAGGCAGAGTACAAGCTCATGGAGGCCGAGCTGGGCGACGGCAATATCTATGCCCAGTTTGACGGCGAAGTGGTATCCCTGCTGGAGGAGCAGGAGGCAAAGGACACCAAGCAGCCCGTTGTGAAGGTCTCCGACGGCGGCGGCTTCTACATCCAGTGCACCGTCAGTGAGCTGGACAAGGACAGCATCACCATGGGCCAGACGGTTACGGTGAATGACTGGCGCAGCGGCGGCGTTTATGAGGGCGAAGTCCGAGACATCGGCGAATTCCCCACAAGCGCCAACTCCTGGAGCAGCAATAATAACCCCAACGCCAGCTTCTACCCCATGGAAATTTTTGTGGACGGCGAAGCAAACCTGCAGGAAGGCTCTTATGTGGACGTGGAGTATGCGTCGGTTTCCAACTCCAACGGTATCTACCTGGAAAATGCCTTCATCCGCACGGAAGACAATCAGTCCTACGTAATGGTGCGGGGCGAGGACGGGAAGCTCGAAAAGCGTGTTGTGACCCTGGGTAAGTCCATCTGGGGAAGCTACACGGAGATACGCTCCGGTATCACGGAAGAGGACTACATCGCCTTCCCCTATGGTAAGAGCGTGAAAGCCGGCAGTGCCACCGTTGAGGGCGACATTTCCAACCTCTACAGCTATTAAAAAGGAGGCAATGGCCTATGCAAGAAAATATTCGGCTTGCCTTCCAAGGCGTTTGGAGCCACAAAATGCGGTCGGTGCTGACAATGCTTGGTATCATCATCGGCATCGCCGCCATTATCACCATCGTCTCCACCATCCAGGGCACCAATGAGCAGATCAAGGAAAACCTCATTGGCGCAGGCAATAACGTGGTTACGGTTCAATTAAACCGGGACGGCTACCCCTACGACCTGAGCTGGAACCCCATCCCCGACGGCGTCAAGGTTATCACCCAGGAAACCCGGGAGGAGCTTGAGGCAATTTCCGGCGTGGAAAAGGTGTCCCTCTACCAGGAGCGGCCCTACGCGGAGTACGTCTACTACCGCAACACCCAGTTCAACGGCGCCATATCCGGCATTGATGAGAATTATATGGGAGTCTACGGCCTGCAGGTGAAGTCCGGCCGGGGCTTCACGGAAGAGGACTATCAGAAAGCCCGAAAGGTGCTTCTGGTGGATACGGCCACGGTAAAGGGCACCTTTGACGGCGTGGACCCTGTGGGCAAGATCATTGAAATACAGGGCGACGCCTACACCGTGGTGGGTGTAGTGGACCTGAGCAAGGATTTTGCTCCCACCATCAATTCCTACCGGGATTACATGCTCTACATGGGCAGCTCCTCCGGCAAGCTCTATATGCCCAATACCACCTGGCCCACCTCCTACCGCTTTGACGAGCCCCAGAGCGTGGCCATCAAGGTAAAGAGCACCGACGATATGGCAAGCGTGGGTCAGGATGCGGCGAAGCTGCTCACAGAGCGGCAGGTCACCAACACCGCCGCAAAGCTGGACTACCGGAGCCAGGACTTGCTGGAACAGGCAGAGAACCTGCAGAAGATGTCCAAATCCACCAACACCCAGCTTATCTGGATTGCCAGCATTTCCCTGCTGGTTGGCGGCATCGGTGTTATGAACATTATGCTGGTGTCGGTCACCGAGCGGACCAGTGAGATCGGCCTTAAAAAGGCCATCGGCGCAAAGAAGCGGCGGATTCTGCTGCAATTCCTGACGGAGTCCGCTGTGCTTACCAGCCTGGGCGGCATTATCGGCGTCATCAGCGGCATCATCATGGCCCAGCTGATTTCCAGTATGATGGCAATCCCTGTGTCCATCAGTCCTCCGGCCATTGTGGTGGCGGTGGTGTTCTCCACCCTCATCGGCGTGGTGTTCGGAATGCTTCCTGCGGTCCAGGCTGCAAACCTGAACCCCATTGAAGCCCTTCGCAGAGATTAAAACTAGCAGCCGCCGCGGAATGCGGCGGCTGCATTTTTTTCGTGCCCATTGCATTTTCTGTAGGAATATGGTATGATTTTCCCAGCTGTGATAGAGATAGGAGGCCTCTCACTGTGAAAAAAGTTTTGATCGTGCTGCTTGCGATCCTGCTGGTGCTGGCCCTGGCAGCCGGAATCGGCTACGGCTATGCCTGGTACCGCAATAACCATGTGTTTATCGAAAAGGACGTCTATCCCATTGACGCCCAGGAACTGGACCTGCGGGACAAGGAGATTTCCATCGACTACTATGTGGAGCTCCAAAGCCAGCTTCCCAACTGCCATATTATGTGGATGGTTCCCATCCAGGGACAAAAAGTGGACTCCGAGACCACATATCTGAAGGTCAGCAGTGTGGAGGAACAGGACACCGCACTGATTGCGACCTATTTGAAGAAACTTAAGACCCTGGACGCCATGGGCTGCCAGGACTATCCCAAGCTTACTGCCCTCCGGGAAAGTATGCCGCAGTGGGAGGTCCTTTATGAAGTAGACCTGGGTGGCAAGGCCTTCCCGCCGGAAACCACAGAGCTGCAGCTGGAAGTGGGGGAGTATAACTACGATACTCTCATGGAGAACCTAAAGTACCTGCCGGAAGTGAAGTCCATGAAGCTGCGGATGCCGGAGCTGTCCCTGGAGCAGATCGACGCACTGAAAGAGGCCTATCCCAACGTGGATATCCTGTGTACCGTGGAGATACTTGGCAAGGAAGAGGACATGACCACCACCGAGCTGAACCTCTCTTCACTCAAGAGCGAGGACGTATCCGCTGTGGCAGAGAAACTTTCCCTGCTTCCCAACCTGGAAACCGTGGAGCTTATAGACGCCTCCGGAGCCAGCGCCCTCACCAAGGAGGACGTGAAGACACTCATTGCCGCTGCGCCCAATGTGAAATTCCATTACGAATTTGACTTCTTCGGCCAGACCCTGAGCACCGACACGGAAGAAGTCTCCATCAAGAATGTGAACATCGGCGACGAAAATGAGGCAGAGGTCCGTTCCGCCCTGGACCTGATGCCAAACTGCAAGCGCATGGTCCTGGATAACTGCAAGCTCTCCAACGAAGTCCTGGCGAAAATCCGGGACGACTACCGGGACAGAACCAAGGTGGTCTGGCGCATCTACTTCGGCGACGGCACCAGTCTCACAGACGCCCAAATCATCCGTACCACCTACAACCTGGATAACGACAACTGCCATGACCTCATTTACTGCGAGGACACGGTGTACATGGACCTTGGCCACAACGAGTGGCTGAAGGGGGTGCCTTTTGTGGCGGGAATGCCCAAGCTGGAGGTCATCATCATCTCCGGCTCCCTGGTGGAGGACCTGACCCCCTTTGAAAACTGCAAGAACCTGCGGGTTTTGGAGGCGGCGTTCTGTGAGCAGATTAAGGACGTAAGCCCTCTGGCAGCCTGTACGAAGCTGGAAATGCTGAATATTTCCAACACCCACGTTACGGACCTGTCGCCCCTGGACGATTTGCCCCTGACCCATCTCTGCGCCAAGCTGAATCCCTCGGGAAGAAGCCGTGTCCCTGCTGAGGAACAGGAGCGCTTCAAGGAGAAGCACCCGGACTGCTGGGCCACCTTCAACGAGGATGCGCAGCCCTACGGCCGTGGCTGGCGCTATGACGAGGACAGTCTGACAAAACTGCCCTGGTATGAAGAGGCCGGACGCCAATTCGGCTACCCGAATCCCTTCAACAACGTGGGCTGGTACTTAAAACCCCAAGAGGAGGAAACAAAATGAATCAATCCATCCACACACCTAAGGCCCCCGCCGCCATCGGCCCCTACTCCCAGGCGGTCCAGGCGGGAAATCTGGTCTTTGTCTCCGGTCAGCTCCCCATTGACCCTGCTACGGGAGAATTCGCCGGGGCCACCATTGGCGAGCAGACACGCCAGTCCCTGACCAACATCCAGAACATTTTGGAAGCGGCGGGATACACCATGAACGACGTGGTGAAAACCACCGTCCTGCTGGCGGACATTGGAGATTTCGCGCCTATGAACCAGGTCTACGCTGAGTTCTTTACCGACAACAAGCCCGCCCGGGCTGCCTTTGCCGTCCGGGACATCCCCAAGGGTGCCCTGGTGGAGATTGAGGCAGTGGCCTGCAAGTAAGTTCCTGCATTATAAAACAGCGCCGTTTCCCAAAATACGGGAAACGGCGCTGTTATTTTGAATGTACAGGGACGAAACCCTCTCAACTGAGCTCAGAGGGCGGGGCCGTTGATGGGCTCCACCTTGGGGTCCGGCAGGGTTTCCACCTTAGAATCCCGGATGAGCTTCTTGGGGCACACCGTGGCGCAGAGGCCGCAGTTGTCGCACTTTGTGTAGTCGATGCGGGCCAGGTTGTTCTCTACGGTAATGGCGTCTTTGGGACAGATCTTCTTGCAGAGGCCGCAGCCGATGCAGCCAACGGTGCAGGCACGGGTGGTTGCCGCACCCTTGGCAAGGCTGGCGCAGGCGATGACCACATTCCGGTCGGGCTCCACGGGGACAATGAGGTTCCGGGGGCACACCTGGGCGCAGGCCATGCAGCCCACGCACAGGTCTTCGTCTACTCTCGCCACACCGTCTACAATCTTCATGGCACCGTACTTGCAAACCTTTACACAGGAACCGTAGCCCAGACAGCCGAATTTGCAGGAGAGGGGGCCGCTGCCGCCGACTTTGGAGGCGGCCAGACAGTCTTTAAAGCCCTCGTAGTTGGCTTTCACTCTGGCACCATGGGTCAGATTCCCGTCGGCGTCGTAGGTCTTGGCGCCGGAGCACCGCACAAGGGCCACCCGCCGGGTGACTTCGGCGGCTTTAACGCCCATAATGGCGGCCATTGCCTGGGCGGCGTCGTTGCCGCCGGAGGCGCATTTGCCGATCTCGGCTTCACCCTTGAGGACCGCTTCCGCATAGGCGCCGCAGCCGGCATAGCCGCAGCCGCCGCAGTTGGCGCCGGGAAGACACTCATTCAGCTGTTCCAGACGGGGGTCGCTCTCTACGTAAAACACTTTGGAAGCGGCAGCCAGAACCAGACCAAAAATCAGGCCCAGGCCGCCCAGAATTGCAAAGGCAATCAGAATTTCCATTCTCTCGCCCTCCTTAGAAAATGTTCAGACCGGAGAAGCCCATGAAGGAAAGAGCCAGCAAACCGGCGGCAATCAGCGCAATGGGGAAGCCCTTGAAGCACTCGGGGCACTCGCTTCTGTTCACCCGCTCCCGGATGGAAGCAAAGAGCACAATGGCCAGGGTAAAGCCCAGACCACCGGCGGCGCCGTTGATGGTGCTCAGCAGGAAGTTATAGCCCTCCTGCACGTTTACCAGCACCACGCCCAGCACGGCGCAGTTGGTGGTAATCAGGGGCAGGAACACGCCCAGGGCCTTGTACAGGGCGGGGACGCTTTTTTTCAGGAACATCTCCACCACCTGGACAATGGAGGCAATGGCCAGAATGAACACCACGGTCTGCATATACTCTAACTTCAGAGCAATGAGAATCAGGTTAATGCCATAGCAGGCGGCGCTGGCCAGGGCCATGACGAAGGTCACGGCGAGGCCCATGCCCAGGGCTGTGTCGATTTTCTTGGACACGCCCATGAAGGGGCAGATGCCGTAGAATTTCACCAGAATGAAGTTCTGGCTCAGAAGGGCGGCTATGAGGATGCCGAGAATTTCCTGCATCATTGTTTTGCGGCCTCCTTTTTCATATTCTTCATGGCAAGCTTTTTCATGAGCCACTGGGAACCGGCAATGACGCAGCCGAGGACCAGAAAGCCGCCTACGGGCATGACCATGAGCATGGCGGGATAGGCTTCGGGAATGAGCCGGATGCCCTCACCGCCGTTCAGGAGTCCGCCGCCGAAGGTGCCGGAGCCCAGAAGCTCCCGGATGACGCAGACGATGACGAGAGCCACGGTGTAGCCGAAGCCCTGGGTCAGGCCGTCCACAGCGGAAGCCAGAACGGAATTCTTGGAGGCAAAGGCCTCGGCCCGGCCCAGGATGATGCAGTTCACCACAATGAGGGGGATGAACACGCCGAGGCTTGCGGACAGGGCCGGGATGAAAGCCTGCAGCAGCAGGTCCACCACGGTGACGAAGCCTGCAATAATGGTGATATAGGCCGCAATGCGGATCTGGGAGGGTATAAAGTTCCGCAGGGCGGAAATGAGAATGTTGGAGCAGGTGAGGATAACGGTAACGGCCAGGCCCATGCCCAGACCGTTGAACAGGCTGGTGGTAATGGCCAGGGTGGAGCACATACCCAGCAGCTGCACGGTGACGGGGTTCTTGGTCAGAAGGCCTTCCCGGAACTGTTTCTTAAAATTCATAGCGAAGCCTCCTTACTGGAAATTGGCAACACAGGCAAGGGCCGCGTTGACTCCGGTGCAGACAGCCCGGGAGGTGATGGTGGCGCCGGTAATGGCGTCCACGGTTCCGCCGTCCTTGGCCACGGCAATGGTGCCGTTCATGCCCACAAACTGGTCCCGGAAGGCTTCACCTGCGGAGGTGGAAGCGGCAGCCACGGCGCCCAGGCCAGCGGTTTCCGTCTGGCTGATAATGGAGATGCCCAGGATATTTCCCTCCGGGTCCACGCCAACCATCATGTCCACTGCGCCGCCGAAGCCTGCGGGGGCCACTTCCACGGCGTAGCCGTTTTCGCCCTCGTAGACCGTGACCACCAAGCCGGAATCGTCGGTGAAGGGAATTTCCGCTCCGCCGCCGGGAAGCACGGCCTCAATGGCGGCCTGGGTCTTCTGCTCGTTAATGGCGGCGATCCGGGGGGCGGTGATGGTGTTGACCCCAGCCAGTACCACAGCCACCACGGCGGTGATGAGAAGCAGGGTCAGCGCCAAACGGGCAACATATTTAGAAGTGGATTCAACTTTCATTTTGCCGCCTCCTTTTTCGGTGCGCCGAACTTCTGAGGACGGCCCACCCGGTCCAGCAGGACCACGCAGGTATTCATGACCAGAATGGCGTAGCTGACACCCTCGTTATAGCCGCCGAAGTAGCGGATGAGGATGGTGAGAAGACCGCAGCCGATGCCGTAGATAATCTGGCCCAGGCGGGTTACGGGGGAGGTCACATAGTCCGTGGCCATGAAAATGGCACCCAGCATGAGGCCGCCGCCGCAGAGCTGCGCCGCCATCCAGGCCACCCGGTCATTGCCCTGGGGGAACAGGAAGGCGAGAAGGGCAACGGTGCCGATGTAAGAGACGGGAATCCGGGGGGTGATGACCTTGCGGAAAAGCAGATAGCAGAAGCCAATGAGCAGGAGCAGCACCGAAGTCTCGCCCAGACTGCCGCCTACATTGCCCAGGAACATCTGGGAGATGGTGGCTTCGGGCATGAGACCCTGGTGCATATTTGCCAGGGGAGTGGCGGCGGTGACGGCGTCCACGGCGGAGAGAACACCGGCCTGATTGGCAAAGCCAACCTTGACCCAGGTGCTCATGAGCACGGGCCAGCTGAACATGAATGCCCGGCCTGCCAGAGCGGGGTTCACAATGTTCTTGCCCAGGCCGCCGAAGAGCATCTTCACCACAATGATGGCAAAGAAATCGCCTGCGATAAGGGCCCAATAGGGGATGGTCACGGGGCACACAAAAGCCAGCAAAACGCCTGTAACCACGGCAGAGAGGTCGTAGACATTGGAGCGGATGCGGCGGAGCTTGCACCAGCCCCACTCAAAGAAGACGCAGGCGGCGGCGGACACCAAGGTGACCATCAGTGCCCGGAAGCCGAAGAAGCAGACGGAGCCTATAAGGGCGGGGCTCAGGGCGATCAGCACATCCCGCATAATGGTGCGGGTGGTGACGCTTCCATGGACATGGGGGGAGCTGGAAATGGTCAGCTCGTAGAAGTATTTCATCTGTGCCATTGGGGTCCCTCCTTAAACCTTCGCCTTGGCCTTGGCGGCCTCGTTGCGGATGCGCTGCTTGGCCACCCGGAAGCCCAGCACCAGGGGAACGCCGGCGGGACAGGTGTAGGCGCAGGAGCCGCACTCAATGCAGTCCATGATGTTGCACTTGCGCATATCCTCCACACTGTTGCCTTCCAGGGCCTTGTACATGAGCACGGGCATGAGCTTCATGGGGCACACGTCCACGCACTTTCCGCACCGCAGGCAGTGGGGTTCATCCACGGCGTACTCGTTCCGGCGGCCGAGCACCGTCACGGCGTTGACGCCCTTAATGGTGGGCACGCTGAGGTCATACTGGGCAACGCCCATCATGGGGCCGCCGGAGAGGACTTTGTAGGGATACTCGGAGTGGCCGCAGGCCTCAATGAGGTCATTGAAGGAGGTGCCGATGGGCACCAGCAGGTTTTTGGGCTCCATGAGAATGTCGCCGGACACCGTAACCACCCGGCGAATCAGGGGCATTCCCTCCCACACGGCGTCGTAGACGGCCTTGCAGGTGGCGGCGTTGAATACGGCGCAGCCCACGGCGGCAGGCAGTCCGCCGGAGGGGACCTCCCGGCCCGTCACAGCGTAAATGAGCTGTTTTTCTGCACCCTGGGGGTACTTGGCGGGGAGCACGTCGATGACGATGCCGTCGGCATCGCTCAGATTGGCCCGCAGGGCCTTCACGGCCTCGGGCTTGTTGTCTTCAATGCCAATGTGGCCCTTCTCCAGGCCGAAGACCTTCATAATGAGCTGCAGGCCTCCGATGATCTTCTCCGGCTGTTCCCGGCAGAGCCGATCGTCGGCTGTGATGTAGGGCTCACACTCGCCGGCGTTGACGATGACCGTGTCCACTTTGCCAATGCCGCCGGAGAGCTTCACGTGGGTGGGGAAGGTAGCGCCGCCCATACCGACAATGCCTGCGTCATGGACAATGGAGACAATGTCCTGAGGGGTCAGGGCCTTTACCTGGGCCGCAGTCCGGGGCTGAATGTCCGGGCACAGGGTGTTTTGATGGTCATTTTCAATGACAACGCTCATGACGGTGATGCCGCTTGTATGAGCCCGGGGCTCCACGGATTTGACCTTGCCGGAGACCGAAGCGTGGACGGGGACGCAAAGGCCCTCGTTGTCGCCGATCTTCTGGCCTATGGTCACATAGTCGCCTTTCTTTACCAGGGGTTTGCAGGGGGCGCCGATGTGCTGAGACATGGGGATCACCACCACATCCGGAGCGGGGAAGCTCTGAATGGGACAGTTGCATGCGTAAAGCTTATTTTCTTTGGGATGGATCCCGCCGAAAAAAGAAAACGCCATGGTATGTTCACCTCTTTTTAATTTGCGGCACAGGCCGCTGAATGCACCATTTATGATAGCGCACTTTTTGGCATTTGTCCACCGTTATTTGTCGGATTCTACAATTTTTTTATATCCATACATTCTTTATCGATAGAATATGACCGAATCCCGGAACATTTTTCCCGGAAAAGAAACATGGACGAAAGGGCGTATTCGGCGTCCGTTTGATAAAAAAAGATTCCCGTTCTCTGGAAAGAGAGAACGGGAATCGGAAAACTTACGCTCCGTAAACCAGCCAGATGTAGATGTATGCGGGGATAATGGCGGCCAGGGTGAAGGGGATGCCCACACGGAAGAAATCGGAATTCTTCACTTCGTTGCCGTCCCGGCGGAGAATGCCGATGGCGGTGATGTTGGCGGAAGCGCCGATGGGGGTGATGTTGCCGCCCAGGGTTGCGCCGGACAGAAGGCCGAAGAACAGGGGAGTGGGGTCACAGCCCATCTGGGCGGCAATGCCAGCCAGCACCGGAATCATGGTGGCCACATAGGGGATGTTGTCGATGAAGGCGGAGATCAGCACCGAGGCCCAGACGATGACGGTGTACATGAGGAACACATTGCCGCCGCCCAGCTTGGCAAGCAGCTGCGCCAGAGCGTCAATGATGCCCATGTTGCTGATGCCGCCGATGATCAGGAAAAGACCGATGAGAAGGTCCAGAATTTCAAAGTCGATGGCCTTCAGAGGTCCGGTAATGGCGTTCAGGTTCTTATGCTTTGCAAAGTTGTAGATGATGCCAACCACCAGCAGGGAGCAGCAAATGATGCCGTTGATCTCCGAGGGCAGGTTCCAGGTGTCGGGGGCAAAGGACACACACACCAACAGTCCAATGGCGCCCACCAGAAGGAAGGTCGGCACATAGTCCGTCACCGGGGTCAGCTCGCCGGACTTGGGAATGGGGGCCTTATCGTTTCGGAAAATAAAGTAGACAATGAGAGCGGACAGCACAGCGCCCAGCTCCACGGCAAAGAACATGGAGGGCTTTCCCTGGTACCAGAAGAAGTCCAAAAAGCTCATGTCCAGGGCGGAGCCCAGCATGATGGCAGTGGTGTCGCCCACCAGAGTGGCTGCACCCTGGAGATTGGAGGACACGGCGATGGAAATGAGCACGGGAACGGGATTGACTTTGAGCTTGCGGCAAATCTCCATGGCCACCGGGGCGATCATGAGAACCGTGGCCACATTGTCCACAAAGGCGGAAATAATACCGGCAAAGAGGCTCAGAGACACCGCGGCCCACTGGACCGTGGGGACCTTTTCCATAATGAGGTCCGCCATGCGCTCAGGCATCCGGCTGTCAATGAAGAGCTGAACCAGACCCATGGTGCCGCCGATCATGAGAAGCACATTGAAGTCCAGAGAAGGGATGATTTGATTCAGAGGAAGCATTCCGGTGATGATGAAGATAGCGCCGGAAGCCAGGGCAATGTAGGGCCGATATTTGCTGAAGATCAGCATCAGGGCATAGGTGGCGACGAATAAAATAATAGCAGGAAGCATAGAACAGTCCTTTCAGATGGATTTTGAAAACCTACTTTGTAGGGGAGAGGCTTGCCTCTCCCTTAATATTTCCTTCGGGCCGGTGAAGGCTGTGTATTGGAGGAGGGGCAAGCGCTCCCCTGCATTTTTATATACACAGAAGCCGTCAGCGCATCTTCTCCAGAATATTCCGGGCTACGAATACGCCGCTGGCGGAGGCGTGGGACAGGGAGTGGGTGACGCCGCTGCCGTCGCCGATGACGTAGAGGCCAGGGAACTTGGTCTCCAGGTTCTCGTCCAGGCTGACCTCCATGTTGTAGAACTTCACTTCCACGCCGTAAAGGAGAGTGTCGTCGTTGGCGGTGCCGGGGGCAATCTTATCCAGGGCATAGATCATTTCGATGATGCCGTCCAGAATGCGCTTGGGAAGCACCAGACTCAGGTCGCCGGGGGTGGCTTTCAGGGTGGGACGGACCATGCACTCTTCCATTCTGGCGGGAGTGCTCCGGCGGCCCCGGACCAGGTCGCCGAACCGCTGGACGATGACGCCGCCGCCCAGCATATTGCTCAGCCGGGCGATGCTCTCGCCGTAGCCGTTGGAGTCCTTGAAAGGCTCGGAGAAATGCTTTGCAACCAGCAGGGCGAAGTTCGTGTTGTCCGTGTGCTTTTCGGGAGACTCATAGCTGTGGCCGTTGACCGTGATGATGCCGTTGGTGTTTTCGTTGACCACAATGCCGTGGGGGTTCATGCAGAAGGTCCGGACCCGGTCCTCAAACTTTTCGGTCCGGTAGACGATCTTGCTTTCGTAGAGCTCGTCGGTCAGGTGGCTGAACACCACAGCGGGGAGCTCCACACGGACGCCCAGGTCCACACGGTTGGACATGGTGGGGATATCCATCTCCTGGCAGACCTTTTCCATCCACTTGCTGCCGCTGCGGCCTACGGACACAATGCACTCCCGGCAGGTGGTCTCGCCATTCTCCGTCACCAGGGTATAGCCGTCATCGGTTCTCAGAAGGTGCTCCACAGGGGTGTCGAAGTAGAAATCGGCCCGGTCCTTTAAATAGGCGTAGAGGTTTTCCAGAACCAGGTGGTTGATGTCGGTGCCCAGGTGCCGCACGGAGGCGTCCAGCAGCTGCATGCCGTTCTGCAGGCACAGCTTTTTGAACTTGGTGGCGCCGGTGGAGTACATCTTGGTGCCCTCGCCGCCGTAGCGCAGGTTGATGCCGTCTACATAGCGCATGAGCTCCAGAGCCTGATCCCGGCCCACGTGCTCATAGAGGGTGCCGCCGAAGTCGTTTGTAATATTGTACTTGCCGTCGGAGAATGCGCCGGCGCCGCCGAAGCCGCTCATAATGGAGCAGGTCTTGCAGCCGATGCAGCTTTTTATCTTGTTGCCGTCAATGGGGCAGCGGCGTTTTTCCAGGCTGTGGCCCGCTTCAAAGACCGCCACTTTGAGACCTGGGTTTTGGGTGACCAATTCGTAGGCGGCGAAAATACCGCCGGGACCTGCGCCGATAATCGCAATGTCGTAATTCATGTATATACTCCTAAAAAAATATATTGCCGTTCAAAATCTGCGGCCCGAAGGGCGGGAAAAACGCAGGAACATCCGGCTGACCCAAGGGGCCTTTCTTTGCGGGGATATTCTATCACAGGCAAATCAAAAAGTAAAGAAGATTTTGGAAATTTTCCAGGTTCCGGGCTTTTTTCCTGGAAAAATCCATGCTGTGTGTTCGGAAAGAGACCAAAACGCAGCTTGCGAAAGCCCATACAGAAACGAAAGGAAATAGTGGCGGGAATACCGGAAAATTTTTCACAAAAGCCGGGGAATGGAGAAGCCAAAACTTGCGTAAACTCCGAAAGGGAAGGAGTGAGGAAAAAGTTTACATCTGATTTTTATACAGTCAAATAACCATATAATAGAATTATGAATTTGCGTAAAGAGGAGATTTGACGACAAAGGAAGGAGGAATGCCGAGGTTGGACAGGAAAACCTGGTTCACCCTTTGGAAGGCGGCGGAATTTGTGAAAACCCCGAAAAATTTATCGTTTTTGAGACATTCGCCGATTGACCGCCGCCGGGAAATCTGGTAAAATAGGGGCATCCGAGAAAGGAGGAAAATCCATGGAAGTTCTAGCAACTGAAGCCTACGGATGGCTTTGGCTCATTCTCCTGGTGGTGTTTCTCATAGTGGAAGCATCCTGTCCCGTTCATCTGGTATCCATCTGGTTTGTGGTGGGGTGCCTGGCGGCGCTGGTGACAGACTATCTGGGCGGAGCGCTGTGGCTCCAAGTCACTGTGTTTGCCCTGGTGTCCGGTTCTCTTCTGGGGCTGCTGTGGCCGCTGACGAAGAAGTACATGAAGCCCAAGATCACCGCAACCAATGTGGACAGCATGGTGGGCACCCAGGGCTACGTCACCGAGGACATCGACAACGTTGCCGCCCATGGTCACGTGAAGCTGGGAGGCATGGAGTGGACCGCCCGTTCCACCACAGGAGACCCCATTGGGAAGGACACCCTGGTGCGGGTGGACCGCATTGAGGGCGTGAAAGCCTTTGTTACCCCTGTAGAAGTTCCGGTAAAGGTGTAAACAGACACATATTTTAAAAATGGAGGTAGAAAGTTATGTTTATCGTAGTGCTTGCCATTATCATCATCGCATTCATTGTGGTTATCAGCAACATTTCCGTAGTCCAGCAGTCAAGGGCCTACGTCATTGAGCGCCTGGGCGCCTTCCACAGCGTCTGGGGCGTGGGCCTTCACTTCAAGGTTCCCTTCATTGACCGGGTGGCCCGGAAAGTGAGCCTCAAGGAGCAGGTTCTGGACTATCCTCCGCAGCCCGTCATCACAAAAGACAACGTCACCATGCAGATTGACACCGTTGTCTACTTCCAGATCACGGACCCCAAGCTCTACGCCTACGGCGTGGAACAGCCCATGGCGGCTATGGAGACCCTCACCGCAACCACCCTTCGTAACATCATCGGCGACTTGGAGCTGGACCAGACCCTCACCAGCCGGGACGTGGTGAACACCAAAATGCGTGCCATTCTGGACGAGGCCACGGACCCCTGGGGCATCAAGGTCAACCGGGTGGAGCTCAAGAACATCCTGCCTCCTGCCGATATCCAGTCCTCCATGGAGAAGCAGATGAAGGCCGAGCGTGACCGTCGTCAGGCCATCCTCCAGGCCGAAGGCCAGAAGAAGTCCGCCATCCTCATCGCCGAAGGCGAGCGGGAATCTGCCATTCTCCGTGCCGGCGCCGACAAGCAGGCGGCCATCCTGAAGGCGGAAGCCGAAAAGGCCGCTGCCATCCTTCGGGCTGACGGTGAAGCCCAGGCCATTCTGGCGGTCCAGAAGGCCATGGCCGATGCTCTGGAACTGCTGAATGAGAAAGCTCCCAACGACCAGGTTATTAAGCTCAAGGCCATCGAGGCCATGCAGAAGGTCGCCGACGGCAAGGCCACCAAGATCATTATTCCCAGCGAGATGCAGGGCTTGGTCGGTATGGCCAGCGGTGTCATCGAAGCTGTGAAAGAAAAGTAACATGGCAAAAAAGGAAGAGCGCTTTCTCAAAACCTACACCCAGGGAATCACAAACGTCACCGAAATCTGGGTGGATAAGCGGACCGGTGTGAATTACCTGTTCCACGCCTCCGGCTACGCAGGCGGCTTAACGCCCCTGCTGAACCGTGATGGCACCCCGGTGATTACAACGGTGAGCCAATACGAGGAGTAAACGGAATCCCCAATGCTGCATGAAAGCAGAAGATGGCAGACACGAAAGTGTCTGCCATTTTTTATGTCTGCGCCAGAATCAGATCGGGGTTGCGGAAAACAGAAATTTTGCCTATTGCTGCCGGCGGACAAAGAATATATAATATTGGTTAGAATTTGCAGAGAAAAACAGACCGCCTGTCTCAGACTAAAATAGGAGGATACCATGGAGTTTCATTTGATTGATCTCAGCACATGGAAAAGAAAGGAATACTTTGAACATTATTTTGCCCACGTCCCCTGCACATACAGCATGACGGTAAAGCTGGACATCACCGGACTGAAAAAGAACCGGAAGAAGCTGTACCCCTCGCTGCTGTACAGCCTTGCTGCCCTGGTCAATGCCCATGAGGAATTTCGCACCGCAATCAATACCCAGGGACAAGTGGGGGTATTTTCGGAGATGATGCCCTGCTATACGGTGTTCCACAAGGATACCGAAACATTTTCCAATATCTGGACCCCGTATTCCCCTGACTATGGCACATTTTGCAGCAGATATGCCGAAGACATCTCCCGGTATGGAAGCGTGGAAAAGATGATGGCAAAGCCAAATCCTCCGGAGAACACCTTTCCGGTGTCCATGATTCCCTGGACCACCTTTGAAGGATTCAATCTGAACCTCAAAAACGGATACGACTATCTTCTCCCGATTTTTACCTTCGGAAAGTATTATGAGGAACAGGGGAAATGGCTTATTCCACTGTCCATACAGGTGCACCATGGGGTGTGCGATGGGTTTCACACCTGCCGCTTTGTCAACGAATTACAGGAGCTGATTGATAAATTGGGGGCGTAAATCCGGCAGGGATGCCGCGGCATTTACGCAAGGATATGTAAGATTGCATATTGACTTTCTTTCCATAAAACAATACTATAATACTGAAAGAATGAAATGGCCTGCTGTCTGTGAAAACCAGGGAAAGGAGTAAAAATGAGAGCTGCAGCTTTGACTTTGGGTGCCTTTGTGCTCTTGAGCCTGGCTCTGATTCTGGGCGCCACGGCACTGCAGATAGGGCTTTCCAAGAAAGAGAGCAAGTGGCCGGGACTGGTGCTGCCCATCATCGCCTTTCTTCTCAGCCTGGGGTATCCCCTGAACATGGCGTCTGCCGCCGGAGGGGTCAATGCCTGGACCGTTCTGGGACTGCTCCGGGCCTGGCTGGTGGGCAATATCCCCACGCTTCTGCTCCTGACCATTTATTTCGGCTGCCGCAAAAAGCAAAGCCGGAAAAAGTAAACGGATAAAAGGAAGCTCCGGAATGTGAAATCCCGCCTCTAAAAGAGGCGGGATTTCAGCTTGTCAAAAAAGCCTCGCAGAGTTTGCCGCCGTTGGCGGCAAATAGAGTCCAATCCGTTTTCTGCCGGGGCGTGTACCTGGCAGAAAACACTTCTCAGACTGCAAGTGTGGAATTTGTCCCCCATCGGGGGACAAATTATGCGCGCAGCAGGCTGCCAGAGTTTGTCGGAAAAGCCCAAAGGGGTTTTTCGACAGTCTCAAATCCCGCCTCTAGAAGAGGCGGGATTTTTGATGGTTATTTCTGCTCCTCCCAGAAGGGGTCGGGTTTTTTGCAGTTTTCGCAGTCGCCGGGGCAGGCCCGGGGCTTGAATTGCAGCTCCTGGCTTTTGACGCTGACCGTGGTGCAGGGGGGGATGGAGTGGGTGATGAACACGTTGGAACCGATGACGCTGTCCCGGCCGATGACGGTGCCGCCGCCCAGGATAGAGGCGCCTGCGTAGATGGTCACCCGGTCCTCAATGGTGGGGTGCCGCTTTTTGCCCCGGAGGCTCTGGCCGCCCCGGGTGGTGAGGGCGCCCAGGGTCACGCCCTGGTAGATCTTCACGTGGTCCCCAATGACGGTGGTCTCGCCGATGACAATGCCCGTACCGTGGTCGATGAAGAAGTAGGTGCCGATTTGTGCGCCGGGATTGATGTCAATGCCCGTGACAGAGTGGGCGTGCTCGGTCATAATGCGGGGAAGCATGGGCACCCCCAGGGTGTAGAGCACATGAGCCAGCCGATACACCACGATGGCGAAGAGACCAGGATAGCAATAGACGATCTCGTCGGCAGAGAATGCCGCCGGGTCCCCGTCGTAGAAGGCCTCCACGTCGGTCTGGATGACAGCCCGGACCTGGGGAATGGCCCGGAAGAACTGCAAGGCCAGCTCCTGGGCTTTTTCCTCTGCGGAGGACACATCCATGGTCCGCCGCAGGACGATGGTCAGCTGCTTCGTGAGATTGTACATCACATCCTCAATGAGCATGGAGAGGTTGTGTTTGGCGTTGTACATGCGATAGGAGCGGTCCCGGGAGAAGCCGGGGAACACGATGCGCCGGAGTTTTCCGATCATATCGATGACCACGTCCTTGTCCGGATGTTCAAAGGGGTCCATTTTGTCGATGCTCCGGCCGCACTGGTAGTCCGCCAGAATGCTGTCCACAATGGACTCCACCTGCTGTTCAATCATAGAAATCCCTCCTATTTGGGGCGCTTTTGTAACTCTCAGTGTACCATAGCGGATATATAAAGTCAAGAAAAGCGCCGCTTCAATCTATGAAGCGGCGCTCAAACTTGTCAATCCTCAAAGGTCAGGATGCCTTTGTACTTTTCCTTGAACAGGTCGTACACGGCGTTCAGGGTATCCTCGTCCTCCACGGCAAGGTAATTCTCGTTCTCCTCGTCTACGGGCTCAATCTCCAGAATGACGATCTCCGTATCCTCGTCTCCGGCGGGCATGAGAATGAGATATTCCTTCCCGTTATAGGTCAGGCAGTCCAGATATTCAAAATCCGTGTCTACGCCGTTTTCGTCGGTGAGGGTCAGGATTTCGGTCTCTTCCAGGTTCTGTTCGTTTTCCATAGGGTCCTCCCATTCAAGTATTTTATAAAGATTATATCCCAGTCTTAAGGAAAAAGCAAGGGGGAATCCGTAGACATAAGGGAAGAAAACCTTGAAAATCCCGGGGGAATGTGGTAAAATATCAAAAAATTCTGCAAAAGGAGGACCAAGATGAAACAGAAAGTATTCCTTTGCCTGGCAGCGGCGGTTTTGGCGGCAATGATGCTGACGGGCTGCGGGGTCTCTCGTGTCCTGGGACCCGATGAGACGGAAACGCCGGAGCAGACGACGATTCCTGAAGTGACCGAAGTTCTTCCCACCTCCCCTCCCGACGGAAACCCTGGTGACGAGACCTGCAAGGGCAGCTATACGGGAGAGCCCAGCCCCAGCGCAGTGGCGGCCACAGCCGGTGACGGGGAACTGACCATGGGCCAGCTCCAGGTCCTCTACTGGGGCCAAGTGGCCGCGTGGAAGCAGAGCGAGGAGACCACTCAGCCGGATTACAGCCAGGGGCTGGATACCCAGCTCCGGGAGGACGGCAGAACCTGGCAGCAATTCTTCCTTTCCCGGGCCCTGAACGCCTGGCACACCGCCCAGGCCCTATATCAGCAGAGCCAGGAAGCGGAGCTGCCTCTGGAAGAGGCCTACCAGCCGGACCCTGAAAAGCACGCGGAGTATATCGTGGACATTCCGGCTACCAAATTCCTCTACGGCGAGAACCGAAAATATTCCCCCAACACCATGCACCAGGCATACCTGGATAACCTCTCCCAGACCCTTCAGGAGCTGGCGAAGAACAGGGGCTATGCCGATGCCCAGGACATGGCCCTGAAAGCCTTCGGAACCACCGCTGAAGATTTGCAGACTGCGACAGAGCTTCTGAATCGGGCCTATATGTACTTTACGGAACTGACCTACCACCTGGAAGCGCCCGCCGAGGAGGAGACCGCTGAGGGCGATGAAAACGCTCAGGAAACGGTAACTGCTGATGACGGCGGCGAAAAGACTGTGGACATCCGGGAGCTTCTCCTGACGCCCCAGGAAGGGGAGTCCATGGAGGACTGCCAGGTGAGAGCGGAAAAGCTCCTTGCCAAGGCAAAAGCCCAGTGGAACTGGAACGAAGCGTACTTCCGCACCATGGCCCACGATGAATCCCAGGACAAGGCTACTGCACCCTCCGGTGGCACGCTCAATAATGTGAAGCCCGGTCAGCTTCCCCAGGAGATGGACAGCTGGAGCTTTGATGCTGAGAGACAGCCGGGAGACACCACCATTATCCCCGGCGACGATGGCGTTTATATCCTCTACTTTGCTGCCTCCCGGACGGAAAGCCAGTCTCAGGCAGAGCAGACCCGGAAGGAAGACCAGGAAAAGGCCCTCATTGACGCGGCAAGAGAAGCCTATCCCATGACCGTAAACTATGGGGATATTCGCCTTTCCTCCGCAGAGGGCAATGTCTCCGTCAGCGACCTTCTGTACCCCGATGTGGCCCATGAGCGGTTCCCGGAGGTGCCTGTCTATCTTCAGCAGGACTACGGCAAAACGCCCTACGGCAACTATCGCCTGTCCTCCCATGGCTGCGGCATCACCTCCCTTGCCATGCTGGCCACCTATATGTCGGATGAAGAATACACGCCCCCGATGCTCAGCGCCCGATATGGCAATTACTGCCATGAAAACGGCACCGACGGCACCATCTTCCCCAAGGAAGCTGCAGCCCTGGGCTTCTACTGCCTAAAGCGGGCCCAAAAGGCCGACGAGGCACTGGAAGCCCTGAAAGAGGGAAAAATCGTGGTGTCCGTCCAGACCGTGGGCTATTGGACCCGGGGCGGCCACTATTTGGTGGTGGAAAAATACTTCCCCGAGGACGACACGGTCCAGGTCCGGGATTCCAATCTTTATAACTACAAGCGTATCGAGGCTCACAAGCAGGACCGCCATGCCTGGTCTGATGTGACCAAGGCCTGCTGCGGCTACTGGATCTTCGACTACAAAATCAAAACCATCCCCTTCTGCGACCGCTGCGGCGACGGAAGCACCACCATCCTGGAAGGCGGCTACCTCTGCGACAAGTGCCGGACGGCAATGCTCCGGAGAAATACATACCTGCTGGATGGGGTAAACTAAAAAGTAATCAAGAGCACGCCTGTCTTTTAAGGGACAGGCGTGCTGAGACTGTCGAAAAACCCCTTTGGGCTTTTCCGACAAACTCTGGCAGCCTGCTGCGCGCATAATTTGTCCCCCGATGGGGGACAAATTCCACACTTGCAGTCTGAGAAGTGTTTTCTGCCAGGTACACGCCCCGGCAGAAAACGGATTGGACTCTATTTGCCTCCAACGGCGGCAAACTCTGCGAGGCTTTTTTGACAAGCTGGGCACGCCTGTCTTTTAAGGGACAGGCGTGCCTTTGTGCTGTCGGATGGAATTTCCCTGAGCTGTCAGGCAGCCTGGCCCATCTGCATGAGTACCTCGTTGGCGATTCTGGCGATAAAGGCTGCATTGGTAGGCTTTCCCTGCTGACTTCTGGAAATGCCGCCGAAATAACGCATCTGCTGGTCCAGATCGCCGTAGGTCCAGGTCACGTCGATGAGGTAGCGGATGGACCGCTCCACCCGAGCCGCAGTGGTGTTGAATTTCGCTGCCACCTGGGGATAGAGCCCAAAGGTGACGCTTCGGATATATGCCCGGTCCTCCACCGTCAGCAAAATTGCCTCCACCGCATAGGCGTGGCCCCGGAGATGGTCCGGCACGCCCAGGTCAATGAGAATTTTTCGGATAATGGGCTCCGGTGTCCGGCAGGCTTGAGGCCTTCCGGCGTTTAAAATGGCTTCCATTTCCCGGCGGGCGGCTTGACGTTCCGATTCCTGTTGGGCCGACATAAGCTTCATCAGGGCTGCCAGTTCTCTTTCCACAGTTGTCATAGTGATATCCTCCTTAAATCTATCCGTTTTTTTGGACAGGACCTGTGTTATAATAAATTTAAATCCAAGGCCCCGCTGCAAGGGTACAACAATCTGCGACGATTGTTGACTTTTGTAACCAAATGTGCTATGATTTCTTTGGAGAGAAACTACAATAGACGGATTTGATTACTTAAGTAACCTGCATGGGCCTATCATACCACGACAAAAGTCACCTGTCAAGGGGGAAGAGGTTACTTTTGGAATCTCATGAAATCCGCACAAAAATAAGGGGGAGCTTTTGTGTTTTTTGACAGATTCCAGAGCCTCTGCGACGAGAAGAATATCAGTGTCTACCGTGCCTGCACGGACATCGGTCTGAACCGTTCTGCGGTTGCCAAATGGAAGGCAGGAGGAAAGCCCAACGGCACCACCGCCGGGAAACTTGCGGACTACTTTGGGGTCACCACGGACTACCTGCTGGGCAAGAGCGATGACCGCGGAAGCCGAGGGGTCAGCGATGAGGACATTAAATTTGCCCTCTTTGGCGGCGACGGGGAGATCACGGACGAAATGTTCGAAGAAGTGAAACGGTTTGCCGCCTTTGTGAAGCTCCGGGAGGCAGACAAGAAGGAGAAACCATGCGGATTGGAGAACTCTACCAACTAGCCAGCAAAGAGAATATTCCGGTCTGGGTTTTCCCGCTTCCCAAGACCGGCTCCATGTCGGTGATGAGCGCGGAAGGAAAGTGCGCCATCGGCATGGACGAGAAGGTGCGGGACGGAGGCGCTCAGGAGCGGGTCCACCTGAGCCATGAGCTGGGGCACTGCCTCACGGGCAGCTTTTATAACCGCTACGCCGCCGTAGACAGCCGCCGCCGTCACGAGAACCGGGCGGACAAATGGGCCGTGGAGGCCCTGATACCCATGGACGATCTGGACGAGGCCGTGGCGGAAGGGTGCGTGGAAATCTGGCAGCTGGCGGAGCGCTTCGGGGTCACCGAGGACTTTGTCCGCAAGGCCGTGTGCTGGTATGTCCACGGAAATCTGGCAACGGAGCTGTACTTTTAAGGAACGTTTGGCTTAGCGGAAGGCCCGGCTGGCCGGTTCATAAATTTGTCGTATTTTGTTTTCAATTCTGTGACAGCACGTTCAAAGTCCTAATTTACTCTAAGCATAGGAAGGTTGCGGAAGCCGTGAGCCGCATCTTTCCTTTCCGTAGATCCTCTTTTCTACCTCTCTTCTTTCTATTTCCATCGCAGGAAAGCCCCGGTACTGTGTGCCGGGGCTTTCTCCTTGCCGGGGAGAAAATCTGCAAAATGATGCTTGTTTTCCCATAAAAGTTCACAATTTGGTGATTTGCCGTTCAAAAGTGTCCTTTATATTGATTATCAGAAAGGCGGCGGAAGCCGTGAGCCGCTTCCTTTCCATTCCGTAGATCCTCTTTTTCTACCTCTCTTCTTTCCAATTTCTTTTGCAAGGAAACCCCAGGCTGATTGTGGCCTGGGGTTTTCCTTTTGCGCGCATTTTCTTGACATTTGATGTGGGGATAGTATAATAAAATTATCTCAGAAACAGAAAGGTGCGATTCCCATGTACTACCATATGACTGTCGCAGGCCTGGAGCGGGATCTTCCCATTTGCCCTCTGAATGAAAACCTGTCTATTGCCGGATTTGTCATTTTCGGCGATCAGGAGCTCACCGTGGCCTGTGCACAGGAACTGCTGAAGCTGGCACCCCAGTACGACTACATCATCACCGCTGAGGCCAAAGGCATCCCCCTGGCCCACGAAATGGCCCGCCAGCATGGGGATAAAAAATACATTCTGGCAAGAAAAGGTCCCAAACTCTATATGCGGGACATTTTCTCCGTCACGGTCCAGTCCATTACCACAGCCAAGGAGCAGAAGCTGTTCCTGGACGGCGCCGACGCTGCACTGATGAAGGGCAAGAGAATTCTCATTGTGGATGACGTAATCTCCACTGGAGAGAGCCTGAAAGCCCTGGAGACCCTTGTGGAAAAGGCTGGCGGACAGATTGTAGGCCGCATGGCCATCCTTGCCGAAGGCGAGGCCCAGGACCGCCCTGACCTTACCTACCTGGAAAAGCTGCCCCTGTTTCATGCCGATGGTACCATTATAGAATAAGAAGGAGGAAAACTATGTTCTGTCCCAAATGCGGCAATATCCTGCCGGACAATGCCAAAACCTGCGATGCCTGCGGCGCATCCATTGGCGAGACCCAAAGCAATTCCTACACCACCTACCAGCAGCAGACCAGCTACACAAAGCCTGTACCCAAGATCGGGTTTGGCCAGGCTGTTTCCCTGTTCTTCAAGCGTTACGCGGACTTTAACGGCCGCAGCCGCCGGAGCGAATACTGGTGGGCAACGCTTTTTGTCGGTATTGTGAGCATCCTTCTGAGCGAGATTCATTGGAGTATTTCCAACCTGTGGTCCTTGGCGATCTTGGTTCCTAACCTGGCACTTTCCGTCCGCCGTCTCCACGATGTGGGTAAGTCCTGGGTTTGGATTCTGTGGAGTTTCCTGCCCATTGTGGGCCAGATCATCCTTCTGATTCAGTATTGTAAAGACAGCTCCCCGGCCAATCAGTGGGGACCCAACCCCAAGCAGGGATAAATTTAGAGCCTGGACTTTGGTCCAGGCTCTTAAACTGTCAAAAATCCCCTCCGGGGCTTTTTGACAGGTGTTTTGCAGTCTCCTGCGCGCATAATTTATCCCCTGTTAGGGGACAAATTCCACACTTGGAGCCTGAGAAGTGTTTTGTGCCAGGTACATGCCCTGGCACAAAACGCATTGGACTCTATTTGCCGCCCACGGCGGCAAACTCTGCGAGGCTTTTTTGACAAGCTGAAGAGCCTGGACGTAAGTCCAGGCTCTCTTATGTGGTTACATCTGAAAAATATTTCCCAGCACCACGCCGTCGGAGGTTTCCTTGGGGCGGATATCGTCGTAGTAGAGGGCATAGGTAACCTCCACCCGGCAGCGGAGCAGATAATAGATGGCAAACTCCAGCAGGAGATAGGCTCCATATGTCAGGAAGAAACCCCAGTCGCCGGAGAGGGAAACCCCCAGCATGGGAAGAATCTGGTCCCCGTAGCATACAACCGTCGCCAGGGACAGGGCTGCATAGTACCACCAGAAGCTCAGGTCCAGCCGGAAGAGCTGGGCTTTTCGGCCCTGCATCAAAAAACGGCTCTCCCGCATGGCAGCCATGGCCCCCATCCGGGGATTGTCAATGAGAAGATAGTAAGCCATACGGTACCGATAGGCCACAGGCGCCGCTGTGGGCAGAAACAGAAGCGCCCAGATGGTAAGCATGGGCAGAAGGGCCGCCAGGAAATCTCCATAGGCCGCAGAGGCCATAATGGCGGCAGGGTCAGTCACGCCGCTGTTCACCAGGGGCAGAAGCGCGGAAACGGCGGGTTTTCCCAGAGGAGTCAGGAAGAAAATTGCCATGGCGGCGTAGTTGGTAAACAGCGCAATGCCGAAGAAAATCAGACCCTTCAGAATTTGCAGCCGAAGCAGGGGCCAGAACCGGGCGAAGCCCAGCCGGATGGTCTGGGGAGAGGCATACTGTCCCCGGGCAATGCGGAGCATGACGGCAAGGAAGCCCAGGTCGATGGCCATAATTATGAGGGACCGTACCAGGGGAAGCAAGGTCTGAACCGTGGACAGCATGGTCCGCAGGCCCATGTTGCCGAGGCCGCCGGACTGATTGATGACGAGGCCCAGCAGGTAATTGACCACAGTCACCGCCGCTGCGGAGCCCAGAACAAGTCCGCAGTAGATCAGCACAATTTTCCCGGCCTGAGCGGCGCCCTCCAGGCGCTGGGCGGCACGGGATTTCAGCTCTTTTGTATTCATAGGGATTCTCCATTCTATAGTCGATACTAATGTTATAAACCATAGCGGGAAAAATAGCAAATAATTTTTTTCTAACTGTGGAAAACCCTGGGCCTTTGTGGTACAATAAGGTAAATTTTATTTACTAGCTGAGGAGCGCGCCTATGGAACTTGGAGAAAAGCTGAAAAAAGCCCGCCTGGAAGCTGGCCTCAGCCAGCGGAAGCTTGCCGGGGAGGAGATTACCCGGAATATGCTGTCACTGATTGAAACCGGCTGTGCAAAGCCGTCGCTGGGGACGCTAACCTACCTGGCGGACAGGCTCCAAAAGCCCCTTTCCTATTTTCTGGAAGAGGAAAGCGTGGTTTCACCCAACCAGGCGGTGATGGCTTCAGCCCGGCAGCTCTATGATGCTGGAGAAACGGCCCAGGCAGTCCAGGCCCTGGCGGGATACCAGGAGGGGGATGTGGTCTTTGACCGGGAAGCGCACCTTCTCTGGGCCCTCTGCCATCTGCGCCTGGCAAAGACGGCCATTGACCAGGGGCGGGAGATTTACGCCCGGGAATTGCTCCAAAAGGCGGACCGGGAGGTTCCTTACTGCGGCGAGGCGATCCGGCGGGAGCGGCTGCTCCTTCTGGGAAAACTGGGCCAGGCCGTGGCAGAAAGCCTTCCAAGTCTGGATGCGGAGCTTTACATCCGGGCACAGGAGGCCTTAGAGAGCGGCAATCCATCCCGGGCAGGCGCCCTTCTGGACGCCGCCCAGGACCAAAAGACGGCGGACTGGCTGCTTCTCCGGGGGGATGCCTATTTCGCTGCAAAAAATCCCCGCCGAGCTGCCCAGTGCTACCACGCCGCCGAAGCACAGGCCCCCAAAGAAACTGCGCCAAGGCTGGAGAATTGCTATAGGGAACTGGGGGATTACAGACGGGCATATGCCTATGCCTGCAGGCAGAGGTAGAAGAAGCCTCCGCAGGCCATGAAAAAAAGAGGATGCCATTTGGCATCCTCTTGAGACTGTCAAAAATCCCCTGTGGGGTTTTTGACAGGTTTTTTGCAGTCTGCTGCGCGCATAATTTGCCCCCCGATTGGGGACAAATTCCACACTTGCAGCCTGAGAAGTGTTTTCTGCCAGGTACAGGCCCCGGCAGAAAAC